>Ga0209597_1000031_pt1 | contig 79996 bp, 65 predicted proteins | sample M_140625_MF_Meta_FD_187316 | JGI IMG/M metagenome (GOLD analysis project Ga0209597, IMG submission 187316) | Freshwater microbial communities from Lake Montjoie, Canada to study carbon cycling - M_140625_MF_MetaG (SPAdes) (version 2) | ecosystem: Environmental > Aquatic > Freshwater > Lake... | reverse complement strand
TATAGGAGGATAATCGCGGGCTACACGGGGGTATACGGGGGTATACGGGGGGCTATACGGAGGCTACACGGGGAGCTATTGGAGGGGGTATAGGAGGATAATCGCGGGCTACACGGGGGGCTATTGGACACATCACGCACATACTCACCTTTTTACACATTACACATTTACACCTTTTTACACCACTTCTTTTTCTTTTATATATATATACACTTTTCTCGCACATATGGGTAAAAAACGTAATAGAACCAGAAAAAGATCACGTTCGGGTAAAAGGAATATGCGCGGAGGAAGGCTTACCGAAGAAGGCTTACGATTCTTAATTAATGCTTGTAAAAGTGTTAAACCTAATGTAGAAAGTGTTCGAACATATTTACAAAATTATCATAGAGATAGAGCGGACACATTCTCAAAATCCGATATAAAAGTTTATTTAGGATATATGGGATCTAGTCTTTCAACAAAACACGAGATGTTTGCCGTAATTAAGAGAAAAGATAGAGAAGCAGCAGAAAGAGCAAGACTCGGATTAGATGCGGTAATACCCCCCGGAGATGGAGACGGAAGACCTCCAGGAGAGAGGAGAAGCCGTAGACGACACAGACGCCGCGGAGATGGACACCCTTCGCCGCCTCATTCGCCTCCTTCTGACGATGGCTCGTCTGGTCGCGAAGATGGCCTCCCATTCGGTCGCGGACGTCCATCAGGAGAGGGAGAAGGAGATGGTAGTCCATTCAGACCCAGAACCCCATCCGGTCATAGACGTCCTTTCGGTTTCGGAGATGGCCTCCCACACGGTCGTGGACATCCATTCGGAGAGGGAGAAGGAGACAGCAGTCCATTCAGACCCAGACCCCCATCCGGTCATAGACGTCCTTTAGGTTTAGGAGATGGTAGTTTTGACCCTTTAGCTTTTCGACGCGCTCAAGAATTAGAAGAGTTAGAAAGACGGAGACGCGAATTATCAGATGACCGAGAAAGAGCAAGACTGGTGGAAGAAATCCAATCACCATTACGAAGAATACGAGAACAGTTAGCAGCTGATGGAGATAGAAAAAAACAAGAGGAAGAACAACGACGACAATCAGAGTTAGCAGCAGCAGCAGCGGCAGCGGCAGCGGCAGCGGCAGCAGTAGCACCGGCACCATTATCCAGAAGAGTTCACGGTATTGAGCCTTTACCCCAAGAAGTGATTCAATTCAACCGCGACCGCGACCGGCTTTTCGATCCAATAGAAGACCGTTTAAAATTTAAAGAAAGAGAACGAGCAGCAATACAACCTAAAAAAGATGAAGGAAAAGCACTCGCGGGAATGCCAACCAAACGAGATGACGAAGATGAAGATTTATCTCCATCGACAAGAAGAAGACAAGATAAAGAATACAGACTTAGAAGAATTCAAGAAGATAGGGAAAACCTCGAGAGAGAAAGAGAAGAAAGATTAAGAAATGTAACAGAAAAAAGAAGAGAAAGGATACGCAAAAGGACTTCAGAGTTTCGACTTCGTGAAGATGAACTAGATTCTGTATCAAAAAGAAGAGGTAAAGAAGCATTAGCAAAAGTAAGAGCTAGAAGAAGACTATTGGAGGACCAAGCAAGACGAGATGAAGAAGAACAACTTCAACAACAACAACAACAGCAAGAACAACAACAACAACAACCGCGCAATCGTTGGGGCGATTCTGTTGCCGATCCAAGCAATTTTCCATTTCAAATGCCGGCAATAAATGAAGGGCAGCGTCTACTAACAAAAAAGAATAAAATGAGAGTGAGAGCATTAACTCGAAAACGTAAATTAGAATTAAAAAAAGAAAGATTAAGGAAAATGCGTGAAACAAGATTAGCACTAAAACGAAGAAATAGCCTTAAAGCATTACAAGCCAAAAAAGAAAGACTACTTAAATTGCGCAAAGGAGCAGAAATACCACTTGTTCCGCCAACAAGCCCCGAAGATATCATACCATCACCTATTCGCCAACCGACGCCTCCTCTTGTCGTTGCCGATGCTGTTGCGCCGGCCCCTTCACCAAGATTGGTATCACGCGGCGAAGAAGAACAAGAACAAGTCGGACCGGCACCTGCCGCACCAGCACAAGAACCAGCTGTTGAATCTCCGTTAGCATTAAGCCCAACTACTACACCTAGATTATCAGCACAAGTAGTATTACCAAATTCTAAGTTAATGAGTCTAAAAAGTAAACTTGACGATCGCGAACAAGAAGGAGTTATCCCTTCTCCGGAGGCACCAGTATCTCCCGCTTCATCGCCTACCGGTGATTCTGTCAATAGATTAACCAGTGCTATGGGAAAGATGGGTTTAGGAAATGATGATGAAGCTGAACAAGCCCAAGACCAGGGAGCAGCTGTAGGTGTAAGCGGTTCTATACCACCACCTCCCCAATCCCCTGTCAATAAAGAGTATAATGTAACAATACAATATACACCACCATCTTCATCAACATTAAAACGACCTGCTGTATTACGAGTCATCGATAGAACTGTAAGCATTGAAATTGGTGGAAAGAATGTTGAATTAAGTTTACAAGTATTATCTAGTGATCTAGATTTTAATGTCACACAATCTTTCGATATGAGCACTACTTGTAGGGATAGAAATCTTGCGCCAAGAGAAGGAGTAGCCGGTAATTTTGCCCAATCTAAATGTATAAAAGTTACTGCTATTAATGCCCCACCAGAATTGAAACCTCTCAGTTTACCATTTATTATAAACTTCAATTCTATAACAGAATGCGACGAATTTAAAGAAATAGTTGATAGTATTCGCACCGGTGAAGGTGGTGTGGCATCTGCCGCCGAAGGTGGTAAACGAGGAAATAGAAAACACTCATCGAGAAAAACGCGTCGATTTATTCGTCATAACATAAGAAGAAGCAGAAAATATAAGTCTAAAAGGTCAAAGAGATACTGAAATAAAGGAGTATTAATTTAATATTATTTTTATATTGCCACGTCCTATATCGCAATATAAAAAATTGAAGTGAAAATATAGCATTAATCCGGATACAGTTATCTCAAAGTCAAACAGTCAAACAATCAATATCAAAAAATGATTCCCACATTCAAACTCAACGCAAACAAGAAACCCGCCGCCGTAGTCGATGGAGAATATAATCGCGGAATTCTTCGAATCAGTATCCCTGAGCTCGTTGCCAGTTCCGCCACCACACCAAGACAGAAAATCCGTGTAATTATGTATGGATCAATCGACAGCTCAGGATCAATGGGTGAATATGCTATAGCAGGTAATCATAACGCTTCATCCACAGGACCAAGAACAAAGATGGATTTCGTCCACGCTACACTGACAAATATGGTGGATTATATCGTCGAACAAAGCGCCGAGTTTCCTCACGTCGAATTCTACCTCGCGCTTGTCAGGTTTCATTCACGCGCAAATTGTGTGCTCTTTCCAACTCGCGTCACATCCGAAAACCGAGCCGCCCTTATTCAAACCATCAAAGAAATTCTCCCAACCGGTGGCACGAATTTTATGAAATGTTTTACCGAAATGTCGAACCTCATATCACGCGAAAACACTCACATTCCGCGCGACGAGAGCATACCAGACGCATTCATTCACCGGATTCATCTATTCCTCACCGACGGATCCAACAACGAGGGAGACAAAAGTGTTCAGGCACTCACAACTGCTCTCAAGATTCAATACCAAGGCGCCAACACAGACACAGAGCAGGCAACAAAGAAGCAGCCGACGCAAGTTATGGTAGGGTATGGAACAGACCACGACTCGACTGCGCTGGCCAATTTGTGTGCGCAATTCCCCGATTCGAAGCAATGGTTCATCGACGACATTGAAAAGACCGGTTGTATTTTCGGTGAAATTCTCTGGGAGGCGGTAAATGCGGCCTATACGGGCGTAACTCTTGTTTCCAATGCCGAGTTCTACGATTTCGCAACAATGAAGTGGACAAAGGAGATGTCACTCGGCAATTTTGCCTACGAATCAAACAGAACGTTTTATGTGCGTGTTCCCTGGGATGTCGAGTCGGTGGAGTGTAAGTTCGCATACACGTCAATGGAGAATCTCGCCGACAAGGCTCGCGATTTTATGGCACAAATTCAATACATCGTCGACGACGAAAATGGACCGGCAACAACAACAACAATCGATCCTGAAGTCGAGAAAGAATTATGGCGCCTTGATACGATTACAACAGTGGACGAGTCGCTCAAGTTCTTCAAGAATATGCGCTATATGACGCACGATGCGCATGTCGACGAAAAGGAAAGATTGATTCTCGCTGTAACATCGTTCCAGGAAAGGTTCCTCGCCTATGCCACAGAAAAGCAGCTCACTGAAGACCCATTTGTTATTCAATTGGCCGACGATTTGTTTGTATGTATCAATGGGCTGATGGCGATGAGTATTGGGGAAAGATATGTCGCCGCTCGCCAGACATCGCAAATTCAGCAACGTGCTGTAACTATCAACGATATCACACCGCTTCAAAGCGAAATCATTCTATCAATGCCTCAATCAGCTCATCGCACTCCGTCTGCCCCTCGCAACCACTATGCCGATGATTGTGTTGGAGGCGGATATATGGATGACAATTATTACCAGGCACCTCCTCCTCCGATGCGCGCAAACAGTGGGGGATATCAGGCGTGTGTCGCTGACGATACACAACCGTCGCCCATAGAATACATCCCCGAGTCGCCCAAGACACCAAGGGGGAAGATTTCGATGGATAACGATGAAGTTGCGAGCGTAGATGCCGCTGCTGCTGCCGCTGCCACTGCGGCCGATGATAAAATCGTCTCTGACTTGACGCCTTCTGCTCGAGGAGTCGGTTCAAGATTGCGCCATTTGTCGCGCGACGCTATTATTGGAATGTATCACCGCAATGGACCCAATGGACGCAATGATGGAGATTATGATGGTGACTACTATTCTGGTGGAGGAGGGGTAGGAGGAGGAATTAGCGATGAAACATTTTCAAGCCATGCATCACCTGCCTGCGTAAGGATTGGGCGAATGCTTTCGGCGCCCTCTCAACCCTATAGTGCTCCAGACAGAACACCTACGGCCCCATTTTAAATTAGCATAATATATAGGCATTACAGGTAAGCATTTATAGCGACAAATCAATATCGTATATTTTTTTCAAAAGAAAACATACAATATATTATATATAATTAAACCTATATAAACTTTTTATTTATATAATATATATTATCAAATAAATACACAAAATGGAAACCAGAGCACCAGAATCTCCTGTTATTGTTCATACATCGCCAGTATCATCACCGGTATCGTCACCGGTGTTTGTTAACTCTCGCAACAATGAAACAATAAAAACGGAATCTAATAACTCAAAGAATATAGAACTTGAAGAGTTACTCGAAATAAAGACCTCACAGGCTAATGGTCTAGAATTACCTACCCTTGATGAATCCCTTATAAAAGTTCAAGTAGAAAATAAACCAGTCCAGGATCCCAATACATCTACTACTACATCAAATAATGGAGAAGGTATTAAGAGCCCAAGCACCCACGCTGTCACAGTAGAGACAAAGACTACAGAAACCACGGCAGAAAAAAGTGCCATACAATTCGTAAAAGATTTCAAATATTGCCAAGAGGAATTTCAGAAACAGATTAAAGCAGGCAATTATGTTATATCGCCTGATGCTATAATGAAACTTCTTCGAATTGCTATGACTATCGTTGAGCAGACGAAGGAGACGGGTTCTAATAAGAAGATTTTCGTAGTCAAATTATTAACCGATATTTTTATAAATGACACTTCGAGTGTATTAGGGGAGCATAAATTAGAGGCTCTTAGTCTTATATCAGGCAACGTTGTATCAGATGCCATCGACTTTGTTATTGATGCCTCTAAAGGGAAACTAAACGTAAATAAGATCGAGGATGTTGCTGGAAATGTAGCAAAATCATGTTTCACACAATGCTGGGCTCGTATGTTCAAGCGCGCCTAAGCTAACTATACCTTAGGGTTTAGAAATACTATTTATGCGTGCCTTACAAACAGGGCATTCAGGCTTCGACAATTTCAATATACACCTATAACAAGAAATTACGTGATTACAAGGCGATAATTTCGTATTTTTTACATATTCATAACATAATATACATTGATCTTCCTCTACTGATGTTTCGATGAGAGGTGGCACGTCTACTTCACAAATTACATGATTTGATATATTATTGTTGTTATTATTATTATTATTAATATTATTAATTATGTTGGTGCTATTACCGCCATTACCACCACTCCCTGGAGGTTCAATAATCATTCCCACATCCATCGTTATCCGTGTGAAAAATCCAAGGAATCCAACACGAGCATATTCATTATCGCATATCCTAACACGTGATCCTCCGCTATCATTGCGTTCATAATATACACTGTTATTCTCATTACGAGAAACAGAAAAAATAATATTCGGAGGAAGGTCATCTATATCGATTGTTACGACATTTGCGCGGTCAAAACCAGGAGGGAATGCCAAATAGGTAGAGTATTTAGACATATAACATTTTCGCACCGCGTGGTCATATACGAAATCGGCATATGCCCACGCCTGATAATTACGCGCGTTTACCCACCCGGCGCCATCTCGGCTTCTGTGCCCTGTAGCGCCATCCATTAAAAATATAGAAATATCATTCATATCTATAATCGGGTGTTTCGCATTCCGAGATGAACCTTCTAGTTTAAAATATGTCGCCATATAGGGGTCATTCTCGCCGCGAAATATAGTTATACCATTTTCGTGTGTATGTGGAGTCTCTGTGTAATAATGTTCTCTTGACTTATAAGCAATATACGCCGCCTTTTGCGCCTCATCGGCAGGTCGCCATATGTCGCCTATTTTTACGCGAATATCTCTCACGCGGTTTGGTGCCATATAATATGTAGATGTATATGTCATTGTTTGCTGTGTGTTTGTATGTGGAGCGTTTTTTTTTGCGTGTATAGTTAATATAATACATACAACATTTAAGTATGTATTATATATTGATTTATGATTCTATTGGTATATAAATTAATAATTTCAGCTACTAACCATAGTCGCCACCGGAACAGCAGCACTTCCGCCTCCGAAAATAGACGGGATACTATAATTTCCAGCGCCATCCTGGGCATACTTGGCAATAACGCGTTTCGGATATTTGTCAATTTTCATAATATCTTCAGTATCATAAACATTACCCGCCTTGTCGATATAGTAAATGATGCCTTTAATATCCTGTGCCCAAATATCCACCTTGACATTTTTCGTAGTAGGCACCTCTCCGCTAGGTTCTTCCATCACGCTATTTGGCGTGCCTTTAATGTGCGTTCCACAATACATATCGCTCCCTTTCTTGCGACGAGTACATTGTTCGCCACTGGCACGTTTAGCGCAGCATCGGTCATAGATAGGGACAACGCTTTTCACGCGCTTCCGTTTCATAAAATCCTCCTTATTCAGTCGCAATTTTTCGTAATTGTATACGAACCCAATAATGGCATTACATTTTGCGCGACTATCTGCCACAATCTGTGACGTAGGTTCGGTCATTAGTTCGCCTGATACTTCCTGTAATTGTTTTACAATATCATTTTTGAATGCTATAATATAGTCCTCTAACTTCTTATTTAAACGACGTTCCATTGTGTGGCGGTGGTGTGGTGGTGCGGTAGTATGTAACTACGGGAGCTCTTAATATAATATTATAAAGATGTCTTTATTTCAATTTTATAAATATTATATTAAAACAATATGGGTTCGCCAAAAGAAACAGTAAACATTTTACATCATTCCTTCAGGATCATTTATGTCATAATGTAGAACAGGTGGCACATTTATAGCACCCAGCACAGTAGGCGCATCTTGTTCATTAAATGGTAAAACATCTACAACTATATTTTCGTTATTTTCATTCGGTTGAATAAGATTAGGTGGATTTATTGTAAGATTTGAATCTAAATTATCACCATTTCTATATACCATATCCGCCGTCAATACAAACCCAGTCCCTGCCCCATTATCACCCTCGTTTATATTCTGAACCGATAATTGGTTCAATATTGAAGGCGTTGTTCGTAAAGGGGTATGAGCCGATGAATGAGGGCGAGATGCTGGCCTCGACGCTGCTGCAGCTAGTGATACCGCTACTGCTTCTGGAATTGCGGGACGATATGATTGGTTGGAATGGTTAGAATGATTGGATTGATTCGACCTATATGAATTTTGACTCTGATATTGTTGTTGAAGCTGTTGGAGCTGTTGGAGCTGTTGGAGCTGTTGAAGCTGTTTAGCCGACTCTTCTATATTCGAAATATTAACAACAGTAAAATTAGGTGGCAAATTGTTTGCCGATTCCTGATTTATAGCACCCAAATGTGGTGTATTTTTTACACTATTTGTAGCCGAAATCGGTATACTCATTAAATCGCCTATTTCTTTATTTGCCAAAACCATAGCAGAATTATTGTCCACTATATTTGTCCCCATTATTTCTATTACTTTATTATGTTTATCGCCACGTGGTGATGACGAGGAGTCATTTTTGTTACCTGTGCCATGTGAATGATGATGACTTGAGTGACTTCTATGTCTATCAGATGACGAGCCGTGGGGTGTAGGAGGCGTAGGAGGCGGTGTATTTCCTTTAATATAATTTACCCCTTTCTGTATAAGATTTGATACAGAGCTCATAAATCCTGAACTCACGCTTGCGCCAGATGCGTTACCGTCATCTTTTCTACCAGTTTTATATCTATCTCCACCTCCACTACCTCTACTACTTCTACTACCTCCACCTCTACTACCTCTACCACCTCTACCACCTCTACCATCATCGCTATCACCACCACTACTCGAATCATCATCACTATCATATGATCCCGACCCACGCGACGACCCTCTACTTCTTCTGTCGCGTGACCGACGCCGCTGATGCCTCTTTCCTCTACCACCAGGTTTATCGCCGTTTACAGTTACTTGCGTCAACCCGTTACATAAATTCGGCGTATGGGCAGTAAATTTAATCTTTTTTGTAACAGGATCTTCTTCGCCATAATTCTTTTTAAATATTTTAATAATCTCCTCATCAATTAGAGGCGCAATATCCTGTAGATTTTTTATATCAGTTTTGATAATTTGTAACATATCTTTCGCGGATATACGCTGTTCGCGCTTCAATGAAAGTTCGATCATTATCTTCTTATTTATTTGCTGAAACTGTAATGAACATAATCGATGCGCCTCTGAACGCTTCCCCAACTGGAAATAAGTATCAATTGATTTGATTATTCCAACAAAAATACTACTTACACCTAAAATAATATTCATCTTATCATATCCAATATCAATACCAGTCGCGAAACCAATCGCACTCGATAGAATAATAACAGGAATATTTATATAGTTAGACCGTTCACTATATTTTTCATACGAATATCGATGTAAAATCGAAAAAGACTCACACTCTTCAGCGTGTAATTTTAATAAATGTTCTAAATCAGTATTATAATCAATAATATCTGCCATATAGATTAAATATTATATATTATAAACATATAATATTTTCATCGTGATTATCGATTATCGATTTATACGCGCCGAATTATCGCATTTCTCCCGCATCTCCCGTTCATCGCATTTTTCCAATCTCGCAAATATGGCACCCTACGCGAAGAGGAGCTCCTTCGATCGCTCTTCATCCAATACAAACCAGAATACAACAAGAGCATTACCCCACAATAAATAAGCTTCATACGCACTCTTATCTACTCCCAGAAAATCAAGAATAGCAGTTATGGCTGGTGTCAAAAATGATAGAATAAGAATTAAAATAAGCCATGTCTTCAAACTTCCCAATTTCATTGTTATATAATTATTGTGAATATATTATACTATATTATACTATATTATTTTATATTAATTTATAGTCTTTGAAGTTATAATCATAAACCTCTGGAATATTTCCGCCATCTCTATCTCCGCCTCCATCAATATTGATATAATGATAAGAAAGCGGGGTTTGAAAACTATACTCATCGATACACAATCGCATCGCTAAAATTATAGTTACACGCTTCTTTTTTGTCTTAACGTATGTTTCAGATTCTAGTGTATGTTTTAAATCTAATACGACTTCATCATTGTCGCTTGTATCATCGCTTGAATCTGTATAAATCTCATTGTTGCTATTGTGTTCGGCAGTTTCTCTTGTATAATATTGAATATTATGATAACCATTATATGCCGAGTTATATCCTTCAGTCCATATACAATCGTTGTCTCTAAACTGCCCTGTCTTTTTTTCCACAGGGTATCTTTCAAAAATATATGTCGCCATTTTCGAATCATCAATCTTGTCGGTTTTCATAAACATCTTCATCTTCCCGTGAAACACAATAAATCGAACAATACCAGCCCCATCTTTATCTTGACGTTTTTTGTCATCAGCATCATAGCAGGCATACTTCATCGATGTATGTAGATCCGTAAAATAATAATATGGTCCGTATCTCGACTCGGTGGGGGACTTATTTAATGAAAGAATAGCATTATATTTCGACATATTCTTATTATTCCCATTATAAAATACACCAGGCGTTTCAATTAATGATTGTTTATGGTAAATTTTAATCATATCAACACACGACATAAATACATCTGTTACTGTATTGCTTATTTCATAAACAAGTAACTTTTTATAGTTAAAAATCTCGCTTACGGTCGCCCACCAAAAATGTTCACGACTTGTTATATTAACAACGTCTGTATCTTTTCTTTTCTGTTCAAACAATAAAATAATACGATTATCTATATCGGCGTCCGGTATGTCATTTTCTATTTCAGATACACTAATTCTCCCCTTAAAGTCGCATAACCCGCGTTCATTCAGTATATTCCCTAATATGGCTTCTGATTTTTCTAATATACCATCAGTAGTATCATCATATATAAAGTTGGGAAAAACCATAACGCCGTCGTCGCTAGATTTATATAACATAAACTCTAAAAATGGTTTATGAGCATTTGTGTTAATACGATAAACACATATCTCAATAACAAGGTCTTTCTCACGATATTCCGATGTTTTTTCGAACCGAATTTCGTCTAAAAAGTCTATGTCTCGATGAGAATGTTTGGACACGGCTTCAGAGAATGGATACTTTATATTTCGTGTGGAGGTTGTCAGGGGTTTATATTCTTTTTTATTTGCGAGCTCAGTAACGCCGTCCGGGTTTTCGATTTCTCCATTAGAATCAAATAAATTTTCAATATTATAATTATCACTATTTTCCAAATTATATTTACGATCGTCGTCTATTTTCGCATTTTCTCCCGAATGATACGACTTATAGAACTTTTTCATTCTGTGTGAGACAGACAGGTCACCCTCTCGTGAGAAGGCGTCCGCTCTAGATGAGTATGAAGCAGGCAACATATGATGGATATTATTATAATTATAACGGAATGTGCGTATAATTATAATATGGCAATATTATTATTTCTGAACTTTTCTGCGTATAGATTCTTTTACTTTTTCTTCTCTAGAGTCTAATAGAAATTGCGACAATTCTTTGGCTTGATCATCATCATCTTTGAAATACTTCATAAGGGAGTTGACGAGCGTATTTTTATTGAGCGGTGCTTTAACTTTTGTCTTTGTGTATATAAGTTTACCGTCATTTACATCAAAACAGTCAATCTCATTTTTGCGCATAATTTCTACTAAATTATCGGCATAACTTTTTCGTTTTTCCTTTAGTTCCTTGACTCTATTTTGTAAGTCTCTTAATTCATTATCATTTGCCATCCAGCCTTTAATCTGTTGAACAAGTTGTTCTTTTGTTTCCATACCTTGTGTATATACTACTATATAATAGACTATTAATATATATTTAATATATATTCATTAAACAATAACTATTCTACATTTTTTTCATATCGGTAATATGGACTTCCTTTGATATATTTTTCATTATTTTCTTCTCTAGTTTATTATCATACTCAATGGGTTCACATATTTTATTAACAAGTGTTAAGTATTCCATTTGTTTGCTTTCGGTCTGTATCCAGTCAGGATTTAAGTCAACCCATTCACTTATTTTGTTTCGTTGTTTCATAGCGACATTTTCAATTGTTTTCTTAATTATGATCTTATTATCGTCTTTCTCCCATTTATCGTGGTCCTTGATATAAACAATGTCGCGTTTAAGATCAGTGCAGTGTATGGGTCGTTTATATACATCCAATTCCTTTAGACCATTTATCATAAGGTTGCTAAGTCCTTCGGCAATGCCGTGCTTTCGTGTGAAGTATAAATCTTCGAATGTGATTTTAAGAGATTGTATAAAATCTTGAATATTCAGCGCATCTTTACACTGCTCATTAAGGAAGAAGTTCAGATTGAAATTGTTATTGTTGGTAGTGTTATTGATAGTATTACCCATTTTAGGAATCATACTTTTTATCTGCTCGTGTTGGTCTTTAATTATTTTGATCATTTCTTTATTATCGTGTATAAGTTCCATAAACATATCTTTTGTTATTATCTCATTACCTAATTCTTTATCCGATTTTGAAATTTTCGCATCTATTTCAGTCACATTTAATGAAAGAATGTGAATTTCTTTACATTTTTTCTCGTGTTTCCATAAGCCGACCCTCGAGGTATACTGTTTGTGACAGTAATGACACGATAAGATTTCGGCACCAAAGTTAACAGATTCGGGTTTTGTTAACGTTTTATGTTTGCGTGTTAACAGGTGTCTTTTGTATTCACTTTCTTTGCTAGATGAATAGTCACAAGATTCGCATCGAAATTTTCCGGCGTTTTTTTCTGGCGTTAAAGTTAACATATTATATATTATGTTAACAAAAACGCCTAAATCCTTTTCCTTAAACATACATGTCCATTTTATAAAAAAAGTTTATCGTAACAAATTTTTCAACTAAAAAAAGTGATTGTGAGCATTATGCTCTGAGTGACGAAGTCGATGTTTTTTTCAAATCTAAAAACTTTTTTTGGAAAATGGACATTTATAAATGTCCATTTTTGATTTTTCTGTTTTAAATTTGAAAAAAACGATTCACTTCATTCATTTCGGCGTCCGCCCTGCCGATCTTTGCGGGGTTACCTTTATGCTTTGGGGTGGCGATGAGGGAGTGGTCACGTGGCGTCCATTATGCTGTGGTTTTATAAAATGTGGAAAAATGTGTAAAAAATATGAAAAGGGGTATAAATTCGAGGGATGCTGTTTGTTGAAATTCTTGGGTGGGTATTTTTTGGGGATGTTTTGGATACTTGCCTAAATAGGAAGGCGTCCGCTTGCCGGGATACTTGCCTAAATAGGAAGGCGTCCGCTTGCCGGGATACTTGCCTAAATAGGAAGGCGTCCGCTTGCCGGGATACTTGCCTAAATAGGAAGGCGTCCGCTTGCCGGGGATACTTGCCTAAATAGGAAGGTGATCGGGGGTAGCAGACGCATCCCCATTTTATGGCGAAGGGTGTTTGATAAAAATCTTAGATAGGTATTTTTGGGGGATGTTTTGAATAATCGTATTAATATATTAAAATTGAATTTAATATATAATAAACTATAATTTTTATCCTAAAATAAAAACTATCATATTATAATATAATGAAACGCAAAAAAAATAGTAGAAAGGTGCGCAAGAATAAACTATTTAGAAAGCGAACAAGTAAAACATATAAAAGAAGTCGTAGAGGTGGTGTTATAGATTGGGGAAAACCACAAACATCTCCCGGAACACCCCAAAAAAAGGCAACTCCATCATCTTCATCCTCATCCGCATCCGCGGCCGCTTCATCTCGATCGCCCAAAAAAGGATCATTTAAAAGTTCCCCGCCACGTCATAGTCCTCTAAAAAAACTTACTTCACTCAAAACACTTGTTGAAAAAAAAAATACACCTGATTTACCCAAACCTACTCCCAAATTATATTCTTCTATTCCTTCTATATCACACGTTCAGGAACAACAACCTTTAATACCTGTGGCTCCTGGTGTGCCAATATTTGACCCAAACGCATTAGTTAATTCATACCACTTATCCCCTACCGCTAGTCCAAAACCGTCCGAATATAATCCACCTAAAAATTTGTTTATAAGAAGACCGGATAAAATTCCAATGGAGATGCCAGGTTCAAACCCACCTTCTATGATAGATTTAGACGATTATGATATTAGAACACCACCTGAACCATCCCCTCCTCAGCCTTTAACGGTTAAAACAGGCAGCCCTAATTCAGTTTTGCGATCATACGAAAAACAAATGAATAGAACAATTAACTATTTCAATCAGGGGTATTCGAATCTCGCCCCTAAACTATATGGCATTATGAGGAAAATAAATTTGGAAAACTTGTTCGGGAATGCTCTTATATGGGGAGATCTAAATGATAGATTAATCGAATGTATAGGGATGTCCTCTGAACACGCAATTGAAAGCCGCCTTTTATATAACAATAGACCACACATTAAAACATTTATCGAGAGATGTCGTTTATTTTACATAAATTTAGGACCATCGATAAGCGATCCCTATCGAGAGAAACCATTTGAATATGATCTCGTTACAGCACCAACCCCGTTAGACCAGGTCGATCGATATACTACTTACCGACATATAGGATATAATAGACACCCATTTTTTAATCCTCGTTTCATAACAGATGATATGTATGAGAAGGGAATGAAAAATATCCATAAAAAAGGCAATGAATATATATATGTTCAAGCACACGGAGGTATAGGAGAAGAACTGTCTCCTCGTAAAAAAATTCTAGCAAAGAAATATATTCGCCTTCTTGAATTTGGAAGTGCTTTCGAAATGGTAGCAGCGAATTATAGACCATTTTTTAAAAAAATAAATGACCTTATGCGAGAACCCGACTATCATATATTGTTTGAAAGCACAACAAGAGGCAAACAGATGAGGAAGAATGTATACTCTGAATTATGTAAATATTTCGTTGTTGGTAGTATAAACGCTTGTTCGACCAAAGATAGCTTAACACTTGTTGATATAACGCACGAAAGACTTTTTGAAGGACATTTTCCCGATGAAGATGTTATAGATAACCATAAAGTAACATTTCGATCATTGGAGAAGTTTCAATCTATGGGAATCTTTGTTCCTGTTGACTACAACCAAGATATGTCAGATAAATTCTTATATAAAAAAGAAATGTTTAAGTTATATCCTGGGAGTAATTTTTTTACAAAAAACACAAAAGTTAAACTCGTCGACACGCTATTGCCTATAGCTATAACTAAAAATAATATATTTAATGTCATGGTATTTTCTTGTGCGGTAAGATATCAGGATGAACCAACGTCGCCTAATCCTTCACCTCCACCCCCCGTAGGTATGCCTCAGCACCCTATACAACCTCCTCCGCTCCTCCCAGGTATGCCACCACATCAAGGTCGTGTATTACAACGTAAAAGTAGTCACATACAACGCCATATGTTCGCATTACTTAAAGGTAAGCGATATATTTCAGACCTTTTGAGGTTTATTACAAATTTAGAAATCGAATCAAAAGATGCATCACCATATGTTGAAGTTACAGATTTATATAACGACAACTGGGGAAGAACAATGAGACTTGCTTCACAAATGACAGAACACGATAAAGATAAAATGATAATATTTTTGGAAAAATTAGGGAAATATCATATTTTAAAGGATTCATTTTTAAAGAATCCTTCATTACCGATTTTAACTCGTCTGTTCTCACTCAATGATGCAACCTTTGCCCATAAAGGAACACCTTATTATTTAATAGACCCGCAAGAAAATCCAGATATAAACAACCAAGATAATCACGATCTAACTATGGTAAAAATTTATTTGATGAAAGACTTTTATGATACTTGTTATAAAAAGGTATTATATTTGAAACGTGTATTTAATAAATTACATAGTATATTAAGTCATTTAAGACAGTATATTGTCAGTAATCCAAATTATACACAAATATATGATGATAACTATCGAATTCTAACATTGTTTAATGACTATTTAAACAGAGTAGTTACGATATTGGATTTTTGTAACAAGGGTTTACAAAAAACAGGCCCAGATAGTTTTTATAACTATCCCAAATTTGTGGAGATGGTAGAGGAATATAAAAAGAAGAGGTTACACAAATTCTATGATGAGATATTCCCTAACATGGATTTTGACCAGTATAATTATATAATGAAATCATTGCCAACAGGATGGATTGAAGAGATTGATCCAGCATCAGGAGCAGCATTTTATGTAGATACAATAAACAGGAGAACATATTGGAATAGACCACTTATACCACCTGGGTGGATGGAATATATAAATCCTGATACAGGAAACCCCTATTATGAAAATGAGGCGACAGGAGCACGTTCTGATACATTGCCCGATGTAGATAAAGCGTATCCAGATGCTATGTATTTTAGCGATAGAACAAAAGTGGCAAACCCTGTTCCATATTTCAGAAAACAGCGTCAATATATTTACAAATATGACGAACGTGATAATATCGATAAAGTGAAGGCTAGAATACAGACGCATAAACGTAAAACTGATATTAAAGCACATCTATTATCTTCGGCTAGAAAAAGAGAGCAAACAATAAAGAATAGAAAAGTGAGAGAATATGAAAGTAAGGCCGACCTTAAAAAGAATCCGTTGATCAAGGATAGGTTTCTGGAAAAAGCTGACGAAATTAGGAAGGACGTCCAAGATAAAAAGTATCATGTTTCGGTATAGTGTAAAGTTTACTATATTGACAAACCGCGATACTGTTATATTTTAGAAATAATAATAAAATATTAATATATACAGGAGATTATATATTAATATTAATATTTATATGGGTAAAAAAATAACACTGCGTCGTCGTAAAAGGCGAAATACAAGAAATATCCGAAAGTTAACTATAACAAATAAGAAATATTCGCGTAAGTTGCGATCTTGTCCACAAATACGAATACACAAAGGTGGATTGACACCTAATGCGGATGATAAAGTAGAATCGTCGCACAGTCAAGGGAGCCATCATAGCCAACGGAGCCATCATAGCGAGAGCAACTCTGTTTCGGACTTAGAAGCAAGGTTAGCATTACTTCAACAAGACACCCCGGTAACGCCAGTAATATTATCACCAAATCACATAGATCCGTATATGCCAAAGTTTGCCGATTTACCTTTACCTGAAATATCGCCAGATTTTGAATCCATTGATTATGAACGTCGAAAAGCAAATGGGCTGCTATTATCATACGCATCATCGCCCATAATAGAACCAGAAGATTTACCACCCACAAGCTTACAAGTGCTTGGGTATTATAGACATCCATTTATTAAACGAAAGATGCTGCCAAATATGAAAGGAGCCGAATTACCAAAGTTAGGTAGGAGGCAAAACTTAATAGTAGACGCTCATGGAGGGATAGGTAAAATTTTAACAGATAACGAAAAAAGATTAGCAAATCACTATTTGCGAGTTATTGAAATTGGAGATTATGGTGGAATTGTTTCTATAAATTCACCTGAATATTACAAAATATTAAATAATATATTGAGAAGTCCGAAATATAGAGAGTTGTTTGATGATACACATAAAGGCAAAGAATTGCGCGAAAGAGCTTATACAAAATTGTGTAAGTATATATCTGATAGTAGAAAACCTAAATGTGTAAACCCATCCATAAATAAACTCGACAAGTATTTTAAATTAATTCATTTAACACACGATAGAAAATTTTCCGGAGATAAAGAAGATAAAGATGTGAGAGAAAGTCATATCGTTACAGCCGACACACTTTCATCATTAGAACATCAGGGTTTGTTCGTGCCTTTACCGTATAATCAAGTAAAATCTGGGTTACCTTATTTTAAAAAAGAGTTATTCCGATTATATCCTGAAACATCATTATTGTCAAAAAATACAAGTATATCATTAATTTACAATATACTTCCATTGGCGATAAAGAATAATACGCAGTTTAATATATTTGTAACATCGTGTAATTTTAGCGAAAAAAATTTTATGATAAATCCTTCAATACAGGATAATTCAACAGGTATAACACAATTTTTATCGAAAGGTAAAGAATTTTTGTTTATAGTAGCATCTCTTTCATCACTAGTTGATAGCTGTTTAAGGAAATATTTCGATCGAATGACTTTCCAAGGGAAAGAAACGGCTGTTAAAATGTATTCCTTTAAAAAAAATAGTGATAGAGTTGATGAAGAAGTTATAGATGCTGTTGCCCGCTCATTAATATGCCTTAAGCATAGTATATTTGAATCAGCATATACACCCGACATATCAGATAACTATAATTATGAAACTATGTGCCCTTATTTTTTAGGACCTATTGTTCCGGATGGTGCCAATATTCGCAATAATACAGAGAATGAACTAATAAATGAATTAAATAATAGCGAACCATTTAAAAAATCTCCAAACCCTATACAGTCAGAACTATATGCTATGGCAAAACTATATTTAATACAAGAGTTTATAGATAATATCGGAACAGTTTTAGAAATCGCTGTTAGTATGCTTTATAATTTATACAAAATATATATGTTAGTTTTAGAAGAAATAGATAATAATCCTAGCAATCCTTTATTGAGTGCGGGGTTAATAGATTTGTTTGAAAATAATCGTGAACCATTTATGAAACTGTATTATTTTTTAGAAAATGTATATGATAATTTATACTCGTATTATCTACCTAGATTACAAAATGATAAAAAGAATAAATATCCTGAATTCAAATCGAAAAGATTTATAAATAAACCGTTTTATGTTAAGTTTATGAAATTATATAAATCGAATAGTTTATTTTTTGATGAACATACAAATTTTATGCATGAGGCATCCTCGTATGAGAATATTAATCCTTATAAATATAAGCAACGAATTAATATGGATGATATACGTGATAGAATGCCTGGTAAAGGAAAGTTCCTTTCAAGTAGAAAATCTCCCAGGCTATCTAATGTCGCGAAAGATAAAATAAATGTGAGCATTTAATTATTATTATTATTAATATTCGATATTTATGTCATTTATCAAATTAAATTACGAAGAATGAATTTTACAAACCGTCGCCCCTTCGACGGAAATAATACGATCACAGGGTTTTCCGATATTTTTGCCACCCCGAAGGATCGCTTTACAGCGAGGAACCGAAGACTGTTTCGCTAGTTTTTCTTGTATCTTTGCGTGTTCTTTAGCCTTTTTATCTTCAATTGAATTCATCCGTTTTTCATATTGTCGAAAATGTTGAGCACAAAATAATACATTTTCTGCTTCATAATATAGTGCGTATTTGTCACATTTGGTGTCATTGCCGCCTTCGCCTTCGTGTGTGGGTCGGAAAACGTGCTGACATTTTATAGTTGACATACACATATCCTGAGGAGAGTTTACATATTTTATTTGTTTTACGGATGGGTAAGGAATATATGGAAGAAGCTTATTTGTAATTTGGCGACAATATGGGCATTTTATTTCATTATTTAATAGTTTAGTGATTTCAAAGGATGTATTGTTCTTATTCTTCTGATACGAAATTTCTTTATAAATGGGTATATAGTTGAATTTATGTTTACAAGATAGTGTGATATGATTTGGGTGAAGTTTATCCTTTGAAATGAGACAAATGTTGTCATCGTCGTGATCGTCGTGATCGTCGTTGTTATCTCCTGAAGAAATAATAATATTTTTATGTGAACTATCGCTCTGTATAGATGGGGAAGGGGGAGGCACTTTAGCATTATTCATAATTTTAGCCAATTCTGTAAAAAAAAACTGGTTAGAAGAAGAATGTATAGTATCGGTCATACTTAAAAATTATGTATAATTATTAAAATAAAAAGTCTTTATATTATTATATTATAATATGGCAACTAAAAAAGAATGGGGAAATGCTACGTGGTATTTATTTCATACGCTTGCTTACAAAATGAAGGATCAACATTTTGATGAATTGAAGAATGATTTTTTGAACATATGTGGTAGAATATGTGCTAATTTGCCTTGTCCCGAATGTTCAGAACACGCTTTTGCTATAATGGTAAATGTAAAAAGGGATAATATTAAAACAAAAAAGGACTTACAGATGTTCTTTTTTGATTTTCATAATAGCGTAAATAAAAAGACGAATAAGCCGATGTTCCAGGAAAGTCAGATGTTTAAATATCAGACGGCTATAACACGTAATATTGTGTATAACTTTATTACGATATTATCGCGAAAGTATAATAATATTAAATTATTGACAAATAGTTTTCATAGAGATGCAGCGATGAATGATTTTAAAAAATGGATGGCTCATAATTCTTCGAAATTTAACGCGTAAATGACGTATAACGAGTAGCGCGAGTAGCACTATTCATTTTACATTGTGTGAATAATCTCACCATTTTTATAAACCTTACACTTAAATGTTTGGTTATTGGGGCGGGAACAAATGGGGCTCGAATTGGTGTTATTGAAATAGATGAGATTATTATTTGCTCCAGCGACGATAAGATACCACAGGTATCCGACAATCCAACCGATGGCCATACCCATAAGAACCCCGATGATAGGTGTACAACCATTCATAACTTTAGTAACACCGTCGATAAAGAACAGCACCATAATTACAGATAGAAGCACAAGATTGTAGCTCTCGAATTGAACCATAGGTAAATAGATATAGGCAAAAATAAAAGACAATGCGGTGCTGTTAAAGTTTGGGATGGTATAATCAGATAAATTGAATGGGAATTCAACAAAGTTACATTCGCGTTTATAAAATGCCGAGCCTAATGTTTTATCGAACTTGGCATCGGTTGTCATAGCGGCGAGAGAGAATATAAATACCAGAAAAACCATTCCTGCTAAAAACATTGTCCATTTAAGATCGCCATTACTTATACTAGATAATATGAAAAAAACTGACATATAAAGTGGAGACAGAGATGATATTAATTGAAGAATACTTCCACCAGATAGTGGGACGCCAGGGTTTAAATTACTAATTATATTTTTAAATAATCCTGGGTTGGGTTTAAGTTTATCTTTTTGCGGATTCATAAGTGGTTTTGATGGAGCTGAACCACCTGCGCCTGCTCCTGATGCTGGATTCATATTTTATATATTATATACTGTATTATATTATATATATAATACAATATATTATTCATTAAGCTAGAATATATAGAATAGAATATACAGAATAGAATATATATTTAAAATACATAGAAACATAAATATATATATAATTAATAACATATATCGTTGTTTTGTAAAACACACCACACGCCACACCACACACCACACACAGCACTATGGGAGTCCCGAGTTATTTCAGTCATATTGTTCGTGACTATGGTCAAATAATAAAGAAGCTACTATCGCTTCCACATATTGATAATTTATATATGGATTGTAATTCTCTTATATATGATGCTGTAAAAAACAGCCCTACATATGATAAAACGAAAAGGAGAGAATATGAGAAAGAATTGATAAGTATGGTATGTAAAAAAATAGATTATTATGTTGAATCGCTAAAACCTCGAAAGCGCGTATTTATCGCCTTCGATGGAGTTGCGCCTGTTGCTAAACTTAGTCAGCAGCGCGATAGAAGGTATAAGTCGTGGTATACCGCACAACTTCAGCGCGAATTTGAAGGCAAAGCATATAAAGAGGCGTGGAATACATCGTCAATTACGCCGGGAACTAATTTTATGAAGGAGTTAAATGAAACAGTAATGAATTATTATATGGCTAAAAACCACGCAATGGAATTCGCGTCGGAATTTATAGTCTCTAGTAGTTCGGAAGCAGGTGAAGGTGAACACAAGATATTTGAGTATATGCGTAAATATCCCGAATATCATAATTCGCCTGATACTATTACACTAGTGTATGGTTTGGATGCGGATCTTATTATGCTTACCTTGAATCATTTACATATTACACCGAATTTGTATCTTTTTAGAGAGACGCCCGAATTTATTAAATCGATTGATTCGACGCTTGATGCTAACACTGACTACTTGCTTGATATACCAGAGCTTGCTGCTGCGATCGTCAAGTATATTCATAGTTACGGAGAGACGACTCTCAAAACACGACAAACGCCAATGACGGGAGAATCAGGTAAATTCAATGATAATCCCGAAGATAAATCGAAACTCTCCATTACTAGCACGACAACGACAAATCGTATAAAAGATTATATATTCATGTGCTTTTTGTTGGGGAATGATTTCTTGCCTCATTTTCCGGCGTTAAATATTAGAACAACTGGTATTGACATAATGCTAAATGTGTATCGCGAGACAATAGGGAATACTGATACATTTCTGATTAATGGAACAACAATACAATGGGGTAATTTCTATAAAATGATAAAACATATTGCGGATAAAGAGGATGAACTCCTTATTGATGAACATAAGAAACGCGACAAGTTTTCTAAAAGGTTTGGGACCGGGAGCAATGGAGGCAACGGAGGCAATGGGAGGGCTGGAAACACGATGAACGCTTTCAACGGGAGAAATGGTAAAAATCAATTCGTAGCACCAAAAAATGAAATATTGATCTCAAATAAAAGTGACGATGTCCTGGGTGTGGATGTTCAATGTATGGATGATCTATTACTGCTTCCTATGAAAGAACGGAGTATTGAAAAATATATTAATCCTTTTGAACGAGATTGGGAGTATAGATATTATAAGGCATTATTCGACGTGGACATCAATGATGAACGTAAGAAACAAATATGTGTGAATTATCTTGAAGGACTCGAATGGACATTTAATTATTATATTAAGGGGTGTATCGATTGGCGCTGGTGTTATAACTATCATTATGCGCCTCTGTTTAAGGATTTGGTAAAATATATTCCCCAAATGAGTAGTCAGTTTATTGTGCCGAAACAGCAGCAAACAATCCAAGATATCGTCCAATTATGCTATGTATTACCAAGAGAGAACTTGAATTTGTTACCGATGAATGTAAACATATTATTGCTTCAAAATTTGTCACACTTATATGGAGATGATTATGAATTTAAATGGGCATACTGTAGATATTTTTGGGAGAGTCACGCGGATCTTCCTAGGCTGTCTATTTCTACACTGGAGGATATAGTTGGACAGGCGACTACAATAACATCTTTTGCGACATCGAAGCCCATCAATATCAATGCGGCGAAGTCATTAAGCCCTCGTTAAACGAGAGAGACAGGTTAAACGGGAGAAAATAAGAAATTCTTCAAAAAAGAAAGTCGTTTACAAAATGAAGTAGAACAAGCACCGATACCAATACACGAACTATTCGTTTGATTCGTTTGATTCATTTTTTTCGAAAAGGAGAAAAATATTTCAAATACCTTTTCTATTATTTTGTAAATAATGTAGTATATAATGACCCACACCACATTGCGTATAAATATAAGTGTATTAGATATAGGATTATCGCCATTTACGATCTTATCTTCAATAAGGGGGAATTGTTTAGCATATTCCTCAGTTTTTTTAACGGCGTCTTCATATGTCATACCTTTTTCCATATAACTATCAATCCGATATTTATCCATTTTCTTCCAGATTTTACACCATTGCTTGTATACATCTTCATAATAATCGTCCTTAGTATACTCCTTTTTGTATTTCTTTTCATAACGCGCCTTTAATTTTTGCGGGCAAATTTTTGGACCATAATATGTAAAAGTGTGTATATCTTGATTATATGTAAACTTCTCGTCATCAATAACATAGTCTTTATTTGTAGTATGAATAATCTGTAAAGGTAGATTATGTTCGAAAGAATGATAAATAAACCCTTTTTTTAAGATCGTGGATGGGTTGGGTCTATGCGGACGCCGTAATCCTTCTGGGTAAACTAAAATATTTCGATTAGTATCTGCCTTTCTGAGCACCTCAATATTATTCATTGTTTTGATGATTTCATTTTTGTCTTTCATACTGGTTATGAATATTGTTGAATTTATTTGACTAGCTAACAATGAAACTATCGGTAATAAAAATTTAACTTTGTTTAAAGAAATGAATTTTCCATTATAATTAACAACATAAGGGTCTATAAAAAAATCTCCTGATGATAAATGATTAGACAAATACATTATATTCTTGTCAATAATAACTTCTCTTTTTGAAACTTTATGTAAACTAGATTTAATAAGTTTCATATTAGTTAATACCATTGACCTTAATACTTCCTTTTCTGTTTTTATACTATAGTTTAGAACTGAACATAAAGGATTAATAAATGCTAAATATAAGAAAATCAAAATATTATAAATAGTATGTAAGCCAAAAGTAGAAAGTTTATATTCTAACATAGGCTCAATGTCGACCATAGTAAATGTAATTATATTTAATGTAATCTAAAATATTATAATAGTATTGAACAAGAATATTAAATGGGATATAAAACGTAAACCAATAAACCAAAAATAATATAAACCAAAAACTAACTTAAAATAATTTTAATAATATTATTATATTTCATATAGTATAATAAAGACCTATATCATAAAGGATGGAAGGTGTTTTAAGCAGGATTGATAACAGATATAAAATTATAAAATTTTCAGGAACAAGGGTCGATTTCGCGACACTTATGACGAATAATCCAGGCATTCTTATATTTAAGTTTACTGCTGACTGGTGTGGACCGTGTAAGAAAATCAAGGAATATTCATATATGAAGTCCAATGAACTACCTGATCATATAACGATGTTTGAGGTCAATGTTGATGAATGCTTCGACTTTTACGCCTTTCTTAAACATAAGAAAATGGTAAACGGGATTCCTGTATTTTTGGCGTATGCTCGTGGTATGAACGAGGGACCAATTGCTTCTATAACGGGCGCAAGTGTTCCTGATTTAGATGTATTTTTTAATACGTGCATAAACTACAAATTTACACGGTAATCATAATTATTATTAACGTTGGTATTAATATTGGTATAAAATTGACACATATTATCATATATAAGCATATATGATAATAAGCAATCCCTCGTGCGACACACGCACCAACACCACACCCCCATCGATTGACAAATGGCTTCAAACCAACTTGTCATTTCATCTATAAAATTTAATACCACGTTTGTTCATACAATACAAAATATTGAGTTTGGTAATTTATCTATAGAGAAATGTATAGAAATATTTAAAGATGGTAGAGCATTTTCGCATTTCATAGAACCGTGGTTAGAAAAGAATTATCCACCATTAAAACATATAAAAGGATGTAAAGATCACGATTTCATAGTTGATGGCATCAATGGCGATGAAAATATACAATTCGACCAAAAAACCTTCACGACAAGAGGCTGTAATTTTGCGCCATCAAATATGGTAGGCAAGGGGAGAAAATTTGACCAAGAAGTGTTTGATGAAAAATCGAAAAAACTATTATATATTATCATCAGTAATGTCAACTTCCCAGAAATAAAAATTAAGTTTGTAAGAGGCATCGATCTAGTTATCGATTATCCAAAAGGGATAATACCTCGCAAGCATTTGGATAAATTCTTTGGCTCCACTACAAACTCAAACTCAAATTCACCTCCCCAAGAATAGTATTGATAACAGAATTTATTTCAGTTTTCGACAGACTGCGTGGACCTACAGTATTGCTGGGGAACTTATGGCCATTTATTTTCCCGGCAATATGCGCAATATATTTTTCATATTTTTCATCAAATTTCAGGAAATGGTGTGACTGAGGGCTGTATTCTGTTCCATCATTCCCGGTATTAATGTAGCACTTTCCAGCATAAACACCTACACGCCGAAAAGCGACATCATATGGGGCCGGTCCTTTCACATATTCAAAACCATTCTCGGCAACCTTTTCTTCGACAAGGCGTGGATATGTTCGTTTTACCCATATTTGAAACACACAAGGGACGTTGTGTTTAGCGGTAGAGTCCACCAAAATGAAAGCATTTTCAGTGATATTACTAGTATGAAGGCAATGAAACAGTGGATCAAATGCGCGAGACATGCTCGGTTTTACAAACGATTTCGGAAGAATAAAGGCAATGATTGTGGCAAAACTACAGCTTCGAGATATGAAGGCCTTCGCAAGAGTCGACTGACTACCAAATGGCGGATTGCCAAATACGAGAATCGGTTTAGTATTATCTTGAGGAGGACTCCACTGAAGGAAATCGTGGCACAAAATATCGGGTTTTTTGGGATCAATATCGAGGCCGATTTTGGTGTATGTTTTTGGGATATTATGTAGGAATGACCCATTACCCGCCGAAGGTTCAACCCATAAATAAGAAGATGGATCGAGGGCGACGGCGCCACCAATAGTGGGTAGAGAGGATGTAATTATTTTAATACACTTCTTTGCTACACTGACGTCGGTATAAAATTGGTCTTTGGTATTCGTTCTAAATTTGCCTGTGTCTTGTGCGGATGAAGACGATAAACTCATACAATGTGTGGGATGTGTGATGGAGGATGACCAGGGTTCTATAATATCTAAATAGTATATTTTATATTATTTAGATTCAATTTTATATATTATAATATCCATCTCCATCTCCATCACGCCTTAACAAACACCTCAGTATTCATAAGATTGGTGCTTAAGGTTTGCTTATCTTTAGTGTCGACTTGTAAACCATCGGCTAAGAATTCATCAGGGTCGCAGTCATATGGCGATATGCGCTGTGCCTTGTTGTTACAAATGAATGTTTCCCCATCGACATAAAAATGAGTCCCTTCTTTAATGGACGGTGAACGCGTAGTAAGCCAGTTTACAAATTTCTTTTTTGATGGAAAAATACCGGCATCACCATTAGGAATAAATTTCATCCGGGAGTATGTATTATCGGCATTGCCTGCAGCCTTGGTCCAGGCATTTCGTGCCGGCCACTTGGAGCCATATTCGCGCGTATATAAAATCAACGGTTTACCTATATGCTTCGCGGCATAGTCGACAGTAAACTTCCTAAAACCATTTAAAATTGCTTTATCGGAAGATGTAGCAACCCATTTATTCTTGATGTATACACGACCATCCTTGCTAATCATTCCCTCAGTGGGTGACTTAATATCTGCCGATTTCATCCAAGCATCCGCACCATCCGCACCCATATCACCCTTATGTTTCGCATCATATTCTTTCATATCTAGAACAATAATCTTATTTTTGGGGCCAGATTTAGAACCGGATTTTCGTTTTATAGTTTTATTTTTAGGGGTCCCAACTGCGGAACCAACACCTTTTACCCAGCGGTATATTCCACGTTTATCAGGCTTTGACACATATGTCGCGCCATCGTTTCCCTTTTTAGAGGAACCTTTACAATCCATTGCTGAATAAGGAGGCGAGCCACGTGAACGATATTTTTTGGTTTTTTGTTCTATACAAGCAGGCATATAAATGTAGGATAGTATATATTATAAGTAGTATATAATATATATACAAAATATATATACAAAATAAAAATATAATTCTAATAATACCCGTAAAAAGGAGCATAATTAGTTTTCATAGACAACCCAGAAGTTTTATATTTTTTACATTCGGTATTATAGCAATAGTATTGTTTACACACATCTTTCGTTATGTCAAACTCGCCAATAGGAGCATATTTTTTATCATTTAATAAATAAACATATTTGTCACCTATCGCATATGGAAATGAATCATAGTTTCCACCAATCGGTGAATAAAATTTGCGAATCGTGTCTCCATTCTTAGTTGAAAACGATAGAACACCTTTACCTATGAACATATATTTGTCTTTGCTTATTTGTAAAAGAATCGTATTACCCTTTGCCACTCCACGTTTAAAAGCCCAATAAGGATCATTTAAATCATTATCTCCAATAAAAATTTGTTCATATTTTACGTCCATTAGTTTATTCTTTAATTCGCCTTTATTACTTGCCTCGTTAAAATGATTATTATAAATATCAACGCGTCCGCCATAATCAAAGACAACAAATGGGAAAGCAGCATTATCATTTATTTCATATATATTTTTAGGCTTACCACTAACCTCTAGCTGTTTTTTAAGTGTGTCGTTTTCGATACACTTTATGAATCTAGAAACATTTACTGTTCCGTAAATATTTTTTTTGTATATACATTTAGCGGTGCCGACCTTACTAGTTTTATTTTTAGGGGTCCCAATCGCATAACCAACACCCTTTACCCAGCGGTATATTCCACGTTTATCAGGCTTTGATACATATGTCGCGCCATCGTTTCCCTTCTTCATTAAATCTTTACAATCCATTGCTGAATAAGGAGGTGAGCCACGCGAACGATATTTTTTGGTTTTTTGTTCTATACAAGCAGGCATATATATTATAATCGGTATATAATTAAAAATATACAGATAAAAACATAGAAATAAATTAATATAATATAGTATTAGCAATAATTTATCATAGCAATATTTAACCAATGTCAAGTGCGCTAGAAAGTATGGATCTAGATATAAACAATTACGAGTTAACAGATATACTAAACTTATTTAAACTACCAGTGATGTTTGATGAAAAACACCTTAAACAAGCGAAGGTGATTGTATTACAGATGCATCCTGACAAGTCGCGGTTACCTAAAGAATATTTCCTATTTTTCACCAAAGCATACAAAATATTATACGAGATATATAAAGTCCGCTTCCCTAGTGAAAAGAAATACAAGGAAGACAAATTTTCGTATACAGCCATCATCGAGCGTGAATTAAATCAGAATAAAACGAAGTCAGCACATAATGATGTGGATCGCGAATATCATAAAACACACGAAGAAGCATATAAGAAGATTCAAAAAATGGACTCCAGTAATTTCAGCAAATGGTTCAATGAAAAATTCGAGAAATTCCGGCTTCACGATGAGGAGCAGGATAATGGGTATGAGGAATGGTTTAGGGGTGCTAAAAGTGTAACCGAAGAAGACGAAGATGAATTCGGTTATGAGCCACAAGAGTTAGGCGGGACGTGGTCAGAAAGGAATGAAAGGATTGAACGTAAGAAGGTAGCATTGCGGAATAAGATGGCGCTTATACAACGTAGCGAGATACAGACGGCGAATAGTAGTGGCGGGGGCGGATATTATGGATTGGGACGCGAAGCGCCACAAGAATATTCGAGTGGGTTATTTAGCTCATTACAGTATGAGGATTTGAAGAAGGCGCACACAGAGACGGTAATACCTGTAACGGCTGATGATTTTGAGAGTATAAGAAAATACGCGTCAACAAATGAGATGCAGACATTTAGAGATATTGAAAGACTGAACTATAATTATTCGAAAGAGGCGCATACTACAAAGCTGGACCAAGAGACGGCGATTCAAGTGGAACAGGATATGCAGCGTGCTTATCGACTAGCAAAACAGGATGAGATAGTGAGAGAAATAAACAAAAGATTTAATTCAGAGTTTTATCAACTTACGAATTGATGAAATTACCGAAATAGAAATCACCGAAATACTAATGATAATGAATAAATTATATTCTAGATAATTATTATACATATAAATTATTATACATATAATATATATTATTCAATATGATTTCAGGAAAACAGATAATACTTCTTGCGCTACTTTTAATAATAGGGTATATGTATTCAAAATACAATAGTAAGATTTCGAAAGATGTAGAGAAAGAAGAATACGATTTAATACATAAATTTTTAGCAAATGATGACAATAAAATGGACAGAAAGAAGCCGTTTTTGTGGGTTCATGTAGAGTATGACGTCAATGAACGATCGTGGAAAAACTTCGGTTCGAGGAATACTACGGATTTGAATCAACCATACTTATATTTAACAATAAGGAGCATTATAGAGAAATGCGGTAACTCATTTAATGTTTGTATTATTGATGACAAAGTATTTAATAAAATATTACCTGGATGGAGCATAAATGTTGACCAGTTAGCGACACCACTTCGCCCGCATATGCGTGAGCTAGCAATGGCGCAACTTCTTAACAAGTATGGAGGTATGAGATTGCCGCCATCTTTCATATGTTTCCAGAATTTGAAGACGCTTTATGAGTTGGGTATAAGTAAGGGAACAGGCGCTGATGGCGTATTCGTAACGGAGATGGTATCCAAGAGCATCGCATCATCTGTGATTACATTTGCGCCATCTACGAAGATAATGGGATGTAAGAAGGACAATCCAACAATGAAGAAGTATATAGAGTATTTAGAAACATTAGTGTCGCAAGACTATACTGATGAGATGGATTTTGAAGGCAAGGCAAGCAAATGGTTCTTTGACCAGATATCAAGTGGAACAGTAAATGTGATTAAGCCGGATCTTATTGGAGCGAAGAAAGTGGACGAGTCGCCAGTAATTTTGGACGATTTAATGAGCGATACGATTGATTTAGACTTGTGCCACGAGACGTTTGGGTTGTATGTGCCCGCGTGCGAGTTAATTCAGCGCCGTAATTTTGGATGGTTTGTGAGAATGTCGCCGAAACAGGTTCTGGCGTCGAATACACAAATAGCAAAATATTTGCTAGCTACGAATTAAATAAAATAATAAAGTATAGATATATTTTATGAAATACGATACAAGGAAAAAAAATAAAAGTCTTAAAAATAAAAATAAAAATTGTAAAAATAAAACAAAAAAACAATTTTTATTTAATCCAGAAAATCCTAAAAAATCATTTGATGTCTATATTGACAAAAATCCACGGGATACAATAAATATAAAATATACAACTGTAGAAGATGTTAAAAATACTATTGATAAATTGGAAAAATTATATAAAAGCAAAAAATATACACATAAGCGTATATGGCAAGTAGGTATGATTATGTATGTTCGATTAAAAGTATTGAGGAATAAAAAACCCAAGCAATATGCTTTGGCAAAAAAATATTTTACTTTTTTAGGGAAAAGGACAAAATTGGAAGAAAAAGCCAGATATAAACTTTCATTTTTTATTTAAAGATGGTATAGTAGGTGTTTAAAATGTAAATCCTGCAAATCCCGCAAATCCCGCAAATCCCGTAAATTGTATATTATTGTTCAAAAAAGCTCAACAAGGTTATTAGTAAAGAGTGCCAATTCGATTTCATCTTCGTGTATGTTGTGAAAAATAGTCATATATTTACAAAGAATCTTTGTAATTTTATATTTATTTGTCTCGTCAATTAGTGGCGTCGACTTCACAAAAAGAAAGTAGTTATCAAGAATATCCATAACAGAGTAACCCTGATCGTATAAAGAATAAAGAATTTTGATACAAGTATCTAGATCCTTATTTGTTAGACTTGTAGTATATTCTTCAAAGATATGGAAACTAATATTGGTACATAATTGTTTCGCGATAGCAAGGTCAATACGCGTATTTAGAATCTTACTTTTCTCTAGATAGTTAATTAGGATTCGTATTGAGAGATTGGAAATATTCAGAATAAATTTATGGGCATCGGTGTCCATAATTATATTCTCGTGGGCGACGATTTTCTTCATTATTTTGTCGAGGCATACATCTTCAACCTGATTCATTTTTATGATAATATTGCGCGACTGTAAGCTGTCTATTACCTTCTGGACGTTTGTGCATGACGAAATGAAATGAACCTTGTGACTATATTTATCCATACAGTTACGAAATACTTGCTGGCTTTGTTCGTTGATAATATCGATATCATCGAGTAGGACGATTTTTTTGAATCCAGGGATAAGCGAAGATGTCTGGCAGAATATTTTCAAATCATTGCGATAGTATGATATACCCTGATCCTTCAAGCTATTTAGGACAAGTATATTGTCTGACTTATAGTTGTTTTTATAGTATTCACGTATTATGGCATAAATGAGGGATGTTTTACCTGAACCGGGGTCTCCTATAAGAAGGAGGTTTAAATTATTGATTTTTATTAGCGTATTAAGTAGTAGCACAATATTAGGATCGAGTTGTTCAAAATTGACAAAATGTTGAGGCTGGTATTTATTAATAAATGGTATATTTGTTTGTTGGCAGGAGCCTATGGTGGTGGTAGTGGTATGTGATTCTGGTTTTGATATAGATGTTGACATTGGCATTGACATTGGAATTGACATTGGAATTGACATTGGCATTGTGATATAAATAGTAATGAATTGATGAATAAATGACGAATAAATAAATAAATAATTAATTAATGAGATTATTAATATTCGTTAATAAATATTTAAGTTTATGTTTCTTTAATATAATATAATTATTAATAATCTGTTCTATTCTGTTTTAATCTACACTGACGCAACTTGAAAATGAAAGGAGGAGAAACTTTTTACGATATATTAGGAGTAGAGGAAAAATGTTCACAGGATGATATTAAGAAGGCATATAGGAAACTGTCATTTATAAATCATCCCGATAAGAATGGGAATAGCCAAGAATCGACCGAGAAATTTCAGAAGATATCAGAGGCATTTAGTATTTTAGGCGATCCAGACGAGAGAATGAAATATGATATAACGCGCAGTAATCCGTTTGCTGGTCTTGGGGGCGGTATGGGTGGCGGTGGAATAAGGATTAATCCGATGGACATATTTAATATGTTTATGGGTGGAGGCGGTGGTGGTGGCGGAATGGAGCATCCAATGAATGGGTTTGTGAATTTGGGAGGGCTAGGTGGATTCGGAGGTATGCCGGGGATGCCAGGTATGCCCGGCAGCGGTCCACGAATTATAATACGAACATTTGGACCAAATCAAGGCGCAAATGGTGAGGGATTTAATGAAAATATAATGGGCGAACTTAATGAGATATTTGGTGGGATGGGAATGGGTGGAATGAGTGGAATGTTTAATGAGCCGCAAATGCGTATGGGTGGAGGCCATTATAATCATCCACCCCCGCAGCCTCCACAGCCTCCGCCATACCAAGAGATGCAGCAGCAGCCCCATCACCCCCATCATTCCCACCACCAACACCTGCATCCCGAAGTCCCGCGAACGCCACGGGTTAATAAACGCGCCGAGCAGAAGCCTGCCCTTATAAGTGTAAATGTGACAATAACACTTGAGCAAGCGTGTCAAGGAGCAACGATTCCTGTAGAGATGGAGCGCTGGAATATGAATAGCGAGGGAACGCACGAGTTAGATAAACATACAGAATATGTAACAATACCGGTGGGTGCCGAAAGCGGAGAAGTAATCATATTAAGTAATCGCGGCAATGAAGGTGTTCCAGAATGTCGCGGAGATGTTAAGGTAACATTGACAGTAGAAGAGCACGCAACATTTAAAAGGAATGGGCTAGATATTATAATGGAGAAGAAGATAACACTCAAGGAGGCGCTGTGTGGATTCGTATTCGAGATAGAGCACTTAAATGGTAAAAAATTCGCATTTAATAGTTCGTCGGGGAATATTATTCGTGACGGTCTAGTAAAAACAATACCGAAGTTAGGTATACAGCGCGGCACAGAACGCGGGAATTTAAATGTGTCATTTAAGGTGGTATATCCGGAAAAACTGACGGAGGCACAAATAAAAACATTGGCGGATATATTATAGGTGTATCGTTTGCGACACACCACACACCGCACCACACCACACACCCTACGCCGCGTGATGAAATGTAAATGCGCGAACCTTTGCTGTATATTCGGCGCGATTTGTTTTGTATAGGTGCGCCAATTCGTGGACAAGAGGGTCATCGGGATTTGGTTCATCGAGGAGGGACGAGATGCTGAGGAGTAGCTTAGAAACAGTGAGGGCGGCGCTCCAGTTATTTTTCAAAATGTCGAGACAGATTCCACCAGAGGAGTTAATATTCGGATGAAGAATTGGAGTGATGAATTTCACAACGGGTGGCTTGAAAGGATAATCAGTAGGGAATTCTATATCGAGGAAGAATACACCACCGGCGTATGGACTACCTTCGGGACCAGTAATCGTTGCGCGCCATTTCATAATATCATCATCGAGTGGTCCTCCGCTACAATTGGTGGGTGGATCGCGCATAAGCTCGGTAAGTTCCTTTTGAAGACGTTTGTTAAGACTCATTATGTTATGTTGCGTTGCGTTACGTTGCGTTGCTTTATTAAATAGGTATGCGTTGTTTTTATATTGTTAATATTTAACATTTTGTGTATCAATTTTCCTGATAGACAAAATCGCCATAAATCGCCATAAATCGCCATACACCGCAATAAAAATATCTACAACTATATTATATATAGTATACAATAGTATATAATAACATACAATAAAAAATGTGCTACAGTATTGAGTCGAGCGCAAAGACATCGCTTTATTCCTTAATAGTAATCATCGTATTATTTAGTTCAAATATACCACATTTTAGGTGGATAGCGTTAATTATGGTAGGTTGGTGTGGAATGCAGTTTGCCGAGCTTTTACTATGGCTTACAAACCCACGTAAATCATGTACAACAGCTAATAAAATAATAACATTTACACTGGTTCCCTTTATATTAATGATTCAACCATTGTGCGCAACAGTGGGATCATTAATCGTAAAACCCTGGGCAAAATGTAGTAACAATCGTAAATTATTTATTGTATTATTTTCTATTTTCTCAACAATTATGCTAATAATGTATTTTTATGGGAACATTACAAAACAGTGCACAACTGTTACCCCAGAAGGACACCTTGATTGGTGGTTATCTAAATATGAAGTAACTAAATACAAAGCATATATGAACTGGTTAATTATTATAAGTATACCAATATTTGTATTATGGGATATGTCATATAAGCTTTTAGTAGCATTATTTATAATGCCAGCATTTGGATTTTATTATGGACTAACAACGGATTCTAAAGGTAGTATATGGTGTTACTATACAAGTTTTACATCATTGGTTTCGTTATTGGCATATGGTTTGTATAAATTCAAGATATACAATATTTTGAAGTGATAAATAATAGATAATATATAATAATATATTTCTTAATCCGAGAAACAAGTTCCAGTGCGCTGACCACCAGAGGCATTCTCGCACGTGGTGGCTTGGCGATATTGATATCGGCGAACAGACCGATTCATACCTCCTACACCTGATCCAGGAATGAATTTGTTATAATTGTATCCGGACGGATTAACAAAAATAAGACGATGGGCACCACCGGCGGTAGATTTCGCACGAACGAGCCCGCGAGCGACATAATAAGTTTGTGTTCCTGGCATATTTTATATACTATGTGGAGATTATTATTTTGTTGTTTATGGGCATTGATAAAAATATTATACCCACATATTATATAACTAAACATCTAATGAGCGATAAACCTCGCGACGAACCTCCAAAATATCCAAAATCAAGAGAAAAAGCTTGTGCGGGTTGTGGTTCTTTAAATGATTGGGAATTTAGGCAACCGGTATGTAGATTTCATACACCAGAAAAGGAAGCAGAATTACAAGCAAGGTTCCATTCCCCTACCGCCGAATTCGTGACAAGACCTGTAGTTCATAAAGTCAGTGGGCGAAATCCACCAGGTATTTGCGAATTAGCGACACTTATGGAAATGCTGGTTATACCTGAACCTGAACCCGAAGAATTACCTGCTTCGGTTGATATAGTCGGCGATACTAGACAAGCAAGAGATTCGATTCGTGCATATAAAGCAACCCAGGCATTAACAATGGTCGATCGTTTGCCTGCCCTTCATCGCCCAAGTTTCAACCCACCTTCCGCTACATTCCCAGAAGTAGCAAATTTGACTCTCGAATTCTCCATCGATGCAGAAAACGAAATAGGGCGACGATTATTTGAATATTTCGAACTAATAGATCGCGGGTATTATAACGGCGTTCGAAGAATGAGCTACGAGCTTAGACACGAGTTTAAGGATACTTGTCGATTCGATTTTAAGACACGATTCCCCAATCTTAAACTATTAACGGTAGTCGAACATATAGAAAGCGGCACTGTTTTACTTCCACTTTTTCTATTGCCCCCAACTGTGCGCGTATTGCGAACAAATAGAAATATATTTGAAGGCCGCCGCCAATATTCGGAATTCTTATCAAATGTTCCTAGATTGAGCGATGTATTAATGGACTTTAAAGTGCACGACGCCATGTCGTCAACAGAAGAACCCAGTTTAAAGCGAAAAGATGCATTAAGGCATTTTACAGAAGTCGATGTAGCAAGTGTTAATTTGTCAGTTGTTCCGAAATTAAGAAGACTTCGTTTTACAGATGCCGTGGTTATAGGTAAGTTCAATCCAGCGAAACCGGTGAGTTTGAGTTTAGAACGCACACTAGAATTGTGTAGTTTCTTAGAACAAACTCACGCACCACCAAGTTTAGAATCGCTAGAGTTTCCTGCTAGTTCGAATTTTATTAAAGTAAATATGGCGTGTGCTCCATTTAGAGAATTTAGCCCTGAAAAACCATTTGAAAGACTACTTGACAATTTTAGATGCGTTTTCCCGCGAAAAATTCAATGCGTGGATGTATCGTGCCCTTATTCCGAAGGACCACGGGGACTTGACACCTGGGAACAGAAACGATATATTATACTACTCGTCGACGCATTTGAGCGCTGTTATTTTGAAGATGTTGTGTCACATAGATTACGCCAACTATGTGTAAAATTACGCGATCCAAGCGCGGCGAAAACTGCAGTCCCACGCGTAGCCGTCGAAAACAGCGAGAATTTGAAACGGAATTTGCGAATGTTTTTAGGGGGTTGTCAGTTTGGATTACCTGACACTTTTGCCGATAGAGTTATTTACCAAGTAGAGTTGAGATATCGTGATGCTTTGAGAACTATTGCTAGTGAAATAAGTTTATCACAGGCGCCATTAATAAGGATGAGTAACACAGGTGTCAGTGTGAGCGAAATGAAGCACGATAAGACAATGCGACTTAGTATGGGCAAACGAATGGAATCTTCTTATTTTTCTTCTTATTTTGAAGCACTTCGTCCAAAATCTAATCTTTTTACAGAAAGACACGCGAAGGCAAATACAGAACCGCGAAGTTGTGGATGTGATACGTGTCAAATCGTAATGAATGCCGGAATTGATAGAGACCTTAATACGGCTGCGAGACTTCCATTTAGTATATCAGGTATAAGGTCGATGGAAGAGTATGATGCTATGTTTGATTCAATGAGGCGAGGGCGAAGCACACATAGCTCAAGCCCACGTAGCCCACGTAGCCCGCGTAGTCCAAGTCCAAGCCCTAGACATACACCGACGTATAGTTCTAGAAATAGACGCACGCGTAGTCGTAATCCTAGTCCTCCTCTTCCTCCTACTCCTCCTGAGGTTGTTCCTCCGTCTTCCCCTGCAGGTGGCGGTGGTGGAAGAATAAGAGGGAGAATAAGAAGAACGCGACGACACAAAAGATGTGTAAAAAAAACACGTAGATCTAGAAGATAGTAGAGAAGATAGAAACAATAAACTTATTTTTATATATTCATATATTCATTTCAATTCTACATCATAAAATTGAAATAAATGAAAGCCAATAAATAGAATATAGCAAATCCAAATCAGTCAAACACCGCCTCACAACCCAGAAATGTCCATCGAAACTCTTATTGCTGCCGCTATTATCGCTGCCGAAGATATTGACGCCGAGATCCCTCCTACTCCTCGCGCTGAAGAAGAAGAATCCAGATATCCCCAAACTCTCCAAGAAGTCGCCGCTCTCGATCTATCGTTTTTAGGCGATGCCTGGGCTGCCGATATGCTCCGTGATGCTATGAATGCTGTTGTTCTTGCGAAAGAAAAACCCGAAATCATCAGGGAGAAAATCGATGTCTGGACTTACCTGTCGACATATGAACCACCTCGCGGAGAAGGATTTATGTTTAGTCGCGGGGACTTGGTTGTCGAAGCCGTTCAATACAATATGCAGGTCGGGCACTCGGGTGGCAGTATGGCAATGACGATGCGTCAGCTCCAATTACTTGCCAAGATCGGATTCCCTGAATATCGCGATGGTTATCGCCAGTAACTACAGCAGTCAAGCAACCAAGTAAATATATAACACTCGGTGGTAAAAAATTATGACTTATTTTTTCTACGTATAGTGCGTCCGCGTCTTCCTCCGCGTCTTCTTCCTCCATTATAAACTTCATCAGGGCTTACAGATCTTTGTCGCCGTCTTCGTCTACTTCTAACGCCTACACCCCTTACCCTACTTGCCCGCATAGGCGAAGTTTTAACACGACCGCTTTGATTATATTCAACCTCATTTTCAAACATTCTATGTAATGCTTCTGTATCTATAAACAATACGAGTAATTCGTATGTATCGTGGTCACTAGGGTCTAGTGAGATATGAGTTTCCCACATATCTCTAAGAAATTGTATGGCTTCTTCTTGGCTTTCTTTTGTGGGAACTCTCCTAAGTATATCTGATACATATCTTCGCAGACGTGCTTCGTGATCCCTAGTAATGAGAGTATCGGCTATAATATAACGCTTCATAAATGCTCGAACAAAGTTATTAGATTTACCATATAGATGTCGTGCTATAAAGTCTACCCAATCTGGTGGGAGTTCAGGAAGGGGCACGTATCCCCTTCTTCTAAATTCTTCGGCATCTCGGGCTACTTGATTATAATCAAGACTTATTATTCTATCTCTTTCTCTTTCACCGAGGAGAGGAGCCGGTTCATAGAGAGAGGGGGAGCGGATGCGCCGAGAATAAACAGGTAAATAATGTTCATCACCGCGATTATTGGGAAGATAAGTATGTTCATATTGAGATGGTGGTGTATTTACTATAGAATAAGACATCGTCGTATCAATACGTATATATTAACATTTTAAAAAAATAAATTCATAGTTATATTTTATTATATTAATATTAGTATATAGCATAATATGGCGAATAATGCGAACTCAAAAATATATAAATCATTATTATTTTCTGTTATAGTTCAAGCAATAACAGGAATAGTAGATATTATTGGTTTATTTATAAAGGTCCCATACAAGTTTTCATTTCTTAAAAAATTATTAACAGCGGAGTTTACGGTTCAAATTTTAGAGGGTTCATTTTATGTGTATTGGTTAAATGATTTCAAAAATATTGCGAATATTACGCCAAAAAGATATATTGATTGGACATTTTCAACACCAACTATGCTTCTTACACTGATGTTTTATTTAATATTTTTAAATACACCCGATAACAATAAAGGTGAATTAAAGTATTTTGAACTATTTTACAAAGAATTTAAAACTATTTCTGTAATACTAATTTTAAACTGGGCGATGCTTTTATTTGGTTATCTTGGAGAAACTTCAATAATACCTATAACATTGGGTGTATTTTTAGGTTTTATTCCATTTATAATTTATTACTATATGATTTATAAAAACTATGTTGAAATAGGGGATACAGGTCTTAAAATATTTACATATTTTGTGTTTTTCTGGTCTATTTATGGCATTGTTGCTTTATTGCCATATGAATTAAAAAATACGTGTTATAATATATTAGATCTGTTTTCAAAGAACTTTTTTGGGTTATTTTTGACCTATTTAATAATTAAAAATAAGATATAAAATAAAGTATAAAATAATATATAAAATAACATATAAAAATAATATATAAAAATAAACCCATATAATAATATATATAGTGATTATCTATCTATGCAGTATATGAAACTATCGAAGGACGTATCAAACCCAATAAAGGCTATTGCCACTTTTAATGATAAGAAAGTAAAAGGAACAGTAAGATTCACGGAAGAGCCATCGAACTCGCGCATCCGTATCGACGTAGATTTGACAGGTCTGAAAACATCAGGTCTTCACGGATTTCACGTTCACGAGTATGGAGACATGAGCGACTCGTGTGAAAGTATGTGTGCCCATTTTAATCCTTATAATAAAACACACGGATGTCCTGGTATGAAGGATCGGCACGTGGGCGATCTTGGGAATTTAAAGTCGAACGCAAAAGGAGAAGCGAAATATACATTTTACGACGATGTAATTGGCCTTCGCGGGACGAAAACGAATATTATAGGCCGCGGTCTTATTATTCACGCGGATGAGGATGATTGTGGGCAAGGTGGACAGCCCGATAGTTTGATAACTGGTCATGCAGGAAAGAGGATTGCGTGTTCCGTGATAGGGTATGCCTCGCCACCAAAAATAGTAAGTAAGTGATAATTGCCTGTCGATCTTCATTGGTTGGAAGTAGTGAATACGGGGATGGTTCTTGGTCGTGATCTGTGATGGTGGCGTCGCAGACGTTGTCGCTGTCATCATTGTAATTATACTTCAATTTAAACCAATTAATATTCAAAATATACATATATTTATTAACAAGGAGATGCTTGAAATAAATGTTCCCAATCAGAACATTTTATACAATTTTTTATACTATTTGGATATATCTTTAAAATATGAAAAGGTGATATTTTTAAACTTATAAGATTAAGTAGTCCAATTAAATATCTTGTACTAAACCATCGTAATGAATAATATGTTTTTTTTATAATTTCACTTATATTGTCATTTACTGTGATATTTGAACGTAAATCAAATCCCATGACACCATTTAATTCATATATATAAAACTTACCATTATTTAAATCATCAATATTTTCGAAACCAATATCATATCTTCCCGCGTTAAACCCTGGTATTTTTGAAGATATTTCTCTTATAATATTAGAAAATTTTGAATTTTCAAATTTTTTAGTTATATTATCACATATTGTTGTTTCGTCATTTTTTACATTACCACATTTTAAAGGTTTCCATTGGTGTGTGTGATTTTTTTTTGAAACAATAGAAATAATATTTCCGTCGTTTAAATATGGAATTTTTTCATATAAAACTCCTATTTCATATTTAGATTTATAGAATTGTTGAATAATGTATATTTCATCCTTATCAATATTATTTATATAATTATTTAAATCTTTGTCATTATTTATTGATGCCACATTTCTAGATGTGCCTGAACATATGATGGGCTTAATTATATATGGAAATTTTAGAGTTGGTAAATTTTTGATATCTAATAAATATGTTTTTAATTTGTTTTTCTCTTGAAAATATTTATTAATAGTAAATTTAGTAACTGTTTTATCCCATATATTTACAGAAAAAAATAGTATAGATGTTACAAAGTAAAAAATGATAATAACTAATATCAAAGTTATAAGCTTGGATTTAATTTTTGATTTTGAAAATAAAGATATTAAATTTTTATATTCCATTATATTAATGATGAGAAAATTTTTTAAAAAAGTAGTTTATTTAACTCATAAATTATTTGTTTATTTTTTGATACTTGGTGCGTTTTTACCAAAGAAATATTTATTTTACTATATAATAGCATGGCCCATCACATACATACATTGGCAATTTAATAATCAACGATGTATATTAACACAATTAGAATATTACATCGACAATAAAGCATTTCCTCCAAAAATTGATGAAGACGATGATTTTCCATTTATGAAATCTATTTTTGATGAACTTAACATTAAAATGAGCAATAGTGAATTACATTATACGGCTATGTATGGTTTCACTATATTCTGGTTGATTGGTGTTATACGATATTTTACATTATACAAAACATTTATGTAAATTATTTATACACTCTATTAGAATAAATATGCGACAAATAATGTTGTTAATATATATCAGGATATAGTAGTAATTCATATTTAGACACGCAAGTCATCGTCTTCTTCGTCAAATGGTCGGAGCCAGATTATTACCTGCCGCGGTTCATAATGGCGTGATTTATTTATTGTTCATAAGTAAGTAAGTAAGTAAATAAGTAAGTAAATAAGTAAGTAAATAAATAAGCAAATAAGTAAATAAGTAAGTAAAAAATAGAAAATAGAAAATAAAAAATCCATATATCCACCCACCCACCTCATTTACCGAATATAAAATGTCGGCTCAATAACACGTTTCCCACCATATGTAATCTTGTTACTGGTGTATTCATTCATCCTGCGCTTTTCGAGTTCGCCTTCGCTGTTGCTGAAAACGATTGCCTTTATATTTAGTTTTTTCATTCGCATAGTACAGTGAAAACATGGCGCCGATTCCGCCATATCTCCACTCCTTGATCGCCGGACAATATAGAGCACCAATTTTTGAACTATTTTTTTAGGCAAGTCATTAATACATATTTTGTGAAGAACGCAAATCTCGGCGTGGGCGCTACAGCATTTGCGGAAATTCAGCAGACCATCCTTTGAATGAGAGCGTATATTATTAAATCCTTTAGCTATAATTTTCCCATTTAAAACGGCGATACATCCGTGCTGCATAAGTAGGGTCGACTTGGATGCTTCATCGAGGGCAATACTTGCGAAACGTTGATCGCGCATACCGATGTGTCGTTGTCGATAGACCTCTTGCGACGAGGATGCGTCAGAATCGATATCATGGTTTTCGAAGCATTCATGAACAGGTGTTGCAGTATTATTGCGATGTTTGATGTCGGGTATGGAAGTCATATTATAAATATGAATAATGTCAACTTTTTTGTTATATTGAATTATATAACAAAAAACGGTTCAATTTCTTTTACAGATTAATTATATATTATAATATTTATAGTATATTTATAGTATATTTATAGTATATTTATAGTATATTTATAATATATAATATATAGAATATAGTTATCAACAACATATATTAAAATGTATACATTCTTTTCAAAATACGAGGTAGACGGAACTATAAAAATTAAAAAAATCAGTAAAAATTTTAATATATTTATTACTCCTTGGTCTATTTCGCATTTTGTTACTGGTTATATGGCTAAATTGTTTGGATTAAATTACATAATTGGTTTAATTTGTCATACGATTTATGAATATAGTAATTATACGAGCGAACCATTAAAACAAAAATGGAGCAAAGACTGGTATGGATTTAAAAATGATTCTATATTTAATTCTATTGGAGATACAGTTGTATTTTTGTTTGGAATGTTTTTGGCAAAAAATTTTAATAACTGGTATTTGTTTATATTTATTTTTCTATTGGGACTTTTGTTTTACTCTCCATATTTACAAAGTTATTTACAATATGATCGCTTACAATATTTACAAGATAATGGTTATAAAACAAATTCAGATAATATATTACTTACTACAGATAAACATTATTTGAAGTGTTATCAGTGGATTACAGCGTGTTTCATTATATATGTAATGCTAAAAAAAAATATAAAATTAGATAAATTATTATATAAAATTATTAAATATTTTTTCAACTAATCTTCTTTGAGGGAGTCTCGTTAGAAATAAGGTAGATAGAATTCTCGGTCACAATAATATACTCGGTCTCAACCTTGTAGATATTGGCAATAGGGCTAGTATACTCATCCTCGCTCTTTACGAGAAGCTTCTCGCCTGTCTCTTTAACACCAATGATAATGGACTTATCAAGGGAAGGGGTCCAGTAATCCATCATAATGGGCTTATCTTGAACAATCGCAAGTTTAGTACAATGCTGTAAGCAGACATTAGAGGGCAGACGGTAAGCAGACTCGCCAGTCTTAGCGCCTCCAGTAGAGGAAGCGGCAGCGGCGTTAGAGGGAGCAGAAGATGATTGGTGACTATTTGAACTCATATTATATAATTAACAAATTTAATAATCTTTAAATACTTATTATTAAAAAAACATATAATATATAATAATACAAAATGTATATTATATGTTTTTTTAAATAATAGTTTGTCTTAATATCTCAAATAACTCAAATATTCTCAACAACGTTAATGATTTTGCGACGCAGTTTTACATTATTTTTTTTAGGTTCAATAATATTAAGTTTATTCCCGATCTCGGGGTATTCAGCTTCCAATAATTTTTTAAGGAAATTATAAATACTGTGTAATACGTATTCGTCGCATCTCCCTACAATAAGAACGCTTCCTGTTCTAAATATCATAAACGAGATTTCTATCGCATCGCCTGCATCTGCAGGGGCAGGTTGTTGCCCGGTTTGATTTTCAGTGTCTAATTTCGTGACATAGTAGAATTTGCTTTGAATCCCAGGATACGAACAAGCATCATAGTTGCTATTAATGCGATACTTGTATTTCAGAATATTATACAGCTTGTCACGATTAATAAAGTATCCGCAATTGAAATTGGAATTTATAAGAACCGTTTCGCATTTATCGGGAATGTATCCAACAGAATCTCCCACAATAGGTTTCAGAATAGATATCAATAGATCCAATACTTGCGTAAGAGACTCGTCGGTCTGAATTCCAGGAATTTCCAGTTTGCCAGTATTGAATACCTTCAAGTGCATTTCTTTGAAAGAATCGGTAGCGCGGTCTTTGATTCGCATAATAAGCACAAAGCAGTTGAAGAATGCGCGTTTTAGTTTACAGCGATAATTTAAGATATCCTTCTTACATAGCCCGACATTGATTTTAAGCTGGACTTTAAATTTGATGCGCCCTTCTGGGTTGTCGATGTGCTCGATTTCTTGTTCTTGATAATATTTCTCCTTCGTGAGAAGTTCCTTTATTTCTTTCAGCTCGGCAGGGTCGGTAGTCGAAACCTTTATTTGTTTCTTAATAATACACTCACTTGGTGTGGAATAAGGCGAAATAGGTATATTCCAAAACACGCGTTTAATATCAATAGGCATATTCAAGTATGATATTTTGGTTTTTGTGGAAATATATATATTGCTACATTTCGGTTTTCTAATATCGCCATCGAGAAGTGTCTCCGAGGCCAGAATATTGTCATTGTCATTGTCATTGTCATTTTCGTGATCCGATATAAGCGCAGAGTCAACATCATCATCACCTATATCATCAATCGTGTCAATATCCTCACTACTATCATCACAACCATCCTCGCAAATATTGCCTTTCACAGCTCGTGGTTTACGGATAAGCGCTGGCGCGATCGCGGGCGAGGTCTTGGGGGTCGGAGATGACACTGGCATATCGGCGACCGGCGTGGGTGCAGACATCGAATTCACCATATTCATTGCCTTTTTATTCATACCATTAATACCATTCATACTATTCATACTTTGCGATATTTTATCATTTTCGGAATACACCTTATTTATATTCTTCTTGGCCGTCTTTTTTTCATCTGATAAAATAATAGTTCCTTGAGTTAAGAAATTCTCCCAGTCATCGTCGATACAAGCCATTTCGTGTGTGCGTGGGTTGATGGATATGGGATAGGAGTGGCTGTTTTTGGATTTTGCGGAGGTTCTATAATTCTTCGTGTTATTTTATTTAAGTTAGTTTGTTTCAATTATTTATTTGTGGAAAATCAATATAAATATTAATGAATAATATAATATTTATATAAAATATTGAATCGAGAAATACTCGCTTACACGACACATTGCGCATAATCATATGAAATGCGAACCCGCGAACTATAAACTACAACCGAAAAATATTCTTAATTTATGGACAACATAATTTAATATATGTTGTGTTTTACAATCATTTATATGCATGACGTTCTCTATATTATTTAAAAGCTCGCTCGTAACCTTATAATTTCGTATAATATAATTCAAATAATTTTTTATAATATTCTTCTGCTCCATATTGTAATCTCTGCTAATCTTATTTATCTTCTTCACAATATCAGCGTGCTTTTTATTCTTCTTAAAATCGTCTGTTAATTTTACCCACAATTCATTTTTTACTATTTTACATTCCTGGATTATATCGTGATTCGACTGCATATAATTAATCATACTCCTAATATCAGATACAAAATGTTTCTGTATTGACACCAATATTTCATCCTTGATCCTGAGATTCTCATTTATATTTATTTTTTGTAGGAATCTCAGTATATCGGTTTCAGGCAACTGATTGAAACGCATACGAACAAATTCCGTTTGTAGCGACTCATCTATTCTACTAATATAATTACAAATCAGACAAAATCGCACATTAAAATTATTATTGTAATTATTCAATAAATAGCGAAGGGCGATTTGCGCCGTTTTCGTCATATAATCTACCTCATCCAGAATTACGAATTTCATTCCATCCCCGAATAAGGATTTCGAATTTACAAAACTGTTTATTTGATTCCTTATAATGTCTATCCCTCTCTCATCTGATGCATTCAAATGAATCATAAGACCCTTGTTTTTAAGATTCATATTTTCTTGATACGCATTTACTAAATTGATAATTGTCGTCGTTTTGCCTGTGCCTGGTGGCCCATAAAATAATAAATTGGGGAAATAATTGTTGTCGATTACATTTTTCAGCAGTATCTTATTTAATGGATCTAATACAATATCGTCAAAACTAGACGGCCTATATTTCTCTACCCAAGGTGTCGATTTTTTCAAGTATTCATTTGGTATATCGCACATATCACCAACAAGCGCGCCACAACTAAATCCGTAAGTGGGTTGTTTGTCATTCTCGGCATCATCAGCGTCATCCACGTTGTCCATATTCACTCCACCACCCATTTTATACATAATGGGCACACGCACGGGCACGCGCACAGGCACCGGCATTACCGTTATACTCGGCTTTATAATTACATTGTCAGGAATGGGAGGGCTAGGGCAATCGCGAGACAGTTCAATATTTGTTTTTCTATAGAAATTATCGATTAACTTATTCTGAGTATTTAGTTTTTTAGAAATAGACGGTTTTTGTTTCGATACATTATTCATAACAAAATTTTATAATCTTTCCACAAGAGTTGGTTATTATTATTCTATTTATTATTTTTAATAAGTTTTTTCCGATAAATATAATTGAAATGATATATTATATAATATTAATGAATAGTATTAAAGGCATCCAAACAACAAACGTAGCACCCCACGCAATGGCGTCTTCTTCAAGCAGCAACAATACAGTGAATGTTGGTGTAACCCCGGCAGTAAACGGTGAAGGATATTTAGAATTAATTCTTGGGCCAATGTTTTCCGGAAAAACGTCGACTCTCAAAAAGATTTATGACCAATGTATGTATTGTAATATACCTGTAACTGTAATCAACTATTCAGGCGATACGAGATACTCCGCGGAGGCTGTTATGTCCACTCACGACAAGGTAATGATTCCGTGTATTATGGGAACGAGTATTATTGAAACGATTAAAAACAATGCGGAAAAAGTTGGCCAATCAGAAGTCATTCTTATTAATGAGGGGCAATTCTTCGCCGATATAAAATGTGTCGTCGACCTTGTGGAGAAAGAACACAAGCGTGTTTATATATGCGGCCTCGACGGCGACTTCCAAAAAAATAAAATCGGTTCTCTTCTTGACCTGATCCCCTATTGTGATAATGTTTGTAAGCTCAAATCCCTTTGTAGCGAATGTCGTAACGGGAAAGCCGGCTTGTTTAGTTATAGGATTACAAATGAGACCGACCAGGTTGTGATAGGTGTGGAGAATTATAAGCCACTTTGTCGATCCTGTTATGAAAAGATGTCTTCTTCAAAACAAAAAAGCGCGGATGCTTGATTCAATACGATTCGAAACATTATAATATATATCCTAAAAAATATATGAAAAGGATTTAAATTCGTCTTTTTATTTATATTATATAACATCCATAGATATGGAAGATACGCAAAACAACAATCAGGCTCTGCCAACCACGACCACGACCATGCCCGCGACCAATGACGGAGGAGAAATATCTTCGAATATTGTGATAGAAAAGAAAAAAAGAGGACGTAAAAAGAATTCAGTTATATCCGCGCTGACAACTGTATCAAGTGATTTATCTAGTGCTGAAAATATTATTGTCCCTGAAAAGAAGACTAGAAAGAAGCGAACAGTGAAGCCGAAAGTAGCACCCGAATCTGTCGCCACAGATGGAACATCTACCGTAGCAGCAGTAACAGGTGATATTTCTACTATCGCACCGATAAAAAAACGTAAACGCCGGGTTTGTAAAAATCAAGACTCGAAAACAAATACAGGCGCCGTGATATCTGCTTCTGGTAACACCGACCAGGATGAGAATAATGCCGAAAATGATGAAGCCGACACAGAAAATGCCAATAAACCCCTGCCAGAAGAAAAGGTGGCAAAAAAGAGAGGAAGAAAGCCCAAGGGTGGAAAAATAATAACACAGCACGTCAATGAAAATAACAACACAAATGATATGCCTAATATTATTCTACACCTAAAATGCTCTCTTTCTAGTATAACAAATAACGGTTCATCATCATTAGATGATGCCAGTAACAATAATTCCAATGTTGAGAGTTATAATTCTTCACATATAACTGGTAGTGAAATAAATACTGGAACGAATAGCGCGGTTCATAATACCGAAACTTGTCGTAAACCGTTGCCAGTATCCGCCGTGGATGATTCAAAGAATAATAGTATATTATCCAACTATGGCGATTCGTCTATGTTTAAAGTGTATGATCCAAATATTTCTTTAACACACGGTAATGGTAATGGTAATGGGAATGGCAATTTGGGAGATGAATTCCCATTTTCTGAAAAGGGTATTCGCCAATCTGAAGATTGCAGGTTTAGTGCGAATATGAGTAATTCAAATAATTCAAATAATTCGAATATGTTTAATGTAACATATTCTCCTGATATTAGTTTATATAATATCGGCAATAGCAGCATCGGCAATAGCAGCAACGGCAACGGCGGCAGTCATAGCAACAACCATAGCAATGAATATATGATGAGTCGCGGAAATAATAGCAATAATATTTGTATTGGCAAAGACAGAGATCACGATATTGACAACGACAATGATATGGATGCCTCAAACCTAAATGAACGCGAAATATGGCGAAAGATTAATCAACTTAAGCTGAGTTTCCACAAAAGCGACATATGCCAGAATCTTGGCGGAACACAGCGTTCAGCCTGTTTCTGGTGCACTTGCGAATTCGACTCACCGGCAATTTATATACCGAAATCCTGTTCTAAAGAGGGGTATCAAGTATATGGTTGTTTTTGTTCGCCAGAATGCGCGGCGGCATTTCTTATGAATGAAAATATAGACACATCTACGCGTTTCGAAAGATATCATTTATTGAATTCGGTTTATGGGAAGATATACAAATATGAGAAGAGTATTAAAATTGCGCCAAATCCTTACTATTTGCTGAATAAATATTACGGCAATCTTACAATTCAAGAATATAGGAAATTATTTCATAGTGATCAGATGATTTATGTTGTAAATAAACCGCTTACACATATTCTGCCCGAACTATATGAAGATAATAATGATTTCCTTCTGAATACGAAAATTATACCGACACACTCTGTGAATATTAAAAAAAATAAACCACTTAAGAGCAATATTTTAAACAATGCTTTTGGGATTAATTGAGGAAACTGTATGCGTATTGTATGAATATGTGTATTTGTATGAATATGTGAGTATATGATTAGGTCGTATCATTTTTATAGAAATATAAAAATTATACAAATATTATATAAAATATTTATATAATATATAAACAATATGTCCAAAACAAAGAGACGTAATATAAAAAAAAGAAATACGCGTCGTAGAAATTCTAAAATGCTATTAAAAACTAGAACTAATTATACGAATAATAAAAGAAAGTATAAAAATGCGAATAGAAAAACAAGAAATCGCCGAAGTCAACGCGGAGGTGAATTATTTTTTGTAGGAATTAATGACAAAACAGGTAAGTATATCTATTATAGTGACGAGTTAGAAGAAATAATCGAAATAACACCATTACCTGTTGCTTCTACAGAAAAGGCACATGGCATAAAACAACGTGATCAACAAATAATTGCCAAGATGGCTATTGCCGGAATTCAAGATGTTAAAGGCATGGCGCCAATACCTGTTGTAGACCGATATGTTGCTAAACATAAACTACGAGCTATGCCAAAAGCAGGAGATATATCTGTTCCAGAACACGCAATAAAAGCGAAACAAGATGAGAAAGATAAGCAATATACTATGTTAATGGCTCAGCAACAGGAAAATAAAAGAATTCAAGAACTCGAGGATTTGATGTTTGATTCGCCAAGTGTAAAAGGAAAGAAACCATCATATTTGGATTTTACGGATGAAGAACTTGGAATATCTCCAACGCGCGCACGCACACCCGCTGTATCAAGTCCGGCAAAATCATCCGGATTGAAATCTATGCGTTTATCATCAAGCGCGAAAAGGAAAGAACAACAACGTCAATCTTTGTCATCAGGGAGCGAAGATGACCTCGATTTAGGTGGAGAAGAAGCAGCTGATGGTAAACGACAATTGAAACAACCCAACCAAGGGGCGGTTGCGCGTGGTAGATCAAAGTCACCTGATAAACAACGTAACCAACCTCTGTTTCTATTGGCACGAGGAGCAGTGGATAGGCGTTTGGATGCCGATATAGAGGATAGATTGGCGAAAGTTTTTGGAAAGGTAGACGGTGAAACGCAAAAAATGATAAGAGAATCTCCCCAATGTTTAAAAAATTATATACTTTTTCGACTTGAAGGACATGGTATAACAAAAGAAATAATAAGAAAATTACACACTGAATTAAATGGTGGAAGCGGATCACAATTGCGTTCATTATTAGTAACACATAAACTATTCCCTATCCCCGAGTCATTATGGGTTCCTGATGGTGTATGTAAACGTTCAGCTATTGGAGGAGAAGAATTTGGCGTATTTACAAGGAGACATCATTGTAGATGTTGTGGAAGATGTATAACCTCTGAATACTACGTAAATAGTCTAAAAGTATGTTCAGAATGCGACAGAATTTTAACAAGAATGTAAAAATAAACCATCATACACCAACATATACCAACATAAATTATTGAGTTTTATTACCATTAGCCGCGACTTCTTCATTTAATTTCTGTTGTCGTCGTTCGATCATTTCATTATATCTCTTCGCCTGTTCTTGTTTGATAGCAAAATTTTTCGCCGCAACGTCCATACATTCACGAATAACATTATATCGTTTTTGATTTAATGATTTCGAATTTCGCTCTTTCTCCCGTTCTTCCCGTTTATCGGGTATTCCAAGGAACTCCTTTATGACCAGCGTGATGTCGCCCTTGTGTTTCTCAAGGCTCGCAATCGCCTCTTCGCGTGTATATGTAGTTTGATTCATAGTAATCTCGATAAATCTTTCATACTTATGTTTTTGTAAGTTTTGATAATGTTCCCTTATCAAATCTTGTTGCGTCTTTGGTAGTGTAACAGTCTCAACCACAGTCTCGGATATTATCTTATTCTCACAATTATCGTTGGTATCGGCGGTATCAGGTGTCGTTGCGGTGGAATTCGTAGTGTCCATTTTATCTTACTCCTATATAATATTTGTTAAATATTTTTTAAATCATATTAAACGAATCTTAATATTTATAATATATCAGTCCAATCTTTCAAAAAGAAGACAATGTCGGCAAATATTAAGAATGAAAATACCGAACATGTGGACTTGACATCTATTCTAAAAGATGTCGAGAATTGTATTAGATCAGGATTATCAAATAAACTTGACACATTTTTTTATGAATATGATAGATATAAAAAGACACACGAAGAGGTATTGAATTTGTCGATTGTAAGAGAACTATTGAAAAGAGGTTCGTCTGTTTCAGAAGGAACTAAGCCAAAACTAGATCCTGAACTCGAAATGATTGTTTTGCGCAATCAGGTTATTTTTCTTAGAGGCGAAGTTAATAAATATAAGAATCAAGCGGAGGCACTTGTATTGGCACAGGCACAAGCACCCGAGCTTGAAGCCGAACCAGAATCTTCACAACTTAATTTAGAAATTAAGGAGAAAGAACCAGAACTACTAGATATAAAATCAGAAGAACAGGATAATGGTCATGATGATGAGGATGTGGATGATGGAGATGTTTTGGATAATGATGATGACGATGAAGACGAAGATGGTGATGTTAGTGAAACTAGTAGTGAAGGCGATGACAGCGATGATGATACAGGAATGACGAATACAAATACAAATACAAATTATTTATCCCATATCGTAGAAGATAGTATTCAAAATATTGTATTAAATGTTACCGAAAAAGACGAAGCAGAAGAAGAAGCTGAAGAAGAAGTTGTAACAGAAGAAGAGGAAGAAGAAGTTGTAGCAGAAGAAGAAGAAGAGGAGGATCTGCCTATAAAGATGCCAACATTTCCTACAAAAACTAAACCGGAACCAGCTGTAGAAGTAAAGCCCGTTATTGTAGAAGAGGAAGAGGAAGAGGATGAGGTAGAAACCGAAACTGAAGAAGACTCAGATGAGGAAGAAGAAGCTGAACACGCCCCTGCACCCGAACTCAAGGTATCCGCGCCAGAAGAGAATGAGGAAGAGGAAGAAGAGGAGGAGTTATATGAGGTAGAGATTAATGGCGTGATGTATGTTACAAATGACGATGAGGATGGAACAATTTATTCATATGATAATGAAGAAGTCGGTGATAAAGTTGGCGAATTTAAAGGCACGGTAGCGCATATTTATAAGGGCAAAAATAAAGGAATTTATGATAGAACAATGTGTAAAATGAATTTTTAGTTTATATATCCACATATCCACATATCATATATCATATATACATCAACGCGTATAATAGATTATTAATTTCATATATTATGTTATATTTTTATAATATAATATAATATAATATACATAAAATATAGTATATATAAAAATGGTTTTAGAAAATGTATGTCCTCCGGCACTTCTATATTTAGCGTTTTCGGTCATTCAAATTATTATTGATATATATCGCGGGGATTCCGTCCAAGCTATGTTCAAATTCATAGTAATGATTATTTTTACGATTGTATTGAACGCGATATGTAAAGCAGGAATGTCTATTGTTTCCTGGTTCATAGTATTTATTCCTTTTATTTTAATGACATATATCACCACGATTCTATTTTTCGTTTTCGGAATTAACCCTGGAAAAGTATCACCCCGAAACAGAGACAAAAATTGTAATGAGACAATGTTCGGATGTTGCGATGATGGCGTTACCGCAAAAACTGATCCTTCTGGTCGTAATTGCCCATATAATCCCGTGATTATGCCTGTTTCAATGGATATGAATATGCCAGTATCTGTTTACGACCCAATACCTTGGAATAACAAAGATGGACATCATTATTACCCACGACACAATGATAGACGAAGGCGTGGCTTTCCTATCGGTGGATGCGCCGGAACACAATATGGATGCTGTGATGACAGGACAACCGCTCGCACGAACCCATATGGATCAAATTGCCCCGGTTATATCGTAAACCCTGTAACCGTATCTTCTAATACAAATAATACTCCTATACCTGCACCTACTCCAACACCTACGCCTACGCCTACTCCAACTCCTACTCCTACTCCCCCAGCACCAATACCCCCTGCCACCCCTATTACCCCTATGCCCGCTACACAACCATCAAGTTTTATTAGTCGAGTAGAAAGCTATTTTTAATTAATTCGATAAATACGAATCGGTATATTCAATAAACGTAAATAACATATTATAATATTTATATAACATATTTAAAAGTTATATTATATAAATATTATACAAGCAGGCATAACAAACAAACGCACCCCACGCAACGCAAAATGACGATAAACTCACCGACGAATCAATGCTATAATACGAGCAATGAATATTATAGTTACACATCCAAAGATAGTATGGATATACCTCTACATAGTTATATGTATACACTATTTCTTGGTATCGGATGTTATTCATTCTTGAATCCGACACACTTTCATACAATGATGGTGAATCTTGGCTATTGTATAGCAGAGATGCTTTTGAGTGGATTTATTATATATAATGAAAATATATACAAACCATTTAATAGATATATTTACAAACCACTAGTGTATATTCTCAATATCCAAGAGAACCAGGATGAAATTATAATTGTAAAGGATGGTATTATTATTCATAGTTTTGCTACAATGGAGGATTTTATTAAACAAAAACCTATAAATTTTATTAGAGATGAAGATGGCAATGAAGATGACGAAGATAGCGAGGAGGAAGAAGAGGCTGCCGCGCCAGCTACTGAAAACGAAACAACCACGGCAACAACCTCGACAACAATTGACACAGTTATAGATGCAGATCTTACAAATGTGTCAACTGATATTCATACAAGCGAACAAAGCGGAGATGATGCTGATACCGAAGAAGCCGAGGAAATGGATGACAGCGACGAGAGTGTAGATAGTGACGAGGATGATGATTTTATTCTTGACCCATCTGAGTATGACTTCCTGCTTCGAAATCTCTATTACGAAAATGAACAAGAATATGAAAGACACAACGTGTGCTTTAAATATGAAACATTCTGTAAATCCGATTTAAAGAAAGTCTACACAAATGACGAATTGAAGTCGCAAGTATCAAAAAGGAAGCTAATCGGCGCAAATCTTCATATGAGTTCTAAGAAATATGTTATTAATTTAACCACCCCCATCAACTATTTTATAGCAGACAATTCGGTTCTTGGATATCATTTTCTGAAATGGTTTATGGCCGAAAATCACGATGTTATTTTAAATAAAAAATACTCTGTTTTATGTATTGATAATTGTATCGGAATGTATGAATTGGTCCCCGGTAAGAAGCTACTTATTTCTCGCGACTCATTAAAAGTTGTAGACGATGATGAGTATAGTGGCGAGGATAGTGATAGTGATGGTGAAGAGAGCAATGAAGATGACGAACAAGACAAAGCAGAAAATGAAGAACAATCTCAAAACGAGGAACAAGCCGAAAAATCTGATCAATCAACTGATGCTTGCGATATTGAAGTAGTTGATTGTGATTGATTGCGATTGATTGCGATTGATTGCGATTGATTATAACTAAAAATAGATATTATTAAAAATAGAATTAAAATATAATTATTATAAAACTATATAGAAATATATTTTTATAATATAATAGAATGGCTGATATCGATATCCAATCGCAAGTATTCATAAAGGAATCTGAGAAAAGTATGTCACAGGACTCGTCCATCGAATCCAATAATTTTCATAAATTATCTGATACTTGGATACTGTGGGCTCACCTTCCACATGATACCGACTGGAGTATCAAAAGCTATATAAAGATATGTCCCTTCACTACAGTCGAAGAGACTATTTCTATTATCAATGTTCTTCCGCCGAAATTAGTTACTAATTGTATGCTTTTTTTGATGCGTGATGGAATTTCTCCAACGTGGGAAGATGCGCGTAATCGCAAAGGTGGTTGTTTCTCATACAAAATAAGCAACAAAGATGTCCCCCAGGCGTGGAAAGAGCTTACGTATGTATTAGTAGGGGAGTCTATGTCAGAAAATAAGAATTTCATTCCATTGATTAATGGGATCACAATCTCGCCCAAGAAGAATTTCTGTATTGTGAAAGTTTGGTTAGCAAGTTGTGAATTTAGAGATGCTAGTATTATCAAAGAACTTTATGCTATTTCACCTCACGGATGTTTGTTCAAAGAACATATGCCTGAGTATTAGAAACTTTCGAAAGATACTATAGTATATTATAATATATACTATAATATATATATATAACAATTATGGAATCTCCATTAATTTTTCCATCTATTATATGTGTTTCAGAATTACTTAGAACTTGGGAAACCGCTATTTTATTGTTTTTAAACGATAAAAACACAAATTTGACTTTATTTATTTCGCCATTTTTAAGAGAAGATGGATTGTTTCCTTCTGATAGCCCAGGAATCATTGAAGATCAACTGTATGAATTTATGAGATTTCTTGTTTTTTTAGGACAGTTAAAAAAATTTACCAAAACTGCAACTCAAGACCGAGGCATACAAAATTTATTTTCCTGGATTCCCGATACATTTACAATAACATTTAAACATTATGCAGGTAGTTTTACTAAAGAATTTATGGGGCGTATTCGAAGAACACAATTACTTAAATTAAGTGCAACGTCTCTTGGTGCTTTAATAATCGAATGTCCCGATATATCCAAGATCACGTTGGATAATTTTATAACGGAGGGTATGATATATTTTTTAAAAACATTAAATGATGAAATACTATCTTTTAACGGTTTAAACTATGAACCACCCAATGATGAAAATAAGGGTGATGGTGAATATACAAACTACAATAAGGGTGTTGCTCCTTTAATATATCCCCCCGCATCTAAAATCCCTCAGTTTAATAAAAAAAATGATTTAAATAAAGTTTCTTCCCCTCCGTCAATTATAACTTTTGCCAAATGGTGTAAAGATAATAAAAGAATAATTAGCGACCCAAAAACCGGGATTGTTTATTTTGTTTCACATTCACATATAATGCAAGCCTTTGTTAAAAAAGTAATAAATTTGAATGTACTACCTGATGCTTCTTTTAAAGGGGTATTTGATGTAGCAAAAAAAACAAATAGTTGGTCTTTATTTTTTAAGGTTGATGGAACTAATTTCAAAGGATTTAGGCACGCATTTTCGTGCGATAATAGATATGCAGAAAAAGGATTAGTCAAAATATTTCATCGTATATTACTAGGAAGTTATACTAATTTAGCTTTATGGGGTATTTTATCTACAGCAATATTTGCCCAAAGAAAAATACCAGGATTAATACAAGATAATTTGCCTCAAAGTTTAAAAGTATCTGTAGGTATGAAAAAAGAAATAAAAGAGTTAGTAGGTGATAAATATGATAAGTATAATATGTTATGTGGAAAACAAGATAATCGATTTAAAACGAGTAACTTTGAAATAACGTTGAGTAACTGCGGCACATCAAGAAAATTAACATTAACACTTGACAATGACTGTATCAAAATAAAATGTAGAAAAGAAGATGGAACTTTTTATCCGAAAAAAGTAATATTACAATTATCCAAAACTACTCCTCCTAGTATTGGAGTAAAATTTTTTAATGATGATAGTAATACTTATATACCCCAAGACAATAAAGATGAAGGACCAACTAGTTTATTAAAAATTGTTTCATTTTTAACTGAAATATCTATACCTGCTCCACCTACCGATAATGAAACCAATAGGTATGATGAATTGACAGGACTAACATTAGAAATGACCGAATCGATATCCAACTTTATTAAAAGTGATGTTTTTAAAAAAACTAAAAATAATGCTACGTGGGATGAAGCATTTCAACCATTTTCAGGCGAGATTGAAAAAAATGTTGATCCGAATACTGTAGACCTTTCCGGAGGTGGAGGTCGTAGATTAGTAGGAAGAAGAACTAAAAAAATGCATAAATATAAAAAATATACTAAAAAATATTATAGGTGTCAATTAAGAAGAAAATCTAGGCATATCCGGAAACATAAATGCAAATCGCGTAAATAATTTTTATAATTATTTATATTATAATTTATATTATTATAGTATATATGACTGAAGCAATATCAGAGATTGATATAAAATTAGGTAACTGTGGAACATCTAAATTATTCTCAGTTACACTGGATAATGATTGTATTGTAATAAAGGGTAAAAATCCTAGAAAAGTAGTATTAAAATTTTTAAAAAATGATAAGAATAGTATTGAAGTAAGATTTTTTAATAAAGAGGGCAATACATATTATAAAAAATTTAATCTTGGTAATACGGATGATGATAATGAACCGAAAAGTCGTAGTTTATTAAACGTTGCTGCATTTTTATTTTATGATTCAATGATGCCAAATGTTGACATAAAAAAGGATATAATAAACCTTTCCTCATTGTATACACCTATCCATTTACGAATGTTAGGCGCCACTACTATTAAATTGTTCAAGGCTATTATTAAATTCATGGCTTTGGATGCGACTCAATATCAGAGTCAATTTGGAGATAATGTAAACATTGAACAATTAGAGAAAATAATAAAGGTATTTAATGATACGTATATTACCCCAACAGAAACAGCATCGAGTAATGTTGCGGCTGTTAACCCTTTACAATTAAGCAGTGGAGGCGGAAGCCATAAAAGATATAGAACCACACGTAGATCTCGAAAGTATCAATCAAGAAAACAATCTAGGCGACACATTAGAAAGCGTGTCCGGACACATAGACGCAAATCACGCAAATCGCGTAAATAATAGTCACGCCAATTTAAATAAATAATACTCCTCTCAAAAAGTATTATTTATTTCCAGTCATATACAACCACATACTACATACCACATATTTTCACGACGATGGAAGCGGCGAAAGTGCCAACTTCACCTCACCCAAACTCGCCACATAATATTTCACAACTAGCGGCAAATCATTTTCCAAATACATCTCGATCTGGCTACACAGATTCGTGCACTTGATAAAATAACTCAGATTCTTCAACGAAAATTCGCCCTGTATCACCTTACTCGACGACTGTTTTTGAATAAATTTCATACTCTCATCCGACTCAACTCGCCGCACCTCTGCCGTAGCAAATTGCCCCGAACACTTGAAAATCAACTCATTCCCCACCGATTTAATCTCCAGCTTCTCAGAAATATACGACAGATCACGAATAATCTTCTGGAAATCAGCAGAAGGCAGATTAATAACAGACGAAAAAGTCACATTCGGCTCTTCCAACTCCTCTGAATCCGGCTCAATCAGACGCAACTTCTGTGTTTTACATTGCTTAATATCTCCATTTTCGAATTTAAGACCAAGATGCGATACAATCCCGTCATTATAATCCTTTTTCTCAATGTATATAGTAAGCGTATCATCATTGTCAATAGAATTAATCAGCTTAAACAAGTGAAACATATTTACCCCAATGACAATCTTCTCCTTATCACACTCATACAACTCGAAATTTTCGGCAGCTAAATGAAGATGCGCCAACATTGTATGAGACTTGTCCATATTTATAATACGCATACCATCCTTCTTAAACAGGATGTTCGTCTCTAATAAAATATCCTTTAGGGCTGTCATCAAGGTGCGGAAAGGGGCTATCTGAACGGTTTTAATTGTAAGAACATTGTCGGGGTTGCTACTCATTTTATATACTTTGTATATCTTATTTTAACACAAATCTTTAAATACTTATGACTATTAATAAAAATATTTAAATTAACGCAATTAAATTAACGCAATTAAATTAACGCAATTAAATTAACGCAATTAAATTAACGCAATTAAATTAACGCAATTAAATTAACGCAATTAAATTATATAATAATAATATATATATTAATAATAAAAATAACAATAATAACAACATAATGTCGCTAAATCCTTCACCATCTATAAATACAGTTACACCAACGTCAGTGCCCCCAGCATCCCCAGCGCCCTCTGCATCCCCCACATCATCCTCCCCATCTGGTTTAGCACAAAAAATTGTAAACGCTATGAATGGTCCTAGTTTGGGTGACAAACTTATTGAAACGGCAAAAAATCTTATTTCCCCAACCATAAAAGGAAAGCGAAGCGGGAATAGTGGATTCACATATATAACTATATCTGGCACTCCACAAGAACGAGGCTTTTCACACGGAAAATTAATAGGAGACAAAATTATTACCTTTTTCAGAACCTATGCCTTTTTTATATGGACAGAAACAGGTCGCGATGTCAGATTTTTTATGAAAATGTTGAACGATTTTTTCAAACCGATCGTCGAACAAAAATATAAAGAATCTTATGACGAAATGAAAGGAATCGCTGATGGCGTCGTAGCATATGTAAAAGAAAACCCCGATTTAAAGGATCATAATAGTGGAGCGATAATAAAAGATGGTAAAATTATTCTACCCAAAGATTCATATATTAACATCGAGAATTCAAATACGAAAGAAGGATACACTGATGGCGCAATTTTGATAGAAATTAATGTAGATATTATTTTTATAATAAATAATATTGTTTCTGTAGACTACTTATATTCGAAACTACCAGGATTAGTTATAAAGAGAAACGATTTACGGAACGATAAAATGTATGCCGATTTTTTTCCCAACAGAAAAACTACAGCTGCACCATCTGTTAAGGGGGGAGGTGGCGATTCCACATTTGAAGAAGAACAAGACGGTGGAGAAAATACCGGTTTTGAACAAAGCGACCAAGGTGGTGGTAGGACTTTTCAAGAACTATTCTTTGGCGGAGATAAGTGTAGCGCCTTTATGGCAGTAGGTAAGTCGTTTACAGAAAATGGTGAAGTCGTATGTGCACATATTACATTTGACAACTTTATAACCGGTCAATTCAACACTATTATATTATACATCGATAATTCACCATCAGTGCCTTCATCCACTACACCGCAGCAACCATCCCCAAATAGTATACTTATGCAGACATTCCCTGGTGGTATATGGAGTTCAACCGATTTCTTTGTTACCTCCGCCGGTTTTGTCGGAACAGAAACAACTATTGGTGGTTTTCACGCATTTGAAGCAAATGCTCCTATTAGTGTTCGCGCTAGAAAAGCAATGGAATATTCTAAAACATTAGATGATTATGAAAAATATTTTAAAGAGAATAATTCCGGAGATTACGCAAATACGTGGTATATCGCTAAAATAGGTAATATGGAAACTGCTGCTGCTGCTCCTACTACTCCTACTACTCCTACTACTCCCACCGGCGCCGCCACCACCGACACAACAACTGTCACACCAGAGTCAAAAGACGAAATTATGCGCATCGAACTTGGTCTCAAATATGTTAATGTCAAGAGAGTAACAGACGGATATTTCATCGGATTCAACGCCTGTTATGATGCGCGTATAAGAAATCTCGAATGTTATAATGACGGTTTTTATGATATACGCAGACATTCAGGCGCTCGTCGCGTAAGATTGGAACAACTGATTCGAAAATATAAGGGGAAAATAAATGCCCAAATCGCGAAACTAATTATATCCGATCATATGGATGTATACACAAATACAGAATTAAAATGCTCGCGAACTGTTTGTGCACATTATGAGCTAGATAAACGTGAATATATGTCCCAAGAGTCGCGCCCCAAACCTTTCCAACCGCGTGGTGCCGTCGATGCCAAAATATGTACTTCATCCTTATGTAGGAATATGAAATTTTTGGCGAGATATGGAAATGCATGCGGAACTCCTTTTAAAAAAACGGAATTTTGTGACAAAAATATACAATGGGAATATCAGCGGGATTATTTAGAAGATCGCGACAGACAACCTTGGGTTATTTGTAGCAGTGTCAATATGAAAGAACCTGTAGAAAAAATAGAGAAAGCAATAGAAGCTGACCCCGATAAAACTGGCTATGATAATGATGCTGGTAGCAGTAGTGCTAACATTATGATGAGTTCATCACCCCCGCAGTCGCCTGTAAATATGGCATCCAGTAAATCAAGACCTGTATCTCCTGTATCGCCCGTGTCGCCTGTATCGCCTCTATCTAGGTCTATATCCAAATCAGCACCTTCCCCTAGATATAAAAAACAGACGAAACCTCGTATTGTTAACCCAGATATAACTATACCTCAACAAGAGCCTCAACAACAGCCTCAACAGCCTCAACCATTGCACACTCAGTTGCAGAACTCGCAAGAACCCCGTAATTTACATAGTGAACATAAGCACGACGCTCATCAACACAATCTACTAACAGGTAGTCGTGGAGGTTCGTTCGCAAGCGATAACACAAAAGAGATGAAAGAATTTATGAAAATGCTTAAAACTAAAAATGGTAGTAAATCAAAAGCCAAAAATACAAGACGTCATAAGCATAATAAGAGTAAAAAGGACCAATAAAATCACACCATATTTATATGTCGATTAGAATATAATATATAAAACAAATATAAACATATTTTGTTGTATATATATTATATTTAACATATTTGTTTACATACCACACCACATTGCAACATACAACAATAATGTCCCTTCCAGATAAAGATAAAGATAAAGACAAAGACAAAGACAAATATTCACCAAAGATTACCCCAAAAATTGACCCAGATACCGAATGTAAAGAGTTGTTATCTATTGTAAAAGGTCTATATGACAAATATTTTGAAGACGATTATGCCCGTTCAAAACTGGTATCCCACATAAAAACTACACTCCCGACTCTGTTACAACAAAAGTGTGACGTCCGTATTCAGCGCGTAGAACGACGCAAGACCCTTGAAGAAACATCCGACGAATTTATACGCGAATTTATAAACAGTTCCTCTTATTTTTATAACCAGAATATCGACCTTTTCTTCATATACCAAAACAATACATATAAAATAATAAATGAGGACGAAATAGAGCACGATATTCGCACCACGATTACCGACCAACAAACACCAGAGTTGACTATTTGGAAATATAAAATAAAAAACCAGATTATCAAGAAAATAAAAGAACGCGATCTTCTATCTTGTATACCTGAATCGGAAACAATACAGCGTGTATTAAATGCGCTTACTCCTTTCGTATTTAAAACCAAAGATAGCGCGAAGTATTTTCTCACGATTATTGGCGATATTTTGCTGAAGAAGAACACAAATCTGAACACGAATACCTATTTTATTTCGAATAAGGCGAAGCAATTTATTTCTGATCTTAGCGAGGAAAGCTATGCGCTATTTGGCACACCGAATATGACAAATCATTTCAAGTTTAAATTCTACGAGCATAAGTATGAAGATTGTCGCATCGTTGATATCGTCGAAAATATCATTTCATTCCCTTTTTATAATCACAATGAAGGCTTGAAAATGGGGCTGTCGCATTCAATGTCGTCTTCATCTTTATCAAGTCTTGTTGCCGGATTGTCAAATAGTGGAATTTCTACACCAACAGCACACGGTTATGGTCACGCACACGGACACGGACACACACACCCTACCAATTTTATTCAGAAACAAAGTATGATTGATTTATTTTGTGTCGCAGCACATTATTCTACACGATTCACGTGTGCTGATTCGTTTATCGAAAAAATGTGTAAAGATCAGACCATTAAAGAACACGCTTTTTATTTGAAAGGGGTTACAGATGACGACATTATTTCCCGGTTTATATCATCCACTATGGAGCCGTGTAAAGGTGTTCATATCACTTGGAAAAATATGCTTTATCTTTGGAAAATATTTATTGAGGAAGAGAAAATACCCAATGTGTTCTTTACGCATGTGCTTAAGAAACATATTATGAAGCGGATCGAGTATACGACCAGCACGGAAGACGGGGATGCTGTGAACGATGATGTAACGCCAAGCACGGGAGATTCGGGAGAAATAGGAGAAATACCAGAAATACACGAAATTCACGATAATAAGGAAATATTTTTAAATATGACGAGCAAACATTTGCCAATTGTAAGCAAGTTTATGCTTTTTTGGAATGAAAATATTACGTGTTCACATAATGAAATAGAACTGGAGATAGATGAATTATCAACCCTGTTTTTGAACTATGGAAATGTATATCACGGGAATCAGAAAAATATCCAGACAATTACAGATCAAACAATTTTAGGATTCATTCGCCACTTTTTGCCCGATATTTGTATCGAAGAAGATAAATACTTGATGAATATTGGGTGTAAATTATGGGATAAAAAACAGGAAATAATGACCGGAATTGAGGAATTTAAGAGGGCTAATTTAGGGGGTAATAATAATACGACAAGCGGCGCTTTAGGAAAGGGCAAAGGTAAAAATAAAGATGTAAATACGGTTACGGTAGCGGCGGTGGCAGTAACGTCGGCTATAGCATCATCATCATCGTCATCATCATCATCGTCATCATTATCATTCCCCGTTCATACAATATACGACTTTTACTGTAAATGGGGATATAAACATAATAAGATGGTGGTAAGTAAACGATACTTTGAGAAATTCTTCATTGATAATTATGGAGACAATTTAACAGAAAAAAATGGAACACTTTGGTGGAGTTATTAATTTAAAGATAAAAATGTAATTATATAATATATTCTGTCTATAATATATCATATAATAAACATATAATATGGCCGGTGCAACACCTGTTCCCGAACTTCGACTATTATGCGAGGTTGCATGTACATTATCTCCTACTAAAATTGAAAATACAGAAGTTATTGCTTCCTTACCATTATTTGCCCTGGCTAACTCAGGAAATTATGCTGACGCCATTGGTGGGTTATTAAATACACATATGGAAGATTATGCGGATATTATGGATGATGAAGAGGAATTAGACGAGAGGATTGCTTACGAAATGTCAGGAATATCAGCTAATGATATAGATAATGATGGGGATAACTTTGAACCCATAATAACGGGATTACCGAGTGGAAGTTCACTAAAAATTAAATTTGACTATGTATTAAATTTTATAAACGCTTTTAATCCTACCAATATTCTATCATTAAACCAGTGTATGGATCAATTATACTCTTTTCTGAAAAAAATATGTAATGACGTCGATGGCACCCACACCAATATGGCATATGTATATAATAATATCATTTTTTTTGATCCCAGCACCCCTGCAGAAATTAAGGACACATCGTTATTTCCAAAATATTCATTTAATATTTTATGCCGAAGAGATTCGTATTTATTACCCCGATTACTTACTGATATGCAAGGTGGTATTGGAACATTATTACAATCAATTATATGCGATTATTTAAATCCTTTATTTGTTACAATATTAAAAATTCCAGACCCATCTATTTTTATTAAAACTAAAATTATTCCTCCAAATGAAACTAATAAGTTGTGGCAAGTAAAGTTAACTATTTTTGATAATGATTTTACATTTATTTCAATACATATTATTAGTATGGCTCAAGGATTTTTTAATGGAGAACGCCGCCAAAATACAGCGAATATTAATCTTACAGTTATACAAACATTATGCTTTTCATTATATAATAAATGTTTAAGCAGAGATTTTAATTGTTTATGTAGCTTATCTGAATTAGATATTAAATTATTTAATTATATTTATAGGGTTGATAAAGCTAATTTTGATATATTTATTCGATTATTTCTAACCCATTTAAGTGAAACACAATTGAATGTAAAAAAACAATATTTTATTATGGGGCTACATAATCTCGCAACGTGTATTAGTAATCCAAATTATACACCAGAAACAAAAGCGTATGAATTATTATTTAATCCAGCTCCGACTGGAATAGGTCTATTCTACCTTTCTATGTGTTTTATAAAACAAATAAATACGATGGGCGATTCTCGTTTCGGGACAGAACAAATACGGTTTGCTATGGGAGGAGGAAAGTTATATTCAATATTTCAGATAGCGTTAGGTGAGCAGGTAAAACCAGCTGCTGATGCAGATTATGGTATATTTTATCCCGAAGATACTAGCATTCCTATAGGATTAGGAGCAACGTGTAGTATGGCCATATGTATGTTATTACAATTATCATTAAAACATTTATTTACACTAAACCTACCAGCATTCATAGCAGCAGCAGCAGCAGCAGCACCAGCAGCAGCAGCAGCGGCAGAATCACAAGCAAGAGCATTCTTATCGCAACAAGCTATCATTAGTTATGAAGGTCAACAATATATTCAAGCTCAAATTCAATTAGTGGTAGCAAATGCCACTGCAGAAGCATCAGCACGGGCACAAGCAGGTCATCAACCTATAACCGTCCAAGAAGTACATCAAGCTATGGCCACGGCAAAAGCAGCAGCAGAAGCAGAAGTTTCAAGACAAGCTTTTTTGACCCAAAATGGTATGTCATACATTGAACAAGCAAAAGCAACAGCAACAGCAACAGCACAATCAGGCGAAGTAGTAATAGCAGCATTAGGGTTATGGCGAGATTCGGAAATTGATATAGGGAATTCTTGTATAGGAAATCCACCTACAACATTAAGTTCGTTGCGTCTTATTTTAAAAAACATAACAAGATTTTATGGTTTTACACCTGGCTTATTAGACCAATATAATGATTTATTGGGTGACCCTCATAGTATAAAAGCAACAATATCTCCATATGATTTTGTTTTAAAAGGTTCTCTTAAAAATTATATATATCATATTTTGGAGGCAGTTAAAAATTATAATGTGCTTTTACAAAATTCTGATCATTTTGTAGCTATTGCTGATTTTTTAAGTAAGCATTGTATGATAACCAATGAGGGGTTTTCATCACCATTAAAAGGAATATTTGATATTTTTTATACGTTATTTATTATTGAAAACTTTGCGAATAGAACTTTTGTTACTCAAAAAATTAATAAAGAATTAAAAAGAGTAGCTATTTGTGCTAAAATTTTGGGTCTCCATTATACGGAATTAAGGGCATTACCCGGAATTGATACAAATGAAATAGATCAGATTATTGCTATTTTAACTGATATGGTAACGTTTGGTTATGATGGGGGTTATAGTTTAATGAATTCACAAAATTTTTCAGATATAATGCAAAAATATGTTCAGTTTACAGTTAAAGTGTGTAGTTTTTGTCTAACAGCCTACCAACCTCTTTTATTTTTTAGTACGACTCCACCTACAACTCTTAGAGTTGCAACTAGTGTTGAAACTAAATTTATGAACTTAATAGAAATTAGTTGTTTGGATATAAACCCACCTACATTGTCGCAACCTATATATACCAGTATAATTGATAGTTTATTAAAAATTCATCCAATTACTACCGGTTTATATAACAATAAATTATATGCCTCGTGTCGCGATGCAGAAAATAAAAAAGAAGGTATAGTTGCCATTATGTCAGCATATCAAACGTTTTTATGGGATACTACTAAAGTTAATAGTATTACACCTGACCCTGCTAGAGATATTTGTAATGCTAAACTATCACCTGCAGGAGGAATTATTCAATGTATAGTATCCCAGCCTACTATATTTAATGAGTTGGCTGTATTTATGGCTCAATTTCAATCACTAGATTATTTGGATTTAAATACTCAAGAAGGCGATAATAATACATTTGAAGGGTATGAATTTGAATCACCTCAACATAAGAAATTATTTTTCTTTTTTTCTTGGTTTATTACATCCATATTTGGAGTAAAAACAAAATCTAAAAATACAAAAGTTATTTCTTTAGGTAGAACATATTTGAGACTTTTTCTAGAACATTTCAATCGCACTGCTGGTGATTATATTTTTTTTGGTTGTAATATACGGGTAACACCAGCAGCAATACCGGCACCACCCAATACAACAGTCGCTCTAGTTGATGTAGGTGCTCGTGTAAATGCCTATTTAGCCCCGGATCATATAGAACTGCAACCATCTGTAGAGGATTCTCTCGCTCAAGATAGATTATGTCTATCCTATACGAGGTTCAACATTCAAGATGCTATTAATAAATATATAAAACTGGATATAGAGCAATACGTTCTCCAAGGTATACCAGCTGAAGGTGCTGAAGGTGCTAAAGCTCGTGCCCAAAATGATATCAAACTAGTTCAACTTCAAGTTCAAGATCATAATATAATAACAATTAGAGTAGAAAGTCCTGTTTTTATGTATGAAATATTTAATAATTTGATTATACGATTTTCAAGTTTACCAAGAGGGAGAGACTATATAGTTGGGGCAAATAAATATATGTATATTATTACTATGCGTATATGTTCATTAATAGATAATGTATCTCCTGTCTCTCTTGATACCATAAATGTATCTATTTCTACCATAACCGGTCAATATTATCCATTTCGACCCAAACTACACGACACATCAAAATTTATGATGCTACTTCCAGAAATGAAAACCGCGTGGTCAACATACTTTATAAATAAAATATTGAGTTCAGATGATCCTCAAATAGTATTTGATAATATAAGATTACTAGTTTTATTGTTTAATTATATAGGACCTATACCCAAGGTCGATGGACATGGTATACATAGGCCTGGAATTTTAGAGTTTATAACACCATTAATAATAAAGAATTATAAACCTTGTATGACAGATCAATCATCAAATGTATTAAACCAATTTTTTGCCCCATGGGGTATACCTATACCCCAAGATGGTGGCAGCATAACCAGGTCTAACCGTGGGAAAAAGTTAATCACAGATTTAAATAAACATAACCATAAACATAACAAATTGGCAAGAAACAACCGCACGCATAGAAATAAAAACAAGCGTAAAAAGAATTCTAAATCTAAATCACATAAACCCAAACCCAACCCCAAATCCAAACCAAAATCTCGCAAATCAAAATCAGGCAAATCAAGGCGAAAAAATGTAACATTTAAGCGGCGTAAACGTAGCAACCGACATTAATAAACTTTATACACTAACAAATATTACCCTAATCCTAATCCTAATCCTAAATCATATATTTCAAAACAACGAAATATATAATTATCTAGACTTCGGTCGCATCATATCGCCTACCATTTACTTGCGAGATTTACGAGATTTGCGCGACTTATGTGCCGACGCAAGTTTAACGGCACCAAACTTACCCTTCTTCGCCGTATATCCGTGCTTCAACAGACGCTTCTCGTGTTTTGCCGTCTTATGCTTCTTAGAAGATACAACGCGACCGTGCTTGTTCATCACCAAATCCATACGAGTCAAGCCACCAGTAGTTTTATAAGCCGTTTCGTGCCATACCTGCGCGCGAGATCCTACAAGTCTCTCGAATACGCGACCATTGATTGTATATTTGCCATCAGGGCGTCTCTTATAACTGCTATGCATTATCTTTCTTATAGAAAAGAATGAGAAAAAAATATTATTTTAATTATATTTTCATAAATACAAATTATAAATACAATTATATTATTTTAAATATTATTAAATCCCCCAATATAATTAATTCCTGTATATCGCTAAATATTATCCGTTTCTATTAATCGTAGCAGGTCCCCCAATATTCGGACCTAAACCTGAACTATTCTCATTTGGCATATATCTCATTGTCGAAGAATACCCCGGCCCAGATCCACCAGGACATCCCGCCCACTTCCCATAAGCATTCAACTGTTTATCCGCAACAGTATAACACTGATTTCCAGTTCCAACAGACGCAACAATTTGATGCGCGATTCTCATATTGATTGGGAATTTTGAAAGGACTTCGGGGTTATAAATATTCTTTTTAAGTGGCTTCGGAGGACAGCATTTTTTCTTAAACAAGTTAGAAGCAAGATTGTATTCGGGCATTAACTATTCCTATATATTGGTTATATATTTACATCCGAATAAACAATATATAAAATTGATATAGAAAAACCCTTTTAATTAATAATAAGCAATCAACAAACCAAACACAACAACACCTATACATCATCTCTACTATCATCAAACAATGTCAGCTACTATCGCAAGTGGAACACCAGTCGAAAAAATCCAAAAAGAAAAAGTCATCAAGGCTCCCAAAATTCCCAAGATTCCTAATATTCTTAAAACAAAGCCGTCATCATCATCCTCATCCTCTGCCAGCGAACATGCAAACACCATCTTGGAACCAGCTTCGCCAGCTCCTCCTCCATCTTCCGATCTTGATAAATATCAGAAAATGACCGACAAGGAGCATATCCTCAAAAAGCCGGATACATATATCGGCTCGATTGACACGACCGAATCCGAGATGTTTGTATATGATTCATCATCGGCTGATGCTCCAGGAATCGTGTTGCGCAAGATTCAGTATATACCAGGTCTCTACAAATTATTCGACGAAGGCGCCGTCAATGGTCGCGATCACGTCGTTCGCCAAGCTCAAGCAATCGCGGATGCTAAACCTGGTGCTCTCCCTGTAACCTGTATTGAATTCGAAATCAGCGATGACGGCATTATCTCGATTACAAATGATGGCAACGGAATTGATGTAGCGCAACACCCCGAGCACAAGTTATGGATTCCAGAGATGATTTTCGGCCATCTGCGCACATCCACCAACTACGACGAAAACAAGAAAGAGAAAATCGTCGGCGGGAAAAACGGTTTCGGATTCAAGCTTGTTCTCATCTGGTCTTCGTGTGGTCGCATCGAAACCGTCGATCATATCCGTGGTCTAAAATATATCCAAGAATTCAAGAACAATCTCGACGAAATTTGTCCACCCAAGATCACAAAATGCACAACGACGAAGCCATATACGAAGGTCTCATTCCGCCCCGATTATGCGCGATTCGGTGTCCAAGGATTGACTCCAGATATGCGCGCACTATTCGAGAAACGCATCTACGATATTGCCGCCGTCACTGACAAAACGGTCAAAGTCAAATATAATGGCGCGATTATTCCCGTGAAACATTTTCAGCAATACATCGACCTCTATATCGGTGCCAAGGGTGAGACGAAGCGCATCTATGAAGCACCAGACACGAGGTGGGAGTATGTCGTGTCGCTTTCACCCACTGGCGAGTTTCAGCACGTATCGTTTGTCAACGGAATCTACACACAAAAGGGCGGCAAACACGTGGAATATATTATTAACCAGATTATTCGCAAGCTTACGGAGTATATCAAGACCAAGAAGAAGGTGGACGTCAAGCCGACAACAATCAAGGAACAGCTTGCGTTATTCTTGCGTTGCGATATCGAGAACCCGTCATTCTCAAGTCAGAGCAAAGATGAGCTCGGCACATCGGTCGCATCATTTGGTTCGACGTGTAAAGTCAGCGACGATTTCATCGAAAAACTGGCGAAAATGGGCGTGATGGATGCCGCGTGCGCTCTGACCGAAGTCAAGGAAAACAAGGCGGCGAAAAAGACCGATGGAACAAAGACGCGCACGATTCGCGGTATTCCGAAACTAATCGACGCCAACTTTGCCGGGACAGATAAGTCGGCACAATGCACGATTATATTTTGCGAAGGTGATTCAGCAAAGGCGGGAATTGTCTCAGGTCTTAGTCGCGAAGACCGTAATCTCATCGGCGTGTATCCTATGAAAGGTAAAATGATGAACACGCGCGGTGAACCGGTGAAGAAAATTGCCGAAAACAATGAAATCGCCGAAATCAAGCAGATTCTCGGACTTGAAGTCGGGCGCAAATATACACCTGACGACGTGAAATATCGTCTTCGATATGGCAAGGTATTGTTTATGACGGATCAGGATTTGGACGGTTCGCATATCAAGGGTCTCGGTATCAATATGTTTCAAAGTGAATGGCCGTCGCTTACAGAACTTCCCGGGTTTATGGGGTTTATGAATACGCCGATTTTGAAGGCGAAAAAAGGGACTCAAGAGAAAGTCTTCTACAATGAAGGCGAATATCGCGTGTGGAAAGAAGGAGGCGAAGGCGGAGCAGTGGCGGGGGGCGCAGGTGTATCGATGGCGACACACACACCTCCTTCCGGATGGAATATCAAATATTATAAAGGTTTGGGAACGAGCACAGGCAAGGAATTCAAGGAGTATTTCGAGCACAAGAAAATCGTGGACTTCACACACAGCGGCGATACGTGTGACAACGCGATTGATATGGTATTCAATAAGAAACGCGCCGATGATCGCAAGACGTGGTTGGCGACATATTCACGTGACAGATACCTCGACACACTTCAGCCCAGCGTCACATATCAAAAGTTCATCAATGATGAGATGATTCATTTCTCAAAATATGATTGCGACAGGTCGATTCCCAATACGATGGATGGTCTCAAAATATCGTTGCGAAAGATTCTATATTCCGCATTCAAGAAAAATCTGAAGACTGAAATAAAGGTTGCGCAGTTTAGTGGCTATGTTTCGGAACACTCGGGATATCATCACGGTGAAGCAAGTCTGAATGCGGCGATTGTCGGCCTAGCGCAGAATTTCGTAGGCAGCAACAACATCAATCTGTTTGAACCCAATGGTCAGTTTGGGACGAGACTTCAAGGAGGGAAAGATTCTGCGAGTGAAAGGTATATCTTCACGCAATTGAATAAATTGACACGGCTTATTTTCCGGAGTGAAGACGACGCCGTTCTTACATACTTGGACGATGATGGTCAGAGCGTCGAGCCGATTTATTATGTGCCGATTATTCCGATGGCGCTTGTAAATGGAACAAAAGGAATCGGCACTGGATTTAGCACCGATATTATGTGCTACAATCCCGCGCAAATCATCGAATATATTAAGCGCAAACTTTCGGGGACAGTATCGGCGGCGGCGGCGGCACCTATCGAACCGTTCTATAAGAATTTCAAGGGGACGATTCGTCGTGTCGGAGATACAAAATATTTATTCAAAGGTTGTTATACGATTTTGGATGAAAAGAGAATTCGGATCACGGAATTGCCAGTCGGAACTTGGACGGAAGATTATAAGAAATTCCTGGAACACTTGATTGAGCCACCAGCGGCATCCAAAGACAAGGACAAAGGCAGCCCCGCAAGCAGCGCACCAATCGTGAAAGAATATAATGATATGAGCACAGATACACGCGTAGATATCACGATTACAATGGCGCCCAATATTATCAAAACATATGTCGAAAAGGCGACTGAATTCGAGTGTAATTTACTTGAGAAGAGTCTAGGATTATACACTACACAATCCACAACAAATATGAATATGTTCGACGCAAATGAGAAGCTTAAGAAATATAGCAGCGCAGAGGAAATCATTGATGACTATTATGGTGTCAGGCTTGAATATTATGAGAAACGCAAAGCCTATATACTGAATGCTCTCACACGTGAACTACTTGTCCTCAGCAATCGTGCGCGATATATTACAGAACTGCTTGACGACACGATTGACCTTCGCAGAAAGACGAACAAGATGCTGACGGCACTTTTGAAGGAGAGGGGATATGATCTCTATGTGGCGGGCAAGGGGGAAGCAAACATTGGCGGAAGTGAAGTAAATGGCAGCAGCAGCAATGATGCCGATGATGAAAATGGTTATAAGTATTTGCTAAAATTGCCGATGGATAGTGTATCGGAAGAAAATGTAGCAAGATTGCTCACTGAAAAGACAAAGAAAGAAAAAGAGCTCAGCGAACTTGGTTCAAAATCTCTGGAACAATTATGGCAAAATGATTTAGAAGAATTGGAGGCCGAATATACGAAATTTGTCCAACGAACTGCGCTGACCGATGTAGCATTATCGGCAACAGGAGGATCATCATTAAAATCTAAGTTAAAATCAAAATCAACGGTGGGTGGTGGCAAAGCGGCAAAATAAAAGAACAATAACTAAATAAAGATTGGATCTAGATTTAGATATAACAATCATTTTTTTTCCAAGCTATAAACAAACATCACGCTATAAACAATATATTTATAGCGCGATCTAACATCCCATACCGCACCTTTAGAACCACGGCTTAAGTTCGAGCGTCTTACCTTTAACGTTATCATATGCCGGCCAAGTCATAACAGTATACATACTACTCGCATCCCGTTTGTATTTCAAATAAGCGCGAATCTCATTTAATAATTTAGGAACACAATGATTCAATACGTGCTGATTTAATGCCGCCACTTGTTCTCTGATATTCGTAGGCAAATTTACTGCGCTCTCCAAATATAGTGCCCTCATTATAATCTTAAGCTCATCATTATCTTGCTGACCGATACTATATTCACCATTAGATAATCGATATACCTCGGCACGAAGCCCATTTTGAACAATCTGTATATTTTCCTTGCTAAAAAAGGCATTACTCAAATCAGTATCTGCCCAGTTACCGGTTAAAGCATCTCTAAATGTAGTAATCTGATTTACAGGGATTTTGTCCCACATAGAAAATCTCACATCAGGAGGCGGTCCTTCGATATCGATACGACCATTTGATACTTTTTTTGTGTAAACTTTTTGTATTGAAGGATTTGAACAAGATTGGCTACCTGAAAACATTTAACAGTTATATTATATATTATATATTATTATATTGTTATTATAATAACTAAATATAAAACAAATAAAAATATAAAACAAATAGAACCAAATAGAAAATAAATAATATTTAGTTATTTTCTATTTGTTTTCGATTTCGTGATAATTAATTATATTTACTTTATATATAAATGTCTTTTAATAGTGTTACATTGATAATTGCTGCTATAATATTTGTTATTTTATTGGGTATGGTCGGTTATTTTATTTACCAAGAACAAAAGAATAAATTTGATATCCCACCTTCTACCTGTCCAGATTACTGGACTTTAGAGGAAGGCAACGAAGGAATGCCTTATGTCTGTAGGGCAACTGGAACAAATATGGGAAGCTGTGACGGTCCACAAGACGTTCGCCCTACCTATGCTCCTACCACCACATCAACAAAATTATGTGACTTATTTGCTGATAAATATCAATATGTTAACAGCACTTGTAATAAAGGCAGCAAGCGTATAACCTGGGATGGTGTAACCAATAATCCCGATCTCGTTACTAAATGTCAGATTACTGCTCCCTCCAGTTAATACCACTTATTAAGTTATTCAGTTATTCGACGATTAAAATATTATTACTATATAATATATTGATCGACAAATGGATGTTAATTCAGATAAAATAAAAATCAGTTTTCGCAAAGCAAGTATACTAGTAGCCGTAATTACCTTTTTATTCTTAACTCCTATCTTTATTATTATAATCATTCGAGCAAACAATAAGAAGAAAATATGGGCGCCAATGGTTAGTAAGTGTCCAGACTATTGGACAATCTCTAAGAATACAGAAGGTGAGATAAAATGCACACCTGGTGCCGCTAATTCTAAAAATATATTAAATCCAAATGGATTCTATACGTATCAATTTCCAACAAAACAAAATAAGTATGATTATGCCATAAAAAATGGTGTAGACTGGGATGGAATTACAAATGACGAGACTTTGAAAAATGGTGTTCCTGAAAAGCAAAATAAAACGATTTGGTGGCTTTTGAGCAAATTATTTTTAAATGAAGCACCGCCATATCACAAAGTTCAAGATCCAAATTATTTACATAACATAAATGATGTGAATAATGGTATGAACGATATAGTTAATAATAATCGTAATGCCAAACCAGGTAATAATAATTATAATTTATTAGATTCTTTGAATCCACCAAAATAAATACTACAAAATAAATACAGTAATAAATCTACATAGAAACAATTATAATATTCTAATAAGGTAAAAATCGAAAATAAAAAACTAATAACATAATAACACATAACATAACATAATAACGCCGAAGAATTATGAACAACTTAAATGAGATTCTTGGGCGCGATCAAATATATCAAAAGATAAAATATATTCTTGAAGATTTTCAAGAGCATAAAAAAGACATCACAATAAAGCGAGGAATATATATATATGGTAACCCTGGATCAGGTAAAACAGATTTCATCGTTAATTTATTGCGCGAGCAAAACTATGATATTATAAAGTATGATGCCGGCGATATTCGCAATAAGTCAATTATCGACACGATTACAAAGCATAATATGTCGGATAAAAATATAATGTCAATGTTCGAGAAAAAGGTGAAGAAGATCGTAATTGTAATGGACGAAATTGATGCGATGAATAGTGGCGACAAGAGTGGAATAAATTCGCTGATTAAATTAATTCGCCCTAAGAAAACGAAGAAGCAGAAGATGGAGGAGGTGACATTTAATCCGATTATTTGTATAGGCAACTACCAGATAAATAAGAAGATAAAAGAACTGATTAAGGTTTGTCATACATTTGAATTGAAGACGCCGACCAATGAACAGATCACGTGTTTATTAAAAGAGATGAATATGAAGTTCGACAAAACTCTGAACAATACGATTGTTTCATTTATACAGGGAGATTTGCGCAAACTGGGTTCAATACATCAGATGTCGATGGCAAATACCAAGGAAAGCAGTATATTACAAAATGATATAATAAAAACAATATTCCAGCAAAAAAGTTATAATGACGATAGCAAAAAGATAACACAGCAGTTGATAAATAATAACTACCCCATAGATCAACATAAGGTGCTTATGAATGAGACGGATCGCACGACGGTTGCTTTATTGTGGCACGAAAATATAATCGATGTGTTGGGCAAATACGATAAAAATATTTCCATACCATTTTATCAGAAGGTGTTGGATAATATTTGTTTTGCCGATTATATTGACCGAATTACATTTCAAAATCAGGCATGGCAATTCAACGAGATGAGTTCCCTTATTAAAACGTTTTACAATAATAAATTGTATCACGAATACTTCACGAAAAAAACGAAATTTAATCCTACCGAAGTTCGGTTTACAAAGGTGCTTACAAAATATAGCACGGAATATAATAACTCACTTTTTATTAAGAATCTTTGTCAACAATTATCAATGGATCAGAAAGATTTGTTTTCTTTTTTTCTGTATATTAGGGGGTTATACAATGAAGAAGAAATATATAGTATGCTTGAAAACTATGAAGTTACAAAGCTAGATATTAATCGTATTTATAGATATTTAGATAAGTATACGCAAAAAACATTAAATCAGATTGATGACGATGATAACAAGGATTCAGATTTTGAAGATTTGATATGAGGGATATTATTTTATATAAAATATTATAAAATCATTTTTATAATATTTATTTATATATATACACATAGACAATGTCTTATTATAGCTCATATGGCTCTTATTTAAATACAAGACTTTGTTGTAAAGATAACATCCCCGGCCCTCAAGGCGCTGTTGGAGCAACAGGACATACTGGAGCCGTAGGCGCAACCGGAGCAACAGGACATACTGGTGCTGTAGGCGCAACCGGAGCAACAGGACATACCGGTGCTGTAGGAAATACAGGAGCAACAGGTGAGGTAGGCGCAACAGGTGCTACTGGACATACTGGAGCCGTAGGCGCAACCGGAGCAACAGGTGAGGTAGGCGCAACAGGTGCTACTGGACATACTGGTGCTGTAGGCGCAACAGGTGCTACTGGACATACTGGAGCCGTAGGCGCAACCGGAGCAACAGGTGCGCAAGGCGCCACAGGTTCTCCATCACCTCTTGTAACTCAGTTTAATATAAGTGTAACAGACCCTACTTCTTTCAAACAATCATTTAACTATAGTAAAACCGCAACAACAACTATTAATCAAAGTGGTGTAAATGCTGAATTAGATAATTGGACTACTATAGAACAAGTTTATACATTTGGACAAAGTATTCCAAATCAATGGGTTGCTGTGAATAACGGCACATTAAACACAATTGCTTATTCAGGTGATGGTATCACTTGGACTGGTCTTGGAAAAACTATTTTTTCCACTAAAGGTTGCGATGTTGCTTGGAATGGTTCATTATGGGTTGCTGTTGGTTCTGGAACAAATTCAATCGCTTATTCATCTAATGGTATTAATTGGACGCCTGTTATAGGGTCAGTCAATATATTAAATGGTGGTTCTGGTGTTGCTTGGAACGGAAAATTATGGGTTGCTGTTGGCACTTTTAGTGCTATAGGTGGAAGTATAGCTTACTCATCTGACGGAATTAATTGGACGTTTGTTGCTACAAGTTCATCTATATTTACGGTGGGAGTCGGGATAGCTTGGAATGGAGAATTATGGGTTGCTGTTGGTGGTGGTGGTATTGGTAACACATTAGCTTACTCATTAGACGGAATTAATTGGACAGCAGGTGGACTCCAGATTGGCAGTACCGCCGGATATGGTGTAGCTTGGAATGGCAGGTTATGGGTTGCTGTGGGATGGCCTGACTCTGGTGCAAGTATTTGGTATTCTACTACTGGTACTATTTGGACGCCTGTTCCATCATCAACAAACTTGTTTGGAGTTGGATACGCTGTAGCTTGGAATGGAACTTTATGGTGTGCAATAGGAATACCTAATGGTGGTTCATGTGCGATAGCTTACTCATATGATGGTATAAATTGGCAAGCATCAGTTAATAGTTTAAATATATTTCCAGCATATGGTAACGCAATTTCTTGGAATGGTTCATATTGGATTGCTATAGGAGATGGATTATCGAGTGGACTAACGCCAAACATTTTTAAAATTGCTATATCATATGATGGAATTCATTGGACAGGTATAACAACATCAGTGTTTAATTCAACCACTGCTACTACAAGTCCATCTGGTGTAGCATTTAATAATAAACGTCCAAATACTATTGTTTTTCCACCAACACGTACAGTTGCTGTTGGGAACGGAACAAATTCAATTGCTTACTCATCTGATGGCATTACTTGGACTGGATTAGGATTAGTTAGCCCAACTACTCCTTTTACAACAGCGGGATATGGTGTAGCTTGGAATGGAACATTATGGGTTGCTGTAGGTGATGGAACAAATTCAATTGCTTACTCATCTGATGGTATTACTTGGACCGGGATTGGAACAAGCATTTTTACAATTGGATATGGTGTGGCTTGGAATGGGACATTATGGGTTGCCGTAGGTGATGGACCAAATACAATTGCTTACTCATCTGATGGTATTACTTGGATCGGATTAGGATTAGTTAGTCCAACCACTCCTTTTACAACAACCGGGCGTGGTGTGGCTTGGAACGGGACATTTTGGGTTGCTGTAGGTGATGGAACAAATTCAATTGCTTACTCATCTGACGGCATTACTTGGACTGGATTAGGATTAGTTAGTCCAACTACTCCTTTTACAACAGCCGGATATGGTGTAGCTTGGAATGGAACATTATGGGTTGCTGTAGGTGATGGAACAAATTCAATTGCTTACTCATCTGACGGTATTACTTGGACTGGATTAGGATTAGTTAGTCCAACTACTCCTTTTACAACAGCTGGATTTGGCGTGGCTTGGAATGGGACATTATGGGTTGCTGTTGGAAGAGGAACAAACACGATTGCTTACTCATCTGATGGTATTACTTGGAACGGAAATGCTCTTACTACTTTTACTACAGCCGGTGTAGGAGTGGATTGGAATGGAATAAGATGGATTGTTGTTGGAAGAGGAACAAACACGATTGCTTACTCATCTGATGGTATTACTTGGACTGGATTAGGAGTAATTAGTCCAACTACTCCTTTTACAACAGCGGGATATGGTGTTGCTTGGAACAATGCTGAAGGTTGGGTTAATATGATAGCTCCAATCACACTAAATAAATATGGAAGTGGATTAAGTAATAAACTCGATGTAGTTAGCGATACATATAATAATCCAGGATTTACAAATTTTTCCATAACAATAGATTCAACATAGTCATTATTTTTACTAATATATTAAAATTTTAGTGATTTATATTATATAGATATATATAATAAATAAATGTCTGCGCGTTCTTATTCATCTTATACTTCTTACATAAATACAAAACTGTGTTGTAAAGATACAGGAAGTGGAAATGGAAGTGGCACAACAGGACCACAGGGACCACAAGGACCACTGGGTGCTACGGGTGCTGTTGGAGCTACAGGTCCTCAAGGAGCAACAGGTGTTACAGGTGCAGTGGGCGCTACGGGTGTTACAGGATCTCAAGGCGCTACTGGTGATACAGGCGCTGTTGGAGCAACAGGACATACTGGTGCTGTAGGCGCAACCGGAGCAACAGGACATACTGGTGCTGTAGGAAATACAGGAGCAACAGGTGAGGTAGGCGCAACAGGTGCTACTGGACATACTGGAGCCGTAGGCGCAACCGGAGCAACAGGACATACCGGTGCTGTAGGAAATACAGGAGCAACAGGTGAGGTAGGCGCAACAGGTGCTACTGGACATACTGGAGCCGTAGGCGCAACCGGCGCTACAGGACATACTGGTGCCGTAGGCGCAACAGGAGCGACAGGACCAGCAGGAGCGACAGGAGCGACAGGACATACCGGTGCCGTAGGATCAACAGGTGCTACAGGACATACTGGTGCCGTAGGATCAACAGGTGCTACAGGACATACTGGTGCCGTAGGCGCAACAGGAGCGACAGGAGCGACAGGACATACCGGTGCCGTAGGATCAACGGGTGCTACAGGACATACTGGTGCCGTAGGCGCAACAGGAGCGACAGGACCAGCAGGAGCGACAGGAGCGACAGGACATACCGGTGCCGTAGGATCAACAGGTGCTACAGGACATACTGGTGCCGTAGGCGCAACA
>Ga0209597_1000030_pt1 | contig 80930 bp, 98 predicted proteins | sample M_140625_MF_Meta_FD_187316 | JGI IMG/M metagenome (GOLD analysis project Ga0209597, IMG submission 187316) | Freshwater microbial communities from Lake Montjoie, Canada to study carbon cycling - M_140625_MF_MetaG (SPAdes) (version 2) | ecosystem: Environmental > Aquatic > Freshwater > Lake... | reverse complement strand
GGTGCTACAGCAAGTGTATCTGTAGGAACTGTAACAACACTTGTACCCGGGTCAGCAGCAACAGTAACAGATGTCGGTACATCATACGCTAGTGTCCTAGACTTTGGTATTCCACAGGGTGCTACAGCAAGTGTATCTGTAGGAACTGTAACAACACTTGTACCCGGGTCAGCAGCAACAGTAACAGATGTCGGTACATCATACGCTAGTGTCCTAGACTTTGGTATTCCACGGGGTGCTACAGGCAATGGTATAACATTCACAACAATAGATGGTAGTGGTAACTTGATCATTATGTACACAAATGGAAACAACTACAGTGTTGGACATGTAGTTGGTGCAACAGGTGCTACAGCAAGTGTATCTGTAGGAACTGTAACAACACTTGTACCCGGGTCAGCAGCAACAGTAACAGATGTCGGTACATCATACGCTAGTGTCCTAGACTTTGGTATTCCACAGGGTGCTACAGCAAGTGTATCTGTAGGAACTGTAACAACACTTGCACCCGGGTCAGCAGCAACAGTAACAGATGTCGGTACAACATACGCTAGTGTCCTAGACTTTGGCATTCCACAGGGTGCAACGGGTGGGTTTACATTCACTGGACCAACAGATGCAATTTTGTACTACGACGGCACCGGAGTTACCGGAACTGCTTTTACTACAATTAATTCTTCCACCATACATCTAGAAACACTAACTACAGAGGTTTATGGAGTTAATAGTATTACTGTGGGGGATGGTTTTGGTGCCGGATTTCAATGTGTTGCTGGAGTAAACCGGGTAATTGGGGTTTCTGGTCTAACTGTAGATGAAAGCTTAATTGCAAAATCTATTACCGATAACTCTAGCTCAGTTGGAAGCGCAAACCAAGTTTTAAGTGCAGGCACTACAGGAGGGTCATTACTTTGGGTGGACCCGTCTGGTGCTGCAGGAGAAGCTCCAACCTCTATATGTGCCACAGCACGTTCAACTGCGAGTCAAACTTTTACAGCAAATGTATCAGAAAACATACAGCATGATGTTGCTGATTTTGAATATGGTATAACTGTAACTACAGGAGCAAGTGGATACTTCGAAGTACCGAGTGCAGGCGTATATAAAATAATTCCATCATTACAGCTTAACCCAACAGGTAATGGCCACATTCACGTATGGTTAAAGGTGAACAGCATAAATGTAGATAATACAGCAACATATCTCGCATTTAAAAATGGAGAGTATCAAGTGTTCACAACTGAAATTTTATTAGAATTGCAAGCAAATGACCAGGTTCAAGTGTGGGCACAGCCGTCTGTAGCCGGAGGTGTTATTGAATATATCGCACCTAGTGGAACATTTCCAAACGATTACCCTGCTGCTCCTGGAATCATAACTAACATGTATAAACTTCGAGATGCTTCAGCACCGGTCTAAAATTGAACAGTTTTAGTATACTCCATTTTATAATAAGAAATGCCAGGAGGCTTAATGCAATTAGTGAATAAAGGCGCACAAGACCAACTTGTGACGGGGTCTCCCTCCTTTACTCATTTTCGGTCAGTCTACAAACGTCATACTGAGTTTGCCATGGAACATTTCCGGCTGGATTTTCGTTCCACAAATCTGGATTTGAATCCAACCATCTCGAAGTCCATGCGTGTCAAGGTAGACCGCAATGCACAAATGCTACATGACTGCTATGTTCATGTCAGTCTGCCAGACATCTATTCACCGGTTGCTCCAGTCACTCTGGGCAGACATGTTGAACTTGCTCCTGATGCTACTGGAATTGGCTATGAATTCCAATGGATTCCAAATCTTGGTTACAACATGATTCAGTCAGTATCACTCCTAATCAACGGTACTACAATCGTGAGACATACCGGTGAGTGGATGAAGTTGTACTCATACATTACTTACAATGCAAACAAGAGGCGTATTATAGATGGAATGATTGGCAATGTACCAGAACTATATGACCCGGCAAATGCATATAATCGCAGAAACCAATACCCACACTCCATTACCACCTCAACAGCTGTAGCTCAACCATCTATCCTTGCTAGAGACCTAGTAATCCCTCTTCATTTCTGGTTTTGTGAAGATGTTGGAACAGCTCTCCCCCTTGTAGCTCTTCAGTACTCAGAAGTAGAAATTGTTGTTGAGTTTGCTCCTATTTATGACCTATTTACTGTTCGCGATGTTCGGGATTCATCTGCATCTATTTTTGATAGTTCTCCAGGAACATTCGGACAAAGAATCAGAGCAGACCCAGCTTCTTCCCAGTTTGCCATGTCTAATTTTTTGAGTCCTCCCAGCGTAGGAGGAGCATCAATCAATACATCATTGGTTACATGGGCATTGAATCCATACATCGAAGCAAACTATATCTTTCTTGGAGATGCTGAAGTAGTTCAACTAGCAAAAAGTGATAACTCATTCAAGATTAAGGATAATCGCGTAGTTACAGTACCAGGATTGTATGGAGCCGGTAATGATATTGAACTTGTGCTTGTAAATTTGTGTACTCGTGTTGTATGGGTTGCGCAGAGGTCAGATGTTGTTGCAAACAATGGAGTAGATAATTATACCAACCAGCTCAAAAATCCTTATGGCCCATACCAGGCTGGAATCATGACACCATGGTACAGTAGCGGGTCTGCAGTTGGTCAGAACCAAAGTGCATTTGATTCTCTCATCGATGGCGTTATCGTGTTTGATGGAGCTGAGCGTTTCAATGCAAAGACATTTGACTTCTTTAAATACCTTGAGAACTATCGTCATCACAATGGTAATGTGTCTGTTCTTCCCGGAATCTATACATATTCATTTGCTTTGGAACACGATACACCTCAACCAACCGGTCATGTGAATGGCTCTATGTTTAACAAGACAATTCTGCGTTTGACTCTCCAAGACCCTCCTTTTACACAGAATCCACTGGTGCTTCAGGGTTGTATTTTGAAGTCTACTGCTCTAAGCGCAGCACCGGTAAATGTAACTAATAATACTCCTGGTGATATTCCTGGTAGGGGGTTACGACCAGACCAAGTTATTTCTGTTGTTACAAAACCCGCTGATGCTGTAAGGCCTTACACGTACACAGTAACAGTGTATGTCGAGTCCTATAACTTTTTACGCATAACGAGAGGAATCGCAAATGTTGTATTCTCATCATAATAAGAGATGGCAGAACCACCAAAGGGATTAGAAGTTCTTAAAGCATCGTATGGAGTCCAGGGTACTTTTACAGATGTAACTGAACAGACAAAAAAGCTTGTAAAAGATGGTACGCTGAGCTTTACAGTGAGCGCTCAAACACTGGGTATCCTAGACCCTGCTCCGGGCGTAAAGAAAACATATCAAGTAAATGTGTCATTAAATGGAGCAGCACCGACTCAATTTATAAAGGATGATGGAGAACAGATTGTTATTAATGCTCCAACAGTTGCAAAAGAAGAAAAGAAGGATACACCAGCTGGTCAGGTAATGAATGTCGTGTTCTACACGTTAGCATCAGTAGCAGGGGCTTATTTTGCGTGGTCATTCTATAATTTTGGAACTAAGGGGCTTAAGTTTTGGATTGTAGGAGTCTTAGGAGCCTTAGTAATTGTATCATCAACTATTACATTTGCAGTTGCGGGGTCATCATTTAGTGGGGCCGGGTTATTTGCATTTGTGATAGGTATTGGATTGGTACAGTTTTGGGTCGTGTACTTTATCTCATTGTTTGCTCCAAATTATATCGATTTCAGCTATTCTAATCAAGTTGTTAAACCGGTAGTACAAGCAGTAACAGAAGCCCCGGTTGTTCAATAAAAAAATTGGCTTTCGCCGTATAGTAGTTTACCACTCGCCAACGCCCCAGTAGCCCACGAACTCGTCGGGGCCGTTATCTGAAGGCTTGTACACGCGCTTGGTGGTCTGCCCGACAATGTAGGTAACATCGTCATGGTCCTTTTCCTCAAACTCCTCGTCTGCGTCCTCTTCGGGACCAGTCACCATCTCACCAGTTGTCTTGTGCTGGTAAACACCAGCGGACACCTGCTTCAGGTTCTTGTTCTGCTTGACGAGATCAGCCACTGTCAGTGTCTTGAGCTTGGGCTTGGGCTTGGGCGCCGCGCCACCGCCACCGCCGCCTGCGGCGACGGATGAGTGCTTGTTGGCAAAGTGGGACATGTGCCCCTCGAGGGTCATGTCGCCAAACTGCTTGTCAGAGAGAGAGTTGACCTGCGTCACAAACTCCTTCTTGTATTTGTCGTCCCAGTCCGCGCTGACTGCCTCAAAAGCCTCCTTGAGCTTTGTGGTCATGGCCGGCGTGATGCGCGGGACGTGCTTTTTGGCCTCGGACTTCTCCTCAGCCGGAGCAGGCTTCTCCGCCTCCTCTGCCGCCTTCGCGGGCTTCTTTGCCGCCGCCTTCGCGGGCTTGGGCTCGGCCTTCTTGGCCTCCTTGGCTTCGGCCTCGGAAATCTTCTCGCGAATCTTGGAGATTACCTCCTCAAACTTCGCCTTGTTCTCCTCGTCCTTGTCCTTGGTCTTGCTCTTGCCCTCCGCAATCTTTGCGTTGAGCTTGGTGAGCTTTTCCTGCGCCGTCTCCAGCTGCTTGTTCAGCTTCTGGATGGGAGTCAGCCTGGCCTCCTCATTCTCCTCCTCCGAATCTGCCTCTGCGGCAGCGTTCAGGATAGGCGCGAACGCCTTGTCAATCTCCTCGTGAGCCTTCTTCAGGGCCGCGCGGACGTTGATGAGCTCGATGGAAGCCATTCTGTATTTGATGATAATAATTACGATAAAAGTCAAACAATCCGTTTTTACAGAAAAATGGGTCATATAAGACCCGAAGTATACTGTACGAATACAGTCTGGTTATAGTTCCTCATCGATGGACATGGTACCCGGTTCTTCCGGGTCGCCATTGACGTTTTGCTGCTTGTAATAAAAGGGGCTGTGAACCATTAAAGTGTTGTAATATGTTAAAACTATCTATAATCAAATCCGTTTTTCTTTACAAATGAGTGAAACTGAAGTAGCAAAGGTCCAACTCCGCGAACATTTAGCAACTCTTCTTGTACCCCGTCTTGCAGAGGGTTTCTGGAGCGTCCATGATAGCGCTAAGCAACTGTGCGAACGCAACAAGCAACATGATGAAATTCTCCGGACATTTCAGAATATGGTCACCAAGATTCCCGATTGGTCAGACAACACACTAGCAGAAGAAGTTGAGCGTGTCCTAAAAGTATCCAAGTGTGCATACATGGATGACCTTCTAATGGGAGTATTCCTTGCGTATATGAAGTCCTTTGCCGCCCTTCAATATCGTGGAGCATCTTCACAGGTCCGTGTTGAATTTGAACGCCCCAACGTAACGAAGTTCATTCACGAACTATACAAGCACTCTGCTAGAAAGCTATGGCAAGTAGCATACCTTTTCAAGACATCTGGTGTTCCCTCTGAACAACAGGCAAAGAACCGGCAAGAGATTGAACAGGTTATCTACAAGACTATTGATGACGTTGTTCGCTCATTTCTGCCTTGGGAAGTCATTGCTAAGTCATACTTTAGTGAACCACCCGCAGAGGATAAGCCTGCTCCTCCCCCGGCTTCAAAGTCTGTTATCTTCGAGGACCTCCCCGATGAAGAGGAGTCGGAGGAAGAGGAGAACAGACCTCGTTCGCTATCATTTATTGAGAAGCCTGAAGAGGAAGATGATGATAAGCTATCTTTTACAGACCTAGATGAAAAGATGAAGCCAGATGAAGTTAAGGAAGTTCAGATTCCCGAAGTCGACCTAATGGCAGAACTTGAAACTAAGGCAGAAGGAGATGGCCTCGTTCTAAATCTGTAAAGATTCACATTGTTTGACAACAAATGATGCCACTATACATTGCAGTTGCAGTTGCTCTAATTTGCTTTATTCTGTATGCCCTGGACCGTCGGTTTAAGGGTGAATCTATTGATTGGTTTGCAGCTTCAAAGCTAACTGTGCTGGGTGGTCTTCTGAGTGGTGGAATCGCATATACGGTTTCATCACCTGAAGCTGTCGTTGAAGCAGTAAAAAGTGTTGCGTCTGACGCTCCCGCCCCGTCTCAAGAAATGTTTGTAGGTGTTCCAACGTTTTAATTCTCCAACCCCAAGAATGTACGCCCAATCTTGCTAGTTGCAAACATAGCACACCCGGCAAAAACTTGAGCATAAAATAATGGACTTCCTCCTTTGGAACGCAGTAGATAAAAGGATAATCCGATAAAAAGCAATGAACTAATCCAAAATAAGACTGTAAACATTTATGTTATACTTATTAAATATAAATGAAATGGGTAGACAAGTTGATTATACTGCTATGCTTAGTAAGCATCGGTGTAAACATTTACATTATAGTGTATGAAATCGAACATCAATATAAGTGGTTTTTTCTATTTGCTACTATTATTGCAATTGTGTTTGAGTTGTATAGACTTTACGGAGCTACCTTCAAGAAAAGCATTAAACATCAATAATTAAGCAGGATTCCCCGGGGACTGCATCACCAATAAAGCTCTTCAGTTCAGAAATCTCCTTCCGTGGAACAGAATCCTTACAGAATCTAGCAATTGCCTTGTACAGTGAAAACCCAACATACCGGTCAACCTTAGGATTCTTCTTGAAAAATAGAATGCTTGTATTATCCTCTAAGGTCATCCACTTAATGAATAACTTGAACAACGGCTGCTCCTGGTACTCGTCATACTTAGGACCATTCGGAAACAAATCCCAAAATAAGGAAGTCGCCAATCTTGCTAAGTCAAAAGATGGATTTGGTTTGATTATCTTATGCTTCTCAGTCATGAATGGCGGACAATTGTATTGTCCTCCAGCCTCTTCAGATGCCGCAAACTGGTCGCTCATAAACAGCTTAGCCTCCTTCATTCCCGGAAGTTTGATTGAACCAATCCCTCTGTCAAAATCAATAATCTTCAACAGAAATCCATATGTTGGTACCTTATAAGTTACCCCTGCGTGGAAGTAATATAAAAACTCCTTATCAGTCTTCTTGAACATAATATTATTCCCATGTAGGTCATTGTGAGTAAAAGCAAAGTTTCGCTGAGCATAGGCAAGTGCAAAAATGATTTGAGCTATCCATGCAAAATGTTTCTCTGGTTCTGGATTTGTTTTCAATAGTTCATAGAAAGTACCCTCAAGCTTTTCCATAACTGTCATTTGAACCGGAACATTCTTAAACGTTGCCCAAGCAAAGGGTTCATCTTCCTCTTCCTCTTCATCAATGCTTTCATCAAATGATGATGCCATTGATTCAATAGCAAAGATATATGATGTTGATACATCAGATGTTGATTCAGTCTCATCACCAACCTCCTCTTCCCGGAATACAGGAGTCATTTCAGCAGCTGTTGCCTCAGCATGAATGGCAACAAGTTCTTCAACTTCGCCCAAATCAGCATCTTCTCCCAGCTGAAGTGAAATACGTGCACTGCGTGTGTACTCAATAGGTGTTCCGGTATGTTCATCAAGCCGAAGTTCAAACGTCTTACCAATATTTTGGGAAAACCAAGGACGTTCAGATAATTCTTCGTAATCATCTGAAATATCAATCGTATGAGTCATAGCTGTTCCTGTAAAGATACCAACCACTTCCGGAAAATGCTGACACCCGGATTGAGATAAGGCTACTGACAGAATAGACCCAACATACCCTGCTGTATTATGACTTTGAAGTTTGGATTGAGTCTCACGCGCATGCTCAGAAAGCATAGGTAATCCAAATGTACCAAACTCACCCTTCATACACTTAAATGGACTTAAAAGCATAGTAATCTTTGGATGAACATGTATACCACGACCAGAAGCAAGAATAGCTGTTCCTTCTTTCATAAATACCATAGAATCATTCAGCTTGATACCATAATCCTGCACACGTTCTAATGAGTTTGTCTTAAACAGACACTCGATGGGAGGAAAAAATGGTTGAGGGTTTATTACCGTCCACAGGCTATCTTTGTACGGAGTCCTACTGACTGTCAATGCCACCGGATTGGTCCGTAACTCTGATGTCTGCTTACGCTTCATTTTTCCAATTATAATCCATGCCCTAAACCAATATAGGAATCTTCACGCGATGAATTTTCAAATCAAGAAATTCAACATTCAAACTATAGTCGACAGATGTGAGATTGACTCGCGTAAATCTCCCATGATTGTGTTAATCGGAAAGAAGGATACTGGAAAATCCTTCTTGGTTCGAGATATTCTTGCAAATACCCGGACATGCTTCCCTGTAGGAACTGTAATTTCAGGAACAGAGGTTGCTAATCCTTTCTTTCAGGACATGGTTCCTTCTAAACTTATCCACGATAAGTACAGTCCCGGAATTGTGATGAATGCTATCAAGCGTCAGCTAGCAGTCAAACAGCAACGAAACCAAGACAAGAAAGCTCATGGTGGAAACTCTAATTCAGACCCCCGTGCTTTTCTAATCTTAGATGACTGCTTATACGATAAGTCGTGGATTAATGAAGAATCCACCCGGTATGTATTCATGAACGGTCGTCACATTGATATGGTAACATTGATTACTATGCAGTACCCGCTGGGTATTACTCCCAACTTAAGAACTAACATTGACTTCGTATTCATTCTGCGTGAGAATAACATCACAAACAGAAAGAGAATTTACGATAACTATGCCGGTATGTTTCCAACTTTTGAGATGTTCTGCCAGTTCATGGACCAATGTACAGAGAACTATGAGTGCCTTGTCATTGCTAATGGTGTTCAATCAAACAAACTAGAAGACCAAGTATTCTGGTACAAGGCTTCAGACCACCCATCATTCAGATTATGCGATGATTCTCTCTGGGCAAATAACCAACCCTTTAGCTCAACAATGTTAGCCGGGGATGATTTTGACCCTTCTAAGGTACAGAAAAAGGGACCCACTGTATGGGTCAAGCAGCAAGGAAAGAACTAGAAAATCAGTGACTTACCAACTGTACGCAACTCTAACCCACAATAATGAGCAATCAACTGTGTAACAAACTTGTTTGTAAATCCAAGAGCACGTGTCTTTGATTTCTTAGACCCGTGTGGATGAATATGCAAATACTTCTGCCCTGCTTGGCTTACCTTATTTGCTTTGACACAAATCTGGATTTTAGCATAGTCTTCTAATACAGATTCTATGCCAATGTCTTTAATATCGTAACGCAGAATATACAGGATTTCATCTCCATAAAGAACCAGCAGAATGCCAGTCCGGATTTTAGGATATAGTTTATTCTGCTTAAGCTCTCCCAAAAGGTGTTGTAACGTTTCTGGTTTTGTGGTGTTGCCACAGTTTGTAATCGTTAACCTTTCTTTAGCACAGTATCAATCACGACACTTCTTAATATGAGTTGTCTTGATGTCACCCCAATCTGTATCGGGATTTCTGTCGTTGTTTGGAAGTCGGCCGAATATATAAAATTCAACCTTCTTGCCAATTCCTCCTTTGTCTTGAACCTTTAAGTCCCGGAACTTATCTGCATTTGTTTTGCAGTATTCTTTCACTTCCGGAGAAGCATGTTCAATAAGCGTCTCCAAACTACACGGTAGTACAGATTGGAGATGTTTGATGTATTCTTGCATTTTTGAATTATTTAACAGTTATGATTCATTTACGTTTTACTCCCGAATTGCGCCCTCAGTAGGGTGAACAGGAGGAGTATCTAGGATTGCCGTAGCAGACTCCTTTGCCTTCTCCTCCAGAGCAGCCGCCCGGCGACGTGCATTCTCTTTCTTCTGGTCCTCAATCTTCTCGTTCTTGCGCTCATCGAAGAAGATGTCCTTATTCACCTCGTTCTCCTTGTACTTGCGCATCATCTCGTTGAGCTCCTTCTCTGCATACTCAACCTCCTGTACCACGTTCTCAGAAGGGTCCCAAGGAAGCCAGCAACCAACCTTACCGATATACAGATTGTCACGAGGGTACTTGCGCTGAAGAACCTTGGTGAACATCTGAGCCTCCTCAAGGTTTGCAAACACACGACGAACCTTCACACCACGCACATTAGTCCGAAACTCGTTCTTCTCCGTAAACTCAGTATCCAAATCCTTCTCGTGCTTCATGAGGAACACCTGATACTTCTCCTGGATATCAGACTTGCTCACCTCGTCATTGTGAACCTTGCGGAACTCATTCATATCATTCATTAGGTCCTCAATCTTGAGAGAATACTTCTTGCCAAGAAAAGCCATAAAACCCTCAAGTCCAGTCACCTTCCAGTCATAATCCAGCCAAGTAAGGAAGCGCTCATAGTAGAACATCTCCTTCTGCTTGATGACCTTCTCGGGGGAGATGAAGGACATGATAGCATATCGCTGCGTGGGAATCTCCGGGTCCTCCTCGAGGTAATCAATCACCATACCATCCTCCTCCTTGGGGAGAAGCTCACGGCGAGAATCTAGCGGTCCAACATTCTGAGCAGGAGTTCCTTCCGTTGGCATTTTTATTACTATATACCTCGATGCCTGAAAGTGACTTTTTAACGCCGCTTGCCACCACTTAGGACGACATCCTTGGGAGGCTTACCCCAAGCCGCCCGGAACTTATTAATTTGCTCCAAACGTTCATCAGGAGATAACTGAGTCTTTCTCAATGCTGATTCAAAAGTACTATATGCCTTGTCCCAGTTTGGCTGAGCAACATCCAAGGTTGATACCGGAAAGACAGCCTTATTTGGTTCTACTATGCTTTGAGCAACATATACAAAAAAGGTTTTAGTCAAGTCACAGTGCAACGAAACTATAAAGTACAACCGGGCAATAGTAGCAGCAGTCACAACAAACCAAGAAAAGGGAACACCATACCATGATTCTGGCTTTTCATACATAAAGTAAATTTCCACATATGACAGTGAAATGAAAATCAAAATAATTACAACCTTTACAGCAGTTGAAAGTTTAGAAACACTGAATAGACCAAACGCAATATATAGCAGAACAGCCATGTTCATTCCAAATGGAACAGCAGACCCGGCTATCTTCCAATCCGCATCTTGTTTGAGAATATACGAAGAGCTGAGACCATATGATATTGCCAACAGAATAACACCAAACACGGTGACCATTGTGTCTTTTTCAATCATCTCTTTACATTTGTGTTAGGAATACATTCTCCGATACCAAGTGTCTGCTGAAGCATGATAGGGGCTGGCTTCCCCTTCCCCGGACAGTCCTTATGTTGCTTACCAAGAATGTGTCCCATCTCATGGGAGACCATGTATTGCCGATAATCTTGTAGGCTGAGTCCACTTTCTTTGGCTCCACCAAACCATCGTTCAGCACAGAGATACATGTACCTTCCACTAAGTGATGCACAAGATAACATAGCTGGAAGCCCACAAATCTTCTCAATAGTCTTTGACATTGACAACCGAATCCACACACGTGCTTTGAGCTTTTCGGTTGGCTCAAAAAAGTACCCATCTTGAGACCAACCATCCGGCGAGTTCAGGTAACACATGATATAGAAGTCTATCTGCCTTTCTCCAGCGTTATAAATATTGTATGTTTCAATAACATCAGGGTCAATAGTTACATGAAAAGTTATAATAGTCATCCACTTTTCTTCGTTCCTAGAATATAAAATGTCTGATAAAAAGGAAGCAAGCGTACCATCCATGATGCCCGATATGTCCGACCTCATGACCCGACTAATTAAGTATGCATTCGAAGGTGTAGCCGTTGCCCTTGCTGCGTATTTCTTTTCCGGAAAGCTAAAAATTAATGAAATCGGTATGATTTCTCTCACCGCGATGGCAACGTTTGCTGTCCTCGATGTATATGCGCCTTCTGTGGGTGCTTCCGCTCGCACAGGTGCTGGCTTTGGTATTGGAGCCGGGCTTGTTGGCTTCCCCGCCTAAACAGAAAGACCCGCAAACATATTTGAAATTTCATCATCTGCATCTGCCATCTCAATCGAACTGTGGACAGCGTCCACTACCGCAATTGCAGTCTTGTTAAACTGCAAATAGTCATACAGACTGAACCAATGATAGGAGTCAAACTCTTTCATTAGTTTATTAATCAGAAGGTCCAGCCTCGCGCAGTTTGCACGAAAGATAGGGTCCGTAATCTCCGGATGGAGGTCGGTAAACCCAGTCTTGAAGTGACAGTCGTACATGTGAAGCAAGTGGTTGTGCTCCGTATACCACTCGGTAGTCCGGCTCATTGGCTTGCTGTTAATCTCCTGTACAATTGCATGCAGACGCATGTAGCGCTGATAACCTTCGTCCATTTTGCTATCTTTTGGACTGTCTTCTTCAATTTCCATTTTACACACTGCTGTATTACTTATATAATGAATAAAGCTAAAATTCCAAAAGCATTACGTGAACAGGTGTGGCTGAAGCAATATGGAAAACAATATACCGGAAAATGCGCTACAAACTGGTGCGAAAACAAAATGACCGTATTTGATTTCCAATGCGGCCATGATATTCCTGAGTCTAAAGGAGGTGAAACAATTCTGGAAAATTTGGTTCCAATCTGCTCGAGATGTAATTTATCTATGAGCAACACATATACATTCAAAGAATGGAATCAACTATCCAAACCCAAATCACTAACAAAATGGTTCCAGCAATTCGTGTACAAGGGAAATGGTACAGCATCCTGCCTAAGCCATACGAACCAGAACGACAAACCTATAACATCGCATACGCCATCATCAGCAAAGGTATATCACCCGAAGTAGCCTACCGGGAATGGTTTGCTCAAGAACGTAAAGATGCTAAACTTTTATACCCGTCATTTCGTAAGGATGAATGAAATCTATGCAACGGTTATTATTGTGGTCGTAACTTTTGTGATTGTTATTGCCAGTTACCGCTTAATTGCCGGCTACTACCCGGCTAGCAAGTTCATTATCGAAGACCCACCAATCGAACACAATGGATTAGATGAAGACCAGGCCCGATTTATGTTCTTCTACGTATCATGGTGTCCATGGTCTAGAAAAGCCTGGAAACCCTGGAAGGCATTCAAGCAAATGATGAAGAATACTCCAGTCAAGTATGGAGGAAAAACAATCATTTTTGAAGAGATTAATGCAGAGGCTGATAAGGGTAAGGCTTCTCTTTATAACGTGAAGGAATATCCAACCTTCAAGGTAGAAATAACAACCAAGGTATTCAAGTTACAAGGCATTCCTGACCCTGCTACATTTGATGCTTTCTTAACGGGAACGCTTGGAGAGAAAACTTCTCATTAAGCATCGACCGGTAGAAATCATTTCTTCTTTCTCCTTATCATTTTTGTCAGTAAATCCGGAACCGGCAGCATAATACAAACTCAAGATATTTGGGTCGTCATTCTGTGAATGCTGATACAGAGATGCGGACTTATATAATTTATATGCAAATTCACTCATTGAAATTCTTTCTAGGTTGTCTGGTGTTACATGTGGGCTTGAATGAATCAAATATATGGAAAGAGTTTCTGCTTGCTCCTCTTTCGGTATAAGTTTGTGTAGTTCATTTGTAATCATCCCTCCGTCGAGATATACACTTTTTCCAATAACTTGTGGATGAAACAAGAATGGAATACAACATGATGCTTTTAAAGCCGGTAAAATTGGTATATCTCCCTTAAATATTGTTGGAATCCCCCTTGACATATTAGAGGCAAGTACACTTAAAGGAATATGTGCATCTCTTAATACTTTATTACGCAAGTCAACCCCTTCAGAATCAAATGCTCCCAGAAGATGTTTCTCAAATGAGTCCATACTTACAACACCTTTCTTGACTCCAGCATTAGTAAGCGACGTTAAGTTCAAATTTTCAAACACAAATAAAAAGTTCAAGCATTTCTTTGATAGTCGTTCCATTTGAGCTGTATTCAATCCAAATGCAATCCCGGTAGCAAGAACTGAACCGATAGAACATCCATATACTCCTTTCGAAAAATACTTTGACAAATTGCCTATTTGTGCTTCTAATTCATGTAAGGCTCCTATCTGGAGAAACCCCTTTGTACCTCCACCGCCTAACGCCAAAATACGAAATGGTGGCATTTAATAAGAGAACTTTACCATGATGAAAGCCAGAGAAGTTTGGGATGAGCAGGAAGAACGCAGACTTTATAAGATGTCTGCCATGAAGCCGGTTATAGCACAAATTGAAGGCAAAGTACGTCAGCAGGCTATTATGAATGCCAATGCCCCATATATTCTATTTGAAGTTCCATCTTTCGTGTTTGGGTATCCACTATATAACTTCAAGGACGCGGTAGATTACCTAATGGGTGAATTACTAAAGCACGGTTTCTGGGTTTGGCATGTAGAAGAAAAGTATCTGCTTATCTCCTGGCTAAAACCGGTAAAGACCAAGGACCTTGGCAAACCAATGCTTATTACAAACTATCGGCCTCAAGTATATGACCCAACCTTCATGCAATAAATTACTTGACTGAATAATAAATGGGTATTCTAGCAGACTTTCGTAGTGTTCAAAGAGATTTCTTTGCGTTCGTTGATATTCTTAAGATAGTAACTGTTTTTATGGTAGTTGCTGTTGTACTATCCTTTGTTACTGGTTATTCTATGCAAGGGTTTCTTTTTTCCTTTGCCTTAATTTCCGGATTTATACTTGTCCTATTTTATGCTGCAATTGCTGTTGTCGATGCGGTATATTCAGTTGTAGCAAGAAAATCAGGAGAAGCTCTAACAAAACTAAGAGGTCTTACAGTAGACTATATCAGCAAGGGAACTGAACTTTTCCTATCTGACTGGAAGATTTTTGTTGGCGTTCCTCTTGCTGCATGCATCCTATACCCACTGGTAGCCAGAGCATACACATATCTTACTGATGTACCCATACCGAAACCTAGCAAGGATAATTAGTGAAGTACTATATAAATGGGTAAAACAGCAGAAAGATTTGCAGAGACCGGGAATGCTGCTATTTTAGCGATTATACATACGGCATATGGTGCTTTCATTTCTTACGTATTATATTATCTATTCGATGAGTTTGATGACAGCTGGAAAGCTCGGTCCTCATTGTACCAAATCACGGATGTTTCAGTTGAGATTATGTTGATTGCTATTTTTGGGTACTGGGCATCCGAAATTACTCAGTTAATTCCTCCTATCTTCCCAACATCAAAAGCAAAAGAATTAGCTGTAGACTCATGGGTTTCTGGAATCTTCTTCGTGATTGCTCTGTTCCTATTCCTAGATGAGCTCACTGAGAAGCTAAAGTATATTCAGAACAAGTTCTTTGAAGACCTATTCTCATGGATATTTCCCAAGTATGGTTCAATCGTTGATATGAATCTTTCCTATACACCAACTACTGAAGAGGAATTAAAGGCCCATAATGATGAGAACAATATTTCCAAAAAGGTAACAACCGGGTCTGCTCATGCAACTGACCACGCTCATGCAGGGCATGGAAAATGACGCGTAAAACGGAAGCGAATTAAAGTCTAGACAAAAAACACCAAGAATCATGTGCGAACATTCATTCGTAGTTGATGATGGGGAGTATGTCTGTGAAAACTGTGGCTCTATTGGAGACCGATTTATTGATGAAGGAGCCGAATGGCGTAATTATGACGATGGAAAAGAAGAAAAGGGACGTACCGGGTTTTCAACATCCGACTTGCTCCCAGAATCATCCTACGGGTCTGTAATCTCATTCCGAGGCATTGCATCTACAAATATGAGAATGAAGGAATTGCAGCGACTATCCACGTGGTCATTATCATCCAACTCTGAACGGTCTTGGATGGGAATTTTCGATAATATTCAATCAACATGCATAAACCATAATCTTCCCAAATCAGTCTTTATGGATGCATGCGGTCTCTACAAAGCAATGGATGATGCCCAAAAAGTCCGGGGAGAAACACGTCGTGCTCTCATGGGAGCCGCCGTATATGTTGCGTGCCGTCAGAACAATGCATCACGCACACATGAAGAAATTGCCGACCTATTCCGGGTAAGCATTCGCTCACTCTGTAAAGCAGTTGCCAGATTTACGGTAACAGAAAATACAGTTCTCCAAACCCAGTTGGGAATCGCAGAACGGTTGTGTGCAACGTTATCATTGAACGATAAGCAGCGTGATAGAATCTTTCAGATTTTGCTTGATATCTCTACCAAGTCGGAAGATGAGTTTGAACATACCCCTAAGACGATTGTTGCTGGAGTAGTAGCATTTGTTATGGGCTTCCGGACAAAGACCCAGATGAAACCAGTATCTGATGCATCTGGAGTTTCATCGTTGAGCATTCACAAGTTAGTTTCTAAGATTTAGAACAATGGCGTTTCCAACATCAAATTTAAGTTTGTCTTCTGTTTGTTCTGCATATAGCGTCGCTCCAGCAAGCATGAATGGATTAAGAGGCAAAACATGTTATGATCCGAGTAATAATCCAACAACTGTTCCTGCTACCGGACCATTTCAACTTTTAGCGACGTTTGGAGGTAAAACTGTATTACCTGGAGTTTTTACATTAGATCCACAAGATGCAGAAGATGGACCTACTCCGGGTCCTAATGGTTTTGGTACTCTTGATGGACACGTTGGATTCAATAATGCAACTTATACAATGTCAAACGGAAAAGTTACTTCATTAACATTAACATTCTATGCAAATAATACTGGAAATATTGGTTCTATACAAGGGTTTACTGCTCAGATACTTGCAGATGGTGCTTCGGTTGGATCATATACAAATCCGGGTACGTATACTGCTTCCATGAATGCTACTTCAACTGTAGAAATAGATGCTCAATTTGATATTGTCGAGGATCCATTAGCCGTGAATCCTCAATTACAAATCCAATATAATGTTACTCCTTCTGGTTTACAGTAGATTAGCTCGTTTAATAATCTCCTGCTGCTCCTTGATGGCTTCGATCAGCAGACCAACCATGCTTCCATACGAGACAGATTTGATTCCATCTGCATCAGTGTATACAACTTCTGGTAATACTTCTTCAACTTCCTGGGCAATGACACCTACACGTCTTTCCCCAGGCTCAACCTTTCTCTCGAAGAATACTCCACGCATTTTGAGCACCCGGTCTAAAGCAGAATCAACTGTTACAATATTTTCTTTCGTGCGAATATCTGAACTTGCTATCACATCCGTTCCCGTAACATTACCATTGACAACTAGTCCAGATACATCCCACGATCCTAAGTTATATATAGGACCAGTTGGACCTGTGGCAGTTGCACCGTTCTGACCTGCAAAAAAGCCAAACCCAGTCCCAGCAGCGTCGCCCCATGCATTCAATAACTCTGTTCTTCCTGTACCAGGAGAAAGTATATTCCACATCATTTTTCCTCCATTTTTAGTCGGAATTCCGTTTATTACATCATCACCAGCTGGAGCATCTGAAGCTCTAACAGAAATAAATCTTCCCCGAATGCCCTGGTCTGTAAACATATCGCCGTTGTCTACTTCCAAATTTCCATTCACTGTTAGTGCCGGTGGAATGACACCTGTATCTGTTTTTGTCTGCAAAACTAAATACTGTGTTCCTCCTGCACCAGCTGTTCCTCCGGCACCAAAAGCTCCATTCCGATTAAATGTATTTACATAGGAACGGTTTGCAACTCCGGGCTTAAGTTGAAGAATAGTAAGACTACCACTATGTTGGTATTGTCCTCCACCACCACCTGCAAACTCATTTGTGGATGTACCATATGTCATTCCGGTAACTCCTGAAACTAGTGCCGGTGAACCACCCCCAGGGCCTCCTCCACCACCATACGGAGCACCAGTATAAGTAGCAGAAACAGCGCCAGTATTATTGAATTGCCTACTTGCTACATCAATTTGAGAACCAGTAGGTAGATAGCCTGTTCCCGTAGTAGACAGAGTTACTCCTGTTAAAAAATTAAATGGTGCACTTATTGTCATGACAGCTCCACTTGTAGCAGTGATTTCTTCAGATGACTGATTATCTGTTGCAGCACTAAAAAACAGATAGAAAGTTGTTCCGGTAACATACGTGATTTCGCCACCAGTCCAACTTACATCTCCGGCAGCATATGTAATTCCCGTCAACCCTGTATCAACAAAGCTACTCGGAAATACTGGTGATGTACTATTTGGCCAGTCCGAGTATAGTGCAATTGATGTATACGTAGTAGAAGGCAGTTCTCCAACATCGTTAACTATATACCCCGTAACTTGACTCAGTGGAAACACATCACCGGCTGGTGATGAGAATGTAGCTCCATTAAACACAGTACCGCTCGTAACAAATGTCATCGTAGTGCCAGGTGCAATCGTATATGTTACGCCCGGTGTTGGGGTATTGATACTAACACTGACCGGGGGATTTGATAGATTTACAACTAAAGTTCCTTGAACAGTAGCCGTAAGGCCATCAATTGTTCCTTCATTAAATATATCTCCACTTCCACTAATTGTACCACCAACTGTAGTATATCTCCAAGCACGAATATCATCATATGTTGCTTGTGCCGGCCCATTACCTCCAAGTCTACCTCCTTCTGGGATTGGCTGACCTCCCGATGTCTCTCCACCTCCACCGCCAGTACCACCTGACATACCCCCAGCACCACCACCGGGAACAATAAAGGTTGATGCACCAATGTTCCCCACTAAAGCATTACCACCACCACTTGCACCTCCATAATTGGCACCCCAAGAAAGAACAGTAGGTGTGCTAGGAGTTACCTGATATTCTGCATATCCACCAGCACCGCCAACACCACCATTTGCAGCGCCGCCAGCTCCCCATACATACATAATATATGTGATACCAGCCTGTAGTGTAATATTACCAGTCGGTCCAGTACCTCCGGATACTGTAGTATATACAGTCGATGTTGCTCCACTACCTGCATTATATGTAACAACAGCTTGACCAATCACGTCTAGTGCAGCAGTTGGACCAGACTTGTTGATTCCAACAAATGAGTCAAATGTATCAATTGTAACAGTTGGGACTGCAGTCCCCCCTACATATGAAATATTAAGCATGTTTCCGGAATTTTGGACATCTTCAAATCCAGATTCGATGTAAGCATCACCAGCTACTCCTCCAGTATTCATCCGAAGAACTCCAGCTTCCCCGACCGTATTAACAATCGTTCCCGGGACATACAATAGCTGAGCCGCACTGTCAAAGAATACATTTGGAGATGATGTCAGTCCCGCTCCCCCATCACCAATCACAATCTCCCCTTCAGGAATTGAGGTACTTCCAGTTCCACCTCCTCCTCCAGTAGCACTAATAATCAGACCATTCGGGTTATTCTCATCAACAAATGGGGTAATCTCAATACCCGGGCCATTTATTAATGTTAAAGTAGTGCTAACATTAATTACTCTGTTCTCATCAACATTCAGAGCAATACCATCACCAGCTGCAACCAAAGCAGAGACAACTGGACCGACAGTTGTATACTCAATATCAATACCAGTTCCTCCAATTGCATTCTCTAGTGCTCCGGGAGGAGGGTAAATGTTTCTTACATAAATAGAATCCACTGGGTTAGATGCCGTTCCAATTTGAGTAACATACTCTTGCTGAACAGGGTCTGCAGCAGAACCAATCTGAATAGCATAAGCTGTGTCCACGTCTACCAAGTCAACGGCTACGTGGTATGGTCCGCTACCAACAATCTTCGATACTAAGTTGTGCTGAGGAGCATCTGCTGTTGAAAATGGATTTGGCCCACTCATTTCTTATATTGATAAAGATGGAAGTATTTAATTCATTTCCTCGCCCTCAGAATATGGAACCTCTATTCGACTCATCTGCGACAACTCTTGGTGAGCGTTATACTTTGTTCCCTATTAAGGACTCAGAGCAGGACCTATACAAACTATACAAGAAAGCAGTAGGAACTTTCTGGGCTGTCGAAGAAATTGATTTCAGCAAAGATAAGGAGGATTGGGAGAAACTAAGCAAGGACGAACGTCATTTCATCAAGAACGTTTTAGCCTTCTTTGCCGGTTCCGATGGCATTGTCCAGGAAAATCTGGCCTCTCGATTCCAGGTTGAGGTTCAGTCCCCAATTGCTCGCCTATTCTACGGCATGCAGAATGCCATGGAAGGTATTCATTCAGAGACATACTCTCTGCTTATTGACCAGTATGTGAAGGATAAGGATGAGCAGAAGATGCTCTTCCGGGCTATAGATACTATTCCTAGCATTGCTGAGAAAGCAAAGTGGGCTCTGAATTGGATGAATGATGACCGTTCATATGCGACTCGCCTAGTAGCCTTTGCTTGCGTTGAAGGCATCTTCTTCTCTGGAAGCTTCTGCGCAATCTACTGGCTCAAGAAACGTGGCCTACTTCCCGGTCTGACGTTCTCTAATGAGCTAATCTCTCGGGATGAGGGTTTGCACACTGAGTTTGCAGTTGCCTTGTATCACAAGATGGAGAACAAGCTAACATCAGATGAGATTGGGACTATCATTTGTGATGCTGTTAGGATTGAGTCAGCATTTATTACGGACTCACTTCCATGCTCTTTAATCGGAATGAACTCTCGTGATATGCAGCAATACATTCAGTTTGTTGCTGACAGACTGGCGCTTCAGCTTGGCATTAAGAAGATTTACAATTCCACAAACCCGTTTGATTTCATGGAGCTGATTTCTTTGGAAGGCAAGACCAACTTCTTCGAGAAGAAGGTTTCAGAGTATTCTAAGCCGGGAGTTGGTCTATCTCAAGCAGAGATGACTATCAAGTTCGACGAGGACTTTTAAACAACAGATAAAATATCAAAGTTAAAATCATTGCTTGAAATGTTAATGGTTGCTGTATGAACATCACTTGTTCCAGAACTTCCATTTGTTGTTATAGTGATTGTATCTGCTGCAAACGCAACAGTCTGAATTTTTGTTCCAATAAGAGGAACATATGATGCAACAGAAGCAAAATTAAATCCGATTAATGATGAAGTATCAAATCTAAATACAACACTTGTAGATGCTCCAACACCGGTTAAACGTAGAACAATTGCTCCATATGGCCCACCAAGAGGTAGTGTGGGTACTGCACCACCAAGAGTAACTAAACCAAATGTTGCTGTACGTCTAGTAATAATCCCAGGTGTATGTCCATTGATATTTCCACCCGGTGTTTTAGGATTAGTATGCCGCCCAGTGAGAATACTTCTGCGAACATGGTTATTGCCACTTGTGTACTTATTTGTAAAAGAAGCTAGAAAGTCAAGAGGATGTGTAACAGACGGTACAGGTTGATATAAATGGGTAATAGTTTTCTGCTGTACCTGTCCCTTATCGCCAGTATTGATAGCAGAGTATTTTTTCAGCTGCGTAAATTGCGATGCATCGGGAGTGGGCATTCCTTTTACGTTTAAAGAAAGAAGCTTTTGTCTATACAAAACATCAAATGAGCAGCTTCCTAAATGTTAGCGTCCTCGTACTTGCAACTATGGTTCTTGTCCTTGCCGGTATGGTGGGATACATGTATTGGCAGCAGAATAAGGTGATGTCTGTTGTTGGCTCCCTTTCTTCTTTTGTTGCATCACACCTTGTTCCTGCACCCGTTGAGCCGGATACGGATGAGGAGGAAGAGGATGACCGGGCTTCTGTAATTGAGGAGAAGCATGTTGAGGTAGTAGACCGGGTTGAGGTTCCTACAGTTCCTGAAGTGAAGGAGGATGTTGATGACCTTCAGGACAAGACATCTGCTGAGCTTCGCGACCTTCTTTCCAAGAAGGGTATCCCCTACGGCAAGCGTGACTCTAAGACTGTTCTTCTTCAGCTTCTAAAAGCATCTGCCTAAATACAATGAGATTCCATAACAAACATTTAGACCTCTTAGCAAGCGGCCAAACAAAGATACTAGTGTTTGACTGCGAGTTCTGGCATGTGTTAGGCGAAACCGGAGACCAAAGGTATACCTTTCCTCCAAATGAAGATTTCTTTTTTGTATCACGAGAAATTGGCGGCTTTCTACTTAACAAAAATAAGGATGGTTCGTGGTCATACAATGGACCCTTTTTTGTTACCCTATCCAAACCTAAACGCGAAGTATCTTTCCCTATCTCAAAGTATGCAACTGTAGAACCAGCTACTGCTAGGAAGTTAGATGAATTAGAGGATTCACTCGGCCTTGCTTGGGGAGTATCATTTCCATCACGGTTATCGCCGGAAGGGAATGAGGCACTGGAAGAAGGATTAAAGGTATATGCAAATGACCCAAATGTCAAAAGCCATCACAAGCCTCCATCTTGGTATGGAACTTTTATGAAACATTATGCAGAGTCATCAATTATTGTAAAAGGAACCGGAGACATTGATGCACTAAAGAATGCAGCAGCAATGTATGGATTTGAGTATACTCCCCCCAAGCATGTTATTGATATTGCTCTTTGGAATCATCAAAGCAGACGTAAATGTGGAACAGCCAAATTAGAGGGAACATATAATTGCATTAAGAGACATCTTGACCCGGAAACGAAAGAACTTGCAAAACATCTACCACTTGAAAAAGCACACAACCCATCTACAGATGCTTCTATGACTCTGATTGTTGCACTGTATATTCAGTCTGTACAGCCAAAGTAAAAATGGCCCGAAGGCGTATCTACTCTAGGTAGTGAGCAATCCTCTCACGGTAGTGAGGTATTGTGTTGGTCTGGCGCCTGATTGAGTTTTGGATTTTTGGGTCCTGGTTCTCAACATTCTCGTCAATCCACTTCTGTAGCTTGACGAGATATTCTGCTGCTGCCTTTGCCCAATTCTGCTTGCTTTGGATATACTCCTCTTCGCTGACTTCTGTGCCAGAAAGCAAAGGTGTTCCGCCATATTCTGAGGAGAAGCGGCCACAGGGCCAGGGCTCATACGGCATTGCACCGGGATGGCCCTTTGGAAAGCTGAGGTCAAGCGGCGGTGGCGTGGACATCATGGTAATAATCTATACCTTGGACTAATAGATTCCATTTTTACATCATCATCCTATAGTAACAATGAAGCTTGTATCGTTTGATGTTGGGTTACGTAACCTTGCTTTTTGCATTCTAGAAGGAACTTCACGCAAGGATGTCCGGATTCTACACTGGGACCTAATTGACGTTATGGCTGAAGGAGCCGGACATGATAATCCCAAATGTTTTAAATGTCGTAAACCAGCAAACTGGAAGCAACAAGAACAATACGCGTGTTCTGTCCACAAGAAGGCGGGCAAGGCGTGTACAAAGACATCATTATCACAGAAGACCTTAGAGGCGTTGAAGAAGGAAGCTGGGGAGTTCAATATCGAAGGGACAACAAAGAAAGCCCTCGTAGATGCTCTCTATTCTCACTATGCTGCTCGTGTCTGGAAGCGTTGTGTAAAATCATGTAAACAAGGAAGCGTAGTTGACCTAGCTCCGCTTATCAACACATCATTGACATCCCGGACTGCTATTTGGAATGGTTCAACTAAGGTAATCTTTGAGCAACAACCCGATAAGCGTATGATGGCCGTGCAGGCAATGATGCACATGTGGTTTGAATGTCATGGATATTCAACAAAAGGAGTTTCAGCTATTCATAAGTTAACCAATATGGTCACAGTAGAGGATGCTACCAAGACATACAAAGCACGCAAGAAAACCGGAATTGTTCATGCTACTTCTTTGGTACCGGCTCAATGGAAGGAATATATGCTTAAACACCCCAAAAAAGACGACTTAGCGGATGCTTTTCTTCAAGGTCTCTGGTTCATGGAAAATATGCGTTAAAGTTTTCATAACCCTTACGTCACTAACTAACAAATGGACATTATCGGTCTTGATATGCTTGTAAATCCCAGTATGTCAGGTGGTAGTGGAGGAGATACTGCTCTTCCTAATCTTGAAACATTCGAGCTCCCTAACTTTACGGAGGATACTGCTCCCCGTATTATGCCAAATCTGGATTCAGTTGGACAGACTGAGACCTGGAGCGGTGTACAGAATATGAATGCTGATTCATTTATCCCGTCTCAGTCCCAAACCCGGATGTCTGATGAGCATGTTCAGCGCAAGAAGTACGAGACTCTACGCAAGTTTGACCGTCTATCTAAGATGGGAGTACCTATGCGTAAGAGATTCACTATGGACTCTTCTCTAGAGGAAATGGAGATGGAGCTGGAGTTTATCCGCAAGGAAAAGGATATGGACCGGTCTGTACAACAGTTCTCTGAGTGGTTCGTGACTGGCATGGGTGGTCTAGAGTGGTCATCCAAGAATGTAGGAATGATGAAGGCATTTGGCCTTCAGCTAGATGGCCTATCTGAGGCTGCTCAGATGAAGGTTGGTGATATGGAGGAGGACTTTGAGGAGCTATACGACCTGTACGGTGACAAGCTGCGCATGCATCCTCTGGTACGTATCCCTATTCGTACTTGTATGATGGTGTACATGGTTCACCTAACGAATCAGATGGTTCAGAAGTCACCTATTCCTAACCTTGACCAGGTTCTCAAGTCAAATCCCGAGATTGCTCGCCAGCTTGCTACAGCAGCTATGCAGTCACAGACTAACCAGCGTGGTACTAATGTTGCGCCTCCTCCCATGGCACCCCGGGGCGGTGAGAACCCAATGGCAGGTCTTGCAAACTTCATGAGTTCAATGATTCCTCCCCAGCCTCAGCGTGCCCCACAGACAATCAAGTCTCCTGTAAAGCTTCCTAGCAGACCCAATCCTCAGCCTGCGGCTGCAGCTGTTCAGCCCAAGCGCGAGATGGCACCACCCAGTATCCCGGCTGATATCTCCGACCTTCTTAAGTCAGTAAATGCAGGAGTAACTGACAAGAAGGTAAGCCTATCTGCTCCTGCTAAGAGGGGAGGTTCCACAGGTAAAAATTCAGTGAGCATTAAACTCTGAGTAACATAAATGCCTTTCCACCCAGAACACTTAGAAGCTGTTAAAAAGCAAATTAAGAATGACCTTAGACTTCTCGATAACTATGGAAGTGTAAAGTTGTATATCTGCTTTTATGACCAATATATGATTCCAGATTCAGAGTGGAAGGGAGTTTATCCTTGCTCTGATAAGAATGTACATATTAGTGATGTGATTGATATAGTCAATGAAGTCATGACGCAGCCATATATTATCCGGCATAACGTTATTGACGCGGGGCCATTGCCGGCTTTTTTGATGAGCAGTGGTCAGCACGAATGTGAAAAGTATGTTGAGGTATGCCTGGTTAAAAACGGATTATAAAACGACTGAAAATTAATACTATTACCATCCTATCTGTTCAAGAAGAACAAATGTCTGCGCCTCCGCCTCTCAACTTGGGGCCTCGAGTCTACGAGCCGTTCTACGGCTGCAGCAACATCACATGGGACCCAGAAACGCGCATACTTTCGTTGTGGACATACCCGCTGACCCCAATGCTGGGGACACCCCACGACCCAGTGGGGCACTTCATCTCTGACTACAACAACCCATCCAGCTGCGAGCTGGTGAAGCGCAGCGTGCTTTACCAGCTGCTGGCCGCGGTGTGTCACACCCGGACAGACATCCACGCCATGCTGCTTGGCCTCATCAACACTGGCAACCTGCCGGTGAAGCTGAGCGCCGAGTAGTGCTGAGATGACATAGAAAAAAGGCGCAATGCCTTTTTCATATTTTTAACATGTCAGCAGATGGTAGAGGTAATCACTTGCTTGCTGATAGCTCATCTGGGCCTCGCGGTTTGCTTCGAGCATTTCCTTGTAAAAGGATATATCAAGGGCAACTGCAGCCATCTGCGTTTCTAGTGCAGTCATGAGCTGTATCTCTGCTTGTTTCAGTTGTTCTGCTGTCATTTTTGTCCTGTAACCGACCTCTTGAACCCTTGCAAAAGCAGGGTAAATCAGATTGAGAGGTGCTGGCATTTTTAATAGTAATTCTCTACGCAAAAAAGGTTACGTTTTCGTGACCGAAAGGGAACCAGTTTTCGGAAAAAATATGTGCCCACATCTTTTCCGGAAATCACTTGATAGCTAATCTCATAATTCTCTTGGTCTTCTCGCGACCCATCGGCATATTTACGTTATGCATTATTAACGACCAACACTCCCTTTCACTTGTTGATATACCATTCTCTCTGGCGTTCACGCTTCTCCCCTTTTTCCGGTTAGCGCCCCGGTTAACTGCCCCTCCTTCGCAGTTACTGTGTTCAACTTCATGAACTCTTTTTCTTCGGTTGTTAAGGCCAACGTAACCTAAATAACGCCCCGTCCTTCCGCGTTAAATTGTGTCACACATCTGCTAAGTTCTTATGCTCAGCGTTCTGTGACTCCTATAACTGTTAAGATACAGCCAATTCCGAGAATATACCTTAAGTTCTCTCATTTTTTCAGTCTTTCATCCAGTGTTAACCGGATTTATAACTGAATCAAACAATATTGTCTTAGTATGTTCTGAATACTGTTTATCTGTAAAAAAATTATCCGTTTTTATGGGACATAATGTCCGTATTATACCTGCTCGCCCTGAGACCAGAACCACTTGGCTCCAAGCTCGCGCTTGATTTTGCGAAGAAACGTCTCTGTCTCTCCCATTGAGCCAATTTGCAGTGTGCTCTGGTTTTTGCCCGATGTGAATGTCAGACCGAAACCATGGGCCTTGCCCTTGGTCTGGTGTGAAACCACCATCTCAAGTGGCTGAAAGGGATTGATGGTGACCATCGTCCCCGATGTCGGGCTGTGGACGCGCGCCGTCCAGAAAGTGCCAAAGTCGTCGCGGTTCTCAATGAATTCGACAGCCATGGTTGTTGTAAGTATAATAATGTAATTTCGACTTAAATCCGTTTTTCAAGAAATGGGTAAACAAATGCTCCTAGCACCACTACCAGAACTACAATATCAACTGCTCTGACAATCTTCTTATATTTTACCGGGAGTGCATCAAACTTCTTACGATATTCAGCTGGCTTAAAAATCCCAGACATCCATCCAAGAAGGGTTGGTCCAAGTCTGTCAGTACAATCATAAAGCATATCATACCAAGCTAATGCAATATATGCTGCAGTTGCTAGAAGGAATACAGCAACACACTTATGGGCAAATGCTACTGGATGTGGTAGCCAATATACTGCCAACACAAATCCGGAAAACACCAAACACTTAGGATTCAGATACAGCGGTGTTCCAAACATACCTCCTCCCATTTATACTAACGAAACAAAGGAGCATCGCCACTTGATGCCGACCCCTTGAATGGGTCTCCTCCAGATGATACTACAACGGTTGTTTCTCCATCACTCATTCCTTCGCGAGAGAATGGTCCCTTACCTCTAAACAACCCAGCAGAAAGGATTACAAAGCAGGCTGTGAGAATGATTGAAACCACTAAATCCTTGGTTCCTACAAAACACACAGCAAAGATAGCCAGTCTGCGCAGAATCAAATTTTGAGAATATTCTTTATCATCATCGCTTAGCTCATGAACAATAAATCTGCTTCCAACGTTTAGTAAAATCAGCATAATGCCGGAAAATACTGTGCTATTGTTTAAGAGTCCAACTGCACGTTCTATGTGTTGTAAGACCATTTATTAGAAGAGGCTAAATTTCTCTGTAACTTTAGGGTCGGAATGAGGCTTTACTGTGGTCGTAGGAACAGGTGGAGTTGTCTCGTCCTTACCCTTCTCCTGGGGAAGCTTCTCCCCTTTCCCGGCTTTACCGCTGAGCATTCCTGCTAACTTACCCAAGTCTTTCGTATCTATCTTTGGCGCACCAGACTTGGGCTGTTCTTTCTTGGGCCCCTGCTCAGCCGCATCAAGATGTTCAAGTGTAGGATGTGAGCTCATTAGGTATGCTACGCCAAGAAGCAGACCAATTGGAGGGCTCTTCATAAATGCTGCCACGACTCCCAGAAGCGCAAGAACCTTCCCGACCGGACTCTTAAGAACTAGAGACACAAACTGAGGAGGAGGGTGAGTGAAAAACGCGATATAAGCTATTAGTCCAGCTACAACAAAGTACTCAGGTGTAATATTCATTTGTTCATTGTACTGCTATTTTTTCTATGCTCCTTTGAACAAGATGAACTATTCGAGTCTGGATGATGTATTCCCGGACAAACCATGGCCTAAAAAGACGCATGGTATAGCCAAAACTGAACATAAACGAGATGCAGTTCAAGAAGGTCGTGTATTCACAGACCCTCGAAAGCGAGGCCAAGCAAGTATTCAAACAATGAAAAAGAGCATTGATGACCTCACCGGAAGTCTTCCCATCACAACAGATGACGATGAATCAAACTTCAAGCCAGAACGTGTTGCTCCACTAAAAGAACATTTTACAGCAACAAAGGAAAGCTCTTCAAAACCTTTCTATCGCACAGATGATGGAACTAACTTTGCTTATGCTCCTACTTCTTTTCAAAGAGAAGCTGATGATGTGAGATTACAACGATTGTATGAACTTCTTGACAGGCAAAATATGGGCTCAGAAACTCCCGGGACGCAAGATATGTTGCTGTATATTTTTACTGGAATCTTCTTCATTTTTACATTTGATACCTTCGTAAATCTTGGAAAGCATGTTAAGTAAAAATTTGTCCCATTTTCTAACTACGCTCTCCAAGCCGGGTTTCAATAGTTGAGAACTCATCAAATGAATTCTCGAGTGTCTCAATATCAAGGCTGATGCTCCAATTAGAACCACTGGTTGGCCAGAACATGTACTGATTTCCATTCATATCATGAGTACGAAGTCTGAAGTGAAACCTATCTAGTTTTGTCAGGGGAGGAAAGAACTGAATTTCTTGGTGAGCATCTGAACTCTCATTGTATACTACAACAGCATCAGTTGGATTGTAAACAACAAACTTACCAAAAACTGAATTGGTAGATGCAGACCGGTCAGCAGCATTTGCAGTCTCGTCAGACATGTTCAGTCCCTTTGCTTCAAGAAAGAAGTATTTAGGCACTGTTGAAAGCGCTGTCGGAGTATATGATGGTTGAATATCCGGACCCTCCCATAATCTTACCAATGTACTAGTTCCATCTGAGATTTGAGGAAACTCGGCACTCTTGATATTAATACCCGTGACACGCTCATAGGCACGTGGAAGATAAACAGTATAGTTTCCATTGTTGGGATACATCTGAATATCCCTGTCTGCCGAATCAATGTGTAAGATACGAGTACGCTTTACCAACTTCTGCACAGGTCTAGAAGGAGCAATTTGAACTCCATTATAGTCGAATGAACGATTCATTTGTGTTTCAACACGAATTAAAACTTCCTGTAACGACGTGTCTTCCTGGCAATAGATTTTGGTTGACGAACAAACTGTGTCTTACCCTCTCGTTTCTTTCTGGTTGTCCGGGCATACTCTGCTGATGTCAGATGCTTAATTGCCTTAGCTGGAAGATACCGTTCTCCTGTTAGCAAAGAAGGTAATCCAGACTTTGTTGTCCAATCTTGTATTGTCCATTGATGTAAAGAATTGCGTGAACTCTTGCGTCCAACATATCGTCCACCCTGGTCCTTGTACATCTTAACTGCCATTTGTGCTTTACGAGCACTCCACTGTCCAGGATGACCTCCCTTTGAGCCCCGCGTAACTTCTGCTTTTACGCGTGACCACAATTCTGGATTTGTTCTAATCATATTATAAGTATGAAATATCTAATTGTGAAAGGAGCTTGTGGATTTGGAGACAGGCTCCAGACACTAAAAATGTGTGTGAAATTTGCTTTAGAGAAAGGACTGCAAATGTATGTTGATTGGGCTGACCCGATATGGTCTCATAATAGTGAAACATTCTATACATACTTTGATTTAGTAAATATTCCAAAGTTGAACTCTATTGATGATATTCCGGAAGATGCAACTGTTCACCCCCCTTACTGGAAAGGACAACTAAAGAAAATGCTAACACCAGATATGTATAAGATTGAAGAATTAAAAACCAATTATATCCCTGTAGTTGATGCAGATGTTCTTGTTATTTCTTCTTTAGGTATGCGTTGGATATACAACGATTCAACATTTTTTGCTAACGTTTTTAGGGTAGTTGATGACCGGATTATTTCCAAGGTATATCAGCGACAGAAGATATACAACTTAAAAGATAAGCTAGGAGTTCATCTACGAGGAACAGACCGTGCTTCTAGAATTGATAAGTCCAAACGTATGGATGGAGTAAACATCAGGCTAATGGCCGTGGGATTACTCAATGGATTAAAATGTGTAGCCTTGTCTGATGACCCAGAATACATTGCAATATGGAAGACCAAATATAAAGACTACCCGGTTCTTACAGAAGTTGGAAATCTAGGAGGCAATGGAGGAGTTCACAACAAGTCCAAAGAAGATTTGGCTATCTCAAAAGATACACTAAACGTTGACTTGCTTGTAGACTTCTTTACACTTGCTTCATGCAAGGGTATACTCAGTACATCAAAGGATTCCAGATTTGCACAAGAAGCAATGAGATTAAATAAATTTACAGATAGAATTCTTTCGCGAACTTAACATGCATATATCTCTGCTTTCCAGTCATTTTCAACGAATCAAGCACCCAATTCATCAAATGAAACCATTTATTTGCATGTAAGTCCTGAAATCTCCGGACTCTATCCTCCATTATTATAAATACATTCTCTGTATTTAAACACAGGATGATTTACATAAGTGGTCTAGTTTCTTTAATTATCCAGGGAGTAGTTGGTATCATCGACTTCCTGGCTTTAAAAATAGAATCAAAAGATGAACTCTTAAAAGATTTGCTGAAAGTTGAACTCGTAGTTCAAATTATTGAGTTTATGTTTTATATTTCATTGGTTTTCTACTTTAAGAAAGCAGCTAGAAACATTACTCCGTTTCGCTATATAGATTGGGCTATTACTACACCGTTAATGTTGATTACACTTTCTGCATTTTTGAATTACGATGATACCAAACCAACCAGATTAAGAGACTTCTTATCAGAACACGCAGATACTGTAGTAAAAATAGTTTTCCTAAATGCATCCATGTTATTATTTGGTCTAGCCGGTGAACTTGGATTTTTAAATCCGTATACATCTACTGCATTAGGATTTATTCCATTTGCCTTGAATTTTAAGCTCATTAAAGATACATTCTTACATTCCGATGATATAACAAAGAATCTTCTATTTTATTGGTTCGTAGTTGTTTGGGGTATGTATGGTGGATTTGCTGTTACAAGCTACACAATTAAAAATACCGGTTACAACATTTTGGATATATTTTCCAAGAACTTCTTTGGTGTCTTTTTGGCATATACCATATGGTCAAGGGCTTCCGTTGTACTCAAATAGCTTTCCATTCATAAAATATGAATATGTTGGCCGGTACCCGCCATCTTCTTCTTTCTTGAAGATTTCTAGACGAATTCTTGGGTGCTTCAGAGATTTTGCAATTGCGTCTTCTTTAGAGATATAGACAACAATGTCTTCCCATTCAGCACCATCAACTACAAAGAGATAGACCTCCATTTAAAATGGATAGTCTTACAGTAAGTAAATAACACTTAAAATGGTTTTGACTATCCATGGCTATCGGATACCCAAACCGGCAAATGCTCACCATATCAAAGGAGTTCTGACAGTGAAACCATATGTTCCTTCAGTCTTCGTAAAACCTCAGTTTGTTCCCCGATACAAAGTCTTTCAGGAAACTGAAGAACACCTATACATTCCAAAGCATTATGGAATCCAAGAATATGGCCCTTATACAGCATCTACCCGGAATGTTGAACAAACTCCAGAAAAGTTCTGGAAATTTACGGGTTCTTTGCGCCCTGTTCAAATCCCGGTTGTAGATTCCTTCTTGAAACCAGAACCACACGATGGGCTAATTTCCCTTCAAACTGGAGGTGGTAAGACTGTGTGTGCATTGTACATTGCAAGCCAACTAAAGCTTCCTACACTGGTCCTGGTTCACAATACATTCTTACGCGACCAATGGCTTGAACGTATTGGAGCATTCTTACCAGATGCCCGCATTGGCCGGGTTCAAGGTGAAGTCCTGGATATTGAAAACAAAGATATCATTGTAGCCATGCTTCAATCACTCTCAATGAAAGACTATCCTCCAGCAACATTCAAGAGTATCGGTCTAGTAATTGTAGATGAATGTCATCATATTGCGTCTGAAGCATTCAGTCAATCAATCCCAAAAATCACTTCGAAATATATGCTAGGCCTTTCTGCAACTCCCGAACGCAAAGATAGACTAATGCATGTAATCAATTGGTTTCTGGGACCAATGCTCTACAAGTCAGATACAGCAGACAAGATTGATAATAAAGTTAAAGTCGAATACTTTGAGTTTGACCCACCGGATAAGGAGTTTAATACCATCATCTACAACGACGCGAATGTCATGTTCACTTCACTGATGATTAACAAGGTTGTAGATTATGAACCACGCAATAAGTTCCTGATTGAGATTCTGAAAGATGTCTTTGAAGAAAAGAACAGACAGGTACTTGTGCTTACAGACCGGGTAGAACATACTAAGAAGCTCTTTGAAATGCTTCCACCTGAGATTCAAGCTCTTGCTGGAATTCTGGGACGCGATGTAAAATCAGAACAGCGTACTATACTCTGTGAAACCAAACGTATTTTGATTGCTACATATGCAATGTGCAAGGAAGGATTTGATTTAGCCACGTTGAATACTCTTCTTATCGCAACATCCAGGCCCGATGTAGACCAGATTGTTGGGAGAATTATGAGAGTAGAAAAGGAAACACGCAAAGTTCATCCGCTTATTTTAGATGTAGTTGACCCAGCTTTTCGGAGGCAGTTTCAAGAACGTCTTCAACTTTACAAGAAAAGAAATTATCAGATTGAGAAGGTTTTACTAGAGTAAGCATCTCAAGAGGAATCCATTGACCAACAAAATAGGTATGGTTTGAATTGCCGGGCATCAAACACTGGCAATGCGTTGCAGTAGTTGCCAAAACAACAAACTTGGTTTCATAAAATTTGTGAATAGCATACATTTTTCCTTTATAGTGTATCTTCGTCAAAATCATATTGGGATGTATAATCATTATAATCTCGGACAGCCCTGTCTCCATAATCACCATAGTCTACTTGAAGAATTGTTCCATCTTCTGCAATGGGTTGGTCACCATTCTCAACATAGTCACGCTCATCGCTATATCCTTCTTCAGGCCTATTTACATCAACCGGGACAGTTTCATCGGGTTCTTTGTAGTTCAGCTCGCGCACAAATCGTTCACGGTCAACATTTGTAATAAGGAATTCGGAAAGCCCAAGCTCAAGTAATCTTTGCGTAAGTTCACGTTCAGCATCATTCATCGAACGGAATGCAGCCTTTAGCGTATTACGTTCCTTGGCCCGGAGCTCAAAGTCCTCTTTCTCTGCTGCATCTTTTGATAGAAGAATCATACGTAATGTTAAGTCATTTTTCAGAGCATCATTCACAGCACGTGTTAGTGGAGCACTTGCCTTGACTGTATGCATGAGTTCAAAGAAAAATCCCTTTGCTATGTCACGAATCAACGAATTGGACTCCGCAATATCAATCCGGACAATATGTTTTTGAAGTTCTTTTTGCTCTTTTACTGACATAGATGTTTTAGATAAGAATGCTAGCAGTCTGGATGTAACTGTTACAAATGCAGCTCCATCTGCTGTCTTTATGAAGTCTGCTAGTAAGGGGAAGCCAGGTGGAAGCCCGAGGGAAACTCTTTTGCGGATAGCCACATCAGGTACAGACTCAGAAGGTACAGTACTATCCACAGGTTCGACGAATACACTGTATGGAGATGGTTCAATTTTTGACTGGAGCCTAACTTCTGATTGTGTAACATTCGGAAGCCGCTTTGTACTCCAGGTGGTAGAAACTCTACTAATTTTACAGTGCATTGGTTTTTCTTCTTCAAGTGCTTCTCCGGGTTGATATACCGGGTTGTCAACAGATTCAATAGGTAAAACTAATGTATTCTTAGGAGCCTCTGCTTCGGGTGCTTCATATCTCTCACGAGCACTTTCAAATAACGGCTTATTTTGCTCTGCAAAAAACTTAATCCACTGAAGAGACTGCTCTTGTAATGTTTTAGATTTCTTAAGAACCTCGCGAAGAATTGTTGCCACATTTCCACGATAGGAACCCGGAAATGATTCAAACGTCTTTCGTAGCAAAACAAGAAGTGCATTCAATAACTGGCAGTCTTCCGGGTCATCTGAATCACGAGGATATCCAGCAGTGCTGAGTGGGCGATTACCTATGTTTCTTTTGGGTATAAGGAAAGGGTTGTGTGCCTGTAAAAGAACTACAGCCCCAGCTATACCCAAAGAACCCTCCACTAACTCCTGCTTCTCCTTTGCTATAGACTTGCTTGCAGCTGCACGTGCCTTTAGTCCAGCAGAGAGCTTGCGAATCAGCTGAAGAACGGGCATAAGTTGTTTTTCATCAGGTAGGACTTGTAAGAATGTCAAAATTGTAAACAGCAATGATTCCCCGGCATTATCTGCATTGAACAACTTCTTTAACTCTGCTAAAGAATTCACAAAGTTATCTGTACTAATCATCTCGGTTTCCAAAGCAGAGTATTCCATCACTAAATGGCCATCTTCATCATATTCCTTAACTGCATTGTAGGTGTCTGCATTGATTTCTTCTCCGCAAAACCGGCAAGTACGTTTACCATCAATTGATACTGTCCACTCTGCATAAAACTTGAACTTGTCTTCCAATGCACCACGAAGGACTTCAATCGTGTGAAGGCATAATACAAACTGTCCAGGCACATCATAGTACAGCCGATTCTCAAGTGTTAAGTCGCGTACAATTTTCTCAAGAGCCTCTGCCTTATCTTCAGATTCCCGGTTAGGGTCTTCTTGAATTACTAAAGCATCTCTACGCCGCTCCGATTGAACAAGGTGCTCAAACTTCTGATACTTAATGGCTTCAGCAATGATAGGAACCTGGAATTGTTTCAGTAGTTTTTGATACTCAACCAATAGGTCATGTTTAGTTGATTCTTTCCATGCTGTACGCCCCTTATAAGCATCAATTACCTTCTCTTGCATAATTGTGCTAACAGGTATACATTGGCCAGAACTTCCTTTTACAGGTCGATAAATTCCACTGGATAAAAAGCTATCAAAACTCGAAGTAAGCATCATACAAATTTCAGGCTTTGATTCCGGAAATGATGCAGTTGGTACCTCAGAGAATGGAGACACAGCCAAACTCCCAGCAGATGCCGACTCAGATAACAAGAGCTTTGAAACAAAGTAGCCGCCATCCACTTGCTGTGAGAGCCATAATCTAGAATCATAACCGGGATTCCAATCACTATACACCTTAGTCAGAACTTCAGAAGGAGCATCAGGAGAATCACGTCTGAACTTTAATTCCAGAATTGGCATAGCAACATCCTGACGTTCTACAGGAGGAAAGCGTTCCTTCCACGCAACCCAAGGAATCTGGCTCAACTTAACATCATATAGCTTCAGTAACTTAGAACTTTCATACGGATTTGTACTGGTTGGAATCACATGCTCCATAATGGCTGTGACACTTGGAAAGGAATCCAGAAGTGACACGTCTGTCTTTACAAAGGTTGGCTGATTAGACTTTAGAAATGGGTGGTCTAACAAAGGCCTAGGAAGTTCCGGGCGCTCACCCAAATAGAAACCAAGTGTCTTAATCTCATCAGCAGTATTGGGTATTTCAACAGTTATGGTGTCATATGTTCCATCATCCTTTATGATGGTCTTTGTTGATAGATAGTTTCCAAGCGCTGTTACTGGCTTTAGTCCTTCTGCATTCAAAAGAGTGGCTTTGCTGCTGAGCATACGACCATCTTCTGTGCTGGTAAAAGGCCGAGGAAGAGCACCAATCATACGAGGATAGTAGTTCACACTGGGCCTATTAGCAAAGATAGGACGCCATTCCTTGTCGTATGAATATTGTTTGTAATCAAAACTGGAATATACGGGATTAACCCACGGGATGTTAATAGACTTCCTGGCCGTATTAATAATGTAATCTGAATCCGTAGCAACAATCAGACCCTCATATGCTATCTTGAGCCGGTCTTTGAACTGCTTGAGTTCCTTGATTTCATGTTTAGTCACCTTGCCCTTTGGCAAAGTTTTCTCGAAGTAATCAGTTAGCTGGGAATCCAGCGTAAAAAATCTGGTTTCTTCGGATTTTTGGATTTCTTCTTCGAAGTCGAAGGTCTCTAAAACTTCGAATTCGCTTGGGTCAAATATCAGGACGTCTGCCATTATTCTATAGTCCCTTTTCTACTATGTCACAATATTCGTGAATGGTTATCTGAACCTCCTTTAGGAAAGTTTCCGGCTTCTTCTCAGAACACCATCGAACAACCATAGTTGGCTTCATAGGATGAGGGATGTCGTACGATACAAAGTTCACATCCTTTGAGTGATACATAACCTCTTGAACCAGAGCGCCAACCGTATGGCCTCCCTGGTCAAGCTTTACGTTGTATACGTTCTTCTCAGGCTCATATGCAATCTTCTCAAGGGCGTTATTAACCCAAGAATCAACCTGCTGCTTGAGCTCTGTAACTGCAAGCTTCATAATGTCCTTTGGTGGAAGAACACCAACCGTCTCAACAGAGACATCAATCCAGTTAGGTCGACCAATCTCATCAATTGAGTATGACTTCTGGATATAGAAGTTATCAAAGACTCGAGGGTCGCCACCACCCTCTACATACTTAACCTTGTCCTTCTCGGCTCGCTCAGGGTCAACATGATATGCCATACTTGCTGTACAGACCTGTGAGCCCTTCTCTACTGCAAGCTTCGCCTTGACATACACCTGCTCACCCTTGCGTACACGGAGGAATAGCAGTGGAGTCTTCAGGTCCCGGTCACGCATAATGACATTCTCCCGACCAGACTCAATTACAAAGTCATCTGTGGTGACAACTGTATCTTCTGGCTGTGGATATAGCCGAAGCCGGATATTTGCATCCCGGATAATCGTTGAATCAGTATGAAGAACATCAATTGGTAGAACCTCCATACGATGCTTTAACATCTCGTGGGGCATCTGTGTTGTGTTCTCCAGAATCTGAACATCTCGCACAACTACTGTTGGAATCTCACTCAGCATCACCCGACGTACGCCATTCACGAAAGTGAGTGGAAAGTTACGAAACTCCGAAGTCATGTAAATAGCATTCTTTTTGGGAACAGAAAAGGTCGCCATTGTTTTTACACAATAGTTTCGTTATCATGTCAATCCGTTTTTTCCTTGCTTGAAACAACGAATGTCTCAACCATACCTTTTTTACAGCGAAAGATGCCCTCATAGTAAGCAGATTATTGAAACCTTAAAGGGACTCAATAAGGCCGGGTTATATAAGTTTGTACTAGTTGAGCAGCTTGCTCGTAATCAAATTCCGGCATTTTTAAAGAAGGTGCCGACCCTGTATGTTCCGGACACTAAGGAGGTTGTTGTAGGACAAGACATCTTTGGATATATCAGCAAGCCTACTTCTGCACGCAAAGAGCTCCCAACCAAGGGTGCAAATGGCGCCCCCACAGGTGCCGCCCCGACCGGAGATGTATCCGCCTGGGGATTTGAAGGTTCTGGCCGTCTATCCGAATCATACTCTATGTGGGAAACCCCTAATGCTTTTGCATCAGATGGTAATAGTCAATATACATTTATTGGTGAAATGTCTAGAACTCCAGAGCTTGCCCGCGATGCAACAAAGTCTGAGAACACTATCAAGTCAAAGACCGGGTCAAATGACGACGTAAGTTCACGGCTAGAAGCCCTTCAGAGTCAGCGTAAAAACGAATTTTCTGGCATCTCACGTGTATAACAATAAGAAATGTCCAAGAAGATTCTCATTGAAGCTTTCTTCAGTCAGTTCAACTCCTTCATGGGGGAACTAAAGCAAATGTATCCTGATGATGAAGATTTCCCGGTCTTCATCACCACGCTGTCTCTTATGAGGTCGACAAATCCTATGCTTGTGCTGAACTACGTGAAGAGTGAAATTATTGACCCATATGGTGCAAAAATTGCTGTCCGCGACGAATCATTCTTCCTGAACCAAGATTACACGGCTCGGGGAGATGTCGATTTGAACGTTGTAGATAAGCTTAAGCAGTATATTGCCGGCATGTCTCCTGAGACCAAAGAGACTGTCTGGAAGTATATTGAGATTATCACCAAATTGTGTAGCAAAGCTCTGGATGCCTAAAAACGGATTTAAAAAGTATAAAAAAGTTAGTTTAAAGCTTCCTTCAAAATGGCAAGCCGCTCACCAAGCCCGCCGTACTATGGCGCCTACCGTCCTCAGATATCTGAGGTCTGTCCAGGTGATTACGAAGAAATGCTAGAGGAACGGAAGAACAGCCCACCATCGGAGCTGCCAGCGTTTGAGGGCGACCTCTCCCACCTGATGAACTCCGTGTCCTCGCTCAACTACGACAAGCTGGGCAACCCCACCCTGAGCGGCGGCTTGATGGGCAAGAAGCGCGCCGAAGAAGCGAGCAAAAAGCTCAAAACGGCTGCTAGTGACTTACTGCTTGACTTACAGTTGCACAGTTCCTCCCACGAGGATGGCATGAAAATCCCACACAAGCTTTTCATTGAGCTGAAGGACTTTCTTACCAAGTTAGCAAGCTTATAGTCCCACACACGGGACATTTTTAATTCATCTTAAACCCATACAAATCATTAGGCTGAAGTTCATGAAGTTCTTTTAGCGCATCCTCCATCTTCTTAAAGTTACGGAACAAAATCTGATTCACTTCTGCTGGTGACCATTTTTCATGCAAAGACTCATCGGTAATCTTAATATACGGAAGGTCATAGAAACTTTGAACCATTTCACAAAGTATCTCAACAGAGCACTTCTTGAAATGAACAATCATATCAATGCGTCCCGGACGAATTAGTGCACTATCAATACGTTCCGGAAAGTTGGTCGAAATTGCAATAATTCTTCCACTTGATTCCAAAGTACCGTCAAGAAGGTTCAGCAAAAATGATAGGTCAATTGGATTCTCTTCCTCTTCCTTAATATTCCCAAACTCATCCATCTTAATCTCCTTCTTTGCTACAGGCTTCTTCAACTCACGACGCAATACAACATCACCCATTGCATCGATGTCCTCGATAACATACATGCGCTCGTTTACCGGAATCGTGTAGCGTTCCATCTTTCCGTTATCCCATACATTAATTTCATCATTAAAGAACAGATGGTTCAATTGGTCCTTAGACTTAATCTCAGACAGATGAATGTTAATGATATGACGCTTTCCAACATTTGCAATTGCCTTGATAGTTGATGTCTTTCCACAACCCGGGGGACCGTGAAACATAAATCCAAGCGTATGAGGAATACCCTTTGCATCGTACCAATCCTTGCGGTTCAGAAAGAACTCCGTATGGTCACGTACATTTTGGCGCTGCTCAAAGAACACATTATCAAATGTCCGAGAAGTTGTGAACTTGTGCTTGGTAAACATGATATGAGATGTTGGTAGTGGATTCTGAATTCCATCGCGCTTTTTGCTCTGAACCATCATGTTGAAAAAATACTTATTGGTTCCCAGCTTATTCTGCATATGACGTTCATAGTCTGTCATACAACTATCAACATACGTCTGTAGAACAAAGCTTTCCCGGTCATAACAAAAAATCTTAAACTTTAGAACATCAATTCCATTATCCCCTTGCTTCAGCTCCAGTAGCTGGAAGTACAAATCATTATCAATCTTAATGGATTCATACTCATTTGGAAGGTAATCATGGTGAATGGTAGAAAGCAAATGACGAATCGTAGGAACCTTAGATACTGAATGAATTACAGCATCCATACGATTCTGAAAAAATGTAGCCTGTCCCTTCTTCTCTTCCTTCCGACGTTCAAACAAAATCTCAGAGTTAATTTCCTTGTTAGGAGGCGGAGGACTAGCAGAGTTTTTGGGTGCACGCTTACAAGATGAAAAGAGATAAGCAGACCAAATAGGAAATGTTTGTGACAACTTCTCAAACATGGATACTGCTAGAAAGGATTTGATACCTCCGCCAGAACCCAGAATAAGCTGAGTTTTCAAGAGGTCTGCAATTTGCTGGTTCATTTAGTTAGGATAAGTCTTCAATGTTTAGACTGGATACACATATCCAAAGTTGGGATATTTATATGAACCGGCTTTGAGCGCTTTAGACGCAAAGATTCAGATGCCTTCTCAATGACATCATTTGAAAGTGATACATACTTCTTTACATCGCGAAGAGGTCCTTGGATGTTCATAGAAGGAAACAACATCCGGATAGGAGGGAGACTAGAAAGAATTATATCATTCGTAGTTGAAATGTAATTCCGAAATTGTTCAATATCCAGTGGTCCACCAAACATACGCAAAAGTGCACGCGGGGGAGCCGGAGAAATTGGGTCAGTGTACAAAGGAGCATATAGATAGTTTAGAAGCGCATGACGATTCCAACGAGTTCCATCTGAGATAGTCTGTTCTGCATAAAGATTAGCTAGAGCACATTCCGGGGAACAAAAATTTCCCTCGCAAGTATAGATGTGTTTGTATGCTTCATACGAAACTGGAGATACAAACTGACGACCATTAAATTTATAACAGCACCAAAAACAAGCAGTGTGTTCTGAATATTCACGAGTATTGTGAATCTTTTCCAGAATTGGTTTCAATAGTTCATTATCAAACCGTTGAGCCGTGCTTGAAACTTCCACTGAATGCAAAATATCAGAATACGTCATAACATCGCCTACTGGAAGAATACTATTCGTATCTTCAGTAGGGATTCGCAGAAAAAATATAACCGGAGTTTCTTTGACCGGTTCAACCTTCTTAACTTTTTTAGAAGGCATTTTAATCCTTTTAAGTCCACAACGTAAAAATGGAATTGAAAATTATATGAAAATGGCTGTTATAGGGGTTTTGTGTGTATTTGCACGCATGAAAGCCTCAGAGTTCGCACTTGCGTTCGTCTTTAGCGTGATGTTGGCAGTGCTCCTGTGGGAGATTGTCGCCGCGTTTGACCGGGCCACACGACGCATCATAGGTGTCTTCGTGTGGCTTCTCTTGGCATTATCCCGCCCACTGCGGTGGCTGTGCTTCAAGATACTCCAGGTGGCTGTTTTGGCACTCATACTGGGTTTCGTGGCTTTCTTGGTCGCAAACATCAAAGGCATTCCAATCATTTACCTGTTCAAACCGCCTCCCCAGTTTTAAAACTGCTGGGATTGATGTCATACGCCTTCGGGCCATTTTTCATCAATTAAAACGGATTATTACGTTTCCAGATTTGATGTCATTACAAAATGGACAGTCTACCAGATACTCAACTGGTCGCGATTATTGCGTTTGCTGCCGGCATGCTAAGCAGCATGCTCGGTATGGCAATAGCAACATGTGCAGGGCATCAGAAGCCTGAGCCCGTTGTGGACGTCACAGAGCTCTTCAAAAAGCTACCTTTGCTTCCACCCGAGACAGAGGATGATGATACGGATGACTTCCAAGAATACCTGACTGAGCGCCTCGCAACAAGTCAGACCTTTCGGCTAAAGATGGTTCAGGGCATGGCCCGGCTCCACAATAACCACCCCAAGGTTTACTCCGAGGTGATGCGCCGATAGAGCAAAACGGATTTAAAAAGTCCAAATATTTTTATACTTACTACCGCCATGGCTACACTCGCAGATGCCCAAGAGGAGCTGCGCATTGCAAAAGTGATTTTGCAGATTGCCAAGGAGAACCACTACTCAAAAGTGGTCACATACCTCGAGCAGAACGTGCTCAAGGCCCAGAAGGCTGTGGATGCCTTTGGAGGATTCTCACCCAGCAAGATGCTGTTTGACTTCTTCGAGATTGTCGCGCCGCGCTCACCGCAGCCAGAACTACCATTCACGACTGTCAAGAGCACAACGCCCATTCAGGTTGTCGTGAACTACAGCGAGCCGCACTATGTGTAATACGCCTTCGGGCAATTTTTCTATTCAAAAACGAATTTACATGGTACCATCTCAGCAAATCTCAACAAGATGTCACTCGCTCAGACATACCGCAAGCATAGTCACCGTGAGCACATTCTCAGCCTTCCCGATACGTATATTGGGAGCATTGAGAACTCCACGGAAGAACACTATATCGTACAAGATGATTCATTTGCTGCAAAGACACTGAACTTCAATCCTGGCTTCTACAAGCTGATTGATGAGCTGCTCGTCAATGCACATGACCACGTTGTACGCCTTCGTCAGAACAAGTCCGAAAACCCGGTAAAGAATATCAACATATCTTCAGATGGAAAGACATTCACTATCCGCAATGACGGCGAATCAATTGATGTTGAAAAGCATCCTGAATATGACGTATACATTCCTCAGCTTATCTTTGGTGAGCTCCTGACTTCTACCAACTATGACAAGGAGGAAAAGAAGCTGGTGGGCGGCAAGAACGGTTACGGCGTCAAGCTAGTCAACATATTCTCACAGAAGTTTGAACTGACTATCGTTGATGCCAAGCGCAGCCTCAAGTACAATCAGACTTTCGAGAACAATATGTCTAAGGTTGGCCCCCCAACCGTCAAGGCATGCAAGACTAAGCCATTCGTTGAAATCATCTGGACACCTGACTTTACAAAGTTTGGCTGGACAGATAGCATCCCGGAGCCTTTGCTTCAGGTTGTTCAACGCAGAGTGTATGACCTTGCTATGACCGTCGGCAAAGACGTCAAGATTACTTGGAATGATAACCATATCAAATTCAAAGACCTGGCTACCTATGCTTCTTGGTATCTTCCCAAGGATTCTACTATCATCGTAGACAACCCTCAACTTCACTGGAATATTGCACTATCCGATTCACCAACTGACAAGGCATTCAACGTGTCCTTCGTCAATGGTATCTGGACTCGCTCCGGTAAGCACGTGGATGAAATTACCAATCAAGTCGTAAACTTTATTGTAACCCATATTGAAACCAAGAAGAAGATTAAGGTCAAGCCAGCATTGGTTCGTGACTCTCTAGCCGTGTTTATTCACTGCTTTGTGGAGAACCCGGCTTTCAGCTCTCAGACCAAGGAGGTTCTAACTTCCAAGACCTCCTGCAAGATTTCTGAAGACTTTCTGAAGAAGGCAGTATCAAAGCTTGGCATTGTAGAAAAAGTACTAGAGGCTCAGAATATCAAAGACGCAAAAGACCTCAAGAAAACTGATGGTAAGAAGACTTCTAAGATTTCTGTACCAAAACTTGATGATGCTACATTTGCCGGTACAGCCCGCAGCCATGAGTGTACGCTCATTCTAACTGAGGGAGACTCAGCTAAGGCAATGGCTCTATCTGGTCTATCCCAGGAGCAACGCAAACTATACGGAGTCTTTCCTCTGCGTGGTAAGCTATTGAACGTCAAGGATATGACTTCTAAGAAGATTGAGGCAACTGAGGAAATTGCAAACATGAAAAAGATTATCGGTCTGGAGTCCGGTAAGAAATACAAGGATGTTAAGTCCCTGCGTTATGGTTCTATCCTAATCATGACCGACCAAGATTATGACGGCTCACACATTCGTGGTCTGCTTATCAATATGTTCCATGAGCTCTGGCATCAGCTGATCGAGATTCCTGGCTTCATTACGTACATGGCAACTCCGATTGTCAAGGCATCAAAGGGAACCAAGACTTTGGCGTTCTACTCTCAGTATGACTACGAAGAGTGGCGTAAGGAAAACCCCACGTGGAAGGTTAAATACTACAAGGGATTGGGTACTTCAACCCGGGACGAAGCAAAGGAATACTTCAAGTCAATGAACGTTGTCAAGTATACATATTCTGATGAGTCGGACAAGTCTATTGAACTAGCCTTCAACAAGTCTATGTCTGATAACCGCAAGGAATGGCTTAAGACTTATTCTCGTGCAGACATCCTACCAGCAGGTGATGTCACATATGAGAACTTCGTAAACAAGGACTTGATTCACTTCTCAAACTACAATTTGGAGCGTTCAATTCCTAACGTGATGGATGGTCTGAAGACGTCTCAACGCAAGATTCTATTCTCTGCTTTGAAGAGGAATTTGAAGAGTGAAATCCGAGTGGCTCAATTTGCTGGTTATGTCTCTGAGCATTCCGGTTACCATCACGGCGAGGCATCACTGAATGACGCTATCATTGGTATGGCTCAGGACTATGTTGGTTCCAACAATCTAGCCTGGCTTGTACCTCAGGGACAGTTTGGTACTCGTCTCCAGGGCGGGAATGATGCAGCATCTCCCCGTTACATTCACACTTATCTCCAACCCTATATCAGCTCTCTAGTTCCAGCAGATGACCTAGACTGCCTAAAGTATCGAGATGATGATGGCTTACCGGTTGAGCCTGAATGGTATGCGCCTGTTCTACCTATGCTTCTAGTCAACGGAGCGCGTGGTATTGGCACTGGTTATTCAACGTACATTCCCCAATGCAACCCTAACCATCTTCTAGTTGGTCTCCAGCGATGGCTGAAGAAGGAAGTTACTCTTGCAGATATCAATCTTGAGCCATGGTATCGTGGATTTACTGGCAAGATTGAGAAGTCCGGTTCAGACTTCACTGTGAAGGGCAACTGGACAGTTGAGAAAGACATGATGACAATTACTGAGCTTCCAGTAGAGACTTGGACATCTGACTACAAGGAGTGGCTTGATAAGCAGGTGACCGAAGGAACCATTAAGGACTATACTGATACTTCAACTGACATGGTTGTTTGTATCAAGATTAAGCTTACTGGAACTCCTGAACATCTCAAGATTATCGAGAAGTCACTAACAGGCAAGATTAAGCTGTCAAACATGCATGCATTTGATTCCGAGTGTGTCATCAACAAGTATGAAACTCTGCATGAAATTCTGGATGAGTTCAGTGTCATCCGCCTTAACCTGTACAAGAAGCGCCGTGCTCATTGCTTGGAGCAGATGCGGGCCCAGCTACCATTCCATGAGAATGTTGTACGCTTCATTGAGCAGCAGAGCGCTGATGTTCCAATCCCAGACCTTCGTCGAAAGACCCGGGAGGAGTGTGACACTCTGCTTGAGAAACAGAAGTTTGCTAAGATTTCTGATTCTTACGATTACCTGATGGACCTCCCAATCAAGTCTATCACAGTAACTAATGCTCGCAAGCATCAGGCTGACCTAGAAGCTCTTCGTGGAAAGATTGCTAACCTTGAGAAGAAGACCCCGGAACAGCTCTGGTTAGATGACCTCGAAACGTTTTCAGGGTTGTATTCTAAGAAGAAGTAATGGCTAATTCGAACGACTTGAGAGGAAAGACATATCTAGAACTCTTGGCAGAGAATGATGCCGAAGCCCGGAAAGACTTCGAACCCAACGCAAAAGATTTGTTGACAGCTAATTTTGTAGAATATGATGACCATGTAGGAGGCCATGATGCGCATCCTGATGAGCTAGAAGACCAACATGAATTTCAGAAACCACAGGGAAGTCACCAAGCAGCTTCTCTGATGCCGGAAGCACCAAAGAGTACGCATACATCAACAACAGCAGTTCAGTATGATAAGCATGTTCAAATTCATGTGATGTCAATTGATTCCAGATTTCGTACAGACCAAGGAGACAATCCATCAAACTTTTTATTCAAGTTGCTAACGCCGATTAAAAATGTAATCTCTATCCGGCTTTCAAGCTTAGAAATTCCAAATACGTGGTATACATTCTCTAAAATTCGTGGCAATATTTCAATGGTTGTGACTATATATCCGGGAGTAGGTACTGGTATTGCAACGTCAACTATTACAAATCGTGTTCTGATAACAGAGGGTAACTATGCAGTGAACAATTATTTACCAAATGACATCTTAATCGAATTATACAAGCAATTAAATTCTTCATTTCCGGGTGTTAGCTTTAGTGTCTTATTCAGTGCTATTACTGGAAAGATAACTATTTCATGTTTTACAAATACCAGTCCTCCAAGTGGTGGATATACATATCTCAACCAAGCATCTGCACCTACGGAAAGTCCAATAAATTTTTCAATTAATTTTGCAGATGGTATTTTTTCAACCAGAGACAACAACTGGGGATTAGGGTTTAATTTAGGGTTCCGGTCTCAACAGGTAGGTTATATTACAGATGGAGACCTCGTGTCAAGTATAACAGGAGATGCCGTTGTTGATGTGATAGATGCAAACTATGTATTTCTTTCACTAAACCCGGACTGGAAAGTGGTTGAACACAATCAACCGGACAGAGCACAAACAGCTGCCTTTGCTAAAATTATAGTAGATGTCCCGAAAAATGATATTGTGTACGACACTGGTTCGAACACAGTAACAAAGCAATACTTTATGAGACAACCAACCAATATTACTGCATTTAATATTTCTATAGTTGATGAATACGAACAATACGTTCAGCTTCAAGGTGGAAATGTTTCTATGTCACTTGAAGTTACTGAAGTTCTGCATTCTTCATTGTATGAATCTATGAGGACGTAAGGGTTACTTCCAATTGTGTTAAATTTTGTACAGTGGTTTCTTTATCTGCTTGCTTTGATAGATACTTGGCCATAATACTGAGAAGCTGATTCTTTTCAGTATTTAGTGTTGGAGAAGTTACTGTAACCACATTAGCTTGAGGAGCCGGGACAGAAAAAAATGTTCTTGCAGTTCCACGATTCATTTATGCAATTGTATTTAGAATAATTTCATATGTTACCGGTGTTGCTCCGCTTGTTTCAACAACTGTTGGGTCCACGGAGAATGTTACACCTCCGAATGAAATTTCTAAGGCCTGATTTGCTGTAGCACCCCCAAAAGAAGGAAGGGTGGCTAGCTGATATCTACGAAGCTTTTGCATTTGGAATTGAACATAGATACCAAGAGACTGTCCTACTGACCACTGAGCACCATACACATCTGCTGTTGTTCCCATTGCAGTTTCCAGAGTCGGACTTCCGGATACTCCAGTAACAACTGTACTATTTAATCTCGCGCCTTTTGCAGTGCTAGTTACCAGACCTGCACCAACAGCTTGCTCAAAAAGAGACTGAATAGCGCCACTTAGACCAGCATACTCCTCTGTCTGGCCTTCAGTTGGGATAACAATGCTATCTCCTACAACTCCGCTGAGTGCAGCAGTAGTTACTTCTGTAGATGTAAAACTCTTGATAGCTTCTTCTGGAATGCTCGCGAGAACATCACTCTCTCCAGTAACTCCGGGAGTGGTATACGTGAATCCACCAATTGACTGAAACTGGTAATCCAAAGAATGGCAGTTACTTGACTGGTCTCCCTGTACATAACCTAGAGCTGTGCTGTATGCATATGATGTTCCTTGCGTTGCTCCAGTTAGACCCATTGTTAGGGCATCGAACCAAGAGCCAGTAACTGTATTGAGAATAAGTGCTAGGTCCGGGATTGGCTGTGTGCCAGATGCGCCGGATAACCCATCAAACCGGTTGCTTGAATATGCAAGTATCGTGTCCATCTTAGACTTAGGAACATCTAATACAATTGTTTCATCTGCTGCAATAACTAGAGGCACCTCGCCAAGAATATTGTATGAGTACGTTTGTCCAGCAGTAGGTGTAAATAAGTAATTTAGAGAGATTGTTGGCGCAGTTGCCGGTTCTACAGGTGGGTCTACTCCCTCTTCCATACTAATGGTATCTACTCCCTCTTCCATACTAATGGTATATTGTTCTCCATCTACGAATTTGTATACCAATCCACTATCTGCATTCATACCAACCACAAAAGATAAAGGATTTCCTAGAGAAGTTGCATCAAATGTGGCACCAGATAATCCCCAACCAACTGAATCTGTGTAAAGCATGGGGATATTTAGAGTTGCCCCACCACCCTCTGACGAACCTATTACTGTAAGTGGTACAACACCATCCGCAGCATATGTATTTCCTAAAACATTCGAACTGTCATAAAACTTTACTACGTTGGTATATGGGATTTTTACAGATGTAAGTATGTTAGTTCCGGAACTGAAAGTTGCAGCAAATCCAGGAACAACCGCTTTTATAGCTGGATCGGCAACTATAGAGTCTGTGTATTCGCCAGCATTAACTTGAGTCAAGACTCCAGTTAATACCGTAGTACTCCCACCCGTAACACCACTGATGCTTACATTGTAATTAACAGTTGTAATACCAGCAGCAACAAGTGGAGAAAGGTCAAATGTAGAACCTCCAACTGGGCTAAAAAGTGATATACTATCATATGTTAAGCTACCTCCAGCAGTTGTTCCAAGAGTTGCATAGGCATCTTGAATTACTACTGACCCTGTTGAGGTAGACTCAATATCAGCTAAATCAATTGTTGAACCACCATTTGAAATAGTACCACCATTCATCGAAAACTCAACATATGTAACAACCCCGGTTGTTACGTTATGTGTAAACGTTCCGGAATATGTTGATGTCATTTATCTTAAAAATAACAATATAAACTAAGGAGCAATGCCCTCTTATTTTACTGTGACAGGGGCTACTCCCCAAATTACAGCTGTGTGTGATTCTGCACTTGATACTGCATTTCTACTAGAAATCGTTGCTGATTTTAAGAAGATTTTAGGATATATGCCGGTTGGTACATTCCCAATAACAGTCCGTGCAAACATTCAGTTTGAAACAGACGCAACAGTAACGGAGACCGTTGTTCTAGATTTGGCTGGAACTGTAATCCTGCTATATTCACAGCTATTTAAGGAACCCTATCCGGAAATGCCACTCACAGAGTTACAACGTGGAAGAATTAATGCCATTTGGACAGGTATTGGACATCCAGAAAATATAATTCCTACATAACAAATGAACTTTGTTCGGCCTGACTCTGTCGAGAATAAGTATAACCTAACATCTACATCCCAGCAGTTCCCAAACAGCAAGAATACAGGTCGTGTTCCCAATATGTCCGACCCAGCTCTCCAGGAACTTGCTGCAAGACAGTATTCTTTATACGAAGAGAGGCCGGCCCTTGCTGGTTCTGATATGCGCCAAGAGCTGATTGGTAATGTTCATACTGCAACACCCTTAAACACCGTGTTCTTTAGCCATGCCAATCTTGATAAGCTCCAGCAGTCTATTCAGGACCAAGTCTTTGCCATGTCCGGGAACAAGCATCGCATCGACCGTCAGAATGATGACGATGTAAAACTTATTATGCGTTCATACTACATGATGTTTGGTCGTAACAACCCCAATACAGTTGCTTCAGACCTCGCAGACCTGAATGCGCGTGTAGTCGGTTATGCATCTGCCAAGATTTTTAGCGAGCTGGACTTCTACATGTTCTACCGCAAGGATATCGAGGAGTTTGCCCCACCTATTGCCAACCCAATGAACGTTCACGTGTTTGGAACTCGCTATGGTGAACTTAAGTCTTTCTTTTAAGTAATGGTGTACGCAACTGTACATATGTTGATTATCAACGAAGAGAAATACATTGATGGAGCATGTATTTCTGCATATACATACCGTAAATTTGGCAATCCGGACATCGAACATGTTGTCATGATTGATAAAACTATAAAGGATACTAAAAAACTAAAAAGATTTTTTGATAAGATTGTCACTGTTGACCCAATCTACGTAAAAAGTAGCTTTGAGCTATCATCTGCTGAACGTGTTGAAAAATACGCTTCATGGATTGATTATGCAAACACTAAGTGGTACTGTCTAATGCTTAAAGAATACAAGAAGGTTCTATTGGTTGATGTCGATACCCTTGCTATGAAAAGTTATGGCCACGTATTTGGCGTAGAAGCGCCGGCTTGGTCTATCGTAAACATGGATGCACATCGAGACCTAAATAAGTCTGCCTTTTTCCGGAAATATAGCAGAACTGGAACCATCCTAGATGATACCGTATTAAAACATTATTCTGATAACAACATTTGTGCAGGGGGGTTTACTGGCGCCTTACCAGTGAATGCAAGTGTTGTACTATTAAAACCTTCGATTACTGACTTTAAAAAATTGATTAAAATGATAGATAGAAACGTCAAAAAGAATGGGTATTACAAGGCAATTGTAGATGGTCTTGTTCCAAACGGTCCAGATGAAAGTTCTATTTATGAATACTACAAGTGTGTCAAAAATGTCTCAGTAACCATTCTTGGAACAGAGTTTCTTACTTCTGAGCATAAGCGTATGACTAACCACCCAGTATGGAGAGGCATTGACCCGGTCATTACAAATTATTCAACTACCATAAAACCATGGTTGAAACCAGACAAAGAAATATGGCCAGATGAAAAAATGTGGAAAGTCTATCGTACCCTCCTTAAACCTCTGCTTTAAGAATAATGAAGACAGCAACAAAATGGAACGTGGTCGCTTCTCTAAGGAATATGCTCAGTTTCTCTGTGACCGGTTTTACCGCCGCTACAGGGAAACATGTTTTATCAAGGTGACTTGTACAGTCCAAGGGTGTCAACAGTTTATGACCATAAGAGCAAAGACTCCTGAACCAGAGCAGAGCATGCTAATGGACACCTTTGTGTGCAACCTCTGTTCGTCAGACGATGAGTAATCTCTTTGGCGTGAAAATACAATGGAACTTACAAACTTCAAAGGCACACTATACGGAAAAGTAGATTCCCAACTTTTTGTTTGGGAAACAGCATGGGATTCATTCCGGCCAATTGAACACATAGGCTGGAATGGTAAAGAGTTAGTAGCAGTTGATACGAAATATAAGGAAGATATTTTTAGTCCGTGGTATGGCTATGGTTCTGCTGAGATGAAGGAAGTATGTAGACGTTTAACCGATATCACCGAACTGAGTGTCCCGGAATCTGATAATATTCCATGGCTAAAGGGAGAATGGTGGCGTGACCGGAACTGTACCTTTGCTTTTGAATGTTCTCCAAAAACTGTACAGTCATGGAAGAGATACATAGGATACATGAATTCCCGAGCAAAAACTTTACGCAGACATATTCACTCTAGAAAGACTAAACGAACTTTTTAGTAATGTAAGAAAGTTCAAAGTGTGAAATAAGCTTGAGTGGCATATAGAGCATATCTAGTATTCCGGTTTTATACAGTAATCCTACAAGACCAAACCGCAGCGCATGAGCAGCTGGAGTTTGTTGATTAAAAAGATTCCAGGCCCCAAATCCACCCCTAGAAACTATTCTTCCTGAGTTTTTACCTACCTTTTCGACTCGTGCTTGTTGTGCCCAGTAAGATTGCATAATAGTTGGTCTATTACCTGTATATAATCCAAGCAATGTCATAATTTCACCTATTGCTGCTTCAAACCAAAATACAGAATAGAACATATACATACTTAGAACTGTAAAGAGCCCATAGAGTAGTATTGCTTTTACAACTAAATCTTCTGGCTTTGTTTTCCGGACGAGTAGCGATAATAATACTATTGGTAAATACGTGTCTATAAAGAATATTTTCTCTGAACTTCTGCCAAATAAAAATGGTGAAAATAGCAAAGCTGGAACTATAAAAATTGAGTAAAACATACTTCTAGAAAAATCGAATTTTAGTTGAGAAACCAAAACATTTATAACTACAATGCTTATAGGAATAATAGTTGTCATAGTATCTGATATATCCTCGTTTTTCTGCATTTGACCAAGATAACCATAACACATCTTAGCTGACATTTTAGGAGTAAATATATTTTGGTTCCCAATATCACATACCCTCTTCATTATCGTTGGAGCTTTTTTAGGTGGTTTCTGACTTGCATGACATCTCTCGGTTCTATATATAATTGTTCCTGCAAACCAGTACCAATTATTTCTATTGCGAACATCGCATTCCCGCGATACATAATCAGAAATATCTTCATCCATTGCAGTGGGAAACTCATATTCTGGCCCCGGTAATGATTGAGACCCTCCCATTTCTTTTAAACATAGGAATTTACTCAATAAAACCTTATACACATAAAATGCGCATCAACTTGATTGGAAACTTTAGTAAGGTGAATACGGGCCTTACACAAGATGCTATGATTCTTCGTGGGCTATTGGCAAATACCCACGGAGACACAGTTCAAATCCGGAAAGTTCATTATGCTATGCCTCAGTGTGGCGAAGCAGAGATTAATATTTTTGTTGAAAACATGAGCCCTTCGTTGATTCCTTATGCTTCTAAGAACATCTGGATTCCTAACACGGAATGGACCTACAAGTCTTGGACACCTTATAGCCGGATGGTAGATGAGATTTGGGTAAAGACCAAGGAAGCTTTTACAATCTTTAGTGAACTTGCTCCAAATGTTAAGTATGTCAGTTGGACATCAATTGACAAAATCTACAATGAGAAGAAGGATTATAACAAGGCCATTGTACTTGTTGGTAAGAACGTCTATCGTAACCCAAAGCCAATGCTTCAAGCATATCTGTTTGTTCAGAAATCAAATCCGGAAATGTACAAGTCTCTACCTACATTGACGATTCCTCATAACCCCGACCACGTGAAGTTCTACTTTCCTCCTGAGCTTGCCGACAAAGTAACAATTCTTAACCAGCTTACCGAGTCTGAGTATGATGCTCTACTGAGTGAGTCTGGGCTAGCCATTTGTACATCTGCTGCTGAAGGGTTTGGTCATGCAGTGAATGAAGCAATGTCTTCCGGATGTAATCTGATTCTCTCGCCAATCAAGCCATTCCGGGAACTGACTGAAGAGAAGGCAGCATTTATCACGGCAAGTAAAACTCTTGAGCATCCATCTTGCTTTGGGGATATCATAGATGTCAGCGTGCCTAGTATTGTTGACCGGCTGTACGAGTATGTGAAATCATCTACTACCAGAAAGAAGAAGGTATCTGAGATGATGCGTCAGCTATATGAGAATCATCATGCATCATTCATTCAGGAAATCCAAATTCTACTAGGTAAAACTAAGCCTCCACCATATGTTCTAGCAGATACATATCCCAAGGAAGCTGAATTACCTGATGTGTCAATCGTTACTCTCACGTACAATCGCCGCATCTTTATGCCTCTAGCAAAGTATTCTTACATGATTCAGTCATATCCGGAAGACAAGATTGAGTGGGTGATTGTAGATGATGGAGAGGACTCAATTGAGGATACTCTAATTGGGGTTCCTAATGTGAAGTACGTGAGACTGGAGAATAAAACGTCCATTGGAGAGAAGCGTAACATTGGCGTACAAAACGCTATGTATGATACAATTGTTATGATGGATGATGATGACGTATACCCGAACAATTCAGTTCTTCACCGGGTTGCTATGATGGGTAAGGAGCCTGCAAAGCAGTGTGTGTTTTGTACTACAATTCCGTGCTACGATATCCAAAACTATACGTCTTTCATGAATGTTCCTCCGTATACTCTACCGATGGCTCAGCGAGTATCAGAGGCTTCATTTGGGTTCACACGTAAGTTCTGGGAAGATAAAAAGTTTACGGATATTCAGATAGCAGAAGGTAACGCATTCATTCACGGTCGTGAAGAAATGTGCCGGGAGATATCTCCCCAGGAAGTTATCGTTTCATTGGTTCATTCTCTAAATACGTCATCCCGTAAGGTTCCTCCCGGCGAACCAAACGGATGCCATTATGGGTTCAATGAGCAGTTATTTGCTGTCGTCTCCGAGATTGGAGAGCAGCTTAATACTTCACGCCAAAAAGAGACCGGCGGCGGCGGCGAGTCTTGCGGCCAGACTTGCGGCGACGACGCCCACCCATCGCAGGGGGAGCCCCAGGAGCAGCCCCAGGAGGGTCACCACCACCACGCATCTTCAGGCCCTTTGCCTTAAGCATCCGGCGAACAGTGGACTTCTTTACCACACGAAGCTTCTTAGAGCGACGACGACCCCCGGCAAAGGGAGCAGCAGCGGCGCCAGTTCCAGCAGAAATAGTAAAACCTTCAGGAGTGCCAGACATCTTTTATGTTTAGTTAAAGAGAAATTCTTTATTGAACGCGGGGACGACCGAACTTTTTAGAGTCGATTAAACAAATGTTTGAAGCAATACTTGTTGGATTAGTAATAGTAGCTGCTTACTTTTACAAAGATGCTTTCTTTAAGTTTGCCGTTATTGCACTAGTCGTACTGATAATCTGCTATGTAATTGTTATCTCAACAAAACTGGAGGAAAAATATTGGCCTCCGGTCTTTATGGGTGGAATTCTAGTTGTTGGTGGACTTTATATACTCGAATCAAAATTGAATCCACCTCCAAAACCAAAATCTGTGCTTGAAGAAGTTTATGACTTCTTTTTTGGGGCAAGTAGCGGGTCAAGTAGCTACGAATATGAAAACCCCGAAGTTATAGTACCCGACCGGTCAAATAATCCATTTTATGACCAGGGTGACTCAGGCTGGGGCGGAAAGAGACGTCGTCCTAAGCGGAGCAAGTAAGACAAGGCTCAACAGTAAACTTTTGAGCGCTTGATACTGCCCGGGTACGCAGATAATAACATCCTGTTTTCAGACCTGCCTTCCATGCATAGAAATGCATTGAAGACATTTTTGCGTAGGATGGCTCACTGAGGAACAAGTTCAGTGACTGAGACTGACAGATAAACGGAGCCCTAGAACGAGCCATATCAATTAGCGTCTTCTGAGGAATCTCCCAAGCTGTCTTGTACAACTCACGAAGCTCAGCTGGAAGTTCTAGCATTCCCTGAATACTACCATTGTTTGCAATGATTGCAGTACGAGTCTCTGATGTCCAGAGATTCAACTTGACTAGGTCTTCTACAAGATACTTATTGACAACCACAAAGTCTCCTGCAAGCACACGCCGGGTGTACAGGTTAGAGGTAAATGGTTCAAAGCACTCGTTGTTGCCTAGAATCTGAGACGTGCTAGCAGTAGGCATTGGAGCAACAAGTAAGGAGTTACGTATACCTTGACTACACAACTTACGCAAGTTCTCCCAAGGCAAATATGTAGTCACAGGAACTTCATTCCACAAGTCATACTGCATCTTTCCTTTACTCATTGGAGAACCATGAAATGAAGGATAAGTGTCTATAGCAACATTTCTCCATACACCATCAGAAGCCCCCATCATACTCTCGAGCGCTGCAGCATAATAGATATTCTCAAAGATTTCACGGTTCAACTTTGCTGCCTCTGCCGATGTCCAAGGCATCCTCAGAATAGCAAATACATCCGCCAATCCTTGAATACCAATACCAATCGGCCTGTGATGCATATTAGACTTACGGCATTCTGGAGTCGGATAGAAGTTCTTGTCAATCACAATATCCAAATTACGAGTCAGGATAGACGTATATTGCCTCAACTTCTCAAAGTTGAACTTGCCATCTTCAATAAACTTAGGCAATGCCAATGACCCCAAATTACATACAGCCGTCTCATCAGGAGCGGTAAATTCCATTATCTCGGTGCATAAATTTGAGCTCTTGATAGTTCCCAGATTCTGCTGGTTAGACTTGGAGTTAGCAGCATCCTTGTAGCAAAGATAAGGCGTCCCGGTCTGAATTTGGGCGTCCAGAATCATCTGCCATAGCTTCTTTGCTGCAATAGTGTGTCGACCCTTCCCAGCATTTTCATACTTGACATACAGCTCTTCAAACTTCTCTGAATGAACATCTGCAAGACCTGGGCACTCATGTGGACACATAAGAGTCCATTCGGCGTCTGCCTCTACACGCTTCATGAAGAGGTCTGGAATCCAAAGACCATAGAACAGGTCACGCGCACGGTCCTCCTCTGCTCCCTGATTTAGCTTGAGTCGAAGGAAGTCTTCGATATCAGCATGCCAGGGCTCTAGATAGATAGCAAATGAACCATTGCGCTTGCCTCCTTGATTCACATATTTAGCTGTGTCGTTGAAGACCTTAAGCATAGGTACAATCCCGGTAGACTCACCGTTGGTTCCATTAATCTTGGAACCGCGGGCACGAATATTATGAATAGACAGACCAATGCCTCCGGCCCACTTGGAAATCTGAGCACAATCACCAAGAGTCTCATAGATTCCCTTTATGGAGTCATCCTTCATAGTCAGAAGGAAGCATGATGACAGCTGAGGGTGTGCAGTTCCAGAATTGAAGAGTGTAGGAGTGGCATGAATGAAATACCCTTGCGATAGAGCATCGTATGTTTCTTTCACTCGCTCCATATTCTTCCCATGAAGCTGAATAGCTACACGCATCCACATATGCTGAGGACGCTCAATTGGTACTCCGTCCTTCTTGAGAAGGTATGCTCGCTCCAGAGTCTTGAATCCGAAGTAATCAAACATGAAATCACGAGAATAATCAATCATTAGCTCATACCCAGCCGGGTCAGCACACACTAGGTCGTGTAGCTCATCGGATATAATAGATTGCTCGTGATATAGGGTCTCCACGCATTGAAGCATGGATGCTGGAGTATTCTTCTGGTGATTATCAATCAGAATGCGAGCACCTAGCAGGCCGTAGTTGGGATGGTATCTTGACTGCATCATTGCGCAAGTCTCTGCAGCAAACTCGTCAAGCTTGCGTGTTTCCATTCCATCCTGGAGCTGATTACATACCTTCTGGGCCACTAGGTCTGGGTTTACATGCTGGAGACCAGCCGATTGTTCACGAATACGTCCGAGAATCTGGTCGAATGACACAGGTACGCGGGCGCCGTCACGCTTTATGACATATAGATGGTCAGCCATTTTTGTTATTCTATATGTTGTTAACACTAAAATCCGTTCTTAACATAAATATGTTTTCCTTCTTTTCTAAACGACAGCCTCCACCTAAGGCACAAGCTCCGCCTGCTCCAGCTCTCCCAACATATGACCAAATTATCGAATCACGAGAAGACATTAGAAGATTACTTATCACGTTGACGAGCAGACTAGACATACCAGATATGAATGATGAAATTGCTAGGTCTATTGTTGAATTGTGGCCTAAGCGTCGTATCAGTCCGGTCACAGGACAACAAGTAACTCAAGATGAGGTTCTCAAAGAACTAAGTAGCAAATGCTTTATCAAAATTATTAGGGCTATAAGAGCTGACCTTAAGAGAATACCTGAGATGTTTAAAGAAGAGGGTCCAGAGTTTATACATAAACAAATTGGTGCAGTATTATTTGGAGTAGTATATGGGTTTGCTACCCATCACGATAAAGAAGTTCGTATGAATCCAGATGGAACGCTGAAGTCTGCAAAAGACCTAAGAGCGGTTGTTACCTTTAGTCCCGCTCCATGTAATCTAAAAATGCTTAAGTCTGATTATGACAGACTAACAGAATCTGAAAAGGAATCTGTTAGAAAAATGTATGCTGAAAATCAGGAGATTGGAGCTAACTTTTTAATAGATGACACAAAAGGAGGAAGACGTAAGACAAAGAAGAAGAAGCGCAAGGCGAGAAAGACTAAGAGGAGAGTTTGAGACGAGCTCAAGAACTGAGTTTGACCTGAATATGCATAGATTCAATTTCGTGTAAGAACAACCCCATTGAATAAGGCATGTGTACTGTTTCAACAGGATAATCTGGGTTTGCATCTAGAAGCCCAGTCTCAGGTTGGAATAAGAAATCATGAGCATCAGACCGTAACATCATACTCTCTGTCAGGAAACTAGAAATACCATGTGCAAGCAATGAGTCACGTTCCATCTCTCCAATACGTAATCCCCCATCATTTGCTCGTCCTTCGAGTGGCTGATGCGTTAATAGAGTTCTTGGCCCGGTTGAGCGATAGTTAATCTTGTCTTCCACCATGTGTTTGAAACGTTGGTAGTAAGTTGGGCCCATAAATACTTCTGCTTCCATCATCTCTCCATTCATACCATTATACAGCAACTCATTGCCATATGGATGATAACCCATCTGAATGAGAGCTTCCTTGGTGTCTCCAATTCTTTGCTGTGTGCTGAATGCTGTTCCATCAACAATAGTACCCACGTTCACAGCTAACTTTGATGACATTCCTTCTAGAAACTGTCCAATTGTCATACGAGATGGCAATGCATGGGGGTTGATGATTAAGTCCGGTCTCAAACCATCTTTAGTGGCTGGCATATCTTCTTCACGAATCCGTAAACCAATTGTACCCTTCTGTCCGTGACGAGACCCAAACTTATCACCAAGTACCGGGTCACGAACTTCAACTACACGAATCTTGACTCCTTGTAGACCTTCACTAGTTGTGTAACGGTATACTAAGTCTACAATTCCATGCTGTCCACGCTTTGGTAGGTCTGATACATCCATGTATCCTACAACTTGGCCACCTGCATTAGTTTTTGGTGTGACCTTCCCTACCAGTACCGTCTTAGGCGTAACCTCAGACCCAACCTTGATTATACCTTCAGAATCTAGGTGGTCGTAATTCTTACCATCTTTTCTGTTGACAGTTTCACGATACTTGGCATCTGTAACAACATTAGCAATCATAGTATGCGTCTGAGCAGCCGGGTCAATGATGTCTTCTGTGATATCATATGAGTGGTAATATGATGTCTCATACATGCCACGCTTCAGAGCAGACTCATTGATTAAAATTGAGTCTTCCTGATTGTAGCCCCCGTAGACTGCAATAGCAACAATAGCATTCTCACCAAATGGGACACAACCTCCTCCAAGAACTCCAGAAGATGCCCAAGTCTGACACAGTGGCTGCTGAGGCGAGTGAAGATGAGTTGCAATTGTATCAAATCGTTTATTGAATGCAGTATTATACCATGAACATGCCTGCTTCACCTGTTGGCAGGTGAACATGTTACGTGGGGCCTGGTTATGGTCAGTAAAAGGCATAACGCTTCCCGTTGCTGAAAATAGTGTGCTTCCATGAATTTCAGATGGCTGTTCCGGGTGAAAAGGTTCCATGCTAATCCTGAGACATTCTGCTTCTTGCGAGTCAATATAGTCCATGTGATTCAAAATTGAATCCCAACTCTTAGCAGCCTTTACTGTTTCCAGTTTTGTTCCTTCCCGATATATCACTCTACATGGACGTCCAGCATCACACTGAATTAGATACTCATTGTCAAGTCTGTTCCAAGTTAATGAAACATACTTGTCTAACTTTCCTGCCCGGCGTTCACGCACCAAACTAGCATGAAAGGCTTCCGTATCTTTTAGCACAACACATACCAAATCTGAATTTACAAACACCTTTGTCCAAAGAGCATTCCAAGCAGATGGATGAATCACAGAAATTGTACGTGTATTTGGCTGTGACATGATAAAGGTCTTTACTTCAGAAGATGGTGATTGCGTTGTTAGCTTTGAAAACAGTGTCAGCGACTTAATCATTCCAATATTTCTACCGTCCGGGTTATCGATGGGACACATAATGCCCCAAGATGATGAATGAAGTCTTCGTGGCTCTCTTTGCTTAGAACCTTTGTCCATCTTCAGGTTAATACGCCTCAAATGAGCAATTGTTCCTAAATATGAATACCGGGAAAGTACTTGTGCAACACCTGACTCCCCGGCCCACGTACCCTTGAACGACTTCTCAAATTCACTCATGAAAGTGTATGATTTCCAATAGAAGTTTCGGATACCTTCTTCCTGAATTAGGTTAGACAAGTTCTTACCCTTGAAATTTTGCTTCTCAAACTCTACACGTCTATCAAGTTCAAGCAACATCTTTGCTCCAACTTCACTGTAGATTCTGCGAAACTCCTTAAAGCATAGGTCACCAGACGCATCCAATCTCTTAAACCGGAAATGGTCGCGGTCTGAATCAGGCGCATTCCCAATTGCCACATCCATAGCCATCCGAAGCATATGGCCTAGAAGATATGCCTTTCTGCGATAAAATGATGGAACAGACTCCCCTTCTTGAAGTTCACAATGAGGAAATAAGTTTGAGTATAAGTTAGTATACACGGCTCCATTGCTACGAGTTCTGGTCTGGCGTTTTAGGAATAGTAAATTACCATCTTGTGTTTGGTCTTCTTGCTTAGCCATTTCAGAAGCAAGATACTTTTCATGAGAAAGAATTAGTTGGGCAAATAGACCATCATATAGTGTACGTTCACGAACACCGGCAAGAACAACATCATAAATATCTTGGTCTGATGTGAATCCCAGAGCATAAAATACGCTAATTAAAGGAACCGGGTTATCAAAATCCGGAAACTTAATAGTTGCTAATCTGCTTGTTGAAAAATCTCCATAATCAAAAGTCTTTGAAATCGTTGCAGAATCATTCATTGACTTGTTTTCAGGGGGAATCACTAATAAGTGGCCACCACGTCTGGTACCATCTTCGGATTCTGAATATATGCCGGCAATGTACTGAAACTTATTCTCCTTTGTAGCATTATCTATCATTGCTTTGAGTTCTTTCTCTGAGCGAGTACGAACATCATTGCCAGATGGCATTTCAATACGCTTCTTTGCATAGAACATATTTGAACCAAGAGATTCTTGGGAAAGAAGAACACGTTCCTGACCATTAATGATGAAGTATCCACCCAGTTCAAACCGGCACTCTCCAGCATCATAAAGCTGGTCTGGTGTCATGGGACGTAGGTAGCAAATGGAGCTCTTCAATAGCAAAGGTACTCGTCCAACTAGAATATCGTCAAATGACTTGGTCTGAACTTCATCGCCGTAATCATATTCAACTGTAACATCTGCCCGGATTTCGAATGAGTATGTCTTGTTCTCTAGACGACAAGAGTGAGGAAGAATAGCCATGTCTTCTTCATCTACTGGAGATACATAGCGGACCTTCCCTTCCTTGCCTCCGATATAAATCCGGATTTGACGACCATCCTCTAGGGAACGTTTGAATGGATTAGACGCTTGAATAAATCTGGGAATCTTGATGTCCAAGAAATCAGAGAAGGAATCAAGATGGTGTCGAACCATCGGATTCAGAGTGTCTTTGAGGAACGTTGTAATAACATGGCGCGCCATTCCTTTCCTTGTAATATAGAAAGAATGGTAAAGTCCCAAACCGTGGTAGTTGCGTTACTTACTGTGGTGGTGTTGATTCTTGCATATCGTTATTTATTTAACCCCCAACTGTTACTTGGGTCATCAGGAGCTCTTACAGTATGTCCGGACCAATGGTCATATATCGATGGGTTGTGTAGGCCACTTTATGAAACATCTTGTGTAGCTTTCAAGCCGGAAACTATTACGTCAAAGAGACAGGCGTGTAATCTAGCCAGAACATGTGGCACTGGCTGGCCCGGAAAATGTCCTTAATCTTAATATAAAATGGCTAAAGCAGGAAGAGAAAGAATGGCAAAGTATTATCCCCTAATTATCCTTGCATTAGTTGCGCTGCTTGGGTATTCAGTTTATATGTATCAGACAGCAAAACCCTTTAATTTTGGAGATGGTGGAGGTGGACCTACATCTCGCAAAGAGCAGGCCGAGGAGCTTCTAGGATTATCTGGTGACTATACTACATCACAAGTCAAGACTGCATTCCGTGAAAAGTCTCGCGGAGTTCACCCGGATAGAAATAAGTCTCCAGAAGCCCAAGCTGAGTTTATCAAGCTAACTGAAGCAAAAGAGTTTTTACTCAGCCAGCTTTAGTATGTAAAATGGCAGGAATCATGTTTACAGATGGAAAGTTTGTTTTAGCCGGGTATAACCCGATGAAGTTTCATATTTCCGGAATTGGTGGCAAGATAGAAGAGGGAGAGACTGCTATTCATACAGCAATCCGAGAAACACTAGAAGAACTGTTCGAGTTAGAAACTATCCCAGAAGACCTGACAGCTATACTTTATGAGACCCTTACGTTTGATACTGTGTTTTCCAGCAATGGTTATACAAACTTTATTATGGATTTTAGGTATGACTTAGAAGTAATCTTTAATGCCATTTCAAAGTTTGATGTGAGGTCCCGTGTATATTCTACAATTCCTCAAACATTGGAACAGTTGCTTATGACCCGGATAGTTGTTCCTGAAGCAGAGTTAAGTCATCTTATGCTGATTCCGTGTATTTACAATATTGGATTTGATATGTCGTTTATAAATGATATTTATACATTTAAAAACTGTGAGAGAAGTATTAGATAATGTATGCTGAATCACATAGACCAGTATTTCTTGATGATGTCATTGGTCATCAAGAAATTAAACATTCATTAAAATCGTACCTTCAATCTAAACCATTTGCCGGAGCTGTATTTATGATTGGACCTCCTGGGATTGGAAAAACAACAATGGCTCTTTGTGCTGCAAGAACGTTTGAGTTTGACCCCTTGGAAATTAATGCCTCGAAATCTATTCGGTCATTTGAAGATGTAGACAAGCTGAAGGATGCTTGTCGGTCGTGTGTGAATATTCAATCATTTATCCGGGGTGATAGAGAACGTAAGACTTGTGTAATTCTAGACGAAGTCGATGGTTCGGACCCACATGCCCAAGCAAAGATAGTTGAGTGGGTGAAAGACAAAACACGAACAGTACCAATTCTTTGTACGGGTAATGAGTTGCCAACTATTTTTAAACGAAACTCAGAATTGATTCAGATACTTCGTTGCTTTCCTCCCAAGGCATCTGAGGTTCAGCATTTGTTTCCGGGTTCTGACGCTCCTCAAATTTTGAAGGAATGTCAGCACGACATACGTCGTGTGTTTCATAGATTACAATATGGTGAATCATTCATTATTCCGGACTACCCTCTCCCCCCCACTGGGACCTCAGCGGAGATTGCGTTCCTGTGGCGTCAGAAGATGTTTGGTTTACCCGACCCTCTCGGATGTCACGCCGACAAACTGGGCAATGTACACTTGCACCAAACCACGTTTGAATACAATCCCGGTGGTAAACGTGATGACATCCCCGTAGTTCGACACCGCCAGAAGAAATTGACTCTTGGCAAATTGAACAATTCTGCGGAGAAGCCGAAAAATAAGGAATCAACTCATTCGTAATCTGCTGATTAGTTGCCACTACCGGAACATTGTCCATAAAATTAGCAGGAATACTAATCGGAAATGTAATTATAATTGGCTGACGACGCTCACGTGACAAGAGTTCTACGAATGCAGATTCGGATTCCATAAACTGACGAGTAAGGCGGTCGCGCTGACGGTATAGGTGTGGCCTTTGAAAAAAGTGAGACCGGGCATGAGCAAGTTCTTGAAGAATTTCTAGTGTTCTGGCATCCATTTCTTTATTATACTATAGGTCTTGCTAAATCGCTTCTCTTGGAGACACTTTCCCTTCAAAGTCTGCTCACACAGCTTCCTCTTAAAGTCATTGTCAATCACTGACAGGAGCTTGGTGAGGACGCGAATATCCTGCTTGAGACTCTTGGCCGTTTCCGGGCCAAAGAAAATCCTGTCAACGCGTTTGTCATCCATGATTGCTGTAAGAAGAGTTATTCCAGTTTATTTAAAATCTGTTTTAGAATTAAATGAGCGATGTTCAAGCTTTTTACAGAGAAATGAATAATACCTTCAAAGTTCCAGAATCATTATGGGATAATATACCTAAGGTATCTGAAAATGCAGCTGTAATTTTTGAACCTCGTGTTCATCCAAATTTACCTTTTACTCTCCGAAATCATATGTACTATCTTGCTCCATACAATTTTAGTTTAACAATCTTTCACTCAAAAGAGAATGAACGCCAAGTAAAAGAAATAACCGGAGATAGACCTAATATTAATTTTATATGTTTTTGTGAAGGCAATTCTACTCGTGATATTTACAACGATACTTTAAAAACAGTTGAATTTTATGAAAGTATACCATGCAACCGAATGCTAATATTTCAGACCGATAGTTGGCTCAGAAATTTTGGAATTGATAAGTTTTTTGATTATGGTTATATTGGAGCACCTCATTATAACTGTGAAGGAGATATTATGAATGGCGGTCTTTCATTAAGAAATAAACAAGTCTGCATTGACATCATTAAAAAATACAATAATAAAGATGCTCATCAATGGGAAGACAGTTTTTTCTCGTATGGATGTTTACTGTTTTTTCCGGAACTTTTTCCCAAGTTAGATAGTGCAAAACAGTTTTCAAGCTGCTGGCAATTTGATGAAAGAAGTATTGGTGTTCACCAATTTTGGGATTGTGTTGTTGACCCTGTTAAACGTAAAACTTTAATGACATTGCATAGTTATACCTTTGAGGTGAATTCTTAAGACAATAATTTATTAGTTAATATAAATGCAACAATTTTGTGAAAAAGAAGGTATTGCTTTTGAAAATGGTAAGATAGTCATACCGGATTGGGTAAAGCACGTAAAGCTCGATGTTGGTCTTGGTAGATTTCCTATTTATTCACGTAGTTGGTTAACACAAGAGCCGGACACTCTTATATTCGGATTCGAACCATGCCCGTCTTCTCTAAAATTAGTTCACGAGAATTGGATTATAACAAAGGAGCAAATGGGGAAAAACTTCTTTGCTATCCCAGTTGCATTATCTACTAAAACCGGAATCTTAGAATTTTATACAACACTTCCACTATGTGAATCATCTAGCCTTCTGAAACCAACTGAAGCATTTTTGCAACATCATTCTTTTACGGTTGAAAAGACCGAAGTGTCTAGCTTTCAGCTATCTGATTTTTTTGAACTACTACCGGAATCGTTGCCATACATCGAGTATCTAAAAATAGATGCGCAAGGTATAGATTTGGACATTGTCCGGTCTGGAGAGAATGGACTGCGTGAAAAAGTAGTCTATGTTACATTAGAAGCAGATGGCTATCAATATGAAGGGTCTGATAGTAATCCATCAGAGATAGATGAATGTATGAAAAATATTGGCTTTATAAAGACTGCTCACCCAAATGTTAGCGACCCGACATATTACAATAGCAAATTTGAAAGCATTAAAGATAGTATCTATATTTGCCAGAAGAGCTAACGCCTTAGGAACATATCCATCGGACCACGAACATGCTTCTTCAGATAGGAAGCTCCCAGAAAGAGAATTGAATCCAAATCCTTCTCTTTCTGCTTGAGAATAGCAAGTGTTCCTTCCTCTTCATCTAAGTCCGGATACTCTGTGTACTTCCGAGGAACATATCCATCCAACTGCTCAATGCCCAGTGCAAACAACTGTGCCACTGGGTTCTGTATTTGATTTGTAATATAGAACTCAACATCCGGCTTCAGATTTCGCTTCTTCACAAAGTCAATGTGTTCAATCTTGTCTCCTTGCTTCTTCTCGTCCTTTCGGTTGGCTACATAAATATACGCCAATCGGTCACCAACCTGAGGAGCATTGCCGGCATCACGCTCCTCCATACGGTCTGCCAAAACCCGGTGAGCAATCTGTCCCGGATTCTTGTAATCATCACGCAACTGTTTTGTGATTATAAACTTCTCCAAAGGCATCTTATTCTGCATTACCTGAACCAACATGTCCTTCACAAAGTTCTGAGCATTTTTCAAACTTCGCTCCTCCATCAGAATGTCCAGGGCTCCGCCGAAGATGTCTTTCACAATAGGAGCATTATCCCTGCGTTTGAGAGCAATACCCATTCCTACACGCTTGCACTTGGTCGGATCATCTTCATACTTCAGACCCATATAGCGCTTGCGGCAGAATAGAATGAACGGAAAGAAGGTCTTCTCATACTCAATCTTGTGCGCCTTGCGGCATTGACTTGTGATACGCTCAGCCGCCTTCTTGCCCAAAGCAATTGCCTCAGCTAGGTCCTTGGTGGGAAACTTCACGAAGATTGAATCCGTGTCACCGTAGATTACCTCTGCTCCAAACTCTGTTTCAACAACGCTCTTAGCAAACATCAATCTTTCCCGGCCTGCTGCAGTGGTACATGCAGCAACTTCTACTTTGCGAATAGGAGACGTACGAGAACCTGTCTGGCCATATACTGAATTGGCAACAACTTTGTATGCAAGCTGAAGACCGTTCAATACAGACTTCTGAGCATCATCATCTGTCTTCTCCATCAACTTACGAGTTTCCTTGCGCTTTTTGAGCAGGATGTCTAGAGTCATTGGAAGCAACCCAATGCTGGTTGGTTCGTCAGTTGGCTGAGCATAGCCACATGTCTTCATGCCAATAACCTCTCCGTCGTCATTTTTGACATCAAATGAAATCTCATCAATCTTGTATGTCTCCTTGAGCTTGTCGAGTTCCGGGCCATCCTTACCCTCGTGATGAATCTTGCGTCCATCAGTGTTGAATGTCTTTACGTAGACCAAGCTGTCAGGTGAAATGTTGAATGCAATCATATTGGACGGGTACAGGGAGTTGAAATCCAGTACCGGGATTGGGTCTTCCAGATACATACCAATCTTGGGTGGCAAGACTACAGCACCCTCATAGGACATATCTCCATCAACTGAATCTTGTGCCATAATGATTTGATTACGCTTGGACGCGTTGTATGCCACTGCTGAATAGATTTTGATTCCTTGACCACGCAGAAAGATGAAGTCAATAGGAACACGACATACATCTGCCATACCACGGGCATTGACTAGAGTATCTAGCTTTGCCATGAGAGTTAGTACAAGGTCGCAATCTTGAATACAGTACTTAGCAATGACAGCCCGGTCGGCTGGACCCTTCTTGTGGAGTTCAAACATGTCTTGAGCAGACACATCGTCTTTGCTAAATGACCACTCAAGCTTCTTTCTGTCATCTGCTGAAATGTCATCAAAGGTGTTGAGATAATTGCTATCATCAAGCTCAACAATGAACTTTTTAGCGAATACTTCTTTGACCTTGAATTTCTTTCCATCAGCGTATGGGTTGATGGTATTGCCTACGATATCAAATCTGACATAGTTCCCTGCAAAGAGACCACGTGTAGACTTGGTATGAATCTCATACATTCTGGTTTCAGCTCCTGAAATGATTACAAAGTCAGTGACCTTGTCTCGCAGGAATGTACTAGCCACGTTATCTAGTTTGTAGGAGTCTAGATTCTGCTCGCGGCGGATGCTGAGCAATAAGTCAATTGGTAGCCGACCAGGTAGGTCAAAGTACCGGACAGCATACTTACCTGATGCTAACTCAAAGGTCTTCTTTTCTGTCTTAATCATATCAACCCGATGACCCCATTGCCTGGTATCTGACCGGCCAAGCTGGGTCTCTAGCTTGTGAAGCTCGCAACGTTCAGCAATGTAGCTGTCATCAAAGCCAAATGTGTTATACCCGACAATCATGTCAGGGTCCTCTGCTTGGATGTACTGTTTGAACTTGATAAGAAGCTCTTGTTCATTGCGGCAGGAGATGAACTTCAGTGTTGGGTCTGGAGAAGGGTCGCATGTTCCGGATACCAGGACGTAGCGTTCTACAGGAGTCATCAGGTCATCTGACCAGCGGAAAGACATACCAATCTGAATAATCTCATCCTCACGATTAGAAGACATTGGGAAGTTCCCTGAGGCAGAGTAGACCTCAATATCATAGGATAGAACATACATTGGGATGCTGATTCCAGCAAATGGTTCAATGTCAGTGTATGAAACCTTGTAAGCAACATTGACTCGCTCATCTTCGCCTACAGTATCAGATTCTTCCTCAAACTTCAGGGGAGAAGCCGGAGAGATGTCACGCTCGTGGAATAGACGAAGATAGGGAGGAAGGTTAGACTCAAACACATCTTCTACCTGTACCTTGCGGTTACCAATCTTTAGGCCATTGCGAAGTTCCTTAGCAATTAGCTTGAATGCCCAAAGAGCCGGGAAGGCAAGCTTCCAGACCCGAATAGACTTCAAACCATTGAATCCACGCATGGCGTCCAACTTTTGCTCCTCTGTAATTTTTAGGCCTTGAATAGACTTTACTCCAGAGATGGCTGAGCTGATTTGAGCGGCTGTTTCGCCCGGGAGTGCACGGAGATAGAAGTATGGCTTGAAGTCAGTTACCCGAACTCGTGCGACGTCTCCTTCATGAGTTCGGCCGTAGATATCTACGACATATTTGAACTTGTGGTCATACTCTCTCCAATCACACGGTTGGATATACATCTTGTTTAGTGTTAGGTTAATAACGTAAAGATTAATTCGTTTTGGATTATAAATGGGCGGATTCTTATTATTAAGAGTAAATGCAGGTCTAAATGATGCTCTATCTTTGCTTTGGAAACATACTGAACTTGCTAAGAGAGAGGGTAGAACTATTATTTTTGTTCTTGAAGCATATACTGCATGTAATCTTGATGATGTGATTGATTTCTCAAACTACCCGGTTCCGGTACTGTGTGGGACATCTCATTATGACAAGATAACATATTCAACAATTCATCCAGCATGTTTTGGTTATGATTTTAAAAAGAAACCTAACTCTGCAACATCTGATGGAACAATAGCTATTGACGGTGTACCATCAAACTTTGATATAAGAGAGTCATACCCGCCTTCAACTCTTCTGGTATTTGCCGGTTGTGGAAACTTTGGGTTTTCGTTAGAAGTATTTAAGCATATTAAGCTGAGACCCCATCTTGTTGATAGAATACGAAGCTTGAGAAGTTCCTTGCCCGGAGACTATATCTCGATACATCTGAGAGCCACAGACCATCCAGAACAAAACAGAAGGAATGAGCTTCAAAAAATTGACTCATTTTTAGCTTCTAATCCCGGAAAGACAGCATATTTGGCGTGTGATAATATGCCATTGATGAAGTCATTATCGGAGAAATATTCTCAGATAATCAAGTCACCGACTTTTATTGATGTTCCAATTAGTGGGGCTCCTTTGCATTATGAAGAAGGCCACAAAGACCCACTATGCATTGAGAAAGCTCTTGTAGATATTTTTGTGTGTGCATCTGCCGCTAATTTTTTGCCATCGGTTGGAGGATACACCCGATTAATTGAAGACCTATATAAGTCTAAGGATTTACTACACTCTCTAATCTAGAATATATCCAAGCCATTTCACCATCCGATAGATACCTCCAACATGCATGAAATCCGATTGTATTCGGACAAAAAACAGTCTCAACTGAAAATCTCATTGCTATTTCCGGTGGTGACACATTCAACAAGTGCCGGGAAGTTACAGAAAAAAAATAGTCTTTGTTTGTTGACCTATACTTTGCATTGTGTATTGCTCGTAACATAGCAGACTTTCTTCTTAATGATAATCCACCATTACCTGTCAGATGAGCAGCTGGATTTATACGACTAAAGCCTTTACCCGTCAAATTAAATAGAGTCATAGGACCATCTTGTCTCCAGTGTTGATTTTTATTCCACGGAGCGCCAACATAATCATATTTTAAAAACTCGTCCAGATTTCCATCGATTAACACTGCATCTGTTTGAAAGATTAAGATGTTCTCAAATGACATATGAGCCCAGAAATGTGGAGATAAGAAGAGAGCATTGTAATCGTCAGTTCTTAAATTTTCCCTACCAAGTTGCCGGACTTCTACATCAAAATCTTTTAGCAGATGTTCATTTAGTGTTCCACAATATACCACAAATGTCCAACCATATGGCGATAGTAAATGTATCATCCAAGTTAGTAAATCTGGAAGCACTTGGGTTACACGTGGTTCGACAATCACTGCGACCTTGTCTGGAGTTTTCTTTACTACTGGTTTACCTCGTACGCTATCCGCAAGCGCCTTAATTCGTTCATTCCACTGAGGAGTGTTGATTGTATTTACTTTAGTAGTATAATCTGCCCGGCCTGTCGTGCTACAAACATACGGTTCTTATGCGCAGGACCAAAGTGCCAGTTCACAACTGCTTCTACATCTTCAGGATTAAACGGCTTGCAGCTGAATACATCCAGATACATATCATTGGTCTCCTCACAAAAATGAGCAGTAATATTAGAAGTCTCGATAAGCTGAACTAGTGTGTATCCGGACTTGTCTCCAGAGCCAAAATGAACAACTTGAGGCTCTCCATATGGAACCATATCAATCTTCTTCACAAGCGACTTAGCAAAGGTATTGATATTGGAAGAACAACGAATAGAAGATGCAAGACACTTTGAGCAATCGAGCATTAGATGGTAGCCCCAGGACATTTTAATAGTTATCTGTAACTCCTTTCTAAACCATTAACAAATGTCAGGATACCCATTATTTCATGCTACGACTCGTGGTGGTCTAGAAGACAGACATTCAAACTCTGACTCATCAAAGCGTAATATGAGTGCAACTTATTATGCAAATGCCCCTGCTACTTGTGGTAATAGTTCTGCTTGGCATGCCGCTGCAGAGTATGTCGGCCTAGTACCACGTGGTAACTTTGGCAACTCTCCAGAGGGAGGCTGTGCTATTGATACGCAAAGTGAACTTCTATTTGGTGACCCGGCAGCTGCTCGCTTCAAGGGTCCTAAGCAGTTGTTTCAGCGGCCTTTTCCTACTACGCCGTTTCTAGGCATGGGCACGATTGAGGGCATTCCTGACCAGAATAGGGTGATTTTTGGTCATTCAACTGCAAATCGGAAAAGCATTCAGACAGTGACTGACAAGCAATTTCCGGTATTTGAACCTCTGATATCGGAGAGAGTATCCGACATCCCGGAGAACAACTATTTTGTTGAGCCGTTTCTTCGGGGAGGGTTTGCATCTCGGAATGTTCCAAAGACTCGGCTTGACCTGAGATAAACCCCTTAGAAATTGAATCAGTCAAAGTTGTCATCTCTTCCCGGGTCTCCTTAAAGAACTTCTGAATCATGCTTAGCTCGCGTGGCTTAGGAGCATCTTTCCCGACAGGAACATCCATATGAAGAGATACGGCCTCTAGCACGTCATTTCCAGATTTGGCAAGTAACTCTACAGCCTCGTCCTTAGTACAACAAGCAAGGGACATTACTTTCTCAATGTTGTCTGCCATTTTTTACTTGTTAAATGTAAACAACGTTAAGATGCGTTTCATTGAATCTCTCTGTCCGCCCGCATTTCTATACATGCTGTACATCGTAGTACATATTGGTCTCGACGTAACTTTAGGTCTATATATTACAGCAGTAATCAAACTTCTGACCGGCATTCTTGGTGTTGTCTTGCTTGACTCGTTCTGCCGGGTTGACTTAGGAGTTGTGTCTTGGGTTGTCATTGCAACACCATTCATAATCACTGCACTGGCCTCTTCTATCGCTATGGGACTTCAGCTTGATAAGACATTAACAGCATATACAATTGAACAATTTAGTCCACTCACAGCAGACAATGAAAAGAATCGAGACATATACGTGACACAACTCAAGGGAGGTGAGGCTCCTGTCTCATCTGTTGCCGTTTACAGATAATTAAGTTTCTACAATAAATGTTCTGCTGTAAACTAGGTCACTCATTCAAAAAGAAGATTCTTTCGTTGTGTTACTCGAAAGAACCTTCTGTGTCTGTCAAAGAACATCCTATATTTTTGGATGGTAGCCTATCTATTATGCACACAATTACATCAGTTTCAATTGATGAAACTATTAAGAAATGTAAAATTGAGTATCCGGAATCATATTCTTACTCAAAGCCTCTGGTATATGGTATTTTGCTCAGCCACGCAGAAGCTCCTTGGCTCTGGATTGGAGCATCTGCTTTTTGGGGCGATTGTGATATGACGGATTCACTTTTTCCATATGTTGTTCAAGGAAACCGGATTACGCTTGAATTACTTCATAAGTTATTCCCATTTCATCGTAGTTGGAAGTACCTTGACCCGGTAACGTTAAAAGAACTAGAATTTCCTAAGGATGGAATAACAATACAGAAATGATTCCAGAGTGGAAAGATTTACGTAAAAAAGCAAAGAAAGTCAAAGTATTAGATGAAGCTTACTTTGCTTTAGCAAATGAGTATGTTGACTTAAAGTCTAAGTTTGAATGTGCCGATATGCTGGAAACATTTATGCTTTGGTTTGATATGGTTCTTTACCCAATATACATTGTCATTCAACTCTGTATGCTGGATATGTCTCCTATGTATATTATGGCTCTACTCAAGACCTATAAAATCTGGGTTGATTGGTTTCGACTCAGAGAAATCGAAAAGAAAGTTGATAGTTGGAAGACAACTGTCCGGTCTTTAGGAGGACCGTGGATATCTTCTAATGACCCTGACCTACATGTGTTTGTTTATGCCGATGGAATGGAACGCATTAAGTACTCGCGGGTTGCGCCCCGTCCTTCCCGAAAAACTGAGAAAACGTCCCCAAAAGTTGAGCGCCCTGTTCAATAGCCGGCTTCATCTCTGCTAAAGTTCCCATGAGTTCTTTTTGAAGCTCCATAAGTTCCTTTGTATCACGCTTCATACCTCCAATCTGCTCCGGAGATAAGTTGCGATAAGCATGTAAAATAGTTGTACCCAAGTCTACATGAGGAGTTGATTTTCCTGTAGGTTCTGGCTCACCAGACTCTTCCTTTTCTTCGTTCTCAAATCCTTCAAGTATTAGACGATGAGGGTGCATGAGAACAATAAGAGTCAACACAACACCGGCAATCACAGACATAACACGGGAAGACTTGAAGATAGAATTGTAGGCTAGAAGATACCCTGTAACTGTCCATATGAAAGCGTAAGGGTACCGACGAGAGTATAAATATCCAAATGCAGCCAGTGCGAGAATTCCTGCTAATAGACTATCAGTCATCTTTAGTTATTAGGGAGAATATTGAATGCGCTGGTATTAGCAAGGCTTTGTGCTCCATGGTTATTGAACGCTCCTAGCGCTGCATCTCCGGTAGGATTACGGGTGCTGTCTCCTACAAAGTCAGCCCTTCCCCGAGAGCCTGTTCCTGTAAACCCAGCAGAGACACCTCCATACTTACCACCACCACGGTGTCTGCGCTTGGTCTTGCGGCCACGGGTCTTCCGCTTACGACCACGGCCATACTGAATTACATTTCCGGGATTTAGATTGCCAATGTTACCACCCTTATCTACAACAAACTGACCCATCTCTGAGCCAGCTCCCCATGAAGCTGCACCCGGAGCAAGACCTCCTTGGAATGAGTAATATCCACCACGCTGCTTCTTGTGTCTACGAGTTCCACGTTTCTTAGTATGACGACGAGGCATATTTACTTTAGTTCGGCAAAATAACTTCCCAGTTGCCGTCTTTTTCGACACACTTCAATTTGAACTCTGAACCCTTTGAACGCAAGTATTGGGACGTTTTTAAATTAGGTACAAGCACATACCCTTGCTTTCCAACCACCGTATAAACATCTGGAATATCTGTCTTTGTGACTATTTCAAATTGCTCTTCTATAAAGCATCCATGAGAACCTTCCTTCCAATCATATAGCTCCCAACCTCGGAGGCTTATGTTCTCTGGAAGATTCGATTTATGAATAAAAACAGCTAATCCCGGTCTGTAGAATCTCGTGAGCAGTTCTTTCGTCCACTCGTATCTTTGCTGGAACGTTGAAGTATTAAAGATACAGCTAGAGTTATACACAAACACGTCAGAAATAACATAGGTGTCTCTTACCTTCTCCGCCCTGAATATAGTATCGCCAAAAAGGCGCTCATCCAAACACACTTTCAGTACACAACATTCACGTGCCGTAATCCACGAACACACGGGGACATTGTTGTCATATGATAGAACTATCCAGCCCATAATACCGGTTGTCTGAGGAACACTGAAATAATTAGGTCCCGGGGGGGCGGGTTTCCGTGATACCAGCCGGGAGCTGGGTGTCCAGGCGTAAAGAGTCTGAAGCCTGTTGACGAGGTTCATATTCGGGCAGCTTTACTTCTGATACAGGCGGCTCTGTGAAAGTAACCGTAGGGGCTTGTACTGGAGCTTGTGGCATGGGTACTTCCCGGTAGATAATCTTAGGCTGAGGAGGAGTCATTGCCCTTGCTACAAAAAAGATAACAACCTGGATGATGACCATAATACAAATTGTTGCGAGTGCGGTTTGAATTACGTCCCAAGCTAGCATTTATTCAATCGAGTGTTTTCTAATCATCGATTCACTACGCAGAAACTATCACAGTACCCATCTCCCTTCTCCGTCCACATTCTTGGATTTTCTTGGTATACCGTAATATACACTGTTTCATGGTGCTGAACATCGCTGAATACAGTCCGTTCAACAGGTTCTTCTTCCATGTAAAAAGTATTCCCATCAAATGCCTTAAATCTCCTTCGCGATTTTGAAAAGGTATCATATACCCATCCATCCGAACACCAAAGCAATTCTGTCGCGTAAGAGTCAATTGGTTTATATGACGAGGGTATATCTTGCCTTTTTATTTCCATTTGGGTTTATGTCATCAACAGCGCCTAAACCCATCATTGCTCGAAGATATAGTGAATTCTTGACAATCTCTGCCAGGAGTTGCGTATCATATTGTGCACTATGAAGATTAGCCTTAATTGCCGGCTTCTTCATCACATACTCGTATAGTTCAGACAGCTTTGGAGGTTTGAATCCACGGCCATTAGCAAACGGGATTCGCATAACATTTCGCATTGGCTCCATAGTACAGAACCGGCGCTTGAAATCTGGAATCGTACCAAGTTTTAAGTCCCACATAATTGCATTGACCAGCACATTGTAGTCAAAGTCAATATTGTGTGCTACCATCATATCATGCTCTACAGCAAGGAACCTACTGATAATCGTAGATAGCGGAGTTCCCTCTGCTACAGCTTTCTCTTGGCTGATTCCATGAATTGCTGTAGAATCAGCAGGAATATTCCACTCTGGCTTGACAATATGCGACTCCGATGAAATTGTATTGAAATTGTTATCTGTATCAACCACCATCCATGCAATAGAAACCATGTGTGGCCAATTGTTTGCTCCCTTAATAGCCTGTTCCCGGCTCTTAGGAAGTCCAGTAGTCTCAGTATCAAAGATTAGAAGCTTCATTTTGTATAATCCGTTGATTACCTGAAGACTCTTCCATTTTTGCTCGATAAGAGCTAGGCAAATGTTCTTTGTGTATGAATGATTGCTCCAATCCACTGAGGTATATTGGTTACAACATCTTGTACAGTTGTTATGTTATTTGGAACTGCATAATGGATGTCAATTGTTGTAGACTCACAGATGAATAATACAGCTGTTATCAAAAATGGTAAACGCTTCTTCAAGTCTCCTTGACCCCAACGTAGGCAGTACATTTTATAAAGCGCTTCTATATATGGAGTTATGGTTCCAGATTGAGGAGATGTTCGTGCAGTTTCGTGGATAACTGACCACAATATCCAAACTGGAGACCGCAGATACTTATCTTCCACGTAATCATTCGAACGATATGCACAGACTAAATGTGTCTTTTTATCTGCTTTGAACTTTGATGCATATGCAAGAATCCATGAAGCCCAATAAAGTCCCCGGATAGAGTCCCGTGTCTCAGGCCTTAAGCAAAACATAAACTCATTTATCGGAATATATAACTCCATAGGGTCTTCGGTTTTTACTATTGAACGAGCATAGGTTGATGATGGCGATTTCAAGTTCTCTTGAATCACCAGAGGTTGAAAGTCATGGTCTGGCTTAATTCTGGGAAGTGAAGGCAGTTTAGATTTACGACATAAAGCAACAGATGCTCCTACCTCACAGAATAGCCTACGAGCATCGTGATTGTTCCGGATATCAGTCATGTTCATCAATGTATACTGACTCTCATAGGGAGCAAATCGTTCATACATGCGCACCAAATACAGAAACACATTAGGTGCTCCACGATTGATATGTAAGGCTGAGCTCAAGAATAAAGTATTCCAACAGGAGTGTACTAACCCGGAACACATCAATTCCAGAATCCAATAGCAAGTATAATCTGCATGACCCAACTTAATATTTTCATCTAACACTTTGTAGACATGCGTACGCAAATGTCCAGAGAATGTAAATTTTTGAAAATCGGCAACTGTTCGGCTATCAAAGATATCCATTATCTTCTGCGGCGAGTTTTACGTCTCCTGGTGAAACGCTTTCCTCCTTGTGATTTCCCTTTGAGAATTGCTAACGAACCTTCTAGTCCTTCCTTTTTAGCTTTTATTTTATCTAATACTCTTTGTTTACTTTTTACAACAGCATCAGCGTTTTCTCTGTCCTCTGGGGCAATACCTCCAAGTTCTTTTCTAGCCGCATCAACTGCTGCGCTTGCTTTTTGTTCATCTCTTTCCAGTTGAGCAATTGCCTTCTCCAATTCTTCTACCTCTGCTTGTAAGGCCTCCCGGGCTCTTCTTGCTTCTAATGCTCGCCTATCTCTTTCAGCGGCGGCTTCTGCTTCTGCTTTCTCCGCTCTTGTTCTCTTAGCTTTTGCGGCCGCAGCTTGAGCCACCGCTTCACGAGCCTCATCTGCCGCTTTTGCAATTTGTTTTTCTTTAGCTAACTCTGCTTCAGCTTCTCGTTTATCAGCTTCGTGTTTACCAAGTTTTTCTTCTCGCTCTCCCAAAAATACTGCGGAACGCCCGGTTAATTGTTCGCTTGCAGCATTTAACGCACGGGCTGTTCTTCGTTTGCATCTGCCAACACAGCCAAACATTCCGCCCTTCTTTCGTAGTCTTCGAGTACGCTTGGCCATTTACAATTACTTCGTAAAATAAACGAGATACTGATATTCTTTACCAGCAGAGATAAGATGAACCTTCTCTTGCATTCGAAATCCAGAACTCTTAATAGTATCAATCATACTCTCAAGACTGGGCATCGTTAACTTCTGCTTCTGTTCCCGGTACTTAATATTCTTTGGACTTGTTTCAGTATTAAAATATGTAAACACTTCATCGTACGAAGCATCCTCTTCGTTCTTTTTCTTATGAAATGTTCCGGTATATTTGAAGTCATTAAAGAAAATTTCAGACTTCATTTGCCGGTCATATGAATACTTTTGAACTGAGAATGCAGCAAAGGGAGATGCTAACTCAAGCAATGGGTCAAACTTATCCGGCTCAACTAAGTGTACTATAAAGACACCACCAGGCTGTGTCCACATATATGCGTTATCAGAAACTACTTTTACATTCGGGAATGTATACGCAGCAAACCCAAGAAGCAAGGTGTGACTTTGAGACTTGGGAGGAAAGAGAGCAGCTTGTGTTACATCACCTTTCTGGAAATTAGCAGAAGGACAATCCTTTCTTGCCTGGTCTAACATAGCGGGGGAAATATCAACTCCTGTGTAATCAACGCCCATCTGTTTGAACCAACATGCATGTGAACCAATGCCACAACATAAATCCAGAACTTTGATATCTGTCTTTGCTTTTTCAGCCAATGCTATATCCTGTATAGAAACTCGTTCATAATCTAAGACCTTATCTGGGTGCCATAAAGCTTTGTATACAGAAGCATACAGGGCATCATTATATTTTTCCGGGTCTTCAAGCATGATTGATTCTCCTGCTTCAAAACCTTCACGTCCACATGACCAAATTGCTACTGCATATAAAAGTATGACCAAAAGTGCTAACTGAAGAATGTCAAGCCACTCCATTGTTATTCGTAAAGTAGTTTTTAATGTTAGATAGCTTTCCTTGTACAAAAATTTGAAAGACAAGTACCAGTATCGTTATGCCTAACACCAAATCCAGAAATGAAGGAAGCCAAGCATAGATATCTACTGGAATACCGGCTAGCTCATTTAATCGTTGATACACACTTGCTTCATCCTGTTCCTTCATAATTTCACGATGAATAAATCTGACTTCATCTTCATCTCCAACTTGGCGGCTTAGAGCATCTTGTTTTTCCTGAGCAGCTGCATTAGCATAAATCATATCCTCTTTCATCTTATCAAATTTGGTTTGATACGAATCCAGAATCGGTTGGATAGTTTCATTAGCCTTTCTCTCATTCTCTGTAGCAACCCAACCTTGACCTTCTTTAACAGTGTAATACGCTGTACGAGCCTTCTCGTATGCTTCTGGGTCTTTATCCCGGTTCGGAATAGCTGCTACTACATCCGAACTGAGTCTCTTTAATTCTTTGTCCCGGTGGCATTGAACGTCACAGGCTGCCATTACTTGTTTATAGCAAAGAAAACGGTTCCAGCTATCAACACAGCTAATGCAATAACATGTGTAGCAGACCCCAAATAATCACTAGCTGCATAGACTACTATAGTCAAAGCTAAAACTATCAACAATTTTTGAATAAATGGAAGGATATCGCGAAGAATATTCAGTTCATATGTTGCGTTATCAATATCTCCTTGAAGAACCTTTGAGTCTTCTTCATGTGATGATGCTGGTTTAATGTTAAATAATGTTGCAACCATCTTTTTTAACAAAGCAAATTGCTTTGACATCATCCCGGAATATGTTGCTTGGTCATATTGAACTTTAGCACTATCAACAACCTCATCACGCTTCTTATCAATTGGCTGAACAGTTTTTAAGATATCCGTATAATCTGATACCAATGGTTGATTAAAAATATTTCCAGATTTACCTGATGTTGTTGTAGTCATCCACATCTGCTTGGTAGATGGTTCAATAGTAATATTCTGGGGAGTATACCCTTGCGTGTCTACTCCTTGACACTTACCGTTCAGACATCTCTTAAGACTGTTCTCTGAGTCAATTCCAAACAGAGCAGTCTGGTCTGCTTCTCCATAAATTGCTGCATACTTTCCTCCAAATTCTGGAATTGTAGCCCACGATGTCTGCATAGCTTCATCTGTTATCATAGCTTGACCTTTTGAGTCTACACCATACAGGTGCCCGGAACTAGCAGAGGTAACCTTAATATTCATATCATCTTTAACAGGAATCCAGTTTCCTGTCATACCCGGTTTGGGTAGTTTATACTTTTGGGTTCCTGCTTGTCCCCAGATGTAAGATGATGTACTAATAATTTTAGAGATGTCATCTGGTACCTGAACAACAACCCATTCATCGGTATTATTAGCTAACTTCATAGCCAACTTGTCTTGAAAAAGAACATATATATGCGTATCATCTGTTACGATATCGCGAAGAGATGAAGATACTGGCATATCAACTTGTTTCCAGTTTCCTGCGCAGGGTAGTTGACATACCCATACACGACCTCCACCCATTCCCCAAAGAAACCCCATAGCAGATGCTGAAACTTTATCAAGACCACCGGGCACTGATTCCCATGATATTTCTTTTGAGCTAACTGCAGTGTTTATTTGGTCGGTTAATGTGTCGTATTCCATATTATATAAACATTAAGAATTTGTAATTAGGATCTCATTCTTGTGATTCTTAATGTAAATGTTCCTAATCTTTCTATATCATGGCTTGTCACCGCAAGCATCCAATTTCCTTCAATGTCCCTATTTATTATTTTTGCCAATCCACCACCCGAGGCGAGGCTGGTGTCGTAATCGGCATAGGTAAGAGCACTTCCAGTTATAGGTAGGGACTGTGTATTAAATAAGAAAAGTACCATTTTATTATCGACGTTTGATAGATTGGCTGCTGTTATGTGAAACGTATACCTATAGTTATAAGTGTTATAGTTTCGACTCAAATTATTTAAGTTAAAATAGTGAAAATGTCTATCTCCGGTATATCCGTCAAACGGATAGGTAAATAGACTAGAAGCAATAAGTGTTCTATTAAATTCTACACTTGATCCACTTACTGTATCAGCTGGAAAGAGAGCATCTGTTACGTCAGTAGTAATATCATCACCAAGGCCGCCGGCGGCCTCCATGAGCATTTGCTGCTCGATCTGCCTCCTCAACGCCTCTAAGCGCGCCGCCTCCGCCGCCGCCGCTGCCGCCGCCGCCTCAGCCGCGCGTGCCGCCGCCGCCGCCGCCGCCTCCGCACGCCGCCGCATTTCCTCCTCGTACTGCAACCTCGCTATCTCTAGCTGCAGCGCCGCCGCCGCCGCCGCAATGCGCTCAGCCTCCGCCGCCGCGGCCGCCGCCGCCGCCGCCGCCGCCGCCGCCGCCGCCGCCCGCGCCGGCCCCTCCGCCACCCATGTAGCCGTGCCCTCCAGCAGCCTTCTTGTGATTTTTAAATAGAATGGTCCTATTTGTTCTGGGAAAACGCTTGTCACCGCAAGCATCCAATTTCCTATAATTGCTTGTTCTGATAATTTTGACATGCTGCCGTCGCCGCTGTCGTCGTCATGGTCAATAAGATTTGCAGTGTTTATAGGCCGGGACTGTGTATTAAATAATAAAATTAATGTATTATCATTTCTTATTCCTGACAAAGAATCCCGCCGTAACATCTGGGCTAATGTTATTTCAAACGTATACCTATAGTCTTTACTCAAACTATTTAAGTTAAAATAGTGAAAACTTCTAGGATCGTCAGTACCAGCCCACATAATTCTAGATGGACTAGAATCATCAAATGAGTTTTGAAATGTTACTTCATTATTTATAAAGGAAGCATTTGATACGTTAGTAGTAATAAAATCATCAACGCGGCCGGCCGCCGCCACCTCCGCCGCCTCCGCCGCAAGCGCTTCCGCCGCCTCCTCAGCCGCCTTCGCTGCCGTCCCCGCCTGCGCCCTTCTTGTGATTTTTAATGTAAATGTTCCTAATCCTTCTATATCATAGCTTGTCACCGCAAGCATCCAATTTCCTATAATTGCTTGTTCTGATAATTTTGACATGCTGCCGTCGCCGCCGGGCGCGGCGGCGGCAATAAAATTTGCAGTGTTTATAGGTAGGGACTGTGTATTAAATAATACAATTATTGTATCATCACTACTTACTGTCGAACCACGACTAATCAACTGGGCTGATGTTATTTCAAACTTATACCTATAGTCTTGACTCAAATCATTTAAGTTAAAATAGTGAAAATATCTAGGACCGGCAGGCTGTGTCCCGCTCCACACAATGGTAGAGCTACTAGAATCATCAATTGTTTTTTGAAATGTTACTTCATTATTTGTAAAGGAAGCATTTGATACGTTAGTAGTAATAGCATTACCACCACCACCGCCGCCGCTGGTTCCGCCGCCGCTGGTTCCGCCGGCGCTGCTTCCGCTGCCGCTGGTTCCGCTGCCGCTGGTTCCGCCGCCGCTGGTTCCGCCGGCGCTGCTTCCGCTGCCGCTGGTTCCGCTGCCGCTGGTTCCGCCGGCGCTGCTTCCGCTGCCGCTGGTTCCGCCGGCGCTGCTTCCGCTGCCGCTGGTTCCGCTGCCGCTGGTTCCGCCGGCGCTGCTTCCGCTGCCGCTGGTTCCGCTGCCGCTGGTTCCGCCCCCACTCCAG
>Ga0209597_1000027_pt1 | contig 85113 bp, 70 predicted proteins | sample M_140625_MF_Meta_FD_187316 | JGI IMG/M metagenome (GOLD analysis project Ga0209597, IMG submission 187316) | Freshwater microbial communities from Lake Montjoie, Canada to study carbon cycling - M_140625_MF_MetaG (SPAdes) (version 2) | ecosystem: Environmental > Aquatic > Freshwater > Lake... | reverse complement strand
GATCCGCCGCCTTGATGCGCCCCAGTTCGGCCGCCTCCTCGGGCTGCACCAGGTTGTAGATGCCGGCGCTGCCGCAGCACACCCCGGCTTCGGTGGCCTCCACCAGGCGCACGTGGGGGATGGTGTTCAGCAGGGAACGGGGTTGTTGACGCAGACCCTGGCCGTGGAGCATGTGGCAGGCGTCGTGGTAAGCCAGTCGCAGGGGCCTTTCGGTCGTGGCGGGGCTGCCATCGTCGTGGCGTAGCGGTTGCAGGGCCGCGCGGAAGGCTTCGCTGGGGCCCACCCGATCCAGGAACTCCTGGATGTCGGCGACCTGGGCGGCGAAGCTGGCCGGTTTGGTGGTGGGGGGGGCTGAGGCGGCCCGATCGGAGCGGTTGGACGGCGCGGTTTCCAAGGCCACCGTTCGCTGGGGGTTGGCTTCTGGGGCCAGGATCTCGCCGTAGTGCTTGAGGGTGTGGCCGCAGCCGGAGGCCGCCACCAGCACCGCATCGAGGGGGTCGGGCCCCGCCGGCCTGCCCTCGCCAATCACCGCCGCGAAGGAGGCCATCAGGTCGGTGGCCAGCTCGCAGGTTTGGGCCAACTCGCCCTGGTGGTGGGTCACCGCGCCGCAGCAGCCCTGGTTGGGGGGGATCACCACCTCGATGCCGTTGGCGCTGAGCACCTGGATCGCCGCCGCATTCACGGCCGGATCAAAGAGCCGCTGCACGCAGCCCAGCACCAACCCCACCCGGTAGCGCCGCTCCCCCTGGGCGGGCACCACCACCGGCAGGGCATCGCGGAAAGCCTCGGGGGCTAGGGGGGGCAGCAGGCTTTCGAGCGCCTCCACCTGGGGCCCGAACAGCCGGGTGAGGCCGCTGCGGCGCGCCAGGGCCTGGAGGGGGGTGCCGGCGTAGGCCCGCAGGGGGGTCAGCACCGCCCGCAGGCGATTGGGATAGGGCAGCAGGCTGTACAGCAGGCGTCGGAAGGCCCGCTGGGCCGGCGTGCGCAGTTCGGGGGCGTTGAGCTTCGGCCGGGTGGCCTCGATCAGTTGGTCGTAGCGGACGCCCGAGGGGCAGGCGGTGACACAGGCGAAGCAGCCCAGGCAGGTGTCGAAGTGGCTCGCCACCGTGGCATCCAGGGTCAGGGTGCCGGCCTCGATCGCCTTGAGGGTGTGGATGCGGCCGCGGGGTGAATCCATCTCCGTGGCCAGCACCCGGTAGCTGGCGCAGGTGGGCAGGCAGAAGCCGCAATGCACGCAGGGGTCGGCCGCGGCGATCACCGCAACGGTTGGGGATAGGGGCGGCGGGGCCTGGTGGGCGGTGTTGCCCCCGCCGGCGGCGGAACGTTGCGGACTGGAAGCCATCAATGCAGTCTGCCTGCTGCGAGCTCCAGCCTGCGCCCGATCGGGTGCTGGCGCAGCGGCACCCTGGCTGGCCGTTTGCGGCTCAGCTTGAAGACTCGAAGTGCCGCACCACCGCTTCGGCAAACCCCGAGCAGCTCACCGGCTCCACCCGTGGCTCCATCAGGCGGGCCAGGTCGTAGGTGACCTCGCCATTGGCGATGGCGGCGCTCAGGCCCGCGGTGATCAGGTCGGCGGCCTCCTGCCAGCCCATGAATTCGAGCATCATCACGCCGCTGAGGATCACCGAACCGGGGTTGATGCGGTCGAGGCCGGCGTGCTTCGGTGCGGTGCCGTGGGTGGCCTCGAAGATCGCGGCGTTGTCGCCGATGTTGGCGCCGGGGGCCATGCCCAGGCCGCCCACCACGGCCGCGGCGGCATCGGAGATGTAGTCGCCGTTGAGGTTCAAGGTGGCCAGCACGGAGTAGTCGGCTGGGCGGGTCTGGATCTGCTGGAAGATGCTGTCGGCGATGCGGTCATCGACCAGCACCATCTGCTTCCACTGGCCGTTGCCGTGGCTGGTGCCGATGGCATCGAGCACCCCCTTCACTTCGTTGCACACCGCCGCCTGCTTCTCGGGGGTGAGGGCGTCGAAGCCGGGCTCGATCATGCGGGCGTTGGCCTCCAGGCTGAGGCCGGGATCGGCCTCTAGGTTGCCCAGGATCCAGCTTTCGCGTTCGGTGATGCACTCAGCGCGGAATTCCGTGGTGGCCAACTCGTAGCCCCAGTCGCGGAAGGCGCCCTCGGTGAATTTCATGATGTTGCCCTTGTGCACCAGGGTCACGTGGCGCTTGTCGCCCTCCAGGCGGAGGGCGTGCTGGATCGCCTTGCGGATGTGGCGCTGGCTGCCGTGCTTGCTCACCGGCTTGATGCCGATGCCGGCGCCTTCGGGGATCTGGCGCTTGCCCAGCTTGCCGTTGGCGGGGATCACCACCTCATTGAGGTGTTTGCGGAGCTCGATGCACACCGGATCGGTGGCCTCCCACTCGATGCCCATGTAGATGTCTTCGGTGTTCTCGCGGTACACGAGCACGTCGAGATCCTGGGGCCGCTTGTGGGGGCTGGGGGTGCCTTCGTAGTAGCGGCAGGGGCGCACGCAGCAATAGAGGTCGAAGATCTGGCGCAGGGCCACGTTGAGCGAGCGGATGCCGCCGCCGACCGGGGTGGTGAGGGGCCCCTTGATGGCGACGCCGTATTCCTCGATGGCGGTGAGGGTGTCCTGGGGCAGGTACTGGTAGGTGCCGTAGAGCTCGCAGGCCTCATCGCCGGCATAGACCTTGAACCACTCGATCCGGCGCTCGCCGCCGTAGGCCTTGGCCACCGCCGCATCCAGCACCCGCTGGGTGGCCGGCCAGATGTCCACGCCCGTGCCATCGCCGCGAATGAAGGGGATGATCGGATCGTTGGGCACCACCGGCTGGCCGTTCTCGAAGCGGATGGCGGTGCCGCTGCTGGGGGCGGTGAGCTTCTCGTAGGTGGCCATGAAGCGCCCGGCGCAGGGTGAATTCGGTGCCGAGCCTATGCCTGTGGACGGGCGCAGAAGGTTTGTGGAGATCAGCAGCGGCGCCGCCCCTGTGGTTGGGCCTTCGCCCGTTGGCGCCGAGCTTTGGTGCGGGGGCCGGAACCGACTGTTCCAATTCAGGTGTTTTTCAGCAGGATGGATGCCATGAATGCAGCGGACCAGGTCCACAGTACGGAGTTGGCCCAGGCCATCGCCTCGGCCTTGACCCTGTTTCGTACGGCCTTTCCAGACGCCCGGGCCAACTTGACCCCTTGGCGCGACGATCCCCAGACCCGCCGGTTCGATGCGCGGGACAACGTTGATTTCTCCCTCCATTTCCCCGGCTGGAGTCCGCGGCTCGAATCCCGTTCCCTGCTCGTGCAGTTGCACCTGGAAGGATCTCCCCAGGGTGCTCTTGCCGCCCGACCGCGCCTCCTGGGCGTTTTGATTCGGGGCCTCACCTATGAATCCGAACGCTGGCGCCTCACTACCCTCGGCGACTGGCAACCTTCCGGCTCCCATCTCCCCCACCCCGCCGTGGTGGAGACGTTGCAGGGGCTCTGCCGCGGGCTTTTTGAGTTGTTTGATGCGGCGCCGGTGCAGTACCGCGATCGGGGAGATTTGGCCGCGTAGGTGTGGCCCCGGGGCGCCCATCCCAGCCCAGGCAGCCTCTGGCGGCATTGGGCAGTTTTTGTGCCCTTGTCATTGTTTGGTCGTCGCTGGTGATGGGGGTGGGTATAGCAATTCGAGCTTGAGCAGGTTGCCTGGCTGGGCCGTCGCGCCGCTTGCGGCAAACGCTGGCCCTAGGCGCTTTTGTTAGGCCGCCCAGGCGCCGTAACCCTTCGCAACCTTGTCGCCATGGCTTGGAACACCGCGACTACGGTGGCCTGTCTGCTCCCGCCGCGTTTCAAGCGCCCCGCCGAAGATGTCTGTCGCCCTGGCTTCCCAGCTCCGTGAGGGAACGAAGAAGGCCCACACCATGGCCGAGAACACCGGTTTTGTGAGCTGCTTCCTCAAGGGGGTGGTCGATAAGGCCAGCTATCGCACCCTGGTGGCCGACCTCTGGTTTGTGTATAGCGCCATGGAGGAGGAGATCGGCCGCCTCGCCGACCATCCCGTGGTGGGGCCGATCAACTTCGCCTCCCTCAACCGCCGCGAATCCCTTGAGCAGGACCTCGCCTTCTACTTCGGCTCCGACTGGCGCAACCAGATCAAAGCCACCCCCGGCGCCCAGGAGTATGTGGCCCGCATCCACCGCATTGCCAAGGACACCCCCGAGCTGCTGGTGGGCCACCACTACACCCGCTACATCGGCGACCTCTCCGGCGGCCAGATCCTCAAGAACATTGCCCAGAAGGCCATGGGCCTCGGCGAGCACGATGGCCTGCGTTTCTACGAGTTCGACGCCATCCCCGACGAAAAGGGCTTCAAGACCAACTACCGCAGCGTGCTCGACAATCTGCCGATCGACCAGGCCATGGCCGACCGCATCGTGGGTGAGGCCAACGAGGCCTTCCACTGCAACATGAAGATGTTCCAGGAACTCGAAGGCAATCTGGTCGCCGCGATTGGCAAGGTGCTCTTTGGCTTCCTCACCAAGCGCCAGCGCTCCGGCAGCACCGAGGTCGTTCCCGCCTGAGGCCGCCGTCCATCGCCCGGCTGCCGCTGCCGCTCCACACCGCGGGGGCGCTGGTTCCCCGGCCTGGGGTGAAGCTCTTCCGGCAGACTCTGCCCAGGACCGCTTCGCCTGCCGGCGACCCCCATCCTGAACGCCGCCAACCCCGTTCCGATCCGCTTCCTGGTGCCGGGCACCACGGGCCGTTTCCGCTGTGGTGGCCTGCTAGTGGAACTCCAGACCGCCCGGCTGCTGGCGGGCCTGGGGGAGCGGCCGGTGGAGGTGGTGACCTACCGGCAGCGGGAGAGCGAGCACCCCTTTCTCGATGACCTGCTGGGCCAGGAGCCCGCGCCGGGCCAGGCCCTCTGGATCGTGAGCTGGGGCTTTGATGTGCCCCCGCTGCTGCGGCGGCTGCGGGGCCGGCCCGTGGCCTACCACGCCCACAGCAGCGGCTATGGCTTCGATCTGCCGCCGGGAGTGCCGGTGCTGGCGGTCAGCCGCAACACCCTCGGCTACTGGGGCAACCGGGCGCCCCGCAACCCGCTCTTTCTGGTGCCCAATGCCCTCGACCCCAAATGGCTGCGGCCGGGATCGGCGGCGGTGCCCTGGCGCGATCAGCGTCAACCCGTGCCGGCCGCCAGCCCTGGGCCCGGCGAGGTTGGTGCCGCCGATGCCGGGGCCAATTCGGGGCCGCGGCGGCCGATCGACGTGCTGGTGCAGGTGCGCAAGAACAGCCGCTATGTGCTGGAGCAGCTGGTGCCGGCCCTGCGGGATCGGGGGCTGCGGGTGGAGCTCCAGGAGGGCTGGGTGGACGATTTGGTCGAGCTGTTCCGCCGCTCCAGCGTGGTGCTCTACGACTCCGCCGATTACTGGCGCGGCCGCGGCGTGAGCGAAGGCTTCGGCCTGCCGCCCCTGGAGGCCCTCGCCTCGGGTTGCGTGGTGTTCAGCAGCCTCAACCACGCCCTGGCCGACAGCCTCGATCCTGGCCGGGTGGGGCACCAGATCGGCTTTGGCAGCCTGGCGGCCGACCTGGAGCGCATCACCGCCGCGGTGGCCGATCCCCAGGCCTGGCGTGCCGATCCCGCTTCGCTCGCCGGGCTGCTGCACGACTGTTCGGAGGCCCAACTGGTGGGCCGCTGGGGGCGGGCCTTGGCGGCGATCGAGCTCCACTGGCGGTTGGTGCTGGAGCAGGGCCTTCCCCCCCTGGTGAGCCCGGCGCCCTGGCGGCTCCGCCTGGATGGGCGGCTGGTGCGGCTGAGGCGCTGGCTGCGCCGTTGATGCACAGCGAACGTGCCGGCATAGCCTGAACCGATCCTTCTGGCACCGGCATTGCCTGCCTTGCTGCAGCTCCAGAGCCGCACGATCCAGGAACTGAAGCGGCTGTTCAGCTACCTGCCCAGGCGACGCCTGCGCACCCTCTTCGTTCTGGTGCCGCTCTCGATGATGCCCGGCATCATCGACCTCGCCTCGATCGCTGTGGTGGCCAGGCTGATGGGCACCCTGGTGGGCCACCACCTCGACGATCTGATCCCCGGCATGCGGGTGTTCGGGGGCAACGGCATCGACCAGAGCCTCTGGTTGATCGGCATCTTTGTGGCCCTCGCCTGGATGTCGTCGGCCACCAAGCTGAGTCTGCGCTTCCTGCAGTACCGGCTCACGGCGCGGGTCTGGGGTGATCTTTCGCGGTTGTTGTTCGAGCGGCTGCTGCAGCAGGACTACCGCTATCACCTCGGCCAGAGCAGCTCCCGCTTCTCCGCCCTGCTGCTCAGCAATGCCCGGCGGGTTTCGGAATCCACCGTGATTCCCTTCCTGCTCATGCTCAGCGCCATCCCTTCGGTGCTGTTGCTGTCCTTCGGCATTCTCTTCATCGGCCGCTGGCTCTCGGTGGGCCTGATCATTTCCCTGGTGGTGGCCTATCTCACCATCTCCATAGGAGCCACGCCTTACCTGCGCCATGCGGCCCGCAAGCGGCTGCGCAAGGAGCAGCAGTCGGCCGGCATGCTCACCGAAACCCTCGGATCGGTGGCCGATGTGCAGCTCAGCCACACCGAGCCCTACTTCGCTGGCCGCTTTAACGACACGATCGCCGAAGCAGAGGATTCGGTGTGGACCTCCGAGCTGCTGCCTGAGGTGCCCCGCATCCTGATCGAGCCCTTCGGCATCACGATGATCTTCGTGGTGGGCGCCCTGCCGGCCCTGCTCAGCGGCGATCCCTCCCGGGTGGGAGGCATCATTCCCTTCCTGTCCTCCGTGGCGGTGGCGGCCCTGCGCCTCACCCCCCCCCTCCAGGACATCTTCCGCTCCCTCACCCAGCTGCGGGGCGGCCTGCCCCAGGTGAGCGAGCTGCTCGATGTGCTCGATCTCTCCGCGGACCGGCCCCTGCTCTCCAGCCCGGATGTGCCGAGCCCTGCTGGCATCTTCCCCCGTCACACGATCCGGTTGCAGAAGGTTTCCTTCCGCTACGAGAGCGGTGATGACTGGCTGCTCAACGACCTCAACCTCACCATCCCGGTGGGCTCGCGGGTGGCCCTGGTGGGCCGCACCGGCAGCGGCAAGACCACCACCGCCCACCTGCTGCTCGGGCTTCTGCAGCCCGAGCAGGGTTGCCTTGAGCTCGATGGAGTGCCCGTGACCGCCAATGATCTGCCGGCCTGGCAGGCCAGCTGCGCCCATGTGCCCCAGATGATCCATCTGCTCGATGGCAGCCTGCTCGACAACGTTGCCTTCGGCATTCCCGAGGAGGCGATTGATCGCGATCGCGTCTGGGAGTCGCTGGAGGCCGCCCAGTTGGCCGATGACGTGGCCGAACTGCCTTACGGCCTTTACACGCCGGTGGGGGAGAACGGCGTGCAACTGTCGGGTGGCCAGCGCCAGCGCCTTGCCCTGGCCCGGGCCTTCTACCGCGAGGCCCGCTTCCTGGTGATGGATGAGGCCACCAGCGCCCTCGACAACCGCACCGAACTCAACCTGATCGAATCCCTGCAGGTGATCGGCCGACGCTGCACCACCCTGGTGATCGCCCATCGCCTCAGCACGGTGCAGCGCTGCGATCGCATCTATGAATTCGATGGTGGCCGGGTGAAGGCGGCCGGTTCCTTTGCCGATCTGCAGCGCGATTCGGCCACCTTCCGCGAACTGGCCCGCTTAGAGGCCCTCTCCGCTGAGTGAGACTGCGGCGATGAGCGCATTTCTGACCGGCCTTAATGATGCCCAGCGCAAGGCGGTGGACCACCACACCGGCCCCCTGCTGGTGGTGGCGGGGGCCGGCAGCGGCAAGACCCGGGCCCTCACCCACCGCATCGCCCACCTGATCGGCCACCACGGCGTGGATCCGGGCTCCCTGCTGGCGGTGACCTTCACCAACAAGGCGGCCCGCGAGATGAAGGAGCGGCTGGAGGTGCTGCTGGCCCAGAAGCTGGCCCAGAGCCAGTTCGGCCAACCCTGGAGCACCCTGCCGCCGCTCGAGCAGAAGCAGCTGCGCAGCCGCATCTACCGCGAGGTGATCAAGGACCTCTGGATCGGCACCTTCCACGCCCTGTTTGCCCGGCTGCTGCGCTTCGACATCGACAAGTTCAGCGATCCCGAGGGCCTCAGCTGGACCCGCCAGTTCTCGATCTACGACGAGAACGACGCCCAGAGCCTGGTGAAGGAGATCGTGACCCAGGAGCTCCAGCTGGATCCCAAGCGCTTCGAGCCCAAGAAGGTGCGCTGGGCGATCAGCACCGCCAAGAACCAGGGTCTGCTGCCGGCCCAGCTGGAGGCGAAGGCCGAGGGGCTGCGGGATCGCAAGGTGGCCGAGGCCTACCGCCTTTACCGCCGCGCCCTGGCCGCCAACAACGCCCTCGACTTCGACGACCTCCTGCTGCTGCCGGTGCAGTTGCTGCAACAGAACGCCCAGATCCGCTCCTACTGGCACCGCCGCTTCCGTCACGTGCTGGTGGATGAATACCAGGACACCAACCGCACCCAGTACGACCTGATCAAGCTGCTGGTAACCGACGGCCGCGACCCGGAAACGTACAACGAATGGGATGGCCGCTCGGTGTTCGTGGTGGGCGATGCCGACCAGAGCATCTACAGCTTCCGCGCCGCCGATTTCACGATCCTGATGGGCTTCCAGGCCGATTTCGGCGATGGCGCCCCCGACGATGCCACCGCCACGATGGTGAAGTTGGAGGACAACTACCGCTCCACCGCCACGATTCTCGAGGCCGCTAATGCCCTGATCGCCCACAACTCCGAGCGGATCGATAAGGTGCTGCGCCCCACCCGCGGTGAGGGTGAACCGATCAGCCTCACCCGTTGCGACGACGAGATCGCCGAGGCCGAAGCCGTGGTGCACCGCATGCGGATGCTGGAGGCGGCCCATCCGGAGCTGGGCTGGGGGGCGATGGCGGTGCTGTATCGCACCAACGCTCAGAGCCGGGCCATGGAGGAATCCCTGGTGCGCTGGGGCATTCCTTACATCGTGGTCGGTGGCCTGCGCTTCTACGACCGCCGCGAGATCAAGGATGTGCTCGCCTATTTGCGGCTGCTGGTGAATCCAGCCGACACCGTGAGCCTGCTGCGGGTGCTCAATGTGCCCAAGCGGGGCATCGGCAAGACCACCGTCGAGCGCCTCACCGATGCCGCCAACCAGCTGGGTCTGCCTCTCTGGGAGGTGGTGAGTGACCCCGAGGCGGTGCGCTCCCTGGGGGGACGTTCGGCTAAGGGATTGCTGCAGTTCTGTGAGCTGATCCAGGATCTGCAGCGCCGCAGCCAGGAGGCGCCCCCCTCCGAACTGGTGCAGCGGGTGATGGAGCAGAGCGGCTACGTGGCCGAGCTGCTGCACGAGGCCACCGATGAGGCCGAGGAGCGCCGCCGCAACCTGCAGGAACTGGTGAACGCCGCCCTCCAGTACCAGGAGGAAAACGAGGAGGGCGATCTCGAGGGGTTCCTCTCCGGCGCCGCCCTGGCCAGCGACGCGGACAGCAAGGACACCGCCGCTGACCGGGTGACCCTAATGACGCTTCACGCCAGCAAGGGCCTGGAGTTTCCGGTGGTGTTCCTGGTGGGGCTGGAGCAGGGGCTCTTCCCCAGCTACCGCTCCCTCGATGACCCAGCGGCCCTGGAGGAGGAGCGCCGCCTCTGCTACGTGGGCATCACCCGCGCCAAGGAGCGGCTCTTCCTTTCCCATGCCAGCGAACGTCGCCTCTGGGGCGGCATGCGGGAGCCGGCGGTGCCCTCGGTGTTTCTCTCCGAACTGCCCGAAGCCCTGCTCCAGGGCGACATTCCCCGCAGCGGCGGAGCGGCGATCCGGCGCGAGCAGCGGCTCGATCGCCTCACCCGCGTCGACCGCGAGGAGAGCCGCAGGGTGGCGGGCGGCGGCGAGGCCGGGGCCCCCACCAATGCCGTGCGCCGCCGCGCCGGCGTGAGCCGCACCTGGGCCGTGGGTGATCGCGTGGTGCACAGCAGCTTTGGCGAAGGCACCGTGACCCACCTGTTCGGCAGCGGCGAGAAGATCTCGATCGCGGTGAAGTTCGAGGGGATGGGGCCAAAGATCCTCGACCCCCGGCTGGCGCCGATCCAGCCGCTCTGAAGCAGGGCGGGCGGCTCCGGCCAGAAGAGCGCCCTCGAAGCGCCCCCTAGAAGATGGAGTAGATGAACGGCGCCACCACCGAGCCGTGGGTGAGCACCAGCAGGGCGCCCATCAGCACGATCGTGACGATCAGCGGCGCCAGCCAGAACTTTTTGCGGACCTTCAGGAAGTCCCAGATGTCCTTGGTGAGTTCGAGAAGGGCTTCCATCGCTGCAGTTGTCTTGGGGGGTGGGGCTTGGGAGAGGGCGCGACTCAGAAGATCCGCTTGAGGTTCACGCGGGGATCGGAGCGCACCTCCCGGTAGGTTTCGGCGGCGTTGCGCTGGCGCCGCAGGGGATCATGGCCCAGGATCCGCATCAGCAGCGCGATCGGTTGCAGCACCAGCAGGTACACCGCCCCCAGGATCAAGTGGCTGTTGATCCAGCCGAGGCCATGCCCCAGAGCCATCCAGCCCCGGTAGGGCCAGGCCAGGCCGCGGGGCCAGGCGATGCCCAGGGCCAGGGCCGGGATGCCGATCCAGAGGGTCCATTCGCGGAAAGGGTGCCCGTGCAGGGCCGGCAGCAGCCAACCCAGCACCCCCGGAAATACCGTGCCAATCAGCAGGCCAAACTCCCGGAGCTGCCGCGGGCTGGGGGCTAAGGCGGTGGTGCTGGCCATGGCAGGCGTGGGGTTGGGGCGACGGGGTGGGTGCGGCTGCTCAAGATGGGATCCCTGGCTTGGTCTGGCGCTCTAGGGGCCTGGCGCTTACGGGGCCTGGGGCGGTTAAGGGGGCCAGCGGCGGTTAGTCAAGTTCGAATTCGTCCTTCCAGCTTTCATCCTGGTTGCGTTTGGGTTGTTCTTCCTTGAGCAGGAGCTGATTCTCCAGCACCAGCACATCCATCTCGGTGCGCATGAAGCAGCGGTAGGCGTCTTCGGGGGTGCACACGATCGGCTCGCCGCGCACGTTGAAGGAGGTGTTGACCACCGTGGGGCAACCGGTGCGGCCCTGGAAGGCCCGGATCAGGTTGTAGTAGCGGGGGTTGGTGCGGGGGCTCACGGTCTGCACCCGGGCGGAATAATCCACATGGGTGATCGCCGGCAGGGAGGAGCGGCTCAGCTTGAGCTTCTCGATGCCAAACAATTGCTCCGCCTCGGGCCCCATCGGTGTGCAGAGCTCTTGCTTCACCGGCGCCACCAGCAGCATGTAGGGGCTGCTGGCCGACAGCTCAAACTGGTTGGCCACCTCCTCCTCCAGCACCGAGGGCGCGAAGGGGCGGAAGCTCTCGCGGTACTTGATCTTCAGGTTCATCACGCTCTGCATCTGGCGGTTGCGTGGGTCGCCGAGGATCGAGCGGCCCCCCAGGGCGCGGGGACCGAATTCCATGGCGCCGTTGAACCAGCCGATCACCTTGCCCGCATCGAGCAACGCGGCCAGTCGCTCAAACAAAGGGCCATCCTCCAGGTCGTGGAAGGGGGCCCCCACGCTGCGCAGATAGGTCTGCACGGCCTCATTGGAGAAGCGCGGGCCCAAGTAGGTGCCCCGCATGGCGTCGTCGGGTTGGGGGGTGCGGGGGCCCTGGAAGTGCTGGTGCCAGGCCACCAGGGCCGCGCCGAGGGCCGAGCCGGCATCGCCGGAGGCGGGCTGGATCCAGATCTCCTCGAAGATCCCCTCCCGCAGCAACTTGCCGTTGGCCACGCAGTTGAGGGCCACCCCGCCGGAGAGGCAGAGGTTGGTGGCGCCGGTTTCGCGGCGGAGGGTGCGGGCCAGCTTCAGCACGATCTCTTCGGTGACCTCCTGGATCGAGGCGGCCAGATCCATGTGGAACTGGCTCAGCTCCGTTTCTCCCTGGCGCGGCGGCCTTCCAAACATCTGGTGGAATTTGCGGCCGGTCATCCGGAAGCCGCGGTGGAACTTGAAGTAGCTCAGATCCAGCCGAAAGGTGCCATCGGGCTTGATGTCGACCAGGTGGCGGCGGATGATTTCGGCGTAGATGGGTTTGCCGTAGGGGGCGAGCCCCATCAGTTTGTATTCGCCGGAATTGACCTTGAAGCCGCAGTAATAGGTGAAGGCCGAATACAGAAGACCCAGCGAATGGGGGAAGCTGATTTCCCACAGCGAGGTGAGCTTGTTGCCTTCCCCCAGCCAGGCGGAGGTGGTGGCCCATTCCCCGACCCCATCCATGCAGAGCACGGCGGCACTTTCAAACGGACTGGGATAGAAGGCGGCGCCGGCGTGGGAGAGGTGGTGTTCGGAGAAGAGCAGCTCGGGCAGGGCAGTTGTGGCCGGTTCGGGTTCACCCCGCTGCTGGGCCATCTCAATGGCGAGCTGGCGCAATGACTTGCGAATTTCAGTCTTGAGAAACAGCTTTTCCTTCAGCCACACCTGCATGGCGGCCACAAAGGAGCGCCCCCCCCGGGGCGCGGCACCCAGATAGGTTTCGAGCAGCCTTTCGAAGGTTAGTAGGGGCTTTTCGTAGTAAATAATTGCATCCAGTTCCTGCAGTCGCAGCTGTTGGCTGTCCAGGCAGAAGCGCACGGCATTGGCGGGAAAGCTGGCGTCGTGTTTTTTGCGGGTGAAGCGCTCCTCTTGGGCAGCAGCAAGCACGGATTCCCCCTCGATCAGGGCGGCGGCGCTGTCGTGGTAGTAGGCCGAGATGCCAAGGATTCTCATCGCGTGTTCGTCATCGGCGGCCTTGTGTCTGTGCAGAAGAGGCTGGCATCAATCTAAGCCAGTGCTTTCGCCAACGGCAAGCCGGTGCTGCAGGCCCGGTTCGGGCCCAATCGTGAGGGGTCACGGCGCCGTGGCGGGTGTGGTTGGAATGCGTTTCCAGATGTGGTAGGTGGGTTGATCAGTCGAGCCATTAGTCCGGCGGCGATTCGTTTCGGTTGGAGCCGGAATGACGTGGCCACGGCTATCGAGCCATTGCCAAGATTGGAATCCAGCCGCTTTCAGCAGGGCGGGGCTGAGGCGATTAACCGCTGAACTGGTGAGACGGTTGACGATCTCTTTGTCGTAGACATTGATTTCCGAATAGGGGCTGTAATAGGTGGCAATCGGCGTTTCCTGAACAATGACTATTGGGGGCTTTTTGATTTCCTGGAGTACCCGCAACCTTTGCTCATCCGTGGTTGCGGCCCGCAGTAGGCCATGGGTTTCCCAGTTGGTGAGATTGCTGCCGGCCGTGATCCGGGTGGCATGGATCGGCTCCACGAGGGCTGGATAGGGGGCCAGGGCGCTGCCGATCAGCTCATCCGCCAGCACGACCACGGGCCCGCTGTTGGCTGGGGACCCCAGGGCCTCCAGGCTGGGCACCAGGGCCGCCGCCACAGCCACCAAATCCACCCGGGTGGATGGGCCCTCGAGGATGTGGCGTGACTTGCTCCAAAATTTTTGGGGGTAGGTTTTTGAGTTGCTGGCAAAGGGGATCAGCACCAGCGTGGCCACCAAGGCAACCAAACCCCTGGCAGGCCAGGGCTGGGGTGTGGCTGAGAGGGCCCGATCAAGCAGGCAGGGCAGGGGTGAAAAGAGGATGCAGCCCCACATCAGCCGGTAGTTGGAAATGATTTCGTAGGGGAGATTGATGTAGAGGTGGCTGAGCGGTGGCAACAGAAAGGCCAGCACCACCGCCAGCCCATACAGCGAGGCGAGGAAGCCATACAGCTGGGCCTCGTCCTCCGCAGGACTCAAAGCGCGTTGCCCCACCCCCTTCGGCGGCCCAGCGTCCATGCGGGGGGTGGGGCCGGGTCGCCAGCTGCTGCCCAGCTGCCAGAAGCCAATGGCCAGGCTGGCCACGGCCAGGGTTTCTGGCCTTGAGCCTGGGGAGCGGAACAGGTAGGAGCCTGGCAGGGCTTGGACAGGCAGGCCAAACCACTGCAGGAACGTCCAGGGCACCACCAGGCGCGATTGCTTGTTGAGCGCCCAGCCGGTCTTGAAGGTGAGCACCAGGGCCAGCAGGGTGAGGCTGGCCAGCAGCAAGTTGCGGGCTGTGATCTTCGGCAGGCTGGAGAGGGGATTGCCCCTGATCCCATGGCCCCAGAGCCGGGCCGCCCCCAGCAGGCCGGCCAGGGGAACCAGCAACAGCAAGGTGGTGAGGGCGAAGGCCCCGTGAAGTTTGAGCTCGAGCAGGGTGAAGCCGAGCAGGCTGGCCACCACGAGTGGCGCCTGCCAACGGGGCGCCATCGGGCGGTGGAGGAGCCACAGCATCACCATCACGGCCTCCAGGAAGACCGCGGCCGCCAGGATCGAACCCTGCAGACCGTTGTTCACCAGAAAGGCGATGGCCTGGTTGCCGAGGCCGAAGCACACCAGCAGCCAGGCCAGAGCCGCCGCAAGAGGCCTGATCCGGGCCGTTTGGAGCAGGCGGAAGTAACTCAGTCCCAGCACGGTGACCTCGAGCAGGAGGGTGAACCGTTGGGGGATCCCGCTCAGCAGGAGTGGAGCGTTGAGATGGCCTGCCCGCACCATCCCACTCCAGAGGGTGCAGAAGTTTTGATAGGTGGGCTGCCGCCAACCCTGCACCAGGCAGCTGATCGGTCCAGGCTGCTCGAGGGTGGTTTCGACGAAGGTCTGGAGGTAGCTGGTGGAATCGCCCGGATACTCGAAGGGAGCTGGCCTCAGGGAAAACAGGAGGCCGAGGCCGAGGCTGGCCAGGATCGCCACCGTCCGGTAGCCGCCAGGACTGGCCTCGGCCGGTTCCGCCCGATCCCCGCGCCTCAGCTGGATCAGGAGCAGCACCACCAGCAGCGGCACCATCCCCTGCAGCAGCACCGTGAGCAGGGTTTCCCGGATCGGCAGGCTCAGCGGCAGCAGGAGCGGCACGAGCAGGGCGGTACCCACCCCTCGGGAAAGGAGGCTGCGGGGGTGGGCCAGCGCCATGGTGTTGAGCACCACCAGCCCCAGCAGCAGCAGGCTGATCGGTGTCGTGGCCAGGGCGAAGACCGCGCTGGCGGGGGCTAGGTCCATCAGTGCAGCTCCTTCAGCAGGGTTGTGATGTCCGCGGCAGTGTGGTGCCAGTTGAATCCTGCGGCCCTTCGGGGACCTTCGCGGGCGGCCTCGGCCAACACCTGATTGTCCTGAAGACAGGTGGCCATGGCCGCGGCGATCGCTTCCGGCCGGGTTGGATCCACCAACTGGCCTGCGTCGCCAACCACCTCGGGCAGGGCCCCGGTTTGGGCTGCAATCACCGGTGCGCCGCAGGCCATGGCCTCGAGGGCGGGCAGGCCGAAGCCTTCCCAGAGGCTCGCAATCACCAGGGCCCGGCAGCGGTTGAGCAGTTGCAACCGCTCGGCATCACTGGCCCAGGGCGTCCACTGGCAGCGGTGCGCGATGCCAAGCTCGACGGCGAGCGCCTGGAGTTGGGGCGTGTAACGACGATCGTGGGGCCCCACCAGGTGCAGCTTGGCTTCCGGCTCGCGCAATTGGCTCAAGGCCCGCAACACCCGGGCCAGATTCTTGTGGGGATCGTGGCGGCCGAGCACGAGAAAAAAGGGTTCGCGCTCCAGGTTGAGGGGGCGCAGACCGCCAGGATCAAAGCCCAGGCGGATCGGCACCAGCCGCCGGCTCGGCACCCGCAGGCGCCCATGCACCTCCCTGGCGGTGGCTTCGGAGTTGCACAACACCCGCACCGCCCGGTGCAACACCAGCGGCACGTAGCCCAGGTGATAGGCGAGCAGGGGGGTGGGTTGGGGGAAGCGCAGCGGCAGCAGGTCATGGGCCAGCACCACTGAGCGCACGCCCCGAAACAGGGGGGCCTCCGGCAGGGGCGAGAGCAGCAGCGGATGGCCGTGCTGTTGCACGATCTTGGGCAGTTGGTTCTGGGTCCAGAGCAGGCGCCGCAGGTGGCCCTTGCTGCCGTGGGCTGGCGAGAGGTCGGCCGGGATCGGAATGCTGTGGGGCCTGGCTGCCAAGGGGCTGGGTGGATCCGTGCCCCATTCCTTAGTCGTGGGATCGGGTTCTGGGACCAGCAGGGGCACCAGCTCGGGGTCGAGGGCTGTGACCAGATCCCTGGCCACCACGCCGATCCCTGTGGGCTTGGGCCCCAAATAGCTGCCGTTGAACAGGGCCAGGGGGTGGCGGCGACTCATGGCCTGGGGGTCATCGGGCGGATCGGCTCTGCGAGGGCCGTGGCCAGGCCCCGCAGCACCGCCAGACTCTGCCGGGGCTTGAGCGGAAGTTTGGCGAGGGAGGTGGCGAGCAGGCGCAAACCGCGCAGCCACCGCACCCAGGCGGGGGTGTGGCGCTGCAGAAAGCGCCAATAGCTGGTGGTGGTGAGTTCGGCCCGCCGGGCGGGATCGCCGCCGCTGCCGGCGCCGCGTTGGTGGGTGATGGCCACCGCTGCGGTCCAGAGGCGGGGGGCACCGGCCGCCCCCAGCCGCAAACACAGGTCCATGTCTTCGTAGTAGAGGGGCAGGGCCGGATCGAAGCGGGGCGGCGCCGACCAGGCTGCGGGCCTTAGGGCCAGGCTGCAGCCGCTCAACCAGTCGAGCGCGAGGGGGGCAGCGACAGCCGCGGCCCGGTGGGAGGCTTGCAGGCGGCGGCGACGGAAGGCCAGGCCCGGATCCATCCAGCCCCCACTTGGCTCCAGCTTGCCTTCGGCACTCAAGACCGCGGTGCCCACCAGGGCCTGGTCTGGGCAATGGCCCAGCAGCTGGGCGAAGCGCTCCAGCAGATCGGGCTCCCCCAGGGTGGTGTCGGGGTTGAGCAGCCACACCCAACCGCCCCATCCATCCCGGGCCAGGGCCTCGAGGCCCACGTTGCAGCCCTCACCGAAGCCGGCCCCCTCCTTGCCTTCGAGGCGCTGCAGGGGCAGGCCCTTCAGGGGGTCGCTGATCCGCAATGGGGCCGAGCGAGGGGCGTTGTCGACTACAAGCCAGCGACTGGGTTTGAGGCTCTGGCGGGCCAGGTCGGCGGCGAGCTGCTCCAGGGGCTGCTGGCTCCGATAGGCCACGGTGAGCATGGCCAGGTCCGCGCTGCGGCGATCGGTGGGGGCGTTCAGACTGCTCTGGCACTGGTGCGGACCAGTCTGAGGCCTGCCCTTCACCCTTTCCAGGATGGAACTCCCCGGCGTGCCGCCTGAGCTGCTTGGATCTCTGGCAGCGTCAGCCGAAGGGATGCGGCTTGCCCTGGTGGGGGGGGCGGTGCGGGACCTCCTGCTGCATCGAGTTCACAACGACCCCTGGCTGGGCCTGCCCGACCTGGATCTGGTGGTGGAAAGCGATGGCAATCCTGGCTCGGCGGCGTTAAGGCTGGTGCGGCGCCTGGTTGAGGCGGGTGACGGCCGGGTGATCCGTTGGCAGGAGCACGGGGCCTACGGCACGGTGGAACTGGCCTTGCGGGTCGAAGCCACCGACGGCGATCAAGGCGCCACGATCCTGCTGGATGTGGCTACGGCGCGGCGCGAGCACTATCCGGTGGCTGGCGAAAATCCCGTGGTTTGTTTCGGCAGCCTGGATGACGACCTGGGCCGGCGCGATTTCAGCATCAATGCCATGGCCCTGTTGCTGGCTGACTCCAGCGGCGAGTTGTTGGATCCCCATGGCGGCCTCGACGACTTGCGGGCCCGCCGCTTGCGCTTTCTCCATCCCGCCAGCGTTCGTGACGATCCAACCCGCCTGCTGCGGGGCGCCCGCTATGCCGCCCGGCTGGGCCTGAGCCTGGCCTCCGAGAGCCGTGACCAGGCCCAACGGACCCTGGTGGCGTGGCCTTGGCCCTGGCACTGGGGCGATGCGCCTGCCAAGGCACCTGCTGCCCTGGGGACCCGCCTTCGCATGGAGTTGGAGCTGCTGCTTGAACGGGAGCCCTGGCCGCTGGCGCTGGCGCTCCTGCAGGAGTGGGGTGGGCTGGTGTTGCTGGATCCAGCGCTGCAGGAGGACCGGTTCTGGCGGCGCCGATTGCGCTGGGCCGAGCGGCTGGGCCTCCCCCTGGTGGTGGCCCTGCTCGTGGGGGCAGGCGATCCCCTGGCCCTGGCCGAGCGGCTGCAGCTGCCCCATCGCTACCACCGTCTCCTGGTGGGCTTTTCCGAGCTGCGCGAGCGACTTCGGCAGCTCGGCCCAGGGGCCGGCGTCTCTCCGGCCCGGTGGTCTGCGTTGTTGGAAGGCCAGGCGGTGCCAGCGGAGGCGGTGGCCCTGGCCCTGGCGGCTGGGGTGGGACCACGGCGCCCGTTACTGCGCTGGTGGCTGCGTTGGCGCCACCTTCATGCACCCACAACGGCCCGGGAGCTGATGGCCCAGGGCATGCCGGCTGGTCCGGCCCTGGGGAAGCGGTTACGGGAGCTGCGCGCCGACCTGCTGGACCACGAGCGGATTTGAAGCGCTCAGCACGGCTTGCGATTGGGCGAGCTGCCGATGCGTTGCCTACGATCCCCGCCATTGCTGCATCCTTCTTCGCCATGGCCAGCCTCACCGTGTTGAAGTTCAGCTCTGAGGATTGCGGCACCTGCCATCGGATGAGCAACTACGACGCCCGCGTGGCCGAGGAACTGGGCTTGGCCTTTGTGAGCGTGATGCTGCAGGACACTGACACCTATCGCCGCTACCGCAAGGTGTTGCTGGCCCAATATCCCAATAAGGAGGGGATGGGTTGGCCCACCTACCTGGTGGTGAGCGAGGTGGAGGCCGATTTTGTGATCCATGGCGAAGTGAAGGGCGGCATGCCGAAGGGCGATTTCCGCGACCGCATCCGTGCCGTTCTGCCCAGCAACGGCACCACCGATGCCCCGATCCCGGCCTGAACATCTGGCGTTCCCCGACCTTCTGGTCAGCGGCTTTAGGCCGAGGCAGCCCCGGCTCCATACCCCTCGGGGTTCAGGCTTTGCCAGTTCCACCCGTCGCGGCACATGGCCGCCAGATCCCTTTGGGTTCGCCAGCCCAGGCGCCGTTCGGCTTCCGCAGGATCCGCCACCGACAGGGCGGCATCGCCGGCCCGCCTGGGGACCAGGTCAAAGGGCACCTGCCGCCCACTGGCCGCCTCGAAGGCGCGAACCACCTCCAGAACAGAATGACCGCGCCCACTGCCCAGGTTGAGGGTGAGAAGCTGGGGCGCTTCGCTCCAGAGGGTCTCAAGGGCGGCCAGGTGTCCCTCCGCCAGGTCCATCACGTGGATGTAGTCGCGGATGCCGGTGCCATCGGGCGTGGGCCAGTCGGCGCCGAAGATGCGGAGTCTCTCCCGACGACCCACCGCGACCTGGCTCACGTAGGGGAAGAGGTTGTCGGGTGGGCCCAGGGGGTTTTCCCCGATCTGGCCACTGGGGTGGGCGCCCACCGGATTGAAGTAGCGCAGTCGAGCCAGCCGCCAGGGGCACGGGCCGCCGCCTGTTGCGCCCGTCAGGTTGGCGGCCAGGTCGGCCAGCATCTGCTCCACAGCGGCCTTGGTGTGGCCGTAGGGATTGATGGGCTGCAGGACCGCCGTTTCGGGAATCGGAATCCGTTCGGGGAAGCCGTAGACCGTGGCGCTGCTGCTGAACACCAGGGTGTGGCAGCCATGGCGTTCCATGGCCGCCAGGAGCCTCTGGCTCCCACCCACATTCACATCCCAGTAGAGGAGCGGCTGATGCACCGATTGGGCCACGGCCTTGAGGCCGGCGAAGTGGATCACCGCGTCGAAGGCGCCGGGCGTGCTTCGGAAGACCTGATCGAGGGTCTGGGGATCGCGGATGTCACCCTCCACAAGCGTGAGCCTTGAGCCTGCGGTGGCCCCGGCTAAGCGCGATACCCGTTGCAGGGCCTCGGGGCTGCTGGTGGAGAAGTTATCCAGGACCACCACCTGGTGGCCCGCTTCCAGGAGCAAGAGGGTGGTGTGGCTGCCGATGAATCCGGCACCACCAGTGATCAGCAGCTTTGCCATGGGCTTGAAGCTAGGCCAACTTGAACACCGAGGCTGGCGGCTCAGTTGGAGCTGGAGTGATCCAGGCCTGGCCTGCTGAGCGCCTTGGGGGCGGGGGTGGCGATGGACTGGGGGATGGCGCCTTGGCCAAAGGAAACAAGCCGAAAGGTTTTAATCAGGATTAGGAAATCCAGCATGAGATTAGCATTGCGTAGGTAGAAGATGTCGTAGCTTAATTTCATCCGACTATCTTCAACACTGGCTCCATAGGGATAGCAGACCTGGGCCCAGCCGCTCAGGCCGGGGCGCACCCAATGGCGGGTTCGGTAGTGGGGGATCTGTTCCTCGAGATCGAGTTCGATTTCGGGACGCTCAGGCCTCGGCCCGATCAGGCTCATTTCTCCTTTCAAGACAGAGATGAGTTGCGGTAGCTCGTCGATCCGCAGCTTGCGCAGCCAATGGCCAATCCGGGTGATGCGGTGATCGCCCCGGCTGGCCCATTGGGCTCCAGCGGCTTCCGCCTGGGGGGTCATCGTGCGTAGTTTCCAAATCCTGATGATGTCTCCATAGAGCCCAGTCCGTGCTTGGCTATACAAAATTGGCCCTCCATCCTCGAGGCGAATCAGCAGGGCTGTCAAGGCGATCAGCGGAGCGCTCAAGAGCAACAGCAGGCCGGCCACGGATACATCGCCCAACCGTTTCAACCGCCAGCCCCAGCGTCCCGGCTGGAGTTCGAAGCCCTCAGCCTGCACCAACCAGCGGCTGGAGAAGAGTTCAGGTGGGACCCTCTGCAGGTGTTGTTCGGCCCAATTCACCAGGCTGTAAATCGTCGTGCCGGAGCTTCGTTGGGACAGCAGTTTTTGCACAAAAACGTCATCCAGTTTGGCGGTCTCGCTCACGGCGATGCCGTCAAATGCTCCATCTAGAAGCTCTACATCGAAAGGGGATAATCCCTCGGGGCGAAGTGAGGAGTCGTCGCTGGGGAGGTAGGTGAGTAAAAGCTCGCGGTGGATGGAGTCCCGCATGAGCTCTTGGCGAACGATGTTTAGAACGGCCCCTTCCCCAATCATCAGAAAGGATCGCTGCTTTTGCTGTTGCTTCTTCAGCAGCCATGCCTGGGCGATGGCGGAGACGAAGGTCACGCTGGCCAGCAAGGGCAGCAGGAAGCGCCGGAAGGTGCGGGGGTCCTGCAACCTGAGGCCCCAATTCACCACGATCACGATGGTCGCCAGCACCAGCAACGCCACCGCAAGGGTGGAGAAAAGGCGGCGGCGGGAATCCCGTTGCCCAGGCTCGTGGTGGGAGTAGCGGCCCAGCAGATAGGAAGCCCCCACCCAAAGGGCGATCAGCGCAACAAGCGAGGTGGTGAGGCCAGGCCACTGGTGAAATAGCCGTTGGAAGAGGGCGTTGTAGGCCGCGAAGATCAGCAGGCCGTCGAAGATGGCCAGTCCCAGCAGCTTCCTGCGTTGCCGCAGCCAGGGGTTTCGCCACCACATGCCAAGGAAGCTTCCGATCTGCGACTCTATGGGTGTGCGTCCAGCCGTCTTGCCACCGCCGTCCTCGAGCGACCCAGGGGGGGAGCAGGGGCAAGGCCTCGGTTATGCAGGCCGTAGGGGCCCCTCCCCGTTGGTGTACGCGTGTTTCGATGCACTTTTGCTGTCGATCAGCTGGGTGGGGGTTTACATCTGGCGCTATGGCGAGTGGCCCAGCCTGAGTGCCGGTCCCTTTGTCCTCATCCTTGCCTGGCTCCTGATCCATTTCCTCCTGGGCACTTACACCGCCCTATCCAGGCGCCAGCTCACCGCGGGTCGCCAGTTCCGTAACTGTGTTGCCGCGGCCCTGGGCGTGTTTGTGCTCGCCACTGCGGCCACGGCTCTGCGGGGTGAGCTGTTCAGCTCCACCATGGGCCGCCGCTTTCTGGTGCCCGTCCTAACGCTCGGCTTCTTTTCCAACCTGCTGTTGCGCCTCAGTCAGATCACCTCCCATCTCTGGCAGCCCCAGGAGCGTTGGCTGCTGATCGCCTCTCCCACGGAACGCGCCGTGCTCTCCAGGGCCATCGATTTGGGCGGTTGTGTGATCCCCTGCGGCGTGGAGTGGCGTTCTGCTGAGCGGAGGATGCTCCCCCTGCCCCTCGCCCTGGCCTCCCTCCTCGATCTCGACGGCGTCGCCATCGGTTCCCAGTTGGACCCGACCCCCGCCGACCGCCAGGTGATGTTGGAGTGGCAGCAGAGCGGTGTGCGCCTGCTCTCCCTGCGGGGCTGGGCCGAAGTTTTTCTGCAGCGGCTGCCGCCCGATCTGGTGCCGGAGGGCTGGGCGGAGCGGGTGCAGGTCTTTAGCCATTCCCGCAGCGGCCCCACCGAAAGGCTGAAGCGGCTGGCCGATCTCCTGGTGAGCGCTCTGCTGTTGGTGCTGCTGCTGCCCTGCGCCGCCCTGGCCATGGGCTTCGCTGGCTTCCGGCTGACTCGGGATGGCTGCAGCGGCCGCAATGGCCGGCCCTTCCAGAGGGTCAGGTTCGCTGGAGACGGTCCCTTCGCGGCCTTGCCCCAGCTGGTGAATGTGTGGCGGGGGGAGATGAGTCTGGTGGGACCCCGCCCCCTCAGCCTTGCGGTGATGGAGCAGCTCGAGCAGCGCTTCCCTGGCGCCGAACTGCGCCAGTGGATGCGACCCGGCATGACCGGTTGGGGCCGGATCGCTGGTGCGCCGCCCCAGGAGCCGGACGCCATCGCCTGGGAGCTCGCCCGCGACCTCTATTACCTCCGCAATCACTCCCTTCCCCTCGACCTGCGCTTGCTGTTGGTTTCCTTTGCCCAGTTGCTCCACCAGATCGTGAGGCCCTAAAGCCCGTTGGTGCGAAACTGCCGAATCGCTGGTCGTTGCTCCGCCCCGTGCCATCCCCCGCCACGCGTCCTGCCCAGGTGGTTCGCGTTCTGGCCTTCAACCTCGCGATGCTGCTGGGGCTGCTGGTGTTGATTGAGCTGGCCCTGCGGGTGGCAGGTGTGCGCTACCCGGCTTTTTACCGGCCGGATCCGGTACGGGGCTACACGCTCAGGCCTGGCGCCTCGGGTTTGTGGACCCGCGAAGGCAAGGGCAAGGTGACCATCAACCGCGATGGCCTGCGGGATGTGGACCACAACCGCCAACCGGCGGCAGGGGTCCTGCGGGTGGCGGTGCTGGGGGATTCCTTCAGTGAGGCCCTGCAGGTGAACCTTGAGGCCACCTGGTGGAAGCAGCTCGAGGGTCTCCTCAATGCCACGCCGGATTGCGCCTTTCGCAAGGGCTACCCCGGTGGGGTGGAGATGGTGAATTTCGGGGTTGGAGGCTATGGCACCGGCCTTGAGCTGCTCACCTGGCGGCAGCAGGCCCAGGCCTACGCCCCGGGCAAGGTGCTCTTGGCCATGTTCCTCGGCAATGACATCCAGGACAACACCCCCCAGCCTCGCCAGGATCTGCCGGTCTTCCAGTTCGGCCCCGCGGGCACCCTGGTGATCGATAACGGCTTTCGGAGCTCGCCGGGATCCCGCTTCCGCTTCTCTGCACTGGGCCGGTTCCTGGATGCCGTGGTCGACCGCTCCGCCCTCCTGCAGTTGGCCAATGAGGCCAAAAACCGCTGGGCGTCCCGCCGCGGCCCCGCTCCCAAGGCCGTGGCTTCCACACCGCTGCCTGAACAGGATGATCCCAAGGGTTGGGCCATGACCGGGGCCCTGCTGCGTTCCCTTAGCGAGGAGGTCAAGGCCGGTGGCGGCGAGCTGATCGTCACGTCCCTCTCCACAGAGGAACAGACCTGGCCGGATCGTGCCGCACGACAGACGGCCTTTGCGCGGGCAGGTTTGCGGCCCTTCGCGCGGGAGGAACGCCTCAGCAGCGTTCTGGCGCCCCTGGGCGTGCCCTACCTGCCGCTCGCTGAGGAGCTCCAGCAGCGCGCTGACCGCGACGGGCTCACCCTCCACGGTTTCAGCGGTCAGCAGCCTGGTTACGGACACTGGAACCAGGTTGGCCATCGGCTGGCGGCAGAGGCGTTGGCCCGGCGGCTGTGTGGAAAGCCGGTGGCCATGGCGTCAGCGGATCGGGCGGCATGGCCGACACCATGAGGCCCCGGCTGGCGATCGTCGCCACCCATCCGGTGCAGTACTTCGTGCCGGTGTTCCGAGGTTTGGCAACCTGCGATGAATGGCAAACCAAGGTCTTCCTGGGCTGTCTGCACGGTGTGGATGGGGCGAGCTTCGATCCCGACTTCGGCCTGAGCTTCGCCTGGGACTGTGACCTGCTGGGCGGCTACTCCCATGCAGTGTTGAGCGATGGCCCCCTGGCCGATCTGTCGGGGTGGCGGGGGGTGAGGGCTGCGCCGAAGGCCCTGCAAACCATCCTGGCCTGGCAGCCCGATGCCGTGTTGATTTTTGCCTACAGCCCCGCGTTCATCACGGCCCTGTCGGCCCTGCTGGCCCTGCGGGGCGTGCCGATTCTGCTGAGGGCTGACACCAGTGATGAGGCTTACACCCGGAGCGCCTGGAAGTCTTGGCTACGGGATCGGTTGCTTCGGCTCTACTACGGCCGCTGCACACGTTTTTATCCGATTGGCAGTGAGTCGTATCGCCATTACCGCCGCCTCGGCGTTGCCCCTGGGCAGCTCGAGACCGTGCTCTACGCCGTCGATACCTCGGTGATCCCCCAGGATCCACCGTCCGTGGCGGCTCCACCACCAAGGGCAACGGCCTTGAGGCTCGGTTTTGTGGGCAAGTTCACAGCGGTGAAGGATCCCCTGGCCATCCCCAGGGCTCTGGCACTGTTGGCTCCGGCCACGCGGGAGCGTTTGCGGTTTGAGGCTGCCGGTGATGGTCCCCTGCTGGAGTCGTGTTGCGGGGCGATGGAGGCGGTGCTTCCCGGGCGCTGCCGCTTCCATGGCTTTCTCAACCAGAGCCGATTGCCGGAGTTTTACCGTTCGATCGACCTGCTGATCCTCCCCTCGGTTCAGGGAGAAGTGTGGGGGTTGGTGGTGAACGAAGCCCTGGGTCTGGGGGCCAGGGTGGTGGTCAGCGACCGGGTGAGCTGCCGGCATGACCTGGTGAGCGATGCCTCCGCCGGCTGGGTGTTCCATGCCGGTGATCCGGCTTCCCTCGCCGCTGCCCTGGAGCAGGCGCTGGCGGCCTGGCCCTGGCCCCGCGCCGCCCGCCCGGTCCCCAATCCCCAGGAACTGGTCAACGCCGTGCGGCGATTCAGGCCCCTGGGGAGGGGGGCGTGAGCATGCCACTGGCCCGAGTTGCCGTGCTGATCACCCATCCGGTGCAGTACACCAAGCCGGTGTTTCAGGCCCTCCACGCCCGCGCCGATCTTGACCTTCTGGTGGTCTTTGGTTGTGACCACGGGCTGCGCGCCAGTCTGGACCCTGATTTCGGTGTTCCCTTCGCCTGGGACAGCGCCCCTTCCGAGGGTTTCCCGCACCGGTTTGCCAGCCATGCTCCTCTGGCGGCCCTCTCCAGCTGGACTTCCGCCCTGCCGATCGCCCTGCGGGCGGTGGCCCTGATTCGCGCCTTCCGCCCCGATGCGGTGCTGGTGTTTGCCTACAGCCCCGCGTTCATCAGTTTGGCCACCGTGCTGTTGCGGGCCAGTGGGCAGCGACTGTTGTTGCGGGCCGAAGCGACCGACCGGGCGCTGGCCCATTCCCGCTCCCGGCAGTGGGCCAAGGATCAGGTGCTGCGGCTCTGGTATCGGATGTTTTGGCATGTTTTCCCCATTGGCTCCGACTCCAACGATCACTTCGCTCGTCTGGGAGTCCCCCCCCATCGCCGGACACCGGTTCGCTATGCCGTGGACGTGGAGTTTTTCCGCCACCAGGTGGAGGAGTGGCTGCCCCAACGGGCCCAGCTGCGCCAATCGCTCGCCATTCCGGCCGACGCGGTGGTGCTGCTTTGGAGTGGCAAGATCACGGCGGTGAAGCACCCCGGTCTGCTGGTGGAAGCCCTGGAGCTGCTGACACCGGAGCAGCGGCGGCGGATTTGGCTCCTGGTGGTTGGGGACGGAGCCCTGCGGGACTCCTTCCGCTCAGCGGCCGAGCACCTGCTCCCAAGCCACTGCCACTTTGCGGGCTTCGTGAATCAGAGCGAGTTGGGGCGTTGGTATGCGATGGCCGATGCGCTGGTGTTCCCTTCGCGCCAGGGGGAGACCTGGGGGCTGGTGGTGAACGAAGCCCTTCAATTCGGCCTCGCGCTTCTGGTCAGTGACCACGCCGGCAGTGCCCGAGATCTGGTGGCCGGCCCGGTGGCGCCCCCGGCTGGCTCGCGGGTGTTCCCTTCCGGCGATTCCGGTGCCCTGGCCGGAGCTCTGCAGGCCTTGCTGGCCGGTGGTGTGTCCCAAACGCCGAGGGCTGGTACCGATGCCGCGGCGGCCCTTCCCCATCCGCTCGAACTCGCCGATGCCGTGGCGGCGGTGACCATGGCGGCGGTGCCCAGGGCGTTCAGGCGCTCCAGCCCACCCCGCCCGTTGGTTTGATCCGCCCCTGCATACTGGTTCGTCCCGGCGTCCACCACCAAGCTTCTGTGTTTTATCCACTGGCTTTCTTCGGCATCTTGGTCAACAGCTTGCTGGCCTTGGTCGTGCTGTTGGCCTTGTTGGGCCGGCTCGATGTGCCGTTGCTGTCTGGGTTGAAGCAAAGCCCCTTTCAGCCCTTGGCGGTGGCCCTTGGCTTGCATTGGTTTTTCTATTTCGGACCGATTAACTTGGGCGCAATCCTGCTTAATTCAGAAGTCCAGAATAACTACGCTTGGATTGTGCGCAAGCCCCTGATGGCTCAGGCCTCCTTGGCCAGCTTGATCGCCTATCCGCTGCTGCTGCTGGTGTTGGCTGGCCTGGCCTGGTGGCTGCGGGACTCTCCCTTGGCCCGTCGCTGGCAGGGACTGCCGGTGGTGCCGGTCAATCAGTTGGTTGTGGTGGCGGCCCTGATGGCGGTCATGGCGGTTTTGATTGCGCCCTATATCGCCACCCGGTCCGCTGATGCCGGTGCTTTCTACGAAAAAGTACCCCTGGTCTTCAGTCTCTTCGTGAAGGGGTTGTTTCCTTTGGAGGCGATTCCGCTGCTGGCCGCTTCCTTGCGGGTCTTCTCCCGACCTCGTCCTGCGGCTGCCGATGGAGAAGCCCCTCGCTATATCGCTGTGGCAGGCCTGCAAATTCTCACCTTCATTCTGCTGCGACAACGCTTCCTTACCCTCCTCGCCGTGGTTTTGGCGGGTCTCGTGATGGCCCGCTGGCTGAGGCGGCGCCAGCTTGTGGTGGGCGTGCCAATCGGGCTGCTGTTGGCCTATGCCATTCCCACGGCGCTTCGCTTTGGTCGTTATCCGCCTCGCCCTGGTCAGCCCCTGGCCGAATACCTCGTCCTATCAACTCGCAACTTCATTGGTGGTTTGCTGCCGGGCCAGATGATCCACTCGGCCCTCAATGATTTTTCGTACAACAAGGCCGGCTTGGCTTCGATTTCCGTGCTGCTTGATCTGCGCCAGGCCGATTTGCTGCGGATCAATGAACCCTTGGGCTGGCTGCCCCCGGAGATCTTCCGCGTTTTTCCGGCCAGCCTCAAGGCTCGGCTGCCCGACTGGGGCAGCCATGGTGCTGAAGATCTCGTCAGCAGGGCCCTTGGGGTCGGTGGTCCTGGTTGGACCAACTGGGGTCTGCCGGAGGTGATCCCCAAGGATTTTGTGATCGACATGATGGAAACCCCATGGCTGAATGCCGTGGCGAATGGAGGTTTCTTGGGGGTTGTCGTCTTTGCCCTGATCACGGGGTTGGCGATGGCGGCGCTCTGGTGGTTGCTTTGCCATCTCGTCCTCTGGCGCCGCTGGACTTGGGTTCTCCCTTTCGGGGCCCTGTTTGTGGTGGGCCAGGGGCCTTCCTGGTTTGGCGACCTGCTGGTGATGATGAAGGTGAGCCTGCCCTGGCTGCTGCTCTGCGCCTTCGTGGCTGCTTACTCCCGTTGGAGCCATTCGGCCAGAACCACCCAGCGCCAGTAGGCACCCCAGCGGTTCGTGGCCCGCAACATCAGCCAGCTTGCGGCCACGGCCCCTTGGCGACCGGGTAAGTCCCGTCGTTTTAGTTCCAGGCTGAGCAACCGACTGATCCGCCTTGGGCCGAAGCGAGAATGCTCCAGCAGCCAGGGCGCCAGGGCCAGATTGAAGCCCCGTTTCGGGCTGGTCAATATCGCTTCAGGTAGCAGGGGTGCCGCGACCTGCCGCAGCAATCCTTTGGATCCCCCTAGACGGTGTTGCGTTTCATCCAGGGCTAACGCGAGGGCGGCTAATTCGGGATCCAGGAAGGGCACCCGCAATTCGAGGCCATGGTGCATCGTCACGGCGTCGCCGTCGCGCAGCAGGGTGTCGTGGAGGTAGCCGCGCAATTCCAGCAGGCTGGCGGCTCGCAGGGGCACCTTCTCGCCAGGCGGAGGGGTGCCACCCGGTGCATCGGTGGTGATCACACGGGGATCTCCCTCCAGCCATTGCCCCCGCCCCTCCCGTAGCTGTCGTCGCCGCCAGGGGGCCAGGCCGGAAGCGCGGATCTGCCGCACCCGCAGCAACCGATGCCGATCCAGCCCCACCATGTGGCCGTATCCACCGAACAGTTCATCGGCCCCCAGGCCGGAGAAGGCCACCCGCATTCCGCCTGCGCTGGCGGCAGCCGCGACCAGGTAACTGTTGAACCCATCGATGCTGGGCTGGTCGATGGCCTCCAGAAAACCATCGAAGGCCGCCTCGAGTTGGGGCTTGCCGATGCGGAGGGTCTGGTGCTCGAGGCCCAGATGCTGGGCGGTGAGCGAGGCCAGATCGGTTTCATCGACGGCCCCCGGCAAGCCCTCGAAGCCCACAGCAACACTGCGGATCGGGCCACTCTGGCTCCGGCGCAGACAGGCGGCCAGCAGGCCGGAATCGAGACCGCCGCTGAGGAATAGACCCACCGGAACATCACCGATGGCCTGGCGTTCCACGGCCCGCTGCAGGGTGATGCCCACCTGGGTCGCCGGGTCGTTCCATCCAGGGAGGTCACCAGGAGGAGGTGCCGAATTCAGGGGGGGGAGTGGATCGGCAAAGGCGTTCAGGGTCCAGGTGCCCCCCGGGCTCCACTGGCCCCAATGGCCGGCGGGAAACACCTCCACCCCCGCGAGCAGGGTGAGGGGCGCGGCCACGGAGCCCCATAGGGCATAGCTCTCCAGTGCTGCAGCCGATAGGTGGCGGCGGCTCGCTAACCCGGCCGCTTCAAAGGCGCTCAGCTCGGAACCAAAGGCGCAGCCCCGGATCTCCCGCTTCCAGAGCAGCGGTTTCACCCCGAACCCGTCGCGGGCCAGGGTGAGGCGCTGGGCCTCCACCTCCCAGCAGGCCACCGCAAAGATGCCGTTCAGGCGGCCCCAAAGGTTGTGGCTCCATCGCTGGAAACCCCTCAACAGCACTTCGGTGTCGCTGCGGGAGCGGAAGTGCTCGCCTTCGGCCTCCAGGGCAAGCCGCAGCTCGTGCTGGTTGTAGATCTCGCCGTTGAACACCAGCGCCAGGGCGCCGTTGTCGCTCAGCATCGGTTGGTGGCCCAGGGGGGAGAGATCCTGGATCGCCAGGCGGGTATGGAGCAGCCGGGCCGGCCCTGCTTGCCAGCGGCCCCGGTCATCGGGGCCCCGGCCCCGCAGGGCCTCCAGGATGGCCTCCTCGGGCAGATCCCCCAGCCCCACGCTGCCGAACAGACCGCACATGGTTCAGTTCTCCGCGGGTGCTTTGAGTTGGAGGGCGGCCACCAAGCTCTTGGTGAAACGGTCCTTGCCGAAGCAAGCCAAGGCCCGTTGCCGCGCCCGCTCGCCGCTGCGGCTGAGGCTGGCGGGATCGGCAAGGGCGGCTTCCAGGCCGTTGGCCAAGGCTTCGGGATCGGGGTCGATCAACCAGCCCGTGGTGCCATCCACAATCAAATCGCTCTGCCCGCCTTGGCGGCAGCCGATCGAAGCCCGACCCGCCTGGGCAGCCTCCAGATAGACAATGCCGAAGCCCTCCCCCTCGGCGCGGCTTCCCGGACGCGCCGCATAGGCACTGGGCAGAACCAGCAGGCTGCAATGGCGGAGTTGGTGCTCCAGCTCCTGATCATCAACCCCCCCCAGGAAGTGCACCCAGGGGGCCAGGCCCCTGGCGTGGGTCTCCTTCTCAAGGGCGGCCCGGTCGTCCCCATCGCCGATCACCTGCCAGCGGAGGTTGGCGGGGAGGTGCTGCCGTTGGCGCAGGATCTCCAGGGCGGCCAGCACGATGCGATGACCCTTGTAGCGCTCCTCCCGCACCATCCGGGCCACCGTCAGCAGGATCGGCGCCGAAGGTAAGGGCAGGGGCGCTTGGTGGGCATCGATCAGGTCGGCCATGGGGTGGACCACGGCCACCGGTGGCCAGGGGCCGGGTTGTTCGCACACCCGGTCCCGGCTGAACCGGCTGCTGGCCAGGAGGCCGTTGCAACGTTTCAGGTCGGCGCCCACCGGCGCCAGGGCCTCGCCCCAGACCTCAAGGCCATGCAACCAGCAGAAGCGGCGTTGGCGACGGAGCGGCCCCCCGACGAGGCCCGCCACCGCCATCAGCGGAGCGAGCCACCGCAGGGGGGCCAGCAGGAGGGCGTGCATGCTCAGCACCGTGCTGGCCCTTGGCAGCGAGAGGCAGAGGGCCAGCAGGAAACGCCCCCGGCCCAGCCAACGCCCCAGCCCCCCAGGCCCCAGCTTGCGAGGGCAGACCAGCAGCACGTCGTGGCCCTGGTCTTCCAGGGCCGTTTTCACCTGGAGGGTGAGGCGCTCTATGCCCCCCCGACGGCTGACGTCGTAGCCGATCAGCAGGATCATGGCCGGCGGTTCGGGCCTGGCGGGGGGGCTGATCCCACCGCCTGCAGCAGCAGGTCGTACTGCTCCAAGGAACGCTCCAGACCGAATTGGCGTTCGTAGAGCCGCCGGCTGTTGTATCCCATCGCGCTCACCCTGGCCGGATCGCCCGCGAGGGCTTGTAGCTGATCCGCCAGTTCGGTGGCCTCTCCGGGCTCCACCACGATGCCGCAACCTTCGGCCAGCACCAGTTGGGCCAGGTCACAGCTGCGCCGGGCGATGAGCACCAGCCCCCGGCCGCTGGCCAGGATTCCGTAGAACTTGCAGGGTGCCACGGTGTCCTCGGCGCCCACCATCAGGCCGATGGCGGCCATGTCGCAGGCGGCCAGGCTGAGGGGCAGTCGCTCCCGGGGTTGATAGGGCAGCTGCAACACGTGGGGCAGGTCAAAGCTGCGGGCGTAGGCATCGATCTGCGACTGCTTGGCGCCGCCGCCGATGAACACGAACTGCACGGGGTCGTGCTCCAGCACCCGCGCTGCCTCCAAGAGGGTGAGCAGGTCGTGGAGGCGGCCAAAATTGCCGGAATATTGCAAGGTGAATCGCTCGGCAAAGCCGTGTTCCATGGCGAAGGGATTGGCGGCCCGAGGGATATCGAGACCCCGTTCCACGGCCCAGTTGTGGATCACGCTCAGGGGTAGGTCGTTGCCGAGGTCGCGGCGCAGCCGCTCCTCCATGGCCTGGCTGAGCACCACCGTGCGGCTGCTGCGGCGGCACACCTCCGCCATCAGGCCCCGCCACAACACGGTGATCGGCCCGGCTGCGGGCAGCACACCGCTGAGCACGGCGGAGCGGGGAAACAGGTCCTGGAAGACAAAGACATAGGAGAGTCCCCGCAGCCATTGGATCCAGGGCCCCAGCAGCCCGATGAAGGGTGGGTTCGACACGATCAGCACCACATCGCCGCGCCGTCCATGCGCGAGGCTCCAAACCAGCGAACCGATGAAGAAACGCAGTCCACGCAGGGCTTTCTGGACCACGCTCCTGGTGGTGCTCCCGTCCCTGGAGCCACCCAGGCGAATCGTCTCAAAGGGCATGGCCGGGCCTGGGGTGGCGGTGAGCACCGTGATCGCCCAGCCGCGCCCTGCCAGGCCCCGGGCCAGGTCGGTCATCAGCTGGGCGGTGGCGCCGGTGCTGGGGGCGAAGTGTTCGCTGATCAGCAGCATGCGGCCAACCTGATTCGCTGCCTTCACAGGGGGAGCCCCCGCTCACGCCGTCGCCGCTCAATCACCTTCACCACCGTGATCAGGTCGTAGCCCGCCATCAGCAGGCTGAACAGCAGACCCTGCCAGCTCTCCAGAAAGCCACCTTGCAGCAGGTATTTCTGGCTGAAGCGGAGCACGGGACGCAGCGGCCACAGTTGGGCTGCTAACCGGCGCAACCCCAGCCAGCGGCGGGTGCCGAGGGCACAGTCCCCGGCGCCATCCAGGTAGGCCACGATCCGTTCGGCCTCCCAATCGGCATAGCGTCGGTGGCGCTCCAGCCAGTCGTCGATGCCCTTGCTGAAGGCGTAGTGCTCGTAGGGCTCGGCGATCCGACCCACCCGGCGGCCGGCAGGAAAGCTTTCCCAGACCCCTCCCTCGAAATCCATCCGGCCCCGCCGCACCAGCCTTGGGTGCCAGTTGGGGTAGCCCTGGGTTCGCCGCAGCCAGCGCCCCAGGAACCAGTAACGGGGCGTCAGTTCGAATCCGTCAGGGCTTGGCTGGTCCGTGGCCTCGGCGGCTGCGGCCCGCAGCAGGGCCTGCTGGATCGCCACCGCACAGGCGGGGCCCACCGCCTCATCGGCATCCAGGAACAGCACCCAATCGCTGCGCAGCCCGGCCTGGTGCAGGGCCCAATTGCGTTGCTCGGTGATCAGGAAGCGGCCCGGTTGGCGATGCTCCAGCACCCGAAATCCGTGGCGGCGGGCAACCTCCCTGCTGCCATCGTCACTGCCTGAATCGACCACCAGGCCCTCGTCACACCAGGCCAGGGACTGAAGACAGCGGGGCAGATTGGGGGCCTCGTTGAGGCAGAGCACAACGGCGGCAAGGCTGGGGGGATCGGGTGTCAGGGTCGGGGTCGGGTGCTTTCAGGGGCGGCCGTGCCGCTGGCCATGAGTCTGCAGGATCCGCGCATAGATCTCCACGGCTGTTGCGGCCACCTCGGCCTGGTCGTAACGACGCGCTGCCCATGCGGCGGCTCCGGGTTCAGCCCGCCGGGGTTGGCGGAGCCATTGCTCCAACCAGGCGCTCCAGCGTTCGCTCTGACGGGGCAGCACGGTGCCGAAACCCGCTTCGACCAGATCGGCGGCCAGGCCGGTGCGGTCGCTGATCAGCACCGCCGTGCCACAGGCCAAGGCCTCAACCACCACATTGCCGAAGTTTTCATGGCGGCTGGGCAGCAGCAATAAATCGGAGGCGTTGTAGACGCCCGCGAGTTCCCCGGCCGGGAGGGTGTCGATCCAGTGCAGCCGATCGCCAAGGCCGGCCCGTTGGAAGTCGGCCCGCAGGCGGGCGCCGCTGCCGTCGTCATCACCGCCCACCAGCAGCAGTGTCCAGGGCCTGTTGGCCAGGGGCGCCATCGCAGCGGGCAGCAGGTCGAGGCCCTTCTTGTGGTGTTGACGGCCGCAGACCAGCAGCAGGGGTGTGGTGGCGTCGAGGCCCCGTTGCTCCCGCCAGCGCAGTCCCAGCGCTGGATCGGGCCGCAGGGTCTGCAGGTCGAGGGGATTGGGCAACAGAAAGCGCGGTGAGCGCAGGCCCAGGCCTGCCAGCTCCCGTTCTTCCTGCCGCGTCGTCACATGCAGCCCGGCCGCCCGTTGCAGCAGGGGGCGTTCCCGCCAGAGGAACCAGGGCAGTTTTTTCCACCAGCCCTGCCGGAGGGAATAGGGGCCGAGGGCTCCCCGCAGGCTGGCGAGCACCGGGATGCCGCGGGCCAGGGCTGCCCGTTGCACCGGAATGCCCAAGGGCTGCCAGATGGCGCTGATGTGCAGGAGATCCACCCCCTCCAGGGCTGCCGGTAGCGCCGCCAGTAGGGCCTTGGATTGGATGGGGCCGTTGGGGCGATCGACTGGGTGGTAATTCACCGTCACCCCATTGCGCCGCAGGGGGCGGCCGAGTTGCTCCGGCGGCAGCTGGGGCAGGCCGGCGTTGGTGGTGAGGACCCGGGTGTCGATCCCTTGCTGGACCAATCCTTCGGCCAGACGACTCACACTCAGCACCGGGCCGCCGTACTGCCAGGCGGGGGCATAGACCGGCATGAAGTGAAGGATGCGCATCACCGGCTACGCAGTCCGCGAAGCAACGAACCGCCGTCGAAGGCCAGCACCGCCAGGGCCACCACCACCACCCCCACTTCGGTGGGGCTCGGCTGGATCCCGCCCGACGGCAGCCAGCAGATCGGAATGAGCGCCAGGCTCAGCAGCAAGAGGCGGATGAGGGGAGCAGGGTTCACGAATTCCGGCAGGGCCGCAGCGAAATACATCAGCATCGGAACCAGGCCGTAGATCAGTTTTGAGGCCAGGAAGCCGGCGGCGCCGATCCGGGGGATCAGCAGGGCACCGGCCAAGGCAGCCAGGAGTGCCCCACCGTTCTGGGCCACCAAAAACAGCCGCATCCGCCGCGAGGCCAGCAGCGGTTGGTGGAGCAATTGGCCGATCGATTCCCCGATCGCCCCCAGCACCAAAACCCGGGTGGCCTGCAGGGCGGGCAAGAAGGCAGGGCCGAAGAAGAGGGTCAACACCCAGCGGTCGACCAGCAGGAAGACCACCAAACACACCAGGGCTGTCCACCAGAGGGCCTGCAGCGAGCGTTCCGTGCCCCGCATGCGTTCCTGGAAGCCGTTCCCCGCCCGCAGCCGCACAAACAACACCGGAACCAGGGCTCCCGGCAGCAGGGTGAACAGTTGCACCAGAATCTGGCCGACCCGCAGATACCCCACGTCGGCGAGGCCCGCACCCTTGGCCACCCCTGCGAGCAGCGGCAGGAACACCAGGGTGGCGAGCACATTGGTGAAGTATTGGGGCATCCCCACCCGCGCCAGGTCAAGGGCGGCGGGTGCATCGAAGTGCCGCTGGGGTGGCCAGGGCAGCAGGTCGCGGCCGATGCGCCAGAGCCAGAGGGCCTGGACCGCCACGGCGAGGGCATAGCCCCCGAGGGCACCGGCCAGGCTTGAGATCAACGCCCCCAGCCAAGCTGCCACGATCTTCAGGGGGGCGAAGAGGCCCTGGCGCAGGGCCAGGGCGCCGGTCTGGCCGCGGATGAGCAGCAAATCCCATTGCACGGTTCCGAGGCTTTCCAGGCTGCAGATCACCAGCAGCAGGGTGATTAGCCAGCCCCTCGGCAGGGGGAGGTGGGTCGGCAACAGGCCACGGCCCGGCATCACCCAAAGCCACACGGCCAGGCCCACCATCAGGGTGCTGACCTGCACCACCCGCAGTGCGGCATGGGCGATTTCCCCCTGGCGTTGCTGCGGCAGGGAGGCTCCTTCGCCGGTGAGGGCATAGCTGAGGCCGAAGTCGACGCCGCTGCGCACCGTCATCTCCACCGTTTGGGTGGTGCTGAGGATGAGGTTCACGATGCCGAGATTCTCGGGGCCGAGGGCACGGCTGAGCAGCAGGTTGGCGATGAAACTGAGGCCCCGACCCACCACCGATCCCCCCAGCAGATGCAGGAAACCTGTCCGCAATCGGGGGGGCGTGGCGGGTGTTTCTCCGGTGGCTTCAGGCATCGGCACCGCTGACGGATCGGCGGCTCATCAGGCGGTACAGACCTTCAACAACCCAGCTCAAGACCAGCATGACGAGGAGATATTTGGGAAACTCCCAAAACCAGTTCCAGATGGTTTCCGAGACGGACCGGAGCGGTACACCATCGATGAAACTGGCCGGATAGATGGCCAGCAGCAAGGCAAATAGCGATTGGGATAGGGAAGCGGTTTGATACCAGATCCGCGCCATCAGTGCATAGAAAAGGCCGAAGCCTGCGGCGCCAAGAACAACGCCTAACCAGCGATACCTTCGGTAGAGGTCGCCGCCAAGGGTCACGTTGGGAAACCACACGTGTTGTCCGTCGACCACGCCAGCATCCATCTGCCCCATGATCTGTTTGGCGATCAGGTGGCCGTCATTGATTTCGGGACGATTGGGGTAGAGGTGCTTGGGAATCCAAAGATAAAGAAGTCCCCCCAGTCCTTGGTTGCCTGCCGCAGGCAGCTCTGATCCGGGGGGATGGAAGAGAAAGGGATCGCTTGAGGGGAAGAGTTCACGGCCCAGCAGTCCGAGCGAGCTTGGTTTGGCTTTCGCTTCGATGAGGGCCTCGCCAACCACAGCTCCGCGGCCGACCAGGTTCTGGGAGGAGGTGGCCTGGAAGGCCGGCGACTCCCGCAGGGTGGCCATCAGGGGGATAAAGACCAAGCTGAAGATCAACAGCGCGATGGCAAGGCCCCGAATCAGCAGGGGAGAAAGCTTGGTCATCCAAAGTCCGCAAAGCATCAGCAGCAGCGGAAAGATCAGCAGTGCCCTGCCACCAGACATGCCCCCCAGCACCAGGGAGAGCAGGCCCATGGCGATCAGTAGTGCGGCCAGGGAGACCTTGGCCCGGTTGGGGCGCCCTTCACTTGGGCTCAAACAGGTTTGCACCGCCAGCGGCAGCAGCAGGGGGAAGAAGTCCCGCAAGCGCATGAAGGGCGCGAAGAGCGTATCTGCTCTCCAGAGTTTTGTGGTCCAGAAAATATAGTTTGCATTGCTTCGATCCAGGGTGCCACTGACCATGCCAACCAGCAGGTAGGAACAGGTGAAGAGTCCCACCACCAGCACCAGCAGCGGAAGGCGACGGGCCATCGCCTGACTCAGGGGGGCGGGATTGAGGCGTCGCAGCAGAGGTCTGTTCAGCAACCCGGCGAGCACGATGGCGGTCGACACGATGCCCCAGAGGGCCTGGGCCGGCTCCACGGCCTGGGCCCAGCCCTTGAGTTCTGGTGCCACCTGGTCGCCGGCCGCCACGAGCAAGCCAGCTCCGAGGCCCCAGCGGATCGTGCCGGCCAGGGTGAGCACGGTGATCGGCGGCAAGGGCAGGCGGTTCAACCAGGGGCGTTCCAGCCAGAGCGCCGTGGCCAACAGCACGAGGGACCAGCAGCACCAAGCCATCGCCACCCAGCGACCGCTGAGCAACCCGAGGGGAAGCCAGAGGAGAATTCCGGCCACAAGGGCCTTGGCAGGGTGGATGAGGAAGGATGTCTTGCCCAGCACCTGATCCAATTTGTCCTGCCGATCGCAGGTCTTGGAAGGGTGCATCACGATCGGGCCCTGCATGGCTTGGCTCTGCGGATAGCCGCCGTCAGCCGGAGGCCAGTATGCCTGAGGGGCTTGGCTGTGTTCAGCTGGGATCAACCTCCTGGCCAGCGTTTTGCGCGGCTGCCAAGAGCCTGCGGTAGTGGCCAATCGCCCGCTGGCCATAGGCCGACCAGCTCAGGGAGCTTCCCGCCAGAGCCAGGGCGGCTTGGCGCTTGGTCTCCCAGAGGCCAGGCTCCTGGGCAAGGCGCTTGAGGCAATGGGCGATGGCCTGCGGGGCGTGGATGGGCACCATCCATCCGGCTGGAAACTCGAAAATGCCGTTGCCGTCCTCGATTCCGGTGGCTCCACCGAGGCGGAGCAGATCCTCGCCACCGGTGTTCGGGGTGCAGATCAGCGGCAAGCCGCTGGCCAAGGCTTGGATTTGGACATAAGCCATCCCCTCCTCAATGGAGGCCATCGCGAAACAATGGGCCTGGCTGTAGTAGTGAACCAGTTCCGCTTGGGGACGGTGGCCAAGGCGTTGCACACTGCTGGGCTGCTGATCCAACAGCTTGGCCAGCTCTGGTGTTTCTCCTCCCAGCAAGGACAAGCGGCCATCGGCGAGGTCTGCGGCGGCAAAACCGGCCAGCAGATCGGCAATGCCCTTGCGGACCGAAAGCGTCCCGGCGTAGATGACGTGCAGACCGTTCTGCGTCGGCGGAGCGGGCGGAGTTTCGGCCGGCTTGAAGTTGCTCAAGTCAACGCCGAAGGCATTGCGGAAGAGCTTGGCGGGCGGGAAGCCACGGGCCAGAAAACTGCGTTCCACGAACAGGCTCGGCACCGCCACGGCCGTGGTGAGGCCATATTCCCGCAGCTCCATCGCCTCGATGCGGGGATGGGTTTCGGTCCAAGTGAGTCCGAATCTGCGGTGTTCCTCCCGCAGCAGCCGACTTTGCTCAAGGATGTGGGAGGAGGAACGCTCCAGCACCGTGGGGACCTGTCGAGCCACGGCCCAGGTCAGCGATGGTTCACTCCACTGCGACCAACCGTGGATCACCTGGCTGCCCTGCAGATGCTTGGCGGCCCGGGTGGCGAACCAACGATGGACCCACCACTGGAGGCGCATCATCAGGCTTTCGCCCCCGAACCGGTAAATCGCTCGCACCACCACAAAGGTGAAGGGCAGGCTCACCACCCGCTCGGGCGGGATTCCCCAGCGCCGCACAAACCAGCGGGGGTAGTTGGTGATCAACCGGTGCAGGTGGCCGTGCTGGTGGAGTTCGCGAGCCAGGTCAAAGGCGTGCCAGCGGCCCCCCACCACCAGCGTGATCCTCATTGGCGACTCTTTGGTCATGGCCTACCCCTGGTTGGTGTCCTGACGTCACAGTCGGGGGCCGAGGCCCACTCCCACTCCAGGATCGTTCTCAGCCGTGCCGCGTAGGTGTGCTCTGGCCGCCGCAGGGCCGCTGCACCCAGCTGGCGCAGTTGGGCTTGCAGGCTGGGATCGGCCAGGATCGCCAGGGCATGCTCCCGCAACTGGTCAGGGGTGTTGAAGAACCCCACGTCAGGGTAGTCCGGCAGAAGGGCCCGATGTTCTTCACTGTCTTTGTAGAGGCCGCAACCGCCGATCGCACCGATTTCGTAGGAACGATCGGTGGAGAGGTCACCATTCGCTTGGCGCAGCAGCCCCAGCACAACGTTGGCGCCATGGATAGCGCGGGTGTAGGCCTCACCGGTCACGGCCCCATGCTGCTCCCAGCCTGGGCTTTTCAGCCCTTTCCAGCTGTTGCCGTAGATCCGCCGCCGCAATCCCGGCAGGTCCGCGAGGGCAGCCAGCCAGGGGAGTCGTTCGGGAGCGCCGGTGCCCACGAAGGCCACATCCACGGCGTAGCGCTCGGCATCGCTTGGATCGGCTGCCGGAGGAACGTGCTGGGAGGGGTCGTAGGCAAAGGGCAGCCAACTGGTGCTGCGGGCGCCGGCCGCCTCCAGTTGTTGCCTGAGGGCCTTTTTGGTGCTGAAGATGTGGTCGTAGCGGCGAAGGTTGGCCAGGAAGCAGCGGCGCCGGTGGATCGGGTTCCAGGGGTCGTCGGTGAGGTAGTTCACGATCCGCCCACCCTGGCGGTGGACCGCCTCAAAGACGGAAGGGGCCAACGGCAGGATGCCCGTGACGAGCACGAGGCGGGGCTGGAGGGTTTCGATCCTCGTGAGCAGATGGCGCTGGAAGCCCCACCATTCCCAGCTGCGGCGGTCAGCCAGGCGATAGAAGATTTTGCCCCGCAGGCGGGCCATGCTCGGCGAGAAGCTGGGAACGGCGGAGGTGTAAGCGACAGCCAGTTCCCCGTTGGCCAGGTCGGCGGCGCCGGCACCGGCCAGGAATTTGCTTCCCAGGGCCTCCGGCGTGGCGGTGTCGGCCAGCATCAGCAGGCGGGTGCTCATCGTTTCACCAGTCACCACGGCTGGATGGAGTCAGGGGGATTTTGCTCCTGCCTTGCGCTGGCTTTCGCCTGTTCCCCCTCGGGCTTGCCGGTGCGGGGGTTGGGCGGCTCGGCTCGGTTGCTGCCGGCAGGGAGGCCATCGTTGAGGAGGATTGCGGCGTCCCATTCTGGTTTTGCGTCTAACGGGGTAGCCTCGGCCGATCTCCATTGCCACCGATGACCATCCCTCCGATTCGCTCCATCTGCTGTATCGGAGCCGGTTATGTGGGCGGGCCCACCATGGCGGTGATTGCCGATCACTGTCCAGACATTCAGGTCACGGTGGTCGACCTCAACGCCGAGCGGATCGCCGCCTGGAACGACGCTGACCTCTCCAAGCTGCCGGTGTATGAGCCAGGGCTGGATGCGGTGGTGGGCCGGGCCCGGGGCCGCAATCTTCACTTCACCACCGAGGTCGACGCGGCCATCGCCGCCGCCGACATGGTGTTCCTCTCGGTGAACACCCCCACCAAGACGCGTGGTGTGGGGGCAGGCCAGGCCAGCGACCTGCGCTGGATCGAGGCCTCGGCCCGCCAGGTGGCCGCGGCCTCCCAGGGCCACACGATCGTGGTGGAGAAGAGCACCCTGCCGGTGCGCACCGCCGAAGCGGTCAAGGCGATTCTGGGCGGTGCCCAGGGCAGCGGCGGCGGCAAGACCTTCTCGGTGCTCTCCAATCCCGAATTTCTCGCCGAAGGCACGGCGATCGAGGATCTCGAGGATCCGGACCGGGTGTTGATCGGCGGAGAGGACCCTGACGCCATCGATGCCCTGGCCAGCGTTTACGGGCACTGGGTGTCTCAGGAGCGGATCCTGCGCACCAACCTCTGGAGCAGCGAGCTCTCCAAGCTCACCGCCAACGCCTTCCTGGCCCAGCGGATCTCCTCGATCAACAGCATTGCGGCCCTGTGCGAAGCCACCGGTGCCGATGTGCGCGAAGTGGGCCGGGCGATCGGCACCGATAGCCGCATCGGGCCGAAGTTTCTGCAGGCCGGGCCGGGTTTCGGCGGCAGCTGCTTCCAGAAAGACATCCTCAACCTGGTGTATCTCTGCCGCCACTACGGCCTGGAGGAGGCAGCCTCTTACTGGGAGAGCGTGGTGGGGCTCAACACCTGGCAGCAGCAGCGGATCGCCCGGCTGGTGGTGAACAGCCTGTTTGGCACCGTGAGCGGTAAGCGGCTGGCGGTGCTGGGCTTCGCCTTCAAGGCCGACACCAACGACACCCGCGAGGCGCCGGCGATCCGGATCTGCCGTGACCTGATCGAGGAGGGGGCCCAGCTGGCGATCGTGGACCCGAAGGTGGATTCCGCCCAGATCGCCCGGGACCTGGACCGTTCGCCGGTGGGGGCCGACGTGGCCGCCGGATCCCGCCCGATCGGCGCCGATGGCAGCTGGCTGGCGGCGAGCACACCCCTTGAGGCGGCCCGCGGCGCCGATGCGGTGCTGATCCTCACCGAATGGCGCGACTACCGCATGCTTGATTGGGCCTCGATTGCCGGGGTGATGCGCCGGCCGGCCTGGCTGTTCGATGCCCGCGCCGTCGCCGATGCCGCCGCCGCCCGCGCCGCTGGCCTCAACGTCTGGACCGTGGGGGAAGGCTGAGATGGCACGCCGCAACCTGATTACCGGCGGGGCCGGTTTCCTGGGCTCCCACCTGGTCGACCGGTTGATGAACGCCGGGGAAGAGGTGATCTGCCTCGACAACTACTACACCGGCCGCAAGGACAACATCCGCCACTGGATCGGCCATCCCGATTTCGAATTGGTGCGTCACGACGTGACCGATCCGATTCGCCTTGAGGTGGATCGCATCTGGCACCTGGCCTGCCCAGCATCGCCGGTTCACTATCAGTACAACCCGATCAAGACGGCCAAGACCAGTTTTCTGGGCACTTACAACATGCTGGGCCTGGCCCGGCGGGTGGGGGCGCGGTTGCTGTTGGCCAGCACCAGCGAGGTGTACGGCGATCCGGAGGTCCATCCCCAGCCCGAAAGCTACCGGGGTTGTGTAAACACGATCGGCATCCGCTCCTGCTACGACGAGGGCAAGCGCATCGCCGAAACCCTCTGCTTCGACTACCAGCGCATGCACGGCACCGAGATCCGGGTCATGCGCATCTTCAACACCTATGGCCCGCGCATGCTTCCCGATGACGGCCGGGTGGTGAGCAACTTCATCGTGCAGGCCCTCAAGGGTGAGCCCCTCACCCTCTATGGCGATGGCAGCCAGACCCGTTCCTTCTGCTATGCCGACGATCTGATCGAAGGCATGATCCGCCTGATGAATGGCGAGCACACCGGCCCGATCAACATCGGCAATCCGGGCGAATTCACGATCCGCCAGCTGGCCGAACTGGTGCGGGATCGCATCAATCCCTCCCTGGAGTTGGTGACCCGGCCATTGCCTCAGGATGATCCACTGCAGCGCCAGCCGGTGATCGACCTCGCCCGCCGCGAGCTGGGCTGGGAGCCCAAGGTGAGCCTGGAGCAGGGCCTGGAGCCCACGATCGCCTACTTCCGCGAGCGCCTGGCCCAGGCTTGATGGCGGGTCCCGTTCTGGTCACGGGTGCGGCGGGCTTCATCGGCGCCGCCGTGGTGCGGAGGTTGCTGGAGCGGGGTGAGCGGGTGGTGGGTCTCGACAATCTCAACGCCTACTACGATCCCGCCCTCAAACGGGCACGCCTGGGGCAGCTGGAGGCCGTTGCCCAGCCTGGGCAGTTTCGCCTTGCGGAGCTGGATGTGGCCGATGGGCCGGCCCTCGCTGCCCTGGTGGCCGCCGAGGCGCCGGATCGGATGATCCACCTGGCTGCCCAGGCCGGGGTGCGTTATTCGATCGACAACCCCGCCGTTTACATCCAGAGCAACCTGGTGGGCTTCGGCTCGGTGCTGGAGGCCTGCCGCCACCAGGGGGTGGCCCATCTGGTGTACGCCTCCAGCAGTTCGGTGTATGGCGGCAACCGGCAGATGCCGTTTTCGGAGCAGCATCCGGTGAACCATCCGGTGAGCCTCTATGCGGCCACCAAGAAGGCCAACGAACTGATGGCCCACACCTACAGCCATCTCTATGGCCTGCCGGCCACGGGCCTGCGCTTTTTCACCGTGTACGGCCCCTGGGGCCGGCCGGACATGGCGCCGATGTTGTTTGCCCGGGCGATCCTGGCCGGCGAGCCGATCAAGGTGTTCAACCAGGGCCAGATGCAGCGAGATTTCACCTACATCGATGACATTGCCGAGGGGGTGATCCGCTGCCTCGACAAACCTGCCAGCGCCGATCCCGATTTCGATCCCCTCCATCCCAATCCGGCCACCGCCGCCGTGCCCCACCGGCTGTTCAACATCGGCAACAGCCAGCCGATTCCTCTGCTGCGCTTCATCGAGGTGCTGGAGCAGGCCCTGGGCCGTGACGCGATCCGCGATCTGCAGCCGATGCAGCCCGGCGATGTGCCCGCCACCGCCGCCGATACCTCGGCCCTGGAGGCCTGGGTGGGCTTCCGGCCCACCACGCCAATTGAGGCTGGGGTTGAGCAGTTTGCGGCCTGGTATCGGGGGTATTTCGGGGGGTGACCCCTGCCCACCAGGCACACTGGGGGGTCGTTGCGTTCCCTCCCCCTTGGCTTCTCTGCAGAGCCTGCGTGGCATGGTGGATCTCCTGCCGGAGCGCACCCCCCTCTGGCAGCGCCTTGAGGCCACGGCCCGGGACCACTTCCGCCGGGCCGCCATCGCTGAGATCCGCACGCCGCTGCTGGAGGTCACGGAGCTCTTCGCCCGGGGCATCGGCGAGGCCACCGATGTGGTGGGCAAGGAGATGTACACCTTTCTCGATCGCGGCGAGCGCAGCTGCACCCTGCGGCCGGAGGGCACCGCCTCGGTGGTGCGGGCGGCGATTCAGCACGGCCTGCTGTCCCAGGGGCCGCAGCGGCTCTGGTATGGCGGGCCGATGTTCCGCTACGAACGCCCCCAGGCGGGACGCCAACGCCAGTTCCACCAGATCGGCTTGGAGCTGCTCGGGGTGGCTGACGCCACCAGCGATGCCGAGGCGATCGCGATCGCCTGGGACCTGCTGGCCGATCTCGGCGTGGGCGGCTTGGAGCTGGAGATCAACTCCCTGGGCACCACTGAGGATCGTCAGCGCTTCCGCTCCGAGCTGGTGGCCTGGCTGGAAGCCCACCATGACCAGCTTGATCCCGACTCCCAGCAGCGCATCAACACCAACCCCTTGCGGGTGCTGGATTCCAAGAATCCTGAGACCCAGGCTCTGCTGGCCGGCGCCCCCACCCTGGCGGATGCCCTGGCCGGTGAGAGCCACGAGCGCTTCACCCGGGTGCGGCAGGCCCTGGAGGCACTCGAGATTCCGTTTGTGCTCAATCCCCGCCTGGTGCGGGGCCTCGACTACTACGGTCACACCGCCTTTGAGATCACCAGCAACCAGCTCGGAGCCCAGGCCACGGTCTGCGGCGGCGGACGTTACGACGGCCTCATCGAGCAGCTGGGTGGCCCGCCCACGGCGGCGGTGGGCTGGGCGATCGGCCTGGAGCGGTTGGTGCTGTTGCTCAGCCAGAGGGAGGCGGCGGTGGCAGGGCCGGCGCCCGATCTCTACGTGATCAGCCGCGGTGAGCTGGCCGAGCGCCAGGCGCTGGTGCTCACCCGCCAGGGTCGCCAGGCGGGTTTGGTGGTGGAGCGCGATGCGAGCGGCTCCGCTTTTGGTAAGCAGTTCAAGCGTGCCGACCGCAGCGGCGCCCCCTGGGCCGCCGTGGTCGGCGACAGCGAGGCGGCCGAGGGTGTGGTGGTGCTCAAGGACCTGCGCGGCGATCAACCCGAACGGCGGCTGCCCCAGGATCAGCTGGTGGAACTCTTGAAGCGAACGAAGTGAAGCGGGAGGTGGCCCCCCCACCATGACGGCTGGATCGTGAATCCGGCCCGTCAGCGTCTCGAGGCGGACCCTCGCAGCTTCCCCCTGTCGCACGCTTGGGTCTGAGAGTTCTGCCCGGCGGCGGGCCTCCCGACCAGCAGCACCAAAAAAAGCGGGCTTTTCGGCCCGCTTTGGTTGTGTGAGGTGGTGGAGGGATGGACGATCAGGCCGAACCCACACCCACATAGGCGCCATAGAAGAAGAGACCGACCACGAAGATCACCGCCATGCCGCCGGCGGTGGCCACCAGCCACAGGGGCAGGACGCCTTCGGTCCAGCGGCTTTTCCAGGCCACGGCGGGTCGGCCGTCGGGCAGACGATCCGGGATCCGGCCGTCGGGGAGATTGGATTTCTTGCCGCTCATGAGGAAACCTCGTGGTCTGGGAGAAGGGCTCGGATCCCTTGACGGGATCGCTTGGTGTGATGGATGAACCCCGAAGGGTTCAGTTGAAGAAGTAGCTGGTGAACAGCACGCCGGTCACGAAGATCAGCAGCAGACCCAGGTAGAGGCTCGTGCGGTTGAGTTCAACCGGCAGGGTGTTGGGGTTCTTGTTGCGTTGCATGGGTGGGGACGGCTGCGGAATTCAGCGGCGAACGAACTGCATGGCCGCCAGCGCACCCAGGAAGAAAACCGTGGGAATGCCGAGGGCGTGAACGGTGAGCCAGCGCACCGTGAAAATCGGGTAATTGCGCGGCGTGGTGGGGGCAGTGGATTGGGTCATGGCTTATTTCAGGCGCTGGTCGAGCTGGGTTTTGCCTTCATAGCGCTGGCTCACCACCGGAGCCTTGCTCTCCTGGACTTGGAAGTAGGCATCGGGCCGGGGCGTACCGAAGGCGTCGTACGCCAGGCCCGTGGACACGAACAGGAAGCCCGCCAGGAAGATGGAAGGGAGGGTGACCGCATGGATGACCCAGTAGCGGATGCTCGTGATGATTTCGAAGAACGGGCGTTCCCCAGTTGAGCCGGCAGCCATTGCAATAAGCACTCAGCGCGTAAATCCTAGGGGTCGGGCCGGAGGCGCCGGGCCCTGCTCTGCGGGTTGGTTACAGAGGGATGCAGTTGGCTGCCAGGCCCCTAGGAGGCAGGCGCCGCCGGCGTCCTAGGGGCCTGGCCTCTCGCCCCAGCCGGGGCGGGGGCGAGAGGCGGAGGTGGCCTGAGGGCTTTGCTGGCCGGGTGCTTTATCCCACCCAGCGCAGCAGGCAGCCCCGTTCGCCCAGCACGAAGCCTTTGCCATCGGGGGTGAAGGCGATGCGGGTGAAGTTGCTGGCCTGTTCGGCGCCCACCGGATCCTTCTGCCAGCTCTTGCCGCCATCGGCACTCACGAGCAGGGTGCCGCTGCCACCGCCGGTCCAGAGAGAACCCTGGGGATCCCAGGCCAGGTCGAGGTAGCCGAAGCCGTTGGTGATCGGAACCACGGGCTTGCTCCAGGCCTCGGCATCGGCGGGATCGGCGTTGAAGCGCAGCTGGGCGCCGCGGGCCAACATCCAGAGGCCGCCTTCAGGCTGGAACCCCATGGACTGCAGCCGCTGGCTGCTCACCCGCTGGTGCGGCTGCCAGGTGGGCTGGCCCGGATCCCAGGTGGCATAGAAGTTGCCCAGGCCGCTCACGCTCACATAGCGGCCGTCATCGGCACGGCGCAGGTCGCGCACGGCACCGGCGGCGTCGCTCACCAGGGCCTGCCAGCTGTTGCCGGAATCAGCGGTGCGATACACCGCCCCCACATTGGTGGCCAGTTCGGCCTGTTTCGGTCCCAGGGCCGTCACCAGGTAGGGCTCGCCGGGCAGCTTGGTGTCGAGGAATAGGCGGGTCCAGCTTTGACCCCGGTCGGTGGTGTGGAGCAGCAGGCCGGGCTGGCCAACGATCCAGCCCTCATCGCCTTGAAAATCGATGCTGATCAAGCGGAAGTTTTCCGCCGCGGGCAGGTCGAGGGCCCGCTCCTGCCAGGTGGAGCCGCCATCCTCGGTTTCCATGATCAGGCGGTTGCTGCCCACCAGGAAGCCGTGCTTGGCATCGCTGAAGGCCAGATCGAGGGGATTGGAGCGGGTGGCCAGGGGCACGGCCTGCCAGGGACTCGTGGCGGCCAAAGGGAGGCCGGTGGTCACACAACCGGAGAGGCCCAGGCCCATGGCTACCAGCAGCACCAGGCTGACCAGGGGGGTGAGCAGTCGGCGCAGGAAGGGGCGGGTCACGGGATCAGCGCAGGGAGTAGAGGGAAAGGAAGAAGGCGATCGCCAGGGCGAAGGCGCCGAAGATCAACACATTCTTCTGGCCGGGGGTCAGGCGGTTCACGCCGAGGCCGAAGTTGAGGTTCTCCTCGAAGCCGCTCGGCTTGTTGCGGGGGCCGATGTCCTTGAAGGCTCCCACCCGGCTGCGGCAGACCGGGCAGCGGAAGCTGACCGGATCCAGATCCAGGAACGGGGTGCCGGCCTCGATGGCGAGTTTCCTAACCCCTTCAGCCGGGTCGTAAACGAAACCGCAGCTGCGGCATTCGAAGCGGTGGGTGGCGGGATCGCTGGCCGGGGCGGCTTCGGCTGCTGGGTCGGGCTCGGCCGCGGGGGCTGCAGGCTCGGTGGCAGCGGGGTTGGGGACCCCATCCGATGCGGCGGACACCTCACCGGGAGCCTGGGCTTCGGTCGAGGTTGAAACCTCCGCCTGCTCCCCTGTGGCCACCACCGCGGCTAGGGCGTTCGCCTCAACCGGCCCGGGGGCATCGGGTGGGCTCCCTGCCGGGGTTTCGCTGCTCATCCGGTGGCCGCCGTTGTGGGCTGACTCTATCGAGGCTTCCCGACCCCCCGTTTGGCCTGCAGCCCCTCCGCGACCCGCTGCTCAGCCGGCCCCGTCGTCGCTGGTCCGGTCCCCCCCGGTCCTGCCTCGCACCCTGTCCCGCGGTGTCGTGGTGGCGACCCCTTCGTCAGGCTCCGGTTGAAGGTGCCAGACTGCCCCCACGCCCGACCTGTACGCATGTTCGTGCTCCCCGGCTACGACGCCTTCCTGGGCTTTCTGCTGATCTCAGCAGCGGTGCCGGTCTTGGCGCTCGTCACCAACAAGCTGCTCTCCCCCAGCAGCCGCAACGGCGAGCGGGAGCTCACCTATGAATCCGGCATGGAGCCGATCGGCGGTGCCTGGATTCAGTTCAATATCCGGTACTACATGTTCGCCCTGGTCTTCGTGATCTTCGACGTGGAGACCGTGTTTCTGTACCCCTGGGCCGTGGCATTCCACCGCCTCGGCCTGTTGGCCTTCATTGAAGCCCTCATCTTCATCTCCATCCTGGTGCTGGCCCTGGCCTACGCCTGGCGTAAGGGCGCCCTCGAGTGGAACTGATCCGCCCCGAGCCATGACTCTCACCCCCTCCTCCGACACCGCCCCGACCCCCGGCACCACCCCCGAAAGCCTTTCGGTGGCTGGCCTGCGCGACCTTCGGGCCGCCAGTTGCTCCCCGGTGGGTGCCCCCACGGTCACCTCGGACCTTTCCGAGAACGTGATCCTCACCAGCCTCGATGACCTCCACAACTGGGCCCGGTTGAGCAGCCTGTGGCCCCTGCTCTACGGCACGGCCTGCTGCTTCATCGAATTCGCCGCCCTGATCGGCTCCCGTTTCGACTTCGACCGGTTCGGCCTGGTGCCCCGCTCGAGCCCCCGCCAGGCCGACCTGCTGATCGTGGCCGGCACCGTGACCATGAAGATGGGCCCGGCTCTGGTGCGGCTCTATGAGCAGATGCCCGAGCCCAAGTATGTGATCGCGATGGGGGCCTGCACGATCACCGGCGGCATGTTCTCCGCCGATTCCACCACCGCCGTGCGCGGGGTGGACAAGCTGATCCCGGTCGACCTCTACCTCCCCGGCTGCCCGCCCCGTCCCGAGGCGATCTTCGATGCGGTGATCAAGCTGCGCAAGAAGGTGGGCAACGAGGCCCTGGCCGAGCGCGGCAAGCTGCTGCCAACCCACCGCTACACCACGATTCCCCACCAGCTCAAGGCGGTGGCCCCGATCGTGGACGGCCGCTACCTGCGGGCTGAAACCCAGCAGGCCGCCTTTGCCGCGGCGGCGGGCTTGCCCCTCGCCGCTCCCCAAACAACCGAGAAGGAAAGGCTGGAAACAACAGCCGCCTCCACAGCTCCTAACTCCCCCTGAGCCATGCCCGAAGAAGCCGCTGCCGTTACCGTCACCGCCCCGGCGCCGGGTCCCGTGAGCACCTGGCTTAGCAAGGAGGGCTTTGATCACGCTGTGTTGCCCGCCGATCACCTGGGGGTCGAGGTGCTGGGCATCGAGCCGGCCTTCCTGCCCCTGGTGGCCACGGCACTGAAGGCCACAGGTTTCGATTACCTCCAATGCCAGGGCGGCTACGACGAAGGCCCGGGAGGCAATTTGGTGAGCTTTTACCATTTGATCAAACTGGCGAGCCTGGCCGAGCGCATCGCCCCCGCCAATGCCCCCGCCGGCACCACCCAGGCCATCCCAGCCGATCTGCGGCCGGAGGAGGTTCGCCTCAAGGTGTTCCTGCCCCGCGATGGCGCCCTCTCGATCCCCAGCCTGTATGGCCTCTACCGCGGCGCCGATTGGCAGGAGCGCGAAACCTTCGACATGTTCGGCATCAATTACGAAGGCCACCCCCATCCCAAGCGTCTGCTGATGCCGGAGGACTGGAAGGGGTGGCCTCTGCGCAAGGATTATGTGCAGCCTGATTTTTATGAGATGCAGGATGCGTATTGATCTTCGGGCGAAACGCCCGTAGCTCGGCTCACTCAGTGTTTCCAACGGCTTCGACAGTTGTCTAGCTGAAATGAATGCCGAGTTGAAACAGAGGCTCACCCCACGAAGGTCGCTGATGTTGGCGGATCTGGGCTTTTCTAGGCTCTTCCCTCTAGACTAATTAGCTCTCAACCATAGCTCTCAACCCTAGACTGTTGATTCCAGAGTTTTGCGTAGCGGCCATTTTTCGATAGCAGCTGATCGTGCCTGCCGCGTTCAATAATGGCACCGTTCTCCATGACGCAGATCAGATCTGCATTCACGATCGTGCTCAACCTGTGGGCGATCACAAGGACGGTGTGTTTGTTATGGAAGCGATCGATCGCCTGCTGAACGAGCCGTTCACTTTCGCTGTCCAGAGCGCTGGTGGCTTCATCAAGGATCAGCAGTTCAGGATCGCGCAGGATGGCACGGGCTAGGGAAAGCCTTTGGCGTTGGCCGCCACTGAGTCGATATCCCCGTTCACCCACCAGGGTCTCGAATCCATCGGGGAGCGTCTTAATGAAACGAGCTGCCTGGGCCTGTTCAGCGGCCATTTCGATCCCTTGGCGACTGGCTCCTGGAGTGCCGAAGGCGATGTTTTCAGCAATCGTGGCATTGAACAGGAACGTATCCTGACTCACAACGCCGAGCCGTTGTTGCCAGCTCACCAGGTCAAACGTGGCCCGGTTGGTGTCATCCACAAGAATTTTGCCTTCGCTGGGGTCGTAGAGGCCAGCCAGAAGATCGGCGATGGAGCTCTTGCCAGCACCGCTGCTGCCGACCAGGGCGATCGTCTGACCCTTGGGAAGGATGAGGTTGATATCGGTGAGGGCTGGCTCAAGTTCCGGCGCATAACGGAGGGAAACGTTTCTGAGCTCGATACCTTGATGAATGGCTTCGAAGGTGTTGCCGCCGCGGCTCCGGAATTGCTTATCCTTATGGTTGAGAAACCCATTGAGGACATCGAGATTGGCCGAGTTGTTCTTCAGCTGTAGCAGGGTCTGGCTGAGATTGCCGAAGGTCCCGTTCAGTCTCTGTAGGGCCACCACAAACGTCACCAGGCTCGGCAGCACGCCGGAGTTTCGATCTCCAAAGAACAACACACTCAGGCCAGCAATCACAGCAATCATCAGGATCGGTAAGGTCACGATGATCGGCGCATTCACCGCGTTGAGTCTGGTTTGGGCGCGGCTGTTGATCTCGACGGCGCGTGTCTGGTTGGCCACGACTTGATCGGCAACGTCCAGTTGTCCACTGGTGTGGAGCAGCCTCAGACCCTGGATGTTCTCGGTCATGCGGCTGGAGAGTTCCCGCTCGAGCTCGGTGGATTCCACCGCCCTGGTCCTAATCCTCGGAAGGAGCTGCTGCTGAACCAGCGCCAGCACGCCCGCCATGCAGATCGCTGCCACCAGCAACCAGGGGGAAAGGTTGATCAACACCACCAGATAGGTGATCAGCATCAATAGGTTCAAGGCCAGGGTGCTGACAATGTTGATTTCCTTGATGACCGTTCCCGGTCCGGAACCATTGATGTACTGAAGATCCCCCACCCTGTAACGGCTGGCACAGGGGAAGCTGAACCCCAGCACCTGGGAGTGGAGCATGGTGGTGAGACGGGCTGATGTGCGGTTCGCGTAGTAGCCCACGGACACGGATCCCACAAACATCGCCAGGCTCTGACCCACCTTCAGCAGCACCGCCACTCCCAGCAGCATCAGAAACAGCTGGTTGCGCGGCAGGCTGTTCAGCAGTTCCCCCAACTGGGGTAGGGAGCTCAGCAATGGTTTAGTTGCCCAGTTGATGCTCGAGCCCTGCGGCTTGGACAGCAGATCCACCGCCAGGAAAATCACGCCGAGGGTGGCTCCCTCCGCCGCCGCCTGCAGCAGGTTGCAGACCAAGTTCAGGCTGATCAGTCTCCACTCCTTGCGTGCCGTGAGGCGGATCAACCGGGATGCCGGCCTCTGATCGCGGAGAGGCTCGAGGCCTTTGCGGAGGAGGCTGCGCAGCAGGCGGAGGGGGTGGGCCAAGTGTGCCGGTTACGGTTGAACAACCGTCGAGGATCTGACTAGCATAAACTGACAAGGCTTGAGTGAGAATGACGACCATCGCCAGAAGGTCTGGTTAAGGAGTGAGGATTGATTTCGTGTAGGCGTCTGGTTATTCAGCATGGACACCCTTTGGGGCTGGATATAACGAGGATCTGGTTCAGCCGCTTCAGATTATTTGTGAATACTTCGCACTATTTCGATATTTGATGCTATCGGTTCGCCGTCATTGAGGTGGGCATTGCTACGGGTTCTTCGGGTGGGGAGGGCGGTGCCTCACCCCTCCCTCCGGTGTTTCTTGAAAAACCGCATCACCGCCAGCGCCACGCTGCGGGAATCATGGCGGAGGGTGGCGCTGGGGCGGGCGCCCTGGAGGGGGGCCAGCATCACCTCGTAGCCCTGGCTGCGCAGGGTGCGGGCGTCACAGCTCACGGGTTCGGCGCCGCGCAGGCGGTAGTTGTGGACCAGGGCGGTGTCGTCGAGTTTTTCCTGGGCCAGCACGCAATCAAACAGCCGCTGATCCACTCCCAGGGTGGCCAGCTGGGCCTCGATCGCCCGAAGGTGGCCGCCCACATCCAGGCCATCGGTTTCGCCGGGCTGGGTCATCAGGTTGCAGATGTAGAGCCTGGGGGCCCGGCAGCGGCTGATGGCGCTCACCAGCTCCGGCACCAGCAGATTTGGTAGCAGGGAGGTGTAAAGGCTGCCCGGCCCCAGCACGATCAGGTCGGCGTTGGCGATGGCCTCCAGGGCCTTGGGGAGGGCAGGGGGCCGCTCCGGCGTGCATCCAAGCCGCACGATCGGGCTGGTGGCCTTGCCGATGGTGGATTCCCCTTCGATCCGGTCGCCGTTTTCCAGTTCGGCCCAGAGGCGCACATCGGCATTGGTGGCCGGCACCACCTGGCCCTGCACCGCCAGCACCCGGCTGCTGGCGGTGATCGCCGATTCCAGATTGCCGGTGATGGCGGTGAGAGCCGTGAGGAAGAGGTTGCCGAAGCTGTGGCCCTCCAGGCCGCTGCCGGTCTTGAAGCGGTATTGGAACAGCCGCGTCAGCAGCGGCTCTTCGCGGGAGAGGGCCGCCAGGCAGTTGCGGATGTCGCCGGGCGGTTGCACACCAAATTCACGCCTGAGCACGCCGCTGCTGCCGCCGTCATCGGCCACGGTCACGATCGCGGTGATGTTGCCGCTGTACCGCTTCAGGCCGCTCAGCAAGGTGGCCAGACCGGTGCCGCCGCCGATGGCCACAATGTTGGGACCCCGGTTAAGCCGGCGCTGGGCCAGCAGGGCATCCACCAGCACGGTGTCCTTTTCGGGCGCCAGGGCTTGCTGGATCGAGCCGAAGCTGCGGCTTTGCCCCAGCCACACCATGCCACCGCCCACCAGCAGCACCAGTGGGCCCGTGATGCCCCGCGGCATCACCTGGGTGACCTGGGCCAGCAGCCACTTGATCGATTCCAGCGTCCAGTAGATCGGCTGCAGATCGGCCCACACCGCCGCACCCAGTAGCGCCAGCAGCAGGCCGATGCCGGACGTGAGCATCCAGCGCTTCACCACCAGGCCGGGCTGTAGCCAGCGCACCGCCCGACGGGAGCGTGTCACCAGATCGCGCTGGCGCAGCTCACCTCGGCCGAGCCACTCCGGCCGGCTGGTCCGGCGGGGGCCCTGGGGAGTGGTGCCTCGGCGGGGCAAGGGGTTGGCGCCGGAGCGCCGCAGTGTTACTCCAACTCTACGAATGAACACCAGGGGATGAAACAGGCAGGATGGGGGGGTTGCCCTTGACGTGCTTCACCGGTCGTGGCCGTTCCCCCCCCTCCTCCGGACTCCGGGGACGACGCCACGGCGCCAGCCAACGCCAGCGCGGCCCGCGGATCAGGGCCCCTGTCCGAGCCCCAGCCAAAGACGGAGCTCCTGCCAGAACCAGAAACGGTGGCGGATCTGCGGTCGTTGGTGGTGCGCTGGGGGGATCGCACCGTTCTCGACGGGGTCGACCTGCAACTCCAGGCCGGCGAGCGACTGGTGGTGGTGGGCCCCTCCGGCGCCGGCAAATCCACGATCCTGCGGCTACTGGCCGGGCTGCAGCTGCCCACCACAGGTGAGCTGCGGATCCACGGCGAACCTCAGACCTACCTCCGCCTCGACCAGCGCCATCCCCCCGATGTGCGCCTGGTGTTTCAGAATCCCGCCCTGCTCGCCTCCCTCACCGTGCGCGAGAACGTGGGCTTCCTGCTCTACCGCTTCAGCCGTCTCGGTGAGGCGGAGATTCGTGAGCGGGTCAGCCGTGCCCTTGAGGCGGTGGGTCTGTATGGCATCGAGGACCGACTGCCCGGCGAACTCAGCGGAGGCATGCAGAAGCGGGTGAGTTTCGCCCGGGCCCTGATCGATGACCCGGCCGCGGTTGAAGGTCGTTCGCCGCTGCTGCTTTTCGATGAACCCACCGCCGGCCTTGATCCGGTGGCCTGCACCCGGGTGGAGGATCTGATCGTGCGCACCACGGAACTCACCAATGCGGCCGGTGTGGTGGTGAGCCACGTGATGAGCACGATCGAGCGTTGCGCCGAACGGGTGGTGCTTCTCTACGACGGGCGGTTCCGCTGGGACGGCAGCCTTGCCGACTTCCATCGCACCGACAATCCCTACGTAACCCAATTTCGGAGCGGTAGTCTGCGCGGACCGATGCAGCCGGCCGAGCTCTGAGCCCATGCGCCGCACTGTCCGTGAGGCCCTGGTTGGTTTTTCCCTCGTGGCGGCTGTGGCCGGCGGCTTCGGTCTGTGGTTCTGGCTGAAGGGCATCTCCCTGGCCCGCAGCAACTGGACGATTCAGGCCAGCTTCCAGGATGCGGCCGGCCTGGCCACCCGCTCCCCCGTCTCGTTCCGCGGGGTGCTGGTGGGCCGGGTGCGTTCCATCAAGGTGAACGCCCGGGAGGTGCTGGCCGATCTGGAGATCACCGACCCCACCCTGCGCCTGACCCGGCCGGTGGTGGCCCGGGTGGGGGCGGCCTCCCTCCTGGGGGGGGATGCGATCGTGTCGCTGCTGAGCGCCGGTCCGCCCCAGTCCCTGACGGGCCCCGGCCCCCGCGATCGGGGTTGTGACAACAGCCGCATGGTGTGCAACAAGGGTCGGATCCGCGGCGTGGAGGCTCCCACCCTCGATTCGGTGACCACCACCATGCAGAAGCTGCTCGACCAGGCGGACCAGGAGCGGTTGGTGAAGCGTCTCGCGCAGGCCACCGACGCCTTTGACAAGACCGCCGATGAAACAAAAAAGCTCGCCGTTCAGGGCCAGGTGTTTGTGGGGGATGCCGGGAAGCTTGTGAAGGGCCTCAACGGTGTGGTGGGCAAGACCGATCCGATCGTCCAAAACCTCACCGCCGCCAGCGTCGATGCCCGCAAGGCCAGCAGCTCCGTGAAGCAACTGGCCGGCCGGCTCGACCAGGCCAGCACCGTGAAGGATCTAGAGGCCACCCTGGCCAATGCCCGCCAGCTCACCCAGCGCTGGGATGCGGTGGGGGGGGATGTGCAGAAACTCACCGGCGACCCCGGCTTCGTGGCCGGCCTGCGCAGCGTTTCGGTGGGGCTGGGCCGCTTCTTCGATGATCTCTATCCCGGCACGGCGCCGGCTGGCGGTGCTTCGGCCGGACGCCGCGAGGACGCCGCGGCCCACGCCGTGGAGTCAGCCAAGCCTGGGGCCGTTCGTTCCCGCCCGAATCGTCCCGATCCCGCCGACCGCTTCGCGCCCCGCACCAAGGCCCCGGCCATGCCGGTGCCCGCCTATGGCTTCGAGGTGCCCTAGCCGCCGATCGGAGGGCCTCAGAGCCCAGCCACCGCCTCCAGGGCGATCGCCGCAATCGCCTGGTCGCTGGCCTTGGGCAGTTGGACGTAGCGGCCGCCTGCGGCCTCGGCCAGGTCCTTGCCCATGCCGCTGCCGATGAACTTGCGCTCGGTGTCGATCACCAGCAGCTTGATGCCCAGCGAGCGGTAGCGGCTGGCCACCTGCTTCACCTCCTCCTTGAGGTCCACCGGTTCCTCCCCCTCCAGCACGGGCTGGCCCAGGGAGCGGCCCAGGGGCACGTTGCCGCGGCCATCGGTGATCGCCACCACCACCACCTGGCCCAGGTCGCCGGTGGCCAGGGCGTTGGCCCCCACCCGGGCGGCCTGGGTGAGGCCGTGGGCCAGCGGCGAGCCGCCGCCGCAGGGCATCGATTCGAGCCGGCGGCGGGCGGCGGTGATCGAGCGGGTGGGAGGTAGCAGCACCTCGGCCTGCTCGCCGCGGAAGGGGATCAGGGCGACTTCGTCGCGGTTTTCATAGGCCTCGGTGAGCAGCCGGATCACGGCCCCCTTGGCGCTCTGCATGCGGTTGAGGGCCATCGAGCCGCTGGCATCCACCAGGAAGATCACCAGGGCGCCCGCCTTGCGCTGCAGCTGCTTGGCCCGCAGGTCGCCGTCCTCCACGATCACCTTGCGGTGGGGGTCCCTGGCGCGGCGCGCCTTTTGGTAGGGCGCGGCGGCCCGCAGGGTGGCGTCCACGGCGATGCGGCGCACGGGGCCCCGGGGCAGCATCGGTTTGACGTAGCGCCCGCGGGACTCACTCATCACCACGGCGCGGCTGCCGCTGCCGCCGCTCTTCGCCTTCGCCGCGCCGAAGAGCAGCAGGTCGGGGTCGATGGCGGTGGCCTCCGGATCTAGCAGGAACTCCTCGGGGATCTGGGGGGGAGCCTGATCCTCGGGGGTGTCGTCCTCGGGCTCGTCTGGTTCGTCTTCGCTGTCGTCGTGCTGGTCGTCGTCCGGCTCCTGCTCGTTCTCAGGCGGTTCGGGCTCCTCAGGCGGTTGCTCCCCCTCGGGCGGCGGCGGCGGTGGGGGTTCGAGGGGTTGGTCGGGATCGGGCGGCGGCATCTGCAGGGCCCGGGGCGCGATCACCAGCCGCACCGCCACCTGGAGATCCTCGGCTTCCACCTGGTCGCGGCCGCTGAGGGCGGCATGGGCCCGCGCCACCCGCACGGCGTAGAGCTCGCTGCGGTGGCCCTCCACGCCGCCGCGGATCGCCTCGGTCACCAGGTAGGTGATCTGCTCACGGCTGATCCGCACATCCGGTAGCCACTGGCGGGCCAGCAGCAGCTGGGTGGCCAGGCCGTCCGTTTCCTCCTGGAAGCGGGCCCGAAACGCTTCCACCGATTCGCCGTGGTCGAGGGCGGAGCGGGTGATGGCCACCCGCTGCTCCACATCCAGCAGCTGGTTGGCTGAGAGGCAGATGGCGAAGCGATCGAGCAGGTGGTCGCGCACCGCCCCCTCCTCGGGGTTGTAGGTGGCGATCAGCAGGCAGCGGCAGGGGTGGGAGAGGCTCAGCCCCTCGCGCTCGATCCGGTTGTCGCCCGACCCCACCGCCGCCAGCAGCAGGTTGGTGATCTGGTCGTCGAGCAGGTTGAGCTCATCGATGTAGAGCACGCCCCGGTGGGCTTCGGCCAGCAGGCCCGGCTGGAACACCGGTGCCCCGGCGGCCAGGGAGGCGGCCACATCCACCGAGCCCACCAACCGGTCTTCGGTGACCCCCAGCGGCACCTGCACGAAGGGGGCAGGCTCCACCCGCGTGGGCAGCAGGGCGGAGCGGTCGGTGCCGCTGGCGTCCCCCCCCAGCTCGGTGATGCGGCGGCGGGTGGGGGCGTCCCAGTCGTCCGGGCGGGCCGGGTCCACGTGGAGGGCCGTGGCGGCGCTGCCCAGATCAAGGCTGTCGATCGGCGGCAACAGGGCGTGGAGTCCCCTGGCCAGCACGGATTTCCCGGTGCCCCTTCCGCCGGCGATCACCACGCCCCCCAGGCCGGGATCCACGGCCGCCAGCAGCAGGGCCAGCTTGAGCGTGCCGTGGCCGGTGATCGCCGCCAGAGGGAAGGCGCGGGCGGCCTGGTCGGAGGTTCCCACGGCTGTGGCGGCGCTGCCGGTGCTGCTGGCGACCATGGGGGAGCGGAGGACCCTCGAATCGGGAAGTCTCGCCGATCGCGGCCAGGCCAGCGTTTGTCGTGACAGGACCTGTGGGCCTTGGCGTGCCGCTGGGGGACCGCTTCTGCCGCATCGAGGGCTGATGCCTGCTGTCGAGGCGGTGCCAGGCTGGGGGCCTACGGGTCGAGAGGCTGCTCGCGCCCACCCCGTCCGATCCTCTGTTCCTGAATCCGTGATGATCCGCTCCGATCGGCTGCGTTGGCCGGCCAGCCGTCGCAGCCCGGCGGTGCCGCCGGGCCCCTTGGTTCGGCTGTCTGCCCTGCTGCTGTTCCTGGCGCCGTTCCCCCTGGCCCAACCGGCCCGCTCCGCTGAGGTCCAGCTCCAGTGCCAGGGCACCCTGCTGGAGGCCAGGGGCAGCGCTGAGCGCAAGCGTCCGTTGGCGCGGATCGCCTTCTCCCTCAACCTGGAGGCCGAGGGTCCCACGGCCGATGGAGCCCTCGGCCGCCTCCAGAGCCGGCTTGCCGCGGTGAGGTCGGCCCTGCGGGAGCTGGGGGTCGAGGGGCTGGAGGTGGGTTCCCCTTCCATCTGGTCCAGGCCTGCGGAACCCGGCCGGCCCGCCCTGGTGCAGGCCAATCTGCCGGTGGCCGGCAAGCTGGCGGCCCGGCAGCTTCAGGGGCTGATCCGCCGGGTCGGCGCCCTTCCCGGGGTTCGGCTGGCGCCCGTGAGCCCGGAGGCGGACCCCGCCGGAGCCGAAGCCTCCCGCCAGGCCCTGCTAGCGGCCGCTTTCCAGGATGCGGAGGCCCAGGTCCGACCGCTCGCCCAGTTGATCGGGAGGACCCGTTTGGTGCCCCTGCAGATTCAGCTGGAGGGAGGTGGTGGGCCCGTGATGATGCGGGCGGCCATGGCGGAGGCCGCACCGCCACCGCCCTTCGATCCGGCCGAGTTGCCCAAGCCCATCGATCGTCTGGCCATGCAGGTGCAGTTCTGCGCGGTTCAGAACCGGTACTGAAGCCTGGCGTTGAGCCCCCTGCCCAATAGCGAGTCGGTCCAGGGGCCGGGTGCCGATGCCAGGTGCTGACTGTGCTGGGGATACCCCTTCAGCTGAGCAGCACCCAGAGGCCCTTGCAGCCGATGTGGAGAGCTTGGTCGGTGCCGAGGTTGAAGAGCCTGCGGCACTTGCACCAATCGATCAGGCCATGGGCGAAGAATTCCGCCAGACCCAGCCAGGCGTTGCCGCTGATCAGGGCCACCGCCAGCGCATGGGTGCCTGCATGGCCGGCCAGCCAGTAGGGCCAGGCCATTCCTTCCACCAAGGTTCCCGGACATTTGCCAACGGCGATCTTGTCGCTCTGGAGCGGAAAGTCGCAGAGGCAATGGCCGAAGCAAAGAACCAGGAACAGGGGCAGACCGCTGAATCCCAACAGGGCCATTGAACCGGTCAACCAAAAATTTGTCTTTGCTGATCTTAATCCTCGTCCCCAGGCTGGGGATTGTTCTGCATCACACCCCACCCGCACCTGGGGCCAGGGCACCACGCTGCGCCCGCTTCCAGCGGCAGATGGGCGTCCAGGGCACGGGCGGCCTGGGCGGCGGCGATCGCGTTCGGGGCCGATCCGCGCCGCGGCGATCCGCGCCAGGCCATCTCCCATCCTCCGCTTCGGCCCGACCAGCAATCGCCAGGACTTCCGGCCAAGCCAAGCGGAATCGAGTGGCTCGCCAGCAGGGGCCGAAACCTTTGGCTAGAGCGGCCTCGGCGGTCTTGGCGGTTGGGCTGAGGCACGTTCAGCGGTTGGAGTCGCAGGGCGGGACATCGACTAAGTTGGCAAGAATTTGTTAATCACGGATGGGGCTCCTTCGTGGGTGATGGCTTAACCGACCAGCCATCGGGTTTTCCTGCGCTTCTTGGCTCCCACCACGGCCACGGCTGGCTTCTGATCCGTGGCATGGCGGCCGTCTTGTTCACGACCGCTACTGCAGCGGCGAGCCATGCCGGGCCGCTTTCACCTGCGCCAGCGGCCGCACCGACGTCGGTCGACTGGATCCAGGCCCTGGATCCGAAGGGCTTTTACGCCACCTTCGGCGCCGGCGTGGGCTGGCCCCAGCCGGTTCACTACAGCGACGACCGCCTCGGCCCTCGCCTGCCGATCCGGGGTGAGGTGCTGACCAACCCGGGCTTCGCCTCCGAGCGGGGTCTCGGCTACGACTTCGGCAGGCTGCGCGGCGAGCTCAGCTGGGTGCGTCGCCAGGCAACGGTGGACGAGGCCGGCTCCAGCTGGACCGTGGGACCTTTCCGCCCCATCGTCAGCCGCGACAGCCTCAAGGTGAGGAGCAACAGCGGCTTCGCCAGCCTTTATCTGGATCTGCCCGTGCAGGGCACCCGTCTGATTCCCTACGTGGGCGGTGGGCTGGGCTTCACGGCCCTGCAAACCAGTCCCACCACGATCGAGCTGCGCCGATTCAGTTCCACCTTCGGCGGAAGCGGCAACCTGCCGGCCTACCAGGCCAAGGCGGGGATGGCCTTTCGTAGTTCGCCCCGCACGGATCTGTTCGCCGAGGCTGTGTTTCAGGGCTCACCGGCCCGCACCCAGGGCAGCCTGGAGCGCAGCGCCCTGATCAACTGGGGCTGGTCCCCTTCAGGGCTGCAGGTAGGTGGTCTGGCGGAGGCTCCCCTCCAGGTGGTCCATCAGGCGGCGGGCGTCGCGGATGGCCAGGTCGCCGCGGTCGATGGCGGCCTCGCTGGCCACCCGCAGCCGCTCCAGCAGGGCGAGCGGATCGTGCTCCATCGCCTGCAAGACCTCGGCGTTGGTGTCGCCCCGCACCACGTGGTCCACGCTGTAACGGCCGCCGGCGGTGAGGCGGATGTGCACAGCGTTGGTGGTGCCGAAGAGGTTGTGGAGGTTGCCCATCACTTCCTGGTAAGCGCCGCCCAGGAACAGGCCGATCCAGTAGGGCTGATCGGCCTGGAGTTCATGCAGTTCCAGCAGGGCTTTGCTGTGGCCGCGGTCGATGAAGCGGTCCAGCTTGCCATCGGAATCGCAGGTGAGGTCGGCCAGGGTGCCCAGCCGGGTGGGCTGCTCATCCAGCCGATGCAGCGGCAGCACCGGGAAAAGCTGGTCGATCGCCCAGGTGTCGGGGGCCGAGCGGAACACCGAGAGGTTGGCGTAATAGGTGCCGGACTGGGAGGCCCGCAGGCGCTCCAGTTCCTCGGGCACCGGCGTGCCGGCGGGGAGCGCCTCGAGCCTCAGGGCGATCGTGGTGCTGCAGGCCGAGGTGAGCTGCTCGGCCATGGCCCGCTCCGGCAGGCTCATGTAGCCGAGTCGGAAGGCGGCCAGGGCGTCGTCGCGGAACTTGAGGGCATCGTTCCAGGCCTCCTGCAGGCGCTCTGGAGGCAGGGGTTCGCTGCCGCTCACGCCGGCGAGGGTGTCGCGCAGGTTGCGCACGATCAGCGGTTCCTCGGCCGCCGGCTCCGGCACAGAGAGCGGTGGCCGGCTGGCGCCGAGCACATCGAACACCAGCACCGAGAAGTGGCTGGCGATGGCGCGGCCGCTCTCGCTCACCAGGGTGGGCATGGTCACGCCGTGGGGTTCGCAGCACTCCCGCACGGTGGCCACCACGTCGTTGGCGTAGTTCTGCAGGGAGTAATTGGTGGAGGCGGCGGTGGCGGTGCGACTGCCGTCGTAGTCGATCCCCAGGCCGCCGCCCACATCGAGGTAGCCCATCGGTGCCCCCAGCCGGGTGAGCTCCACGTAGAGCTGGCCGGCCTCCTGGAGGGCATCCTTGAGCACGGCGATGTCGTTGATCTGGCTGCCGATGTGGAAGTGCAGCAGGCGCAGATCGCTCAGCAGCCCGGCGGCGCGCAGGGCCTCCACGGTGGCGAGCAGATCGGGGATTGACAGGCCGAACTTGGCCCCCTCCCCCACCGAGCTGCCCCAGCGCCCGGTGCTGCGGGTGGACAGCTTGGCGCGGATGCCGATGAACGGCGCAGCCCCCAGATCGGAGCTCGCGGCGATGATCCGCTCCACCTCATCGGCCTGCTCGATCACCACCACCGGCTGGCGGCCGAGGCGGCGGGCCAGGATCGCCGTTTCGATGTAGCGGCGGTCCTTGTAGCCGTTGCAGATCAGCAGGGCCTCGGGGTCGTCGAGCAGGGAGAGGGCGATCAGCAGCTCGGCCTTGCTGCCGGCCTCCAGGCCGAAGTGCCAGCGGCGGCCGCTCTCCACCAGCTGCTCCACCACATGGCGCTGCTGGTTGCACTTCACCGGAAACACGCCCTGATAGCGGCCCCGGTAGGCGTATTGGGCAATCGCCCGCTCGAAGGCTGCATGGAGCCGTTCGAGCCGGTCTTCGAGGATGTCGTCGAAGCGAATCAGCAGCGGCAGGCTGAGGTTGCGGCCCTGCAGCTCCTCCACGAGCTCCACCAGATCCAGCGCTCCGCCCCGCTCGCCGCGGGGCTGCACGATCACGTGGCCCCGCTCGCTCACGGCGAAATAGGGGTCGCCCCAGCGATCAATGCCGTAAAGGGCGGCACCGTCGGCGGCGCTCCAGGCCAGGCTCGCGGTGGTGGCGGGGCTGGACCCGGGCTGGCCGTTGCCGGCGTTGGGGACGGCCGTGGCGCCGGAGGGGTTGGCGAGCACCATGGGGCCCGGGGGATGTGGCATTGATGTGGAGCCGAATCTAGGGGGTCTGTTCCAGCCGCAGGCTGCGGGCATGCACCGTTCAATCCTGGGCTGTTTCGCCCCCGGGGTTGGGTCCGCCGTCGATGACTTCGAGACCCTGGCCGGTGAACAGCGGGACGGAGCCGGGGATTGAGCCGCTGCTTGGATTGGGGCCCAAGGTCGAGCGTGGTTAACCAGTCCCGGCACCGCCGCAAGATCATCTCGCTGCTGATCAAGCTGTCGACCCGAGGCACATTCAGCCGGCGTGCCCAGCAAGGCCTGTGGCGGCAATGCCCTGGCGTCAGCCTGCCATCGGCGGGCTTCCCTCAGCTGGGCAGCAGGGGCACGCCTTCCGCTCCGGCCGCCGCCTGCAGGGCCTTGTCGCGGCTGGCCAGGGGCAAGCCGCGGCGCAACGCCAGCTCCAGGTAGGCGGCGTCATAACTGGTGAGGCGGTGGCTGCGGGCGAGGGCCAGCGTGTCGTGCCAGACGCTGGCGGTGCTGGGTTGGTCCACGCTGATCGGCAGATCCTCCAGCAGGCCGAGGAAGGTGCGGCTGGCGGCACCACTGATGCGGCCCCGCCGTTCGGCCTGGACCAGCACGTTGGCCGTTTCCCAAAGCCATAGAGCCGGCACGTGGGCCTGGTGCGTCTGCAGTTGCTCCAGGATCGCCCAGGCCCCATCGCTGGCCTCATCGGCAAAGCACCAAGCACAGCTCAGCGAGACATCGAGCACCAGATCGCCGGCGGTCGCCGCAGTGTCGGCGGTCGATTCCAGGGCGCTCATCGGCGCCCCTGATCACGCAGCTCGGCGATGCTGATGCCGCCGAGGCTCTGCCCCTGGTTGAACTGGCGTAGGCGGACGATGGTCTGCGCCACGCTGCCGGGGGACTGGGCAACGGGAGGCACCAACCGCGCCACGGGGTGACCGTGGCGGGTGATCGTGATCTGCTCGCCGGCGCTCACGGCATCGAGCAGGGCCGCCAGATGGGTCTTGGCCTCGAAGGCACCGACGCTGCGCATGGGGACAACTTCAACCAGTTTCAAACCAGTTTAAGCGGCTTCCGTTCTTTCCGGCCGCCCGGCGTGATCACCAGCAGTTCGAGCTACGCCTGGCGCCACCCCTAGTCGGCTTGGTGATCTCTGCCGAGATGATGGAATCACTGCAGTAGCAGTCTTTTCAGGCCTTCAAACCGTTCGAAATCGCGATCGAAACTCACCAGGCGCTAGCCATTGGCGATCGCTAGGGCCGCCAGATGGGCATCGGTGCAGAGCCGGGCCGGCAGCTCAGCGCTCCGCAGCAGCTGGTGAAACACCTCCCAGCCGTCGTGCTCCGGCTCAGTCCGCTTCACGCCACGCTGCTGGCCCAGGGCTTCCAGCGGGTTGGCGGTGGTGATCACGGGTCGAGCAGCTCGAACAAGGCGGCGTTGCCGAGTTGGTGGGCCTTGATAGCCAGCGAGCCGTCTAAGCGCGGCAGCGTGAATACGAACCTAGCGCTATGGCCTTAACCCCTAGATAATCCCGCTTTTGGTAGTAATCATTACAGTAAATGGGTTGTCTTTTCTAGGCTCACGATGACCCGATTGCGCGCGGTAGGCCGCTGCCCCTCCGCCCCGGGTGCTGTTGCTATTGCCCTTGCCACTTCCTTCCTCCTGCCGCTGGCGGCAACGGCTGTGCCGATCCAGGCCCCCGGCAGTGGCAGTGGCGCAGCGCCAGCCATCGGTGGAACCTCCGGCATGGCAGCAGGCCCCCGGCGCCCCGGCGCGATCCCCTCCACCTCCCGAAGCCGTGACACCGGCGTGAGCTCCGACCTCTCCTCGGGACCCCGCCGGCCTGTTCCCGGCAAGAGCGAGGCCCTCACCGCCCAGAAGTAAGGCGGCAGGTCCCTTCGCGGCCCATCCAGCCAAGCTCGGGAGCTCGAGTCCGGCGTGGTGCCCCTGTTCCAAGGCCAGGGTCTGGCTTCGTTGGAGCTGAAGGGCCATGGGCGCCCGGAGCCTGGTCCTCCCTCCTTGCTTGCCAACCGGCCACCCCAGCACGGACGATGGCCCCCATCACCTTGCCCAGGATCCATGGCCGTCGAACGCTCCTTCATCGCCATCAAGCCCGACGGGGTGCAGCGGGGCCTGGTGGGGGAAATCCTCGGCCGCTTCGAGCGCAAGGGCTTCAAGCTGGTGGGCCTCAAGCAGCTCACCCCTAGCCGCGAGCTGGCCGAGAACCATTACGGCGTGCACCGGGAGCGCCCCTTCTTCGCCGGCCTGGTGGATTTCATCACCAGCGGCCCGGTGGTGGCCATGGTGTGGGAAGGCGACGGCGTGATCGCCAGCGCCCGCAAGCTGATCGGCGCCACCAAGCCCCTCGAGGCCGAGCCCGGCACGATCCGCGGTGACCTGGCCGTGAACATCGGCCGCAACGTGATCCACGGTTCCGATGCCCCGGAAACCGCCGAATTTGAGATCGGCCTGTGGTTCACCCCCGCCGAGCTCAGCGACTGGACTCCGGCCGACCAGGTGTGGCGCACGGAGGGCTGAGGGCCCCGTGCCCTCTGTGCTCACAGCGGCCGATCTGAGGGGGCTGCCCCTCTTCGCCCAGCTCACGGATGCCCAGGCCGACAGCCTGCTCGCCGGCCAGATCGGCGTGGATGTCGCCGCCGAACAGGTCCTGCTCCTGCAGCAGGATGAGGGGGAAGGCCTGGTGGTGATCCAGACGGGTCTCGCCAAGGTTCGGGCCTATACGGTGAACGGCGAGGAGGCGGTGATGGCCGTGCTCGGTCCTGGCGATCTGATGGGGGAGATGGCGGTGCTCGCCGCCGGCGTGCGCAATGCCGATGTGGTGGCCCTCACCGCCCTGAAGGTGGTGAAACTACGGGCCGGCGCCTACCGGGAGCTTCTCCTTAGCGATGGCTCCATCTCCATGGCTTTGGCCCGCCTCCTGGCGGAACGCCTCACGGCCCTCAACCGCCGCTTCTTGCTGCGAGGGGCGGACGCCACCACCCGCCTGCTGGCCGTGTTGCTGAATCTGGCCCTCACCTGCTCCCGCGGTGAAGATCCCCTTGCCCTGATCCCTCCTTTGCCCCAGCGGGAGCTCGCGGTGATGGCCGGCTTGTCACGGGAGACCACCTCTCGCACCTTCACCCAGCTGCGGGAGCGCGGCATGGTGATCGGCGACCCGCAAGGAATGCGGATCGCCGATCTGCAGTGTCTGCGGAAGCGGGGATTGTTGGCCTGAGTCAGGGACCCCCGGCCCAGCTGGACCGGGGGGCGCAATCTTCAGGCGCCCAGGGCGAAGTCGCCGGCCTGGAGGATGAGTCCCTGGTTCACCATGGCAAACACGCCACCCTGGCCAGCACCGGCCACGGTTCCGTTCTGGTTGAACAGGATCGAGCCATTCCGCAGGTCCTGGATCAACAGGGAGCTGCTGCCCAGGGCGCGGGTGAGCTCGGCATCGCTGTTCACCGCCTGGAAGCTCAGCGTGGCGCCCGCGGCGAGGCCGAAGGCACTGCGGGAGAGTTCGATTTTGTCTCCCTCGCTGCGGCTGAAGTCGGTGATGCGATCGGCCTGTGCCGTGCCGAAGGCTCCGGGTGTGGCGAAGCGGAAGCGATCGGCGCCCAAGCCGCCGGTGAGCACGTCGCTGCCGCTGCCGCCATTGAGGCTGTCGTTACCGGCCTCGCCGCGGAGTTCGTTGGCAGCGGAGTTGCCGTTGATCACGTTGTCGAGGGCGTTGCCCGTGCCGTTGATCAAGGCCGTGCCGGTGAGGGTGAGGTTGCGGGCGCCGGCGGCCAGGGTGGTGCTCACGCTGCTGGACTGGTTCTCCTGGGTGCCAACCGGGGACTGCAGTGTGGGCGCAGGCTTGTTGCCGGGCAGGGCATTGGCCGGGTCCTGCTGGAAGCGGGGATCACCGCTGGGGATGCCCGCTTCGTTACCGGGATCGATGGCGCCGGCGCCGTTGCTTCTGCCAAAGCTGTTGATGCCCTTGTTGCCGCCGCTCACGTTCTCGCCGAGCGCGGCACCACCGGGTTGGCCCACCAAGTTGCGCTGATTGATCGACCCCTGGTTCACGGCGACGCTGCCGTTGTTGACCACCTGGGGGATGCCGCCGTTGTCGACGGGGGTGGCATCACCGCTGCCGCCCTGGGTGGTGGGTTTGCCAGCCTTGGAGGCGTTCAGTTGGTCGACCAGTGTTTGCGTGATGACACTGACGTTGCTGCCGGTGTTTTCGGGGTTGGGCATGCCGGCGTCGGCTTTCTGGGCTTGCTCTAGTGCCTTTCCTTTTTCGGTGAGAGTGCCATCCATATTTCGCATTCCAGTCATGACGTCTGCCAGCTTTTCTAGAAATAGCTTGTCTTTCCATTCTTTGCTGGCACCCCCGGTAGGGCGCTTTTCTGAGACTTCGCCGTCGGAATTCGTTTTGGCATTTGCCGCCGAAGTTGCGCCCGGGTAGGTCTGATCCGAAACCAACCCGCTGCTCGCGGCACCACTGCCTGGCTTCGGCGTCGTCTGGCTGGCGGCGGCCGCGGCGGCCAGGGGCCCCGAGAGGTTCTGGCCCTGGAAGGCCGACATCGGATTCAATCCGGTTATCGGGTTGGTCCCGAAGTTGTCGGGTTGGCTGCCGAAGCCCTGATCGAAGTTGGACTTGTTGTTGGTTGAGGTCGAACCCATCAGATCCGTGAGTTTGTCCTTCTCCGACTGGGCTGCCGTGGAGCTCGTGCCTAAACCTCCCAGTTGCTTCATGGCGTCGGTCTTGCTCACCAGACCAAGGGCATTGTTGAGGGTGGCCTGCTGGCTATCGGCGGTGGCGGGGGTATAGCCCGGCTTGCTCACGTCGGGAATGTTGGGCGAGGGGCCTTCGAAGCCCGGGCGAGGCTTGTTGCCCTGGCTGCTGCCATCGGTGCCCTGGTTCTGAACCTGGTTCGGATTGATCAGCGGGGATTGCTTGGCCGCGGCGGCGAGCACATCGGCGTTCACGGCGGCGCTGGTGGTTGCGGTCTTGGCGGCTGTAGCGATGTTGGGTTTGGGGATAGCCATGGGGGCCTCGTTCGGGACTCCGTCACTGTCCGCCGAATGGCCGGGTGGCCGCTGGGGCTGGCTCACGCCGGGTTGTGAGGTTTCTCACAGCCTCCGGCCCGTAGCCACCGTTTCCTGGGTGAGGGGGCCGCAATCCGAAAACCGGACGTCGCCGCCTGCTTCTGGCGGTTTCAGCCCTCCCCCGTCACCCTGGAGTTAGCCAATGCGTCCCCGCCGTTCCATGCCGATGCCCCAGCATTTCCGAGTGGCGTTGGCGGCTCGCCCCTGGTTGGGGCGGCCGTCCTTTGCCTTGGCTGGTCTGGCGCCGGTGGCCCTGGCCGCCGCCCTGGTGCCCATCGCCCCACGGGGGATTAGCGCCGCCCCCGCCGTGCCGCGGGTGGTGGAGGTTCCCTCCCGGCCCGCCTTTATCAAGCCCCCCGGTGGTTCAGAGCGTCCGGCCCGTTCGGGCCAGATCCTGGCGGCCCGCACCCTGCTGCGCACCCAGAAGCCCGGTCGCATTCAGGTGCAGCTGGCCAATGGCCGCAGCTTCCGGCTCGGCGGCGATGCCGTGGCACGCCTCGGCCCCGATGGGGTGGACCTTGAGAACGGTCAGATCATTGCCTGGGTGAATCCCGGATCAAAGGGCGGCTCGCCCTTCCGGATCCGCACCCGCGTTGCCACCGCTTCGATCGTGGGCACCACCGTGTTCATCGATGCCACGCCCGACAGCGTGAAGGTGTTCAGCTGGGAAGGCCATGTTTCGGTGGCCACCTCCAGCGGCGAGCGTTTCGAGCTGAAGAGCGGCCAGCAGCTGGTTCATGAGCAGGGGACCTGGCAGGCCCCCCGGCGCCTGAGCCAGGAGGAGGCTTCGGCCCGCCGCCGCAAGAGCCTGCTGCTCAATGGCTTTGAAGCGCCGATGGATACCCTCCCGGTGATCGAGCGGGAGCTGGGGCTTTCGCCCCTTGCTCCCGCCGCTGCTCCGGTTGCTCCCGCTGCCCCGCCGGCCCGTTGACCCGATTGCCGCCGCTTTGGAGCCTGGCCCTGGCGGTGCCGCTGGTGCTGAGCCCCGCTTTCGCGGGCCTCGATTCCCAGTGGAGCAGCGTGTTCTTCCAGCTGAGGGGCGCGCGGCCGCCGTCGCTGGACCCGGTGCTGCTGGCGGTGGATGCCGGTTCCCTCTCCCTCGATCAGTTGCTCACCCCGGCGGAGCGGAGCGCCTCCCCCCTCTGGCGGCGCATGGGCCCCTGGCCCTGGCCCCGGGAGCTCCAGGCCGAACTGGCCGCGGCGGTGCTGGAGCGGGGCGCCCGGCAGGTGGTGTTCAACGTGGTGTTCACCGGGCCCAGCCGCTTTGGTGCCGCCGATGACGCCGCCTTCGAGCGGCGCCTGGCTCCCTGGCGCCGGCAGGTGGTGCTGGCGGCGGCCTACGGCATCAGCGAGCAGGGGGGGCTGGAGCAGGCCCAGCTGCAGAGGCCGGTGTACGGCGGCTTTCCGCGACTCGGTCTCACGGCCCTGCTCCAGAGCCCCCGGGGGCTGGCCGAAGCCATCCCCGGCCGGGCCTGGATCGACGACACCCTGGCCGATTTCCCCGGGATCCATCCCTTGCCCCTGGCCTACGTGGCGGCGTCTCGCCCCCTGCCGGTTGGGTCCGTGGGGATCGATTTCAGCGGGCCCGCCGCCGCCCTGCCCCAGGTGCCGGCCTGGCAGGTGCTCCAGCAGGCCGAAGGCTTCTGGCGTGGGCGCACCGTGTTGATCGGGGCCACGGCCCCGGAGCTGGGGGATCAGCAGGAAACCCCCTTCGGATCCCAGAGCGGCGCCCAGGTGCAGCTCGCCGCCCTGGCCACGGTGATGGAGGAGCGCGGCTTCCAGCCCCTGTCGCCGCTTTCGGCGTGGATCCTCCTGGGGGGGTGGCTGCTGGTGGTGGCCGGCAGCCTGCGTCGTGGTGGCCAGATGGGCGCCACCCTGGTGATCACAGGCGCGCTTTTGGCTGCCGGATTGATCGGCGCGGGCGGGATCTGGGCCCTGGCCCATCGGCTGCCGCCGGTGTCGGTGCTGCTGGCCATGCCGTTGCTGGGCGGCGGCCTGCGCTCCTGGAGCCAGTGGCGCCATGAGAGCCGGGAGCGCGCCTATCTGCACCAGCTGCTCGCGCGGCGGGTCTCCCCCACGCTGCTGCGCGACATCCTGCGGGAGCCGGGGCCGATCTGGACCCAGGTGGGGGGTGTGCGGGGCCGCTGCGTGGTGCTCTTCTCCGACCTGATGGCCTTCACCCCCTTCAGCACCGTGTTGCCGCCCGCCGAGCTGTTCAGCCTGCTGAACCGCTATTTCGAGGCCATCGCCGCCGCCGTGATTGCCGAGGACGGTCTGCTCGACAAGTTCATCGGCGATTCGCTGATGGCGGAGTTTGGGGTGCCCCGCAGCCGGGGTGATGGGGTGGAGGCCCTGGCGGCCGTGCGGGCGGCCCTGGCGATGCAGGCCAGCCTGGCGGAGCTCAATGCCGAACTGGCCGCGGCCGGCCGCCCCCCCCTGCGCCAGGGCATCGGCCTGCACTTCGGCGAGGTGATGGCCGGCAACCTCGGCTCCAGCCAGCGGCTGGAGTTCACCGTGATCGGGGTGAGTGTGATCGTGGCCAGCCGGCTGGAGCGCCTCACTCGTCAGTTCCCGGATACGCCGATCCTGATCAGCCGGGCCCTGCTGGAGCTCCTGCCGGATCGGCTGGAGGTGGTGCCCCTCGGCTTCCATCCGCTCAAGGGTCTGCCGGATCCGGTGGAAGTCTTCGGCCTGCTGGGATTGCGCTGACCGCCCCCAGCCCGGGCGATTCCGGAAGCCGCCAGCCTCCGGCTGGCACCGTTCCATAGGATTGACCCCAGCCTGGATTCTGCGGAACTCCGATGACAGTGGCCGCCACCCCCTCCCCTTTCTCTGCCGCCACCGACGATCAGGCTGCCTGGGAGGCCGTGATCGGCCTCGAGACCCATGTGCAGCTCGGCACCGCCAGCAAGATCTTCACCGCTGCCTCCACGGCGTTCGGCGATGACCCCAACACCCATGTGGATCCGGTGGTGTTCGGCCTGCCCGGCACCTTGCCGGTGCTCAATGCCAAGGTGCTCGAGTACGCCGTCAAGGCGGCGATGGCCCTGAACCTGAAGATCGCCGCCCATAGCAAATTCGATCGCAAGCAATATTTTTATCCCGATCTTCCCAAGAACTACCAGATTTCCCAGTTTGATGAGCCGATTGCTGAGGATGGCTGGATTGAGGTGGAGGTGGCTGAAAAGGGCAAGGAAACCTACCTCAAAACCATCGGAATCGAGCGGCTTCACATGGAAGAGGATGCCGGAAAACTCGTGCACGCCGGTAGCGATCGCCTGGCTGGCTCCACCCATTCCCTGGTGGATTACAACCGCGCCGGGGTGGCCCTGGCCGAAATCGTGAGCAAGCCGGATCTGCGCACCGGCCGTGAGGCGGCGGAGTATGCCTCGGAGATCCGGCGCATCATGCGGTATCTAGGGGTGAGCGACGGCAACATGCAGGAAGGCTCGCTCCGCTGCGATGTGAACATCTCCGTGCGCAGGGGGCCAGACGCACCCTTCGGCACGAAGGTGGAGATCAAGAACATGAACTCTTTCTCGGCGATTCAGAGGGCGTGTGAGTATGAAATCCAGCGCCAGATCAAGGCCTACGAGAGCGGTGAACCGGTGGTGCAGGAAACCCGCCTCTGGGACGAGGGCAAGCAGCTCACCAAGAGCATGCGCAGCAAGGAGGGCGCCAGCGATTACCGCTACTTCCCCGATCCGGATCTGGGGCCGATCGAGGTGGGCGCCGAGCAGCGCGAGGCTTGGCGCGCCCAGTTGCCGGAGCTTCCCGCCGCCAAGCGCCACCGCTTCGCCGACCAGCTGGGTCTCTCGATTTACGACGCCCGCGTGCTCACCGATGAGCGGCCGATGGCCGAATACTTCGAGGCCGCCGTGGCTGCCGGTGCCGATGCCAAGGCCGTGTCCAACTGGATCACCGGCGACATCGCCGCCCACGTGAATGCCCAGCGCCTCTCCTACGCCGATTTGCCCCTCGGTCCGGAACAGCTGGCCGAGATGGTGGGCCTGATCGAGGGCGGCGCGATCAGCGGCAAGATCGCCAAGGAGATCCTGCCGGAGCTGCTGGAGAAGGGCGGCTCCGCGAAGGCGATCGTCGAGGCCCGCGGCCTGGGGATGATCAGCGATCCTGCGGCGATCACGGCGATCGTGGAGGAGCTGCTGGCGGCCCATCCCGAGGAGGTGGAGGCCTTCCGGGGCGGCAAAACCAAGCTGCAGGGCTTCTTCGTGGGCCAGCTGATGAAGAAGACCGGCGGTAAGGCCGATCCCAAACTCTCCAACCAAATCCTCAATACGAAGCTGAAGGGCTGAGGTTCAGCGACCAACGGGTCGCGACGTGCCATTGCTGACCGTGCTCGTCCATGGCGATCAGGAAAAGCGGCTCCAGTGGAACGCCTCGACCAGCCCCTCGCCCCCTTCCTGGCCGAGCAGCGCACCCGCCACCAGCTCGGCGCTGATCGCCGCCAGCAGCACCCCGTTGCGATGGTGGCCGGTGGCGAGCCACAGCCCCCCGATCGGCCCTTGCCCCAGCAGCGGCGCCTGGTCAGGAGTGCAGGGGCGGAAGCCCCACCAGCGCTCCATGGGCGGCCATGCCGCGGCGGCGGGGAGAAGGGCATCGATGCCCGCCTGGAGCTGGCGCTGGCCCGCCGGGGTGAGCCCCTCGCCAAAGCCCGCCTCCGGTTCGCTTGTGGCCCCCACCACCAGCAGTCCGTCCTCGCGGGGCACCAGATAGGTTCCGGGGCCGAACACCACCCGGCTCAGGGCGCCGATCGGCCCCTGCAGCGAGAGCATCTGCCCCTTGACGGGAAACACCGGCAGCCCGGGCAGCAGCCGGGCGCTCCAGGCGCCGCCGCAGAGCACGGCTTCGCGGCAGGGGAGGGTGAGCTCCTGGCCGTCGGCCCGCCGCAGGCGCACCGCCGTCAGCTGCTCGCTGGGCCCCTTGAACGGTTCGCTTCCATTCCTGGCGCCGGGGTGGGGAGGAGGCGTCGTCGCACCGGCCCCACCAGCGGGCTCCGTGACCAGCTCCAGCACCTCGCAGCCCTCCTCGAAACGCACACCGCGGTGCACGCAGGCCCGCTCCAGGGCCCGCATCAGGCGGCGGCGGTTGTCGATCTGGCCGTCCTGGGGAAACAGCAGGCCCGCCTGCCAGAGCGGTCCGATCGCCGGGACCTCCCGCTCCAGGCCGGCGCGATCCAACGGTTCGCCGTGGGCCGCCGTGGGGTAGGCATCCCGTTCGGCGGCGCTGGCGAAGGGCACCACGATCCCGCAGATCCGCAGGCCGCAGGCCAGGCCACTGTCGGATTCGATCCGTGCCACCCAGGCGGGGATCCGCGCCAGGCTCGCCTGACCCAGGGCCAGCAGGGGGGCTTCCAGGCCTTCGGCGTGGGGCGCCAACATGCCGGCCGCCACGAAACCGGCCGCCTCGCTGCGCCGCCGGCTGAGCACGGTGGCCGCCCGGCCATGGCGGGCCAGTTCATGGGCCAGGGCCAGGCCGATCAGCCCCCCGCCCAGGATCAGCACCGGATCCGATCCGGCAGCGGTGCGTGTTCCGGGGTGGGCGCCGGTCGACATGGTGGTGCGGTCTCGCTCTGATCATCTCCTCATCCCTGTCAGGGCACCAGGTTTGACTGTGATCTGATCACAGCGTGGCTCGTCACCATCTGGTCAGGTTGATGATGGGGTCCCCGATGCGCCGTTGGTGGCCATGGCCCTACCCCTGCCCTCCTTGCCATCACGCCAGTCGTTCGCCCTGGCTCAGGCGCTGGCGCTTGCGTCCCTGGCGGTGCCGGGTGCTGCCATCGCCGACAGCACCCGCCAAATGCCCCTCAACCGGGAGGGCGGCGGCAGCCGCGATGCCTGCCAGGCCCGCCGGCTGGTGCATCTGGTGCCGTTCTCCGATCGCTTCGCCCCGGGTGAGTCCCGCAGGATCGCCGTGCTCGAGGGCTCTGCTCCTCGCCCTGCACCCCTGCAGGTGCGGATCGGCGCGCTCGGGGTCTGGACGTTGCCGGCCGAACCGGTCGGCATCCGCGTGCTCACCATCCCTGCCATGGCCACGGAACTGCTCTGGGAGAGCTCGCCGCAGTGCACCTCGGCCCAGGATCCGATCGGGGCACCTCCCGCCCGCTCCTGGCTGTTGCCGCGCAGTGGAGGCCCGGCCGATCAGGCGGCCGACCAGCTGGCGCGTCTGCAGCTTCTGGAGCTTTCCCGTCGCTGTGGCTCCACGGTGGAGGCCGCACCGGTGCTGCGGGCCTTCGCCCTGGAGCACCTCGCTTCGATGCTGCCGGTTCAGCTCTCCGTTCGCTGCGACCCGCTCGCTCCGCTGTCCTCCACGGCGCCCTCCGCGGATTTCTCCTCCAGCAGCTCCCACACCTCCACCGCCGTGGAGCGGCCGCTCAGCGGCAGCGTTCCCCAGAGATTCCAGGGACCCTGAATCGTTGGCCGCACCAGGGCGAGGGTGGTGCCGGAGAGCAGCACCCGGCAGGCGGGCGAAAATTCCCCATTCCGCTGCAGTCCCTCGATGCGGGCCGCGCAGTTCACCGTGTCCCCCACCACGCCGAACTCCCAGCGCTGCGGTGTGCCCACCGATCCCGCCAGCACCGGACCGGTATGCACGCCTACGCGCACCCGCATCTCCGGTTGTCCCTCCGCCTTAAGCACGGCATTCAGGGCCGCCAGGGCCTGGCGGATGCCCGCCGCGGCTTGCACCGCCGCCAGGGCCTCCCGCTCGGTGCCCCGGTCGAGGGGAGCCCCGAAGACCGCCAGCAGGCCGTCGCCGGTGAACTTGTTCACCAGCCCCCCCTGCCCCTGCACCGGTCCCACCATCGCGGCCATGCCCCGGTTGAGCCAGGCCAGCAGCGCTTCGGGATCGAGTTGTTCGGCCACCCGGGTGAAGTGCTCGATGTCGGTGAACAGCACGGTGAGTTCGAGCCTGCGGCCGGGGAATCGGCCCCCCTGGAGCAGCAGTTCCCGTTGCCGCCACAGCTCACCCGCCACCGAGGTGGAGGTGGTCTGTTGCAGCAGGCCTTCCAGTTGCTGCCGCTGAAATTGCTGCTCCTGGGCTCGCCGGGTCCAGGCCGCGGCGGCCAGGGCTCCCAGGGCCGTCAGCGGGGAGGCCGCGTCAAACCACCAGCCGTTGGCCAGGATCTGCGCTGTGGCCAGCACCATGGCCGTGGCCAGGGCCAGCACGGTGATCTGGCTGCGGCGCAGTCTGTCGATCCCTTCCCCCAGGGCCACCCCCGCCAGCACGGCCGCCAGCAGCAGACCGGAGTTCAGCCAGGGTGGCGCCGCCCTCATGCCCAGCGGCCTTTTCTGCTGGCGGGCGATCAGGGCAGGCAGGCGGTGGGTCAGCAGCTTGGTGTTCTGCGAGGGCGGCACGGCCTCCATGCCCAGCTGCCTTCCCTGCTGCAGGGCGATCAGGGCAGCCAGGCGGTGGGCATGGAGTTCCACCCCTGGCATGCGCAGGGATCGTCCAGGCTCGGGGCCTGTGAAGGGCACCCGGAATCCGTCCCGCAGGGACGGCGCCTTGTTGCCGATCAGCACCAGGGATCCCCGTAGGCTCCGCTCCGGCACCTGTCCCGCCAGCAGCGCCCGCAACGACCAAGTGGGGAAGCTGCCGAGGCGATGGAAGGCCAGCATCCGCTGCACACCGCCATGGTCGAGGCCGTGGTAGCCGCCGCTGTTGGCCTGCAGCGGGTGGGCCCAGGCCGGATCCCGCTCCAGGGCCTCCCGCAGGGACTTGCCCCCATGGCCCACCTCCAGCATCCGCAGGGGCAGCGGCACCATTGCCTCTGCCATGCCCCTCACGTACAACAGATCCCGCCGCACCACTTCGTCGGGATCGATCAGCAGATCGTTGTAGGCCTGGCGATTGGCCGGGGTGCCCCGGATCGCCTTGATCCCATCAACATGGCTGAACACCGAGACGAGCCGCGGGTTGCTCTTGAACAGGTGCCGCAGGGCGGCATGGGTATCGGCCACCCCGAGGTCCCGGTAGAGGTCGAGGCCGATCGCCGCCGCTCCGGCCTGATCCAGCCGCTGGATCGCCCCGATCAGCTTGTCATCGTCGAGGGGCCAGCCCAGCGCATGCAGATCCTGTTCATCGATCCCGATCACCCGCACCGGGGTGGTGGCGCCATCCGGAGCAGGCCGGAGCTGCAGGGTGAAATCGTAGAGCAGGAGGTTGGCGGTCTGGAGCAGGCGGCTGTGCTGCAGCACCAGGAGCACCAGGGCGGCTGCCGCATAGGGCCCTAGCTGGGTGACGACCCGGCGCCAGGGCCATGCCCACCCCCCCCGGGCTGGGAGGGCCATCGGCAGCTTTGGTGGCGGGGGCTGGGCGTCCACTCAGAAGCGGTAGTTGATGCGGCTATAAAGGCCATTGTTGAGCAGCCAGCCTTCGAGCAGGTTGGCGGTGGAGCCGCCGAACTGGCTCACCCAGCCCAGTTCCACCAGCCAGTGCTGGCCCTGCAGCCAGCGCACCAGAACCCCCCCCGCTCCGATATCCCCGGAGATGGTTCCCTCCTGGAGGTTGGTGCTGACCCGGCCCGCCCCGAGGAAGGGCACCAGCTGGATCTCGGCCTGCCCGCGTTGCCAGGCGCTCCAGCTGAGTTCGGCTTCGCCGAGCAGGCCGCTGTCGCCGCTGATCACCTGGCCCGGCAGGCCCCGCAGGCCGTTGTCGCTGCCGAGGCTGATCCCCATCGCGCCGGTGAGCGGGGTGAGGGCCTGCTGGGCGGCCCCCTGCAGGGTCAGCTGCCAGCGCCGTGCCGGGCGCCAGCTGCCGCTCAACTGCAGGCCCAGCGCCCGGGACTGGCCGGGATCGATGCCGTAGAAGCTCAGGATCTGCAGCTGTTCGGAGTTGCTCAGGCCCGCCAAACCCTGGAGGCCGTAGGCGCTCCCGCTCCAGCTGAACCGCTCACCCCTTCCCTCCGCCGCCAGGCCGAAGCGCAGGAAGCCCGTGCGCAGCCAGCCATCGGCGCCGGCTCCGAGCAGTAGGGGGAAGGAGCGGCCGCCGAGGTAGCCATCGGTGCGATTCACGCTCAATCCCGCAAAGCCAAACCAGCGGCTGCTGAGGGTTTCGCCGAGGCTGTAATCGGCCTGGCCCAGGAACTGCAGCTGGCGGAAGGAGATGTCTGGGCCGCCGCCCTCGAATTCGATCAGGTTGCGGCGGCTGGCGCCGAAGGCACCGCTGATCTGGAGCCGGTCCCCCAGGGGCAGGGTGTAGCTGATCGAGGCCAGGCTGTAGCCCAGCTCCGGCTGGCTGTCGCTATTCAATTCTCCGTAGAGGAGTAGGGCGTCGCCGTTGGTCACCAGATCGCCCTGCAGCAGGGTGGCCAGACCCCGGAACTGGCCGCTGCCCGGGCTGCCGTCGTTCCGCAGGGAGATGTCGCCCTGAAGGCTGCGCCGCCCCGCGCCGACCGTGATCAGCAGCACGGCGCGGGTGGGGTCACTGCCGAGCCGGTTCAGGCTGGCCTGGAGTCCCGCCACCCCGCTGAGGCGCTCCAGCTGGGCCACCCGGGCCTCAAGGTCGGGTAGGCGCAGCACCGTGCCCTGCAGGGGCAGCAGCAGGTTCCGCAGCCGCCGGTTCAGCCGCTCATTGGGGCCCTCCACCCGCACCTCGGCGATCCGACCTTCCACCACCTCCAGCAGGCCGGGCGGTGGATCACTGCGGGTGTACACGCGGGTGTTGGTGTAGCCATCGGCGTAGAGCCGGCTGCTCAGGGCCGCCGCACAGGCCTGCAGCCGGGCGGCCGGATCCTGGATCTCACCGCAGGGGGCAAGGATCGCGCGCAGGGTGGCGGCGTTGTAGAGGGTGAGGCCCCTCACCTGGGGAAGGGGGGCTGAGGAAGGTGGCCGCGGCGTAGGGGGTGATGAACCGGCGGGAGGCTGGGCTGGAGGCCCCTCCGCTGGATTCGGGGGTGTGAGGGGGCGTTCCCCTGGCCGAGTCTTGGGGGATTCCTGGCGCTGCATGGGGGCAGGCAAGCGGACCGGCCCCGGTTGCAACGGCGGAGCAACGAGCTGGGCGAGCAGGAACGGCACCACTAATTAGTTCGGCCTCAGGTTCACCGTGGCCACGGAATCAATGGATCTGGCGGGTAGCGCGCGGCCATTGGGAAGCACCAACTGGGCGATCACGGTGCTGGGATTCTCTTTCGTGCCGTAAGGATAACGGTCGTTGCGATAGGAGACGAGGAGCCCAATCTGCTGGTGGTACACCAAGGCAATGCCTTGGTTCATGGGGATCTCGTCTTTGTTGTTGACCTGGCCATAGACCCGGCTGACTTCGCTGATGGAGCTAAGGGGTTGGCCGTTGAAGGTTCTGGTGCTGCCATCCACCGCGATGATGTCGCGCTCACCGTCTCTTAGGAAGTTGCCCCCGTGGCTCTGGATGAGGCGAGCGACGCCCGGATAGGTAGGAACCACCCCGCGCCGATCAAAGGGAACCAGATCTTTGGTGACAGGCTCCTGCACCGTTGGCTGGGGCTGGCCCATGGGCTGGGCCACGGCATGGGGGCCCTGGATCAGGGCCGTGATCGCCTGCTGCAGCCAGCCGATCGCCCGGTTCCAGGCCGTGTTGTCGGGCCAGCTGCGCTGCCAGGGTGCTTGATGGTCAGGATGGGAGCGCAGGGCGAGATTCCTTAGGGTTTGGTCGCTGATCGAGGCGACATCGGTTGGGCAATTGCCGGCCTGATCGGTGATGGCTCCAAAAACCGCATCGTTGGGATTTGCTTTGTTGGCCGTGCCGATCTTGTTGCCACCTGGTCCAGGGGTGCCGTTGGCGGTGACCTGCAGGCAGCGGTTGATGAAGATCACTTCCTGACCTGTACCGGACAGTCCCACGGTGTCATTATTGTCGATCACGTAGGTGTCGTTGCCGCCGCCGCCCTACAGGCTGTTGGTGCCAAGGCTGCCGATCAAAACTTCCTGCTTTGCGGTACCAGTGGCATTCAGGATGACGTTGCTGGAGCCCCTCAGGGTGAGGCGCTTCACCATGCCAAAGAGCTGGGGGTTTGCGAGATTAAAGGTGGTGGCTGGTCCCGGTTGGCTGTTAGGAGACCAGAAATAGGTATTTTGAGTGGTGTTGAATGTGGCTTTTTTCAGTACGCAAGCTGCACTGGAATTGGTGCAGTATTGGTTGTCTGCTCGCGCGGGTGGGGCGATCAGGCTGGCGACGCCCAGACCGCAGGCCAGCAGCACGCCAGGGTGAAGCAGGGCGGCAGTGTTGTTCTGAACCGGGTTGGCGAGTGAAGGCATGGCGGATGGATGATCAGGAAGGTTTTCGAGCCAGGAATCGCGCCCAACACAGGGCAGGTGGCTTGTGCCACGTGGCCTCACCAGGGACTGCCTGAGAGGGTCATGCCCGCCCAGAAGTAGGGATGGGCAAGGCCATTCGCCAGCCGCTGGCGGTCGCCGGGCGAGAGTCCGGCCACCAGGGGCTTGGCATCGGCGCCGACCAGTCGGTCGCCGTCGAGCCGGATCGTTCCCCGGCGGAAGGCCAGTCGGGTTTGCCGCAGGGCTTCGTCCTTCGGCAGGCCGCGGGCCAGCTGCCGGTAGAACTCCACGAAGAAGGCGGCGCTGGCTGCGTCGTCCACGAACCAAAGGGTGCCCAGGGCGCTGCGGCTTCCGGTGCGCAGGGCCAGGCCCACCAGGCCCAGTTCACTCTGTTCATCGCCCAGGGCCGTGCGACAGGCACTGAGGCTCAGCAGATCAAGGCGGCCCCGGCTCGGCCCCTCCCGCAGGGTCTTGGCGAGCTCGGAGAGGTTGAGGTCACCGGAGGCGGTGTAGAGGCGGGCCACGGTCGGCCGGCCGCCCCGGAATTCGGCGTGGGTGGCCAGGTGCACGCGGCGATAGAGGTTGGTGCCGGCGGCGCGCAACAGGCTGCGGTCGCTGAAGGCGCTGTCGAGCAGGAGATCGGAGCTGTTCTCCGCCGCCAGGGTCTGCAGTTCCTGGCGCACCAGGGGCAGCTCGGCCAGGCCGTTGGCAAAGCGGCTGCTGCCGCCCAGCAACATCTTGCCGATGGCGGGCTCGGCGCTGCTCTCCAGGCCCGTGAGGCCCAGGGAGGGGGTGAGGGTGAGGGCGTAGGCATCCCCCAGGAGCACCCCGGGGGCCACCGGCAGGGCCGCGTAGGGAACCGCCTGCAATCCCCGATCCACGCTCAACAGCAGGGCATTGATGCCGTCCCGCCGGAGGGTGGGGAGCAGGGGCTGCAGCAGCAGCTCAGAGAGCTGGGAGGCGGCTGAACCGGTCGCCTCGAGCCCCGGTTCCTCCATGCGGCTGAGTTGCTGCTGGAACTGGGCGATCAGCCCCCGCAGCCGGGCTTCGGGCACGTCCACCCGCCATCCCTCCATGGCGCCCTGCGGGGGCAGATAGAGCAGATCGAGCGCGGCGGTTCCCTTGCTGCCAGGGGTGAGGCTCAGCCGCACGATGGCGGGTCGGTAGGGCTGGGTCTGCTGCCGCCCCAGGTTGGCGCTTTGGGTTTGCAGCTGTTGCTGCAGCCATGCCGTGGTCGGAGCTTCTCCAGCGGCCGTTGCGCTCAGCCCCAGGCCTGCAAGGGTTTCCCGTTGGCCCCGCTGCTCCGATTGGGTGAATTCCCTGCTCGCCGCCGCGCCATCGAGCGTGGCCTGGTTCAGGGTGCCAACCGTGGTGGTCGGGTCGCTGCGGGTGGCCTGCAGCTGCTGGACGCGGCCGCTGAAGGCCTCGCTGTTCGATAGCGGGCTGCCGCTGAAGGCCAGGACCACCTCCCCAACCGGGTCCGCCACCGGTTGATCGGGCGCAACCTTGCGTCCCGCCCGGGGTTGGGGGAGGGAGGCCGCCCGTTCCTGGCCCAAAACGGCGACCAGTTGCTCCTGGGTTGGATCGGTCTGGGTCGTTACCTTGCCTTCGGGGGTGACCGTCACGATTTGTTTGCGGTCGTTGATCACCACAACAATCGTTTTGGGCACCACTCCCGCATCTCGACTTTCCGTGGTGAGGTGCGCCAGCACGGGATCCTGCGCCGTGATTGGCCCTGTCAGACGATCGGTGCCCTGCGGATCACCCAGCGGTCCGGGGCCACTGCGTTGGCTGATTCCCTCCAGCTGCGCTTCGCTTCCCCGCACCACAACGCTCCCCTGCAGGTCTGCCGGGGTGCGCGAGGTGAGCTGCATCGATCCCCCCTGGCCGCCATCCACCTGGCTGCCCCGGATGATCAGCTCCGCCGCGCTCCAGAGCTCCATCTGGCCTGGCCGGCCCACCGGCAGGGTTGCCGAGTCGTCGAAGGGGTTGAGGTAGGTGGGGCTGGTGGCCGGATCGCTCCGGTTGAGCAGGGTGGAAGCCTCCACCAGCAGGGGTGCGCTGCTGGAGCGGTTCACCAGGCTGAGCTGGCCCCCGAAGGCCTCCAGCTTGTTCGGGGAGTCGGGGGCGTGGCTGCCGGCATTCAGTTGGGCATTGTTTTGCACCTGGATCCCCCCATCGCTCACGAGGGTGATGCGTCCCTGGGGGAACTGTCCGATCGGATTGAAATCGTTGTCGAACAGGGTGGAGACGGTATCGCCGTCGTCATGGACGTCAAAGAAGGGGAGGGGGACGCGGTCGGTGGGCGGAAGGTAGATGAGGCCGAACAGGGGCCCTTTTTCGGTGTGGGTCAGCGCTTCGAGGCGGCTGTTGTCAAGGCTGATCGGCCTGTCCAGGGCAGTGTTCAGCAGGGTGATTTCGCCACCGGCGAAGGGGCTGAGGTTGGTGAAATCGATCGTGGTGCCGTCGAGGCTGGGGGCATGGCCGCTCTCCACGAGCAGCTGGCTGTTCCTCAGGTTGATTCCCCCGGCACTGGCGATGCGGATGTCGCCGGAACCGGCGCCACCCTGGGCCGAGAGGGTGCTGGTGTCGATGTGGATGCCGTCGGTGGCGGTGGAGCCCCGCGCCACTAGCCCGATGTTGCCGGCGAGGTTGGCGCTGGCATCGGCGCGAACCTGGGCATTGGAGATCCGGATGGCCCGGTCGCTCTCGAGCAGCACGTTGCCGCTGGTGTTAGTGAGGGCGATTGTCTTCGGCTCTGGCCAAGGCTCCCCCCGGCTGCCCACGGCCTCGCGTAGCGGTGCCAGATTTTGGCTGGACAGGATCTCGCTGCCCTCGCTGACGCTCAGATCGGCCTTGGAACGGAGATGGATCAGCGGGGTCTGACTCAAAAACACACCCGGGATGATCTCCTGGGAAGCCGGTGCCAGCAGGTCTGCCAGGCTGTGCACCTCGAGGTCGAGCCGGCTGGACTTCAGGCTGATGGCGCCATTGGCCGCCGTGCTCTCCAGCCGGATCAGGCCCTTCGGGGCTTCGATTGTGGTGTTCACCAGGTCCACCGACCCCCCGAACACCTGCACCATGCGGCCCTGCAGGGAGCTGCCGCCCAGATGGATCGCCCCGGCTGGCTGGTCGCCCGGGGCGAAGGTCTGCAGGGTCACCAGGCCCCGCTGCCCAGGCACGCCCGCGCCGAGCTGCAGGTCGTTGAGATCCATTCGCTGGGCCCGCAGGCTCACCTCCTGGCCGGCCTGGAGCGTGCTGCCGGCCCCCGCCACCGCCCGCATCTCCGTTTCGGGAGCCTGGATCAGCAGGGAGCGATCCACCTGAATCCGGCCCCCCTCGAGCACCACCGGGCCGTTTGCCTCCAGACCCATCTCCTGCAGGGTGCCCAGGGAGAGGGTCGCCGGCTGGCTGGGATCGGGAACGCCGTTCAGGCCAGCGGCTTGCTCCGCTGTGGTGCGGAGCACATCAAAGCCCTTGCCCTCGCCCAGATTGAGGCTGGTAGCCGTGCTCAGCATCAAGGTGTTCACGGGGGAGAAGCTGGCGCCACGGCCGAGCCAGATCCCCCCGGGGGAGAGCCAAAACAGGTTCGCCGCTTCGCTCAGGGCCAGGGGCTTGTTGAGGAAGGTGCCCTGGGGATGGGTCACCCCCACGACCACGTTGGTGCGGCCGCGGTTGTCGATGGTCACACCGCTCACCCCCTGGCGGGTGTCGAACTGGCGGAAGCGGTAGAAGCCGTTGGAACCGGCGCCGATGCCCCCATCCACCCGGCAGGCGCCCGCCTGGCAGCTGCCTCCATCCGTGCCGTTGACCCGGGTGTTCAGGCCTCCGCCCACCACCTGGGCGCTGGCCGGGGCGGCGAGGCCGGTGAGCAGCAGGGCGAACAGCCGCCCACCCAGGCGCGAGGGATGGATGGCATCGGGTCGGGTGGAGGGAGCCATGGAGCCAGCACGCAGCCAGGGTCTGTTGATTGGGCGGCGGTAGGGGTGGTTACCGCGCGGGAATGATCCGGATCGATCGCCTAGGACCGTAAAGGACGATCAGAATCGATTCAATAGCATCAATTAAGCAACATTTAAGCAGCATTTTGGCTGTGACCTGGATCACGACCGGTTCAGGTACGCTTCTTTATGTTGGAGAGATAGCTTGCGCTTACCCATGGCATACCCCCCCCTAAAGGAGGGGAATTTGACCCCCCTTCCAATCTCGCTTGGTGTAGGCGCCTATGAACGCGAGTTCAGCTTCTGTCCCATCGGTTGTTCCGCTTTCGCCGGGCCCGGGCTGTCGAAGCTGCTGATTACGTCCATTTACAGTTCTGCTCGATTAGCCCGTTCCGGCCGTTAGTTGCTCCATGTTTGATCTATCCCGCTACGCCCTATTCGCCGATCTTTCAGAGGAACAACGGCAGCAGTTGCTCGATCGGCACAGGATGGTGCGCTTCATGGCTGGCCGGCCCCTGTTGAGGGAGAAGGAGGGAGGGGACTGCCTGTTCCTGTTTTGCCGTGGCATTGCCAAGGTTCGGATCATCGATGCCGATGGCCGGGAGTCGGTGCTGTCCCTAATGGGGCCAGGGGATCTCTGCGGTGAAATGGCGATCCTCCAGCAGTCCAGCCGCAGCGCTGATGTGATCTGCCTCACCGACAGCGAGCTCGTGCTGCTGCAGGGGGCTCCTTTTAGGGCCATGCTCCACCAGGAGCCCCGTCTGGCCCTGTACATCGCCCGGCTGCAGGCAGGGCGGCTCCAGACCCTCAATCGTCGCTTTATGTCGCGGGAATTGAGTGCGGCTGACCGGCTGCTGGCGGTGCTCGAGGAACTTGCCACGCGCACCGCGACGGGTGCTCCGCCCACCGCGCCGATTCCGCCCCTTCCCCAACGCGAACTGGCGGCCCTGTCGGGCCTCGCCCGCGAAACCGCCTCCCGCACCCTCGTGCTGCTGCGCCGCCAGGGTTTGGTCGAGCAGATGGAGGGGGGGCGGTTGCGTGTGGTGGCCAAGGAGGAGCGGGAGGCCGTGGTTAGCTCTTAGTGGCTCAATCCGCTCGCTATTCCTAGCCTTGGCTTGGGCCAGATCCCTCCCAGCCGGACCATGACCCACGGGACCGATCCAGTTCCCCTCCCACCGATTGCTCCATCCCCGCAGGACAGCGCCGAAAGCCGGGATGCCTTGGTGGGCATTCTTGGCGTGGCCACCGCCCTCAGCGGCGCTTCCGATCTGAGCTCGCTGCTGCACCTGATCCTGCGCACCTGCCGGCAGCTCACGGCCAGCGACGCCGGCAGCATCTACCTGGTGGAGCGTCCCGATCGCCGCTCCGATCCCCAGCCGGGCGAATCGTCGGCGGCGGCGGTTGGCGAGTCGGAGCCCGCCGCCGGTGCCCGGCTCTGGTTTGCCGCCTCCCAGAACGCCAGCCTGGAGCAGCGCGCTCGGGCGGAGGGTGAGGCCGCCGGTGTCCAGTCGGCGAGCGTGGAGGAATGCCTTCTGAGCATCCGCTTCCCCCTCACCCCCCGGCGCCTGGTGGGCTGGTCGGCGCTCACCGGCGAGGTGCTCAACATCGCCGATGTCTATGCCCTCGATCCCCAGCTTCCCTATGGCTTCGATGCCAGCGTGGATCGGGAGCTCAATTACCGCGCCGTGTCCATGCTCACGGTGCCGCTGCGCTCCACCACCGGCGAGGTCGTGGGGGTGCTGCAACTCATCAACCGTCGCAGGGAGAACGATGGAACGCCCCTCACGGCCGACAACGCCGTGGCCCGCACCCGTCCGTTCGATGGCTTTGATCAGCGCCTGATCGAGGCCCTGGCCAGCCAGGCGGCGGTGTGCGTGGAGCGCACCCGGCTGATCGAGGACCAGGCGCGGCTGGTGGAGGCGATCATTGCCCTGGTGGCCGGCGCGATCGACGCCAAGAGTTCCCACACCGGCGGCCATTGCGCCCGGGTGCCCGAACTGGCGCTGATGCTGGCCCGCGAAGCCGAGCAGGAATCCAGCGGGGCGTTGGCCTCCTTTGGCTTCGCTTCGGAGGCCGAATGGCGGGAGTTCCGGATCGGTGCCTGGCTGCATGACTGCGGCAAGGTCACCACACCGGACTTCGTGGTGGACAAGGCCACCAAGCTCGAAACCCTCCACAACCGCATCCACGAGATCCGCACCCGGTTTGAGGTGCTGCTGCGCGATGCCCGCATCGTCCGGCTGGAGGGGGAGCTGGCGGGCGGTGATCCCGAGCTGCTGGAGCGGGCCTACCGGGAGCGCAAGGCGGAACTCGAGGAGCAGTTCGCCTTCGTGGCCTCCTGCAATGTCGGCCAGGAGGGGATGGAACGGGATCGAATCGAGCGGCTGCGGCAGATCGGATCCCAGCGTTGGCTGCGTCACTTCGATGACAGCCTGGGCCTCTCCTGGCAGGAGCTGGAGCTGCGCCGGCAGCCGGAGGGATCAGGGGATCCAGCTGTTGATCCCGGCGTGGCAGGGGCGGCTGGGGCCTCGGGAGGGCTGAAGCGGCCGGTGCCCGAAGCCCTGATGGCAGACCAGCCCTGGCATTGCATTCCCCGTCGTGCTGCCGATGTTCCCGATTCCAGCCATGGCTTCAACATGGTGGTGCCGGAATTCCTCTACAACCATGGCGAACTGCACAACCTGAGCATCGTTGCCGGCACGCTGAATACCGAAGAACGCTATAAAATTAATGAGCACATTGTTCAGACCATTTTGATGCTAGAGGCCCTGCCATTTCCATCGGATCTGTCCCGGGTGCCCGAGTATGCCGGCACCCACCATGAGGCGGTGATTGGCACGGGTTATCCCCGGGGATTGAAGGGTGATCAGCTCTCCATTCCTGCCCGAATCATGGCGATCGCCGATGTCTTTGAGGCGCTCACCGCACCCGACCGCCCCTACAAGAAGGCCAAGACCCTTTCCCAGAGTGTGGCGATCCTGGCCGGCTTCCGGGACCGGGGCCACATCGATGCGGATCTGTTCGAGCTGTTTCTCCGGCGCGGTGTGCACCGGGTCTATGCCGAGCGTTTTCTGCGGCCGGAGCAGATCGACGACGTGGATGAAACGGC
>Ga0209597_1000023_pt1 | contig 94399 bp, 115 predicted proteins | sample M_140625_MF_Meta_FD_187316 | JGI IMG/M metagenome (GOLD analysis project Ga0209597, IMG submission 187316) | Freshwater microbial communities from Lake Montjoie, Canada to study carbon cycling - M_140625_MF_MetaG (SPAdes) (version 2) | ecosystem: Environmental > Aquatic > Freshwater > Lake... | reverse complement strand
GCACTATAAAGTTAACTAACAACTCAACCACAAATACCGGTACCGGAACTCCAGCTACCAATATTGGTTTTGTTAACCTAACTTCAACTGACCAATTAATTTTTAGTAAATTAGTTGAAGGCGGAAATCAATATACACCAAATCAGTATGATTTATATGCAAGGATATCCGGAGGATCAGCGTTGATACTCACTCCAACTTGGTCGTACACTGATGCAGGCAACGACGGCACTTATAGAGTATTTGAGCCAGTCATTGGAACATTAACTAGTATCTGTCAAATGTATATTGCTTCAGGCGCCAATGTTGCAATACCTTATCCAACGGTAAACGTTGTTGGATCTGGTTGGAGCTATACTTCAGCATATGTTACTCCACCACCAACGTACAGTGTTAGCCCAAGTGTTACATTAGTAAACGAAGGAAACACTATTACGTATACTGTTAATACTAGCGGAGTGGCAAACGGTACTGTGTTATACTGGACTAATAGTGGAACAACTTCTGCACAAGATTTTACCAGTAATACAAATTCAGGATCGTTTACAGTTTCAGCTGACTCAGGCTCCATAGTTAGACAGTTAAGTTCAGATTTAACAACAGAAGGATCTGAAACTATTATTTTACAAATACGAACAGGATCAATATCAGGACCAGTTGTGGCAACTTCTTCTATTGTTACAATAACAGATATATCGGTGACTCCAGTATCAGTAACAATAACCACCGGCACGTTGTCAATAGATGAAGGGCAAACTATTACCTTTGCTATCAATACAGCTGGAATTGCCAATGGAACAGTGTTGTATTGGACTAATACCGGCACCACAGTTCCTGGGGATTTTGCAGATACAACAAACAGCGGATCTTTTATTGTAAATTTAAATCTTGGTATAGTAACAAGACCACTGTCAGCTGATTTAACGACAGAAGGCCCAGAAAGTATTGTATTAAATGTACATTCTGGATCAATTACCGGGCCAATTATAGCAACCTCGTCTACAATTGTGGTGGCTGACGTTTCTCGATCCTAATTTCAATATCCGTAACCTCTTGACTAGATAATTATAATAGTGTATTATTACACTATCTCGGAGTTATCTATGGACGAAAAAATTGAAAAAGCATTTGAAGTTGTCAACTACATGGCAACGCTTTCAAATCAAAGGCGATTATTGGCCGAAGAAGTTGATCAAAAACTAATTTACTATACTAACGGATCAACATTCAAAATCACACCTGCATTAATTAATTTTGTAAAATTAATGATTGATTTGGATCGAGTAGCGGATGCAGTGTTTATAGATGATAATAATAATCCAGTTGTGGTAGCTGATGTACAAGAATTTTTTGACAGTATCACAACGCAATATTTTGAAGTAATAGCCAATTACTCAACTAGATTTATAGCTATCAAATCCAAAAGAAAAATAAGTGATTTGGTCGAGTTATGAAAACAACCGGCGCGGTTATTTTTGCTCAAAATAATTCATCAGTTGATTATGTCAAGCTGGCAATTTTTGCCGCCACTCAAATACACACGTTTTTAAATATCCCAGTCAGCATTATCACAGATTCATCAGATTGGATGTTAAAAACATATCCTAAAGAATCTACGATCTTTGATCAAATCATCAGTATAGAAAACACATCAACTTCCAATCAAAAAAGATTCAACGACGGCACATTGTCCTCAAAATTTTTAGAGTGGAAGAATTTATCCAGAAATTCAGTTTACAAACTAACACCGTATGAAAGGACATTGGTCATTGACAGCGACTACATTATTAATTCTTCGTTATTATCCAATGCATTGTTTTCAGATCATACTTTTCAAATTTACAAAGACAGTGTTAGTTTGTCATCATGGAGAGACAATACTGAATTTAAACGAATAAATCAATTTTCAATACCGTTTTACTGGGCCACTACTTTTATATTTGAAAAAACATTAGAAGTAAAATCTTTTTTTGATATTATTGATTATATTAAATCTAATTGGCAGTATTTTAGAACGTTGTATAGCATAGAGGTTCCTACATTTAGAAATGATTTTGCATTTAGTATTGCTATACATCTCATGAACGCAAAAACAGCAGGCATGTTTGCACAGGAGTTACCTGGAAAAATGTTATATATTTCTGATAGAGACTTATTAATATCTATCAAAGATAAAAAAATAAAATTCTTAATTGAAAAAGAAAATCATTTAGGAGAATATACTGCTGTGTCGTTATCCGATACTGATGTTCACATTATGAACAAACTAAGTCTTTCAAGATTTATTGACGGAGGCTCCGGTGTCTAAAGGATTTGTAGTTCTTGCTCAAAATAACAAAAATGTTGATTACGTCAAACAAGCCTATGCATTGGCCTTGAGTATTAAGGCAACACAGTTGAATGTTACTAACATCTCATTAGTTACAAATAATCGAGTGCCAAAAAAATATAAAGCAGTATTTGATAAAATTATTCCAATACCGTGGAATGATGATGCTACCAAGACACAATGGAAAATTGAGAATCGATGGAAGTTGTACTACGCAAGCCCGTATTATGAAACTATTGTTTTAGATGCTGATATGTTGTTATTGGAAGATATTGGATTATGGTGGGAATATTGTGGCAATTTTGATATTCGGTTCTGTTCAAAGATTGTAAATTACAAATTAGAAAATGTAGTAGATAATGTACATCGTAAAACATTTATGGCAAACAGCTTACCCAATGTTTATCATGCATTGCATTATTTTAAAAAGTCTGACGAAGTAGCAGATTTTTATAAAGTTTTAGAGTTTGTTGTAAATAACTGGGAATTATGTTATGGAAGAGTAGCACCTAACGAATACCAAAACTGGCTAAGTATGGATCTTGCTTGTGCCATCAGTATAGAAATAGCAGGACTTCAAGATATAATTGACGTAAATTCTCCATTACAATTTACACATATGAAATCTCCTATTCAAGGATGGACTATTACTCCTGAAAGTTGGCAAGATATGGTGTCTCATTATTTAACATCTACAGGCAAACTAGTAGTTGGAAATATTGCTCAAGATAAATTATTCCATTATGTAGAAAAGAATTTTATAACAAATAATTTATTAGAGGAATTAGAGGAGATGGCAAATGGCAAGTACTAAATTATATGCATATTTTGATATCAGTACTGGTAATTTACTTGCATTTTCTAACGAATTGCGTAGCGAGTATGAATATAAATTAGAAGTATCTAGAGAACTATATCACAGATTTGTTAGTGGTATTGAAAAATTTAATGATTGGGTAGTTTGTAGAACAAAAAATGTAGACTACGAATTTGAATTAGTTCAAAAAGAAAATCAAAGTATACTTTTTAAAAATAGTTTATTTGAAAAAATTTTAAATACTCCTGATGTTGCTACTGAACTGACAATCCATTGGGATGCTTTTAATGCCTCATGGATTTTTATTATTACTGACGAATTTAGACAACGTATATATGATGAAAATCAAATTTCCAGTATACGTTACAAAGATGTAGAATTTTATATTACTGTGGCAAACGAGCCTAATATGCTAATACAAAAGGCAATAATTGATATACAACAATTAATTCAAGATAAGACAGTTATACCGTTTGTATCTGAACGTGAATCAGACATTAAAAAAATTAATATTTTTATAAGGAATCCGTTTTTCTCTTACGGTATTAGAGAATGGAAACAATCAAATGAGTAACGTTATTAAAGTTATAGAACAAGACATCATATTTCTCAGCTACGATGAACCCAATGCTGAAAAAAATTATGCAGATTTGTGTAACAAAGTACCTTGGGCAAAACGTGTGCATGGAGTCAAAGGATCGGATGCCGCGCACAAAGCCTGCGCCAAGTTAAGCGAAACGGAATACTTTGTCACAGTGGATGCTGACAATATTGTAGATCTCAAATTCCTCGAAGTTGAAATAGACTTAGACGCATTAGGGTTAACATCCGATCATGTGTTTAGCTGGTGTGGAAAAGTACACGTTAACGGACTTATGTACGGTAATGGTGGCTTAAAAATGTGGACACGCAAGTTTGTTAATGCAATGCGCACACATGAAAATTCTGATCCCAATGACGTAAAGGGATTAGTTGAATTTTGTTTTGACGACAAATATTATCAGTTTAATGAAAACTACAGCGAGAGTTTTACAAACGCCACGCCTTTTCAAGCATGGCGAGCAGGATTCCGTGAGGGTGTAAAAATGTCACTGGATCAAGGAGCTAAAACTAAAGATTTAAAATCAATATGGTGGCAAAATTACGATAGAATGTTAATATGGTGCAATGTTGGCGCTGACGTTGAAAACGGATCATGGAGCATGTACGGTGCTAGAGAAGGTGCTTACCTTACCAACTGCACTGACTGGGATTATGCAAATGTACGAGATTTTGAATGGTTAACCTCTGAATGGAGAAACAAATATAGTAAGATCACAGATGAAATGCTACCTTATGAAATCATGGGTCTGGGTGAAACATTGCGGCGCGAGTGCGGTTTAGAGATTGCAGATTTAGATTTTGATGGTAGTAAATTTTTTAAAGCAGTGTATAACAATTCTCCAAGAATTATCCGGAGACGTTAATGTACGATATTGTGTTTATATCATTTAACGAACCAAATGCCGATCAGGTCTATTTTAATTTATTAAAACATATTGTAAAGTCAGATAACAGTGTGCATCGAATACATGGAGTTACGGGAATACATCAAGCCCACATAGCTGCCGCAAAAATAGTATCTACTAATATGTTTTGGGTTGTTGATGCAGACGCAGATCTATTGCCAAATTTTAAATTTAGTATAAACCTGGATCCTAGCGAAGAAGACATTGTACATGTATGGCGTAGTATCAATCCTATCAACAATTTAGAGTACGGATATGGCGGTGTTAAACTATTGCCTAGGGAATTAACGCTAGCAATGGATCTATCTAACCCAGACATGACTACCAGTATATCTACTAGATTTAAAGCAATGACAACGGTTTCAAACATAACAGCATTTAACACGGATCCGTTGAGTACATGGCGTAGTGCATTTAGAGAATGCGCAAAATTAGCCAGTAGAACTATCGCAGGGCAATTAGATGATGAAACTGCACATAGATTAAAAGTATGGACGCATATTGGCGGAGATCGAATTTACGGAGAATATGCCAAAGGTGGTGCAAGTGCAGGTGAATGGTTTGGAAAAACTTATAAAGATGATAAAAAAATGTTATCCAAGATAAACGATTATACTTGGCTAGAGTCTGAGTTTAACGGTCACGTTAAAATGTTTCCGCCTGAGACATTTAAGGGAGATTGGCCGCTAGAGGAAAAATAGTGGCTATCACTTTGGCGCAAGCAACAGCGACTTCTTGATGCTCTTTTTGAGTACCGTTGGCACTGCGTAATTCAATAAAATGAATCCAACTACGTAGTGTACCATTCATATATAATCGACTTTCTATAAGTCCTTCTGGTAACACAGCACGAGCCTGTTCTTTGGCTATGCCGTTTTTGATAGCCCATTCGTACTCACGTTTAGCGGCATAGATGACTCGCTGTTGAGCACGGTACCATTCATTTTGTAAGAGTTGATCATCAACTTCGACGCTGTTCTGTCTATTTTTGTCGTCTTGCAATCTAGCTTCTCTACATACAAACGACAGGTCTTTAGTAGGGTCAGCATATCGCTGACTGAATTCTTGGAAGCTGAAACTTCTGTGTCGCAAGATTTGCCGGGCAATATCTCTAGTTGTGGTGATTTCGATACAGGCACTGACCATTTCAAGCGGGCTCCAGTGTTGGTGTTTGACCAAGTACTTGATGAGTTTTTCGGATGTGTCTGTGTTGAGTTGATTGGAGGGATTGCTGACACGGGCGCAATACGCAATGAGTTCCTGCGCATCTGAGAGACCCAGATCTCTAAATTCTTCTGTTGGTTGTGAATAGGATAATAGCCGAACATTCATTATTTATAGCTTCTTTTTCTTTAAAAATTTTTGAGTTGATTTTACAATGTCTTTTTTAACACGTTCGGTATCAAGTTTAAAATCAATATTATCAATTGAGTCTTCGTAAGTTTTCACAAGCTCGCGAAGACTGGATTCAAAAGTGGACCATCCCTCGTTACGAGTAAGTGTAGTTACTTTGATTTCCCACGTTTTACCATCTTTAAAATTAACCAAAACTGAATGCAAATACCCAAGAGGTAACACGTTGAGTTTTACCTCTCCAAATACTTCAGGCCAATGTTCGATGATTTCTTTGGGAAAGATTTTTCCCTTGGACATCATTTTTGTTTTTTGGTTGGCACCAATTCTTCGGCAAGTCTACGGAAATTTGCGGCATCCTTAGCCAATCGATCTGCTTTGCTACGATACTCTTTGGCCTGCTCTTCTGTGGTCAAGTTGGCATTAACTGCTTCAACTTCATTAACTGATGCAGATGTGGTTCTTGTAACATCACTTTCAGTTTTTTTAGTATTAGGCGTTTCTGCTTGTTTGGCATCAGGAATATTTGATTTAACAGACAAGTCATCAATTGCCACACCACGTTGTTCTGCAATAACTTGGTTAAGTTCTGATAACAAAATTGATACAGATGTTGTTGGTTGCATCTCAACTTGGTCTGTTGAAATCTTAACCAATCTACCTTGTGTGTGCAATGCTGATAACATAATACTGCCATCCGGAAAATTACCTCTTGCCAATGCATCTGCAAATTCATGTGCATCTTGACCAGTAGTGCTTTCCACTAGATTAATAATAGCGTCGTGATAGCTATCTGGTAGATTTTCTGTCGGCACAATCAAGCAGTTATATGCATCACCGGGAAGTGTCCGATATGCAACAACGCACTTTTTGTTAGACGATTTTACTCTACCTACGTGTTTAAGTTCTGCCATTTTATTTTTGTCCTTCAGCTTGTTTAGCCACTTGGTCTAAAAATGCTGTTAATTTTGTATAAGTTTGTCCAACTGCTGTCATTTCGTTTGGTTTAAAAGCACCCCGCGAACTGGCAATATCGATAATAACTTTCATTGCATTTAAGTCATTGATAGTTAGATCGTTTTGATTTTCTTTTGGAGCTTCTTCTTGCGGTAGCTCCTGATTTTCTTGTACGGGTTCAGTCATAGTATCTCCTTCGGTTAAGTACATAGTTAATTATCTCGTTTCTAACAAAGGACACGCAATCCTGAAGAAACTTAATTCTTTCTCGCTTTCAAACCCTATTCGTGTGTTATGTACAATTGTATTAGAATAGTCTAGCCCAATGCTTTGTCCAATATAATACCTACTATTTAAATTATTAAAGATCCAACCATCGATACTTTTGAGCAAAATTGGGCTGTATTTTTCTATAGTAGTGTATTTAAAATGAGGGCAGGCAACCCTAACCCTGCGTAATTCAAAATAATTTAAAGGATTAGGTTTGCCGTTTTTCAAGCTCATATTATGCGGGTTCAGTAACTTCTTCGTAGTATGCAAACTCGCCCCAAGGCGGCACAATAGTGTTATTACCGTGTATGATGAACACGGTATCACAGTAGTTTTCATCACCCCATGAGCCGTAAGGATAGCCGTCTGTAAACATGATAAACTTCTTAGGAGTAATATTATGCTCTTTCATGTAATCCCAGTTGGCATCAAATTCAGTGCCACCACCGCCCATAACTTCATAGTCGTCAAACTCGTCCATGCAGTAACCATCATAGTCAGCTTCATTATAGACCTTGGTATCAAAACACCAAACTTTAATTTTAAAGTCTTTGTATTCTTGCATAATGCCTTTGATTTCTGTTAGGAAATCTTTTGCTTGTTCGTCACCAATTGATCCAGACATGTCAATACCCACACAAATGTCAATTGTTTCTTCGTATGCAGAACCTGGCAGTATTGCACTCATGTGCCAACCCTTACGATTAGGACGCATAAAGCTGTAATCGTATTTGATGGTGCTTTGAATTTGTTGACGAATAATTTCACGCCAATTCATTTTAGGCTCTGTAAGTTCCTTAATCATTCTTTGGATACTTGCAGGCACATTTCCCGCACCCGCGGCCTGCGCCGCTTGAATTGTTGCTTCGCGAATTTCGTCACGTATTTTTTTCAGTTCATCTTTGCTGTATTGAGGCTGACCACTTTTGCCGTTTTCTCCCCAATCAACGTGTTCGTCCAGCAATTGACCAAGAGCTTCTAATTCTTCTTCGTCGTGTTTATTATAAATTTCGTCATACACTTCTTCTGCACCTTTGCCGTAATATTTGGCATCGTGGAAGATTTTGATCTCAGGTGGTTGTTCACCAATACGATCACGAACCAATTGTCCGTTAACGCAATAATCAGCGGCAATATTCCAAATGCGTTTATTACGACCTTCCACACGAGTCATGTGGTCAAACACATTATGTAGGATTTCGTGTGCAATAACAAATTCAATTTGCTTAGTAGTTAATGGTGTAAAAAATTCACGATTAAAATAAATGGTGCGTCCGTCTGTGGCCGCTGTAGGAAGCCAATCGCTTGCTTCTTCAATTTTTAAACGTGTGGCCATGTTGCCAAAGAATGGATGGCGAAGTAGCAATCCTACTCGTGCTACAATAATTTTATCGATAATTGGATCTACATGTGACATATCTTCTCCTGAATTTACTGTATGTATATATTATAACACCGCCCGGAGGCGGTGTCAATTATTACATTTTCAATTACTTAGTCTTGTCAGTTGCCTGGGCAATGTACTTACCAAATTTTTGATGGAATGCGTCAAAACAGGCAATTTCATCTGGATCCAGTGGCAATTTGTAAGTACTCAAAGCCAACTTAGTTCCCATGATAACCAATTCTGTTTCAAAATTATCCATAATAAATTGGAAGAAGTTATTAACTTTATTGTTCCAATTTTTATCTTTCTTATCGCAAGCATCTTTCAATTCGTAGCACAGGGACACAGTCAAAGAATACATGGCACTAATTTCCTTAGTGTCCATTTTCTTAACCTTGCCGTCCAAAATATCGCTTGGGTTTGGCATTTTGCTGGAATGTTTACGGTGAGCCATAAATTTAAGAGCAAGACCTTCACCTACCGAACCACTCACCAAGTCAGTCAATGTGTCTGCATCGGTGTCGTCGTCGTGCAACAATTCGCTGACAAAGGACCAGCTACGTGGAGTAGCAAAAGCACGTGAGCTTGACTTTGGATCAAAATCGTACAAGTCCTTTTTAGAAAAACTCAAGAAGCCAACCACGTCCTTGTGAACTTTGTTTTCAGCGGCCCACTCAAAATAGTCATCCCATTCCACAGTCATTTCCAAATGAACAAAACGGTTAGCCAGCGGAGCAGGCATACGGAATGTAACACCCTTGTCAGTTTCACGATTACCTGCGGCAACCATAACAACATTGTCTGGCAATTTGTAAGTACCCACACGGCGATTCAAAATCAATTGATAAGCCGCGGCCTGTACACTGGGAGCCGCACTATTCATTTCATCCATAAACAAAATAATGAGTTTATGTTGTTTTGCCATTTCTGAATCTGGCAATTCGCTAGGAGGAGCCCAAACCATTTTGTTAATGTTTGAGTCAAAATATGGAATACCTTTAATGTCAGTAGGTTCCCACAAGCTCAAACGTACATCAATTACGTGAGCTTCCAGTTCATCACCAAGTTGTTTGATGATGTCCGATTTACCAATTCCGGGAGGACCCCATAGGAAAATTGGACGTTTGTTTTTAAAGGCCTTGCGCAAAGATTTTTTTGCGTTTTTTGGACCGACTGTGCGGCTAAGGATCTCGCTCATACTGTTTCCTATCTTAAGTTAGCGGGGTTAAAAAATTAAGCTATGTGTATATTATATGGCATAACCGCAACTAAGTCAAGCATTTTTTCAAGTAGTATACCTGAATTTAACCAAAAGTTAAGATTCTTTTTGGCGTTCAGTCATGGCCTTAACCAAACCAAATTTTCGGATATCGTCCGAAAACAAGTACAATTCAAAACTTTTACGTTCGGAAAATACAGTAATACTTTGGTTTGTTAAGTAGTATGGGCAATCGATATATTTTTCCAAAAATATGATTGTTTGAGGACTGAGTTCAATTGGCTCAGTAAATGGAATTTCGTACATCTGAATTTCTAACGTTTTCGTTAAAAACTCATAACCTTCGTCGCTCAGTCTGAATGCGTTGGGCTTGTTGACTCGATTTGACTGCCACCATCGTCTTCCATACAACTCTAAATTTGCATCATCTGTACTCTTACCCCATTGTTGTAAAAATACTTTGGTTAATGCAAGTCGGCTTATCATTTTACCACAGTGCCAGCAGTCAATTTAATAACTTGAAAATCTTCAGTACCAAATGTTAAATTTAATTTTTTGGCAAGATTCAATGCGTGTCCAGGATTTGAAAAACTGGTCTTTTTGTATTTGGGGCCCGGATAGCTGGTAAGGCTGTTAAACGATTTTAGATTAAACGGTTCATTCTTATAAAACACAGCCCAAATGGCTTCAGATTCTAAAATCTGTTCAGATTTGTAAGTTTTTTTGTTAGTGTATTCTAACAATACTTTTGGTTTGGGTCTGCTCATAATATGCGTCTCTTGATAAGTACGCATATATTTATCTTTTTATTTAGGCTCTACGAAGCCTCCGCCATCCATGGCAACAGTTATTGTTTCTGTGTCTTGTGTATTTTTAAGGGCATTGTACAATGTTTCCCAATCTCTATTTAATTTATCCAACGTCTCAGTTAACGCAAGATTAAGTAACCGTGCTTGCTGTATAGTTAGTTTAAGTTCTTTTTGTTGGTTAAGTTCAGCTACACGAAGTAGCTGAACAAATTGTGTTATGGGAGTTAAATTAATAGGATTTTGCATTTGATAACACTGCCTTCATTTCTAGCTTATCTTTAAACGGTCCTTTGAAAGGATATCGTTCAATAGTAATTGCTTTTGGACAAAAACTCTTGACCCATCCTTTGTTAAATTTAATGATATAATAACCAGCACAGTACAAACTTTTACTGGCATTAGATTTTGTAAACAATGCCAATTTACGTCTCACATCGTACATACTGTTAAACGGTTCACACAATACTGGGTAACCGTGGCATTCAAAATTTTCTTCTTCTGAAGAGGTAACACTGACCTTAACTTTACTGCTAGATAGGAAAAATCCATCTCCAAACTGTTTGGTAAGGTCTTGTTTTTTATTAAACATTACTTCGCCGTTGGTACTACTCAAAACAAATTTATTATTTTCTTTTTTATGTAGCGTGGCAATTTTAGAGCCATCCTTTTCTACAATCCAAAATTTGCCATCCACAATGGGCTTTGCATAAATCTCTGTCATTTTTTAAACCATCCTTTAATTGTTTGTAACAAATTGAAATATCTAAAATGATAATCTGTCAGCATTGGAGCCCGATGAGGACACCTTCCTTGATTCCAATCGCAATTTGCAACAACTTCCCGATCACAAAAATTACATTTCATTTTGAATTGTTCCTTGATATCTAGCTTGGAATGGCTCTGCATATGTTTGTATATTATCAGAAATCTTTTTCATGTCCCATGTATTACAGAATTTTAGCATACGGATACCCACTTGATCTACTGTTTTGGGAACTGCATTTATTTGTATTGTTTCTACAATCTTTTGTTTAATTTCTGCAGGTTGCGCTGTAAGGTCACATAGTTGTATGTTGCGCTGATAATCTTCTAACACACGATGTTCTACACCGTTGTGGTCAGACCATCTCTGAAGCATGAGATTGTTCCACGCATATCCGCGGCTTTTACGATCTTCGAACGCTTCAGTAAGACCAACCTTGTTTTTAGAACCTTTAGTACGCACACCTGGATACGCTGAGAAGACATTATCACTGGTATCACCACGCATACATTTTTCAAACAGCATCCATTCTGGATCTTGTGCGGCTTTGGGTTCGCCGGTCTTTTTGTCTTTGACTGGTTTACCTTTTGCATCAAATGTACCTTCGTGTGTGATATGTAAATCTCCTACACCATTGTACTGACTCACATTGCTATTAATAAGTTGTGCAAAATCTCCATCTGTTGAAATGATAACATGTTTGTCTTGCGGATGTGCTTGCACCCAACCAGCAATCAAATCATCAGCTTCTAGATTAGGATGTTGCATCACAGTACAGTTGGTCTTTTCTGTAACAAATTTTTTAAATTCGTCAAATGCTTCCCAGAACAATTTGTCTTCATCTTGTTCTCGTTGCGTCATTGCGGCTCTGGTTTCTTGCCTATTGGCTTTGTAAGGTTTATAAAAGTCTTTGCGCCACGATCTGCCTTCGAGGCAGAACACCACATGACTACCGCCAAAGTCTTGCCACGCTTTTTTAATAGAGTTGAAAGTAATGTGGAAAGCCATGCCAAGTTTAATATCAGCACTGCCTTGTACCACGTGTCTAGCACGAAAAAACGTGTTAGCAGTATCAACTATGATATATGTCATTCTATTTGCGCCCTACCATTTGGTAATTTACTTACATTAATATATCCAGCATTTACACGTCCGGGATCTGAAACACCAGCCTCGCCCAACATATTTCTTGCCAAATCTCTAAACCAACGATCCACGATCTCTTCGTCTGGATCACCATCAAATCCATATCCAGCACGTTTTAATTCTAACACAAATATCTCGTTCCAGTCAAGCTCAAAGAATCCATTTCTAATATTGTCTTTGTTCACATGAGTATCTAGTACAGCAACCCACGGTTCTCCTTTGGCAGTGGCACGTTCTTTTGGAGTCAGTTTTGCGTGTTCCTCTTGTTGTTTTGCCAAATAAGTTTCAGCAATTGCTTTATCTCGAGCCGTTTGCAATTCTGCTTTTTCTTCCTCTAGCTTGGTGATACCAAAAATACGTTTAACAAACTGTTTCATTATGTACCCCACTCATTTTTAAATAATGGCACTTGTAATCTGTCGCTGTAACGCAAGCCGTTTTTCATAGCAAGTTCTGCAACACGCCGATTGTTTAATGCATAGACGCTTTCTACACCGCCAACTGGCATTAGATATACTGGACCAGTGAATCCGTTTTCTCTATAAATGTCCGCTGTTTCAATTGCTTCTGCCGCATCATCTTCTGTTGCAACAACAAACTTCAAATACACATAGCCAGCATCTTGATAGTCGTTAACAACTTCGGGTTTAATTGCTTCGTGTCTTGCTTCTCCACTGCAACTGAGTTTGGCACTGACACTGAAAGTCACACAACGTTCTCCAGGAATCTGCATAGACCATTCTTGCAAATATTCTTTAAATTCTGGTGTTAGCAATTGAGTACCATTTGTTTCAAAAGTAATTTCTTTCAATTGCTTCATGTAAACATGATCCAACAAATCTGGATATGCACGTTGCCAACCTAACAACGGTTCGCCGCCTGTGATAACCAAGTGTTCGTCAACCCAAGTTTTATGTGGAAGTATTTCTGCAATACGTTCTGCAATACCATCTGTTTCCATCACAGGACTTAAATTTTTAAAGTCAGGATGCCAACTGGCATAGCTGTCACAGCCTGTGCTGACTAACGGTAAATCTTCATATTTTGTAAACATATGAGCAACACTTGCAATTTCGTCAGCTTCTTGACTCAGCATGCCTCGACTCATACCAAAACCAGCACACTTAAAATTACAACCAAATGTTCGTAAGAAAACGGACGGTACACCCATGTAACGTCCTTCGCCTTGTATGCTGTAGAATAATTCAGCAATTTTAATTTTACTCATACACAATCCTGTTCATTTGCCATTTTTGTTATTGTAACACGTTCTTCTTTATTTTGTCTAGCATTTCGAAAATCTTCAAGATCTGTTATAGCACTTTTCAAAGTTTCAGCATAATTGAGTGCTTGTTGTTTGGTTAGGTGTACTGAAGATTCGGTATCAATATATCCTTTGGTCAACAATGTCCAAATATGATGCCAACGTGTTTTACTCCACCAGTTTGTTTTGCCTGTGGTATAAATGGTTACTTGAATATCGCAGTCATCTGCTTCTACCCACATGTTATGATTATGTGTTTCGTCATGACAGTTACACGCAATTCGGTAGACTCTGCTGTCTCCCCAATCATTTGTTTTCATTATGCCTTCTGCTGGTAATTGTGCGTTCATCGTAATACCTCCAGTGTTGAAATTTTAGCAATCTTTTCGCCAAAGTCTTCATCTCTACCAATAATATACATTTGACGATCATGTCTGTCAGACTTTGGATCATAGCGACTAAACTCCACAATCTTACCACCTACCGCACTGTATACTTTGAAATTTAAAGTAGGCTCGCTATCAATACCACGCCCAGTGCTAATAGTGTTGCCACGGCTCATTTTGGTGCTTGGATAACATTCATTTGCCACATCGTCAGGAGTGTCTCGGTATTCATAAGCCCACCGGCCAATCATTCGTTTAAACCAATTCATAATGCCATGATCCTTCCTATCACTGTTTTTGCATCATCAAACTCACCGCGACTTAATCTGGCTTCAATTTGAGTTTCATATTCATTACGCAAGTGACGAAGATATGGTCGCATTTGGTAAGTAGCATATGGTTGTGTCCATTTAATAGTGTACAAATATTTTGGATTCATTCCACATCCTCTTCAAACCATTCGTCCACCATTTCCTCAGCTTCAGTTTGTGTAAGAGCCGGAACAAAAATTCTAGCAAGATGTCCTTGTGTATGTTGTATGTTAAATCGAACAATACCGGTTGGAATACTTTCCCATTCTCGTTCTACCACAAACTCTTTTAAATTCTTTGCACGATTGATCAATTGATCAGTTAGTTCTTGGGCTGTTGTCATCTTGGGGCAAACTCCTGTTGCATTTTGATATTGTCAAAAAATTCTTTCTTTGCGCCTGGATCAGTTTTAAATGATCCTTGTAATACCGTGGTCTGTGTCAGGCTACTGTGTGCCATAATGCCGCGATTTTCACAGCAACCATGCGTGGCTTGAATGTATACGCCTAGGTTTTCGGCTCCTGTGGCTTTTTGGATTTCTCTAGCAATGTCATTACATAACTCTTCTTGTAAAGTACCACGTCGAGCACACCACTGTGCAATACGAGTATACTTGCTAAGACCAATGAGTTTTTCAGCGGCAATAATACCAATATAAGCAACACCACTAACGGGTTGGTGATGATGGCTACACATACTACGTAGCTCACTGCGGACCACAAGCATACCTTCATAACGGTCTGTCGAATCATTTGGAAATGCTGTTGCATCGGGTGCAGGTTCATATCGTCCTGCCATTACTTCATTAAAATACATTTTAGCCAGTCGCTTGGCTGTGCCCTTGCTGTTGGGATCCGTTTCACGATCAATAAGTAATGCATCTAAAACTTTCTCAAATGCAAGAGTTGCTTCAGTAATCAAGTGTTCTTTATCACTGTCGTGCAGATAATCACTGATATTATCCCCTGCCCAGAAACGTTTATTATCACGTTTCATTTTCATGCGGATTGCTCCTGCCAAAGTTCCTTCTTTATAGCCACCATTGCCTGCCATAGCATCTAAGCCAGTCTCTTTTTTGACATATACTTCTTTTTTTAAAGGTACATACTCGTCGGATTTAAATTCTGGCGCAGGTTTAAGTTGGGGATCTGGTGTGAATTCTTTAGTCATTATTACTCCTATGTGTTATAGTATATAGGTTTATTTAGGTTTTTGCAAGTTATTTGTTGCTCGAAGTTGTCTACATGCTTCGCGCATTTCCGTAGTAAAGTCTGGACTTATTTCTGAAAGTCCACAATTGATCCAAACTCCGTCTGATTTTTTTGGAAGTGCTGAAAACATCATGGGTATTACTATCAAAAATACAATAACCACTACTGCTATTTCTACAATCTCTCGCTTAGGAGTATTCTGCATAAGTCAGCATCCTTTTTATTTTTAAAATCAAAGAACATGGCATCGTGACTGGGTTTAGTAACGTATCGGTTGCCAGGCAATCCAAATACTTCCAATACAACAGCACACGTTTCATTCCACCAAAAGCCATTTTGGTTGTTCCACGTTACGGTGACGGTATTTTCAGTAATCACTCAGCTCGACCGCTAGTGCAACTATCATTCCACAACTCTTGTGCTTGTTTTTTATATTCATTTAATTCGTAATCGTGTTTGGCTGTTTGGTATTGCTCTTCAGTCAAGCCATGCCATCCAATACATTTTCCGTTAGGGCTACGACCGCAACCGCATTTGCCAAATTCTTCTGGATTTTCTTTAACTCTTATTTGCATTTTTATAATTTCCCTTTTCTGGTATAACATGTCTTACCCCGCCACGAGGATCCTGCATATCGCCTGCTCGTCTTGGAATCATGTGTACATGCGGATACATCACTGTTTGTCCAGCAGCCTCGCCACAATTTTGTCCGACATTAAAAGCGTCCCACCTGCCAGATTCGACGCCTTCGTGACCAAATTTGTATGCGCCTTTGAAACAGTCCCATAGATGTTCCCAGTTTTCTTCGGTAGGCACAAATAACAAATGTCCTTCAGTGACTGGGTATGCATCTCTAAATACCCAGTAGGATTTTGTTCGGTATTCGATACTGGTCCAGGGTGCTCTTTTCTCATCAAGTGCTCTTTCAAGAGTTGTTGCCATGATTCATAGACTTGATTTGGTCTTCTAAATATTTTTTATATTCTGTCAATGCCTCAACTTTTCTTGGACTAGCACCGTCTGCTTGCAATTTTTTAATATCAGTTTCAACTGTATCGATCTTGATTTGATAATCAGCAATCAATATTTCTGGAGGAGTTGGATTTGTCATTGGTATTCCTTTATTTGTTAGTGCCAATTCGCAAGCCTGTTATGCTTCCAAACAGCAAGAAAAATGCACACCATGTTTCTAATGTCAATGGTATTTGTAATACAGGAAACAGTGTGTTTAAACTCCATATTCCTACAATAGGTCCAAATACGATAACAACAAGAATCAGTGCAATGCCTAAAATTAATTTAATAAGTGCAGATGTCATAACCAAAATTCCTCCCAAGGATAAACTAACCAACAATCTTGTTCTGCTTTGTTCACAGTCCACATGTAATAATCTGGATCTTTAAACTGACTTGACTGGTTGTGTGTCAGAACTGCAAATCTAACATTGTCTCCCCAGATACTTTTCCATTTGGAATCGTTGGGAAAACAACCGCTGGCCCAATCATTCTTAATCCATGCAACAGTAGATCCTTGATCGTTGATGTCATCCACAACAAGAATTTTTTTGCCCGCATACGCATCTTCGGCCATGCCAAGATTGCTAACGCAATCGCCACCATCTCGTAGACTAATGTCTAGACTGTTCATCTTAATGCCAGTATATTGACTCAACAAATTGGCAGGAACAAGTCCGCCACGGCCAATTCCAACAATGTAGTCCGGCCGCCAGTAATGAACGTGCATTTGTCTAGCAATTTCTAAACAAGCACCTTCTACTTGTTGCCAAGTATAATGAACTTTTTTCACGCTGTTAATCCATGTGCAAGAGATTGCAGTTCTTCTTTGTTCATAAAGAAATTATATGTTTGACTGTCTGCAACTTTGCCGTCTTTCAAACTTTCTTGAATAATGTCAAGACTAAACAATCCTTTGGGACTAATTACTTCGTGTTTGACTAAGCGCACACGGAATCCGTCAGACTCCTTGACAGTCATTTCTTTTCTAGTATGTGCTACTGATTCATGTAGGTCCATCATTCATCTCCTTTAATTGATTCAAATGTTCTATACTTACCCAATGCTGTGATGTATTCATCATACAGTTTCTTTAGCTTTGGATGCTTACGTTCAAGTATAACATCTCTTTCGGGAATTTGCAAGACTTTTTCAATAGTGTTTAGCCGTTCTTCTAAGTCTCGCCCATTGATAACCATACGACCTTTAACTTCTAATTCAGGCGGATTATTCTTGGCAACCATAACACTGTCATATGGGGTAGTGATGGCGCCAGTAGTCCAATTTGTACCATTAGATCCAGAGGTTAAAAACTTGCCAGCTGTAGTATTGGTTGTATAAACTTGTCCAACTGGCAATACTCCACCTACAGTCATACCTGGAGGAACAGCACCGTACAACCCATGCTTATTAATGCCAACTACAGCTTGTGAAGGAGTCCTAGCCATTTTGTTTACGGTCTTCAAGGTACTTGTCATTGTGTATCCATTTATTGTTTACCAAAAATCCCCATTCTTGTTTTTGCGGCCCCGGCATAAACAAAGTCCATGCAGTTACTCCAGGAACCAATTCGATACGATGATAGCTGTTAGAACTGCAAATGCGCCAGTGACCAGGACCGCGCCAATGCTTTGTTTCTCCAACCATTCGGCCATTTTCAAAATTAGGGGTATATTCATAGTAGCCGCCTTTTAATATCAGTGTAGCATAAGGCCACGGATGGTCATGTACGTCACCCGGGTCACCTTTGTGAAACTTGTGTAAGAATATGTTAAATGGAAACCACGTACGATCTTTCAAAAACAAATAGTAACGAGTTAACAAAGGCTCGTTACACTGCCGATCCATGATAACACGTTTGCGATCCAGCCGCGCTAACCAATCAAGGCTTAGGTCTTTTATCTTTTGGAGTATCATAATGGTCCGCTACTAGTTTATAAACAGTTTTAAATTTTTCGTATGCTATTTTCAATCCTGGATATTCCTCACACATTTTTTCAACACGTTTAATATCAGGAAAACTATGAACCCACTCTTCGGGAAAAGTTATTGTAAACGCCGACGTATCTATACTAGTTATTGAACCAATTTGTGTAGTAGTTAGCCCTGAAATCTGTGTAGTAGTTAGTGTTGAAATTGATGGGCTACTATAATACGTAGGATAAGATACTGTACAAGGACTATACCCACTAAATGTAATGGTATCATTATTGGTAAAATTAAAAGTAGATAGGCCACTGACATCAATGGTATAGGTGTCACTTGATGTTATTGACGAGCCCGCCGGCTGAGAAGAATTGCTCATGTAATGTCTCCGTTTGTTTGTGTATAGACGGAATCATATGTGTGTAATTATCCATATATTGAATTATCTTTCCACATAAGTTTGGCCTAAATACTTTGTAGGACTCGAAACTTTCGGTCCATTCTGAGGGATACTTGAAAGTATCAAAATACATTTCACTGTAACTGAGTCTATCGGGCACCATGGGAACAGCATCCACTACTGCACCTTCGTAACAACTGATACCCAGTGTTTCTTGTAAATTAGCACTGAATACTATTTTAGCTTCACCTAATAAATTGTGATATTCGTTTTTTGTAAGTTGTTGATCTTGACACACTACAAATTCATACTGTGGTAAGTGTTCTGCTAAATCACGAAAAATTTCAACTTGTTTTTCTGGAGCAATCCTGTGCGGAAACAAAATTAAGTCACGTTTAGGCATACCTTTATATGGTAGCAATGTGTCACTCATATATTCCATGGGCCATCCAGTACGCACAATGTTTGGATATTCACCATTTAGTATTTCTTTGAGTTCTTCTTCATACCAAGGATTTTCAGTTTGAAATCCACCATTGAGTAATTCTCTATGAAATAGTTCTATATGAAAATTTGTAGCAAAGTAATTATAATCAAATGCATAAAAGAAACTTTTTTCTGCATTGCGCACCCAAGGTTTGTTGCCAACAAGACGTCCAAGGAAATCTTGAGGATCGTAACTGCCAGCATGCCATAAGCCGTGTGTAGTTACGGGAATCTGCAACAATTCACTCATGTACTTTAAATTTATGATACCAGGATGCCAAGCATCAGTAAAGATAAAGTGATCGCCGGGATGAACGGCTCCGTTACAAAATAAACGACCCATCTGCTCCACTTGGCTAGCTTTGTAAATGTTAGTTCCGCCAAAGTTGAGAAACGCTCCTGGAGTGGTAGCACTAGGTATGTCCATAGGACCAGAGATAATTTGAACATTGTGTCCTGCCTTTCGTAAGAGATTAGGCACATGAGTCTTCCACTGACCCGTGTACCTAGTTTCAACTGCTTCTAAATCAACTATGAAGACGTTCATTGATTTCTGTTAACAAACGGACGATTGCCTTGGTAAGGTTTTTTCTCACCAGTCCATGCTTTCTTTGGCCGCTTGCTCTTTTCGTAATTGCGCCACACCCAACTTTCTCTGTTGTACAAGTCTGATTCGTTGTAGGGAAACAACTCAATCCTACAAAAGTTGAGGAAAGATTCCAGTTCATCGAAGATTTTAACGATGTCAGGGCGGGTCTCAAAATAATTGATGTCTTTGTAATTCTTAGCCATTGCAGCCTCTTTTAATATTTGATAAACGAACCATTTTCTCCGTCTTCGGAGATCTCAATCCAGATCTCTCGACCTGGATACTTATTGGAAATAACGTCAAACAGATCGTCGGACATCATTTCACAACTCTTGAAGTCAAGGCTTAGAACGGCACCTTGACCATTATACAGCGACTCGAGCCATCGTTTGAATTGGATGAACTCAATGTCTCTGTCATTGTGGAGCACATTGATCCACACCCTGAAATGAAAGATGTGGCGATGAAGGTGACCCAAAAACGATACGTCATATTCATCTCCTGTAGCCAACGCTGGATCAGTCAGCGCCGCTGGGTACTTATGTATGCCTTCCTTGCGAAAGGTAACCCAAATCATTTTGTTAGGGCGAATGTCTTGTTTAATAATCATAGTGTTGTATCTTGTGTATATTGATCCCAATGCGTATATTTTCTCATACTCATTAGGCTGTGAAGTTGATGAGTCCACACACCGGGATTGGTAGCACCCCAAGTGCGATCATCTAATTTAAGTGTGGCGTTATAGTTATGTTGATTAATGTATGGAAGTTTCACACTGATCATCGGTACAAATTTTGAATATTCACTATAACCAGATTCGAGTACACCTTCAGAATGACTAACATCAAAGTCTAAGGTTACCCAATAATCTTTTTTCAAACAAGGAACAATGACAGCATCCCATGCTTGGTACTCTTCGTGACTAATTGCTCTTGGATTAAAACTTTGGCTTGTGCCAAAGTAGATATGTTTTATTTTGTTTTCTTCAGCTTTTGTAAGAATTTCTTCAATAGGCGGAGTACCCACAACAAACAATGTAAACATACCATGACAAACAGTATGTTCAACTTCATAACCTGTAAAATACACAACACCTTGTCGTTCTTCAGTGTTTAGTCCCATTTGATATAACCTCTGCTGTAACCGCTTGGACGATCCGCACCATCCGCAAACGCTTGTTGCCACTCTATGTTTCTATTATATGCTCTTGTCCAAAAACTATCAACCTCTAGATAGCCATTTTCAATCATCCAAACTGCATCTTTCATACATTGATGAAAATTAGGATTTCTTGGACTTGGACGTATAGTTGTGCAGGCTTTCCAAAGCTGAGCTTGTGCTTCTTCTCTACTGACTGCTTTGCCAACACCGTCTATAATTAATGCATTGTTATTTAGGTTGATTTCTGTACCTAACGCATATTTGCCACTGAGGTCAATCACAACATCATAACTTTCACTAGTTCCCAACAACAGAGTATTGCCCCATAAGTCTTGATTATTAGACCCTAATACATCAATGTCTAATTTACGCAACATTAATCTATGATAAGCAACCCACGCAAGAAACCCACTACCAATAATTAATATTTTACCATGTCTTTTTTTAATCTCTTCAGACGCTTGATCCACGACATTGATTCCACAAGCAACTGGTTCAATAATGTAGCGTGGATGCGGTTCAGGTATTTGCACCCACTCATTGTGTTTTGCATTGTAAACATCCGCATAAGCAGGTTCGCCTCGTGTGGCAACATAGTCACCTTCTTTAATACCAGACACCAATGCGCCAACTCGTGTGACTTGTCCTAGTCCTTCATGCCCACTCATTTCAATAGGCAGGGGACCAAAATTTCCCATCATCATATCAATATCACTGCGACATACACCAGTCATTAATGACCTAACTTCAATTTCGTCATCAGTCATGTATGGTTTGAGCCAAGTAGTTTCTACAAAACTGCCATCGCCTTGAGTATATAATATTCTGGTAGTCATAGATTTTCAATCCGTTCGTGTATCCATGTGTCTTGTTTATATTGATTAAGCCAAAAGATATGATTATCTACATTAGCAACAGCATCTGCAATCATGTTTTGATAAGCATATTCTGGACATAGTCCTAATTCAACAGTGACTACACTGTTGTCTTCCATGACAAATTCAATATTTCTTTTATCCAATGTCATATCTCGCCAATCAGCTGTTAGTTGCCATTTGTCTGTAAAATTAATTTGACAAAAATCATCTACGTCATACGTGCCGTTAATATTAACACTGCCGTAATCTGTACCAGTCAGTTGACCCAATGTCCATCTTTTAAAAGCAGTTTGTTTACATATATCGGATTTAGCCCATTCTGGTGCCAACACAATAAACCAACTTAACAAATGAGGCATTAGGTCTCTACTGACTCCACCAAATGCTAATTTTTTAGTTGTAAACCAACTACCGGGATTTGGTATACGATCCTTATTGATCCAATTGAGATTAATCTTTTTAGATTTATTTGCCAGTTCCTGCAACTCGGCAATGTTATCACGCCACATGTTGTTTTTAACCATGATGAAACGTGTTTGCTTAAATTCAGTTACGAGTTTAGTCCATGTACTGCTGGTAGCCACACCAGGCTTTTCAATAAACACAATTTTACTGTGTGGAGCAACTCTGGCCGCAATTTCAAAGTGTGTAAAGTTAGGAGTACAGATATGAACAGTATCAAATAAACCATGCACTAATAATGCCTTATCAACAGAATCAAAATCTGCTTGTTTGCCAATATCTTGATCCACAGTGACAACTTTGTGGCCAAGATTAGTCAGTACAGTTTTATATAACTGTCCAATGCCCATGCCAATGATAAGGCTACGCTTGCTCATTTCTGCCTTCTTCGTATTTTTTAAACATTCGAGTTACATCTTCCATACGTTCAGCAAAAATATCAGCACTCGTCTGTGATACTTTTTTCATATCGTATTCACTAGGATAATGGCGTAAACAAGCTCTAGCTTCATCTTTAATGGCTTTAGGAACTCGAGGAGTAGTTAACAACCTTAAGAGAAATCTTTGGGTCTGCATTACTGCTCGATATCTTTCATCAGGTAATGTCATCTTATAACTCTTTTCATGAAAATTTTCACGGGTAATACCTCTACTATTCGTGTACACTAGCTTCTAAGTCGTCTAATTTATCAATTGCAGACTCGTCAAAATCCACATCGTCTTCCAATTGTACAGTATCTTCACCTACTTCGTCAAAGAATTTGAAATAATTGGTTGATGCGTTCACAGTCTTTTTACCAATAGCACCACGAGTACCGGGAATAGCTTGCCAAAATTTATCAAAACCGTCAATAATAGCTTCGGCAGTGGCTCTGTCATCTGTACTGAAAATAGCATCCACAACATCTTTAAAAAACACACGCTCGAATTTTTCATCAACTAACATGGCAGGACATAACCCAGCATCATATTGACGATTAGCTTCTTGTACGCTGTTTAAGTGTAGCCAAACATTATGGCCCATCATTATTGCATAGGTAAAACTATCCCACGATGTTTTGCCAACTTTACCAATTTTGTTCATATCGTTAGGACCGTAAATACAAATGTCCTTAACTTCAACCCCGTCCATTAAGGGACTAGTAGTAAACGATTTAAAATGACCATCTTGTACTACTACATCTTGGAATAGACGTGTATCCTTGCTGTATTTTTTATTATCTAAACTAGGCAACATTCTGTAGAGCCACTTTTGTCTATCTTCAATTTCTGTTTGAACATAAATTTGTCCGTTAGCAGTTGCCAAGAACGGGCTAGCACAGTCAAAACTAATTGTGAATTTAGGATTGTGATATTTACGAACAGCACGTTGAATATCTGTCAGCAACAGTGCCCATTCCAATTTACTAGTACCTAGGAAGTGCATCCAGTCTTGATGGCCTTCTTCTAACAACCCGTCAAACTTCAGTGCCACCAATCTACGCAGAACTAAATCCACGTCACACATATTTTGACCACCCATGGCCCAACCGTTGAATGGTTTGTCGTATTTTTTTGGATCGCAAAAGTCTTTCATTTGCTGATACCAATCTTCTGCTTGTGCATGATTCTCACCCTGTAGAACATTTAAGAACTTACAAGCACCTGTGCGATGTTTAATAAAGTATTCGTTGTTGTATTTGGTAGCCGCTACTGCCTGTTCATAACTGGCAATGCCGCTATTCTTGGCACCAACTGGACTGCGAGCAACCCACGCTGGAATATCAAGCACCATACCATAGTCCATTAAGGCATCCATCCAAGCTAATACTTGACTGCGCTTTTTTTGTGCCGCATCTAATTTTGATTGATAAATCTTAACATGATCAATTTTAGTATACTTAGGATTACCATTCTTATCTGTCTTAGGATGTCCTGTCGGATGCATTTGCGGAACTAATTCAACACCCTTAGCAACTGCTTCAGCCATGCGTTGAGACACTTCAGCACCAATTGGATCATTCCATTCACCTTCCCATACACCCTTACCAATCTGGAAACCTCCAGAGTCGCCTAACACCCAGCTAGTTGATCGGTCTCTATTACGAAACATATCTTCGCTTGGGTCGGGTTTAGTTAAATCTAAGTTAGCATGACCTGCTGAATACAAACAATGATCAAAGTAAAATGCCGCATTGGGATTCAAATAGTTCATTGCTTCGATTCCAAGAGGACCAAAGCTAGCAGGTATACGTGCAGGATCTACGTAATTACTATATCTTTGTTTACCTATATACGTACTATAAAATCCTGACGTTGCCGGCAAGAAATATGCATAGTCGTTTTGAGTTGCGGTTAAATTTTTATTCATTACTTAGATTGTGCTGGCAAAATATAATCATATACTGCAACACCGCTGTCGATATTGATGTTTAACAATCCGCCATCTGCAATACGCATAGTAGCAGTACCGCTTAGGCCTAAAATACTTTGTACAGCATTAACGGGCCAGGACCAAGTTTGTTTTAATTTGCCAACAACATTTGCTTGGAAAATAAATGATCCTGCATGTGTGCTTGAATCACCAAAGCTAAACACCAAGTGTCCGTCTTCTGTTCTAACTTCAAAGACTTTTTCTTCGCTGTGAGCACTGGCTTGCAATTTTAATTTTTGTATACTTGCAACAGAAGGCTGAAATTCGATATCCCATTGTGCGCCTTTGAATTTAGCTGATTTTAATTTGTCATTAATAATATCGCTGTTCATAAAACGATAATCGTTTTCAAAGTCAGCAGTGGCATTAATAAAATGCAAACCTGTTGGAATTTCTTCACCATTACGCTGTTGTTTAACAACCTTGATAGTTGCACCTTCTTTGTATTCTGGACACTTGAGGTGAATATCTAACTTGTTTAAGTTAGGCATACCAAATGTGCCTTCAAAATCGCTAACTGGGTCGTGTGCTTTGGCATTAAGGATAACACTGCGATCCTCAGCCATAGATTCAATAGTAGTTTCTTTGTCCGTTGAACTCACCTTGACCAAAGGTAAAAAGCCCAAATTGTGTGTGTGTGCTACTAGGTCTTGTAAAAAGTCTTTCATGAGATTCTCCATATGTTGTAATTATACTTAGATTTTTTGATTAAGTCAAGTATTTTTTCTTACCTTTTTATTGTATTCCACCGAAGTTTCAAGAATACTAAAAGGCGCATCGATTGCTTTGGTGTATTTTAAAAATGCCTCTGTGTCCTTGGGAAAACACGCACCACCAAAACCACGCTCGCTGTCAAGCCCAGGTACTAGGGTATGACTGGAACCAATTCTTTGATCATGTGTAATCATTTGGCGTACTATAGAATAGTCTGCTCCATTTTTTTCACAAATATCAAATAGTTGATTGAAAAAAGAAATCTTTGCCGCAAGAAACGAGTTTACGCTGTATTTGGCCATGGCCGCTTCGGTAACAGTGCATTGAAAAAATAATTTGCAATTGGGCAATACTGAACTAAAGATTTCCTGCCAGATTCCTTCGGGATCGTCGCCTCCAATTATCATAAACTTTTGTTCAGCAAAGTCTTTGACCGAAGTAGCCGCTCGCAAAAATTCAGGACTATAAACAATAGAATGGTCTTTATACAGTTCTCCAAGTGCAGTTAGTACATTCGGGATCACTGTACTTTTAATCAGTACAGGCATAAAAATAGGCACTGAGTCTAAAATATTAGAAATATTTCTAATATCGCAAACACCATCTTCTGTAGTTGGCGTATCAACACAAATAATTAACCCATCTGCATCGTGATGGTCTTTTATTTGATCTGTAGTATACTTGGGATCCACAATCACAATTTGATGCTTGGTTTGCAATGTTTGTCCAACTGCTTTACCAACAAATCCGTATCCTGCAATTATAATTTTCATATTAGAACTCGAAAAAACTGTTAAATGTATTCTTTTCTTCAGTGCTGTTGATATCCCAGTTCAATACACCAATCAAGTTGTCTAACTTGTTGTCAATAATTGTCTGTTCCATCTCGGCATGATCAAATGCCAAGTCTTTAAACCACTGTGGTAATCTCAGTTCATCAACCGGATATGCAACACTGGTAAATCCTAGAGCATTGGGTTTCAATTTGCAAACAATAACTTTAGCGCCGTCAGTAATACCCATACTGTACTTGTCGCCATACATACGCTTTAGTGTGTTCCAATTGATACTTGCACGAACATGACCAGGCATGTTGGTCTTGCCTGCCTTGGCTTCCTTAGCTTGATAGTCGGTAATGTTGTTGGCACGTTTTGGACTGCCTTTTTCCCAACCAGGTCTTGCTTTAAAGCGAATACGGAATTCACTAATATGATCCAGTACTTGTTGCTCATTTGCACCTGTCAATACCAGTTCAAGCACATCACTTAAAAAGTTTTGAATAAATTCTGGTGTGTCACTGCGTTTGAGATCCAAGCCCATGGCCTTAATCTTACCAGGCTTGCCGTCTATGTCCGCACGTTTACCTTCTTTATCATAGTAAAGAACAGCATAACGTTTTTTAGTAATAAACAAACTCTTTGATCCAACAATCTCTCGACCTGCTTTGATAACTTCGCCACGGCTTTTAGGCACATGAAACGCATCCAACATAAACTGCGGAAACGTACTGTTAACTTCCTCTGCAATTTGATCGTAAAGCTGAACTACGCTTTCCTTGGTCCAAGGCAGTTGTCCCGCAGTAATTTCTTTTTCTAATACTTTGTATGCTGAAAAATAACACGAGTCTGTATCACCATAGATGATAGCTTTGCCTGTGTGATTATATTCGCCTGCAACAATTTCATTAACTTTACTGGCCATGTGTCGAGCAATAGCACGACCGGTTAGCGTGGTTGATTGTCCAATACGTTTATCAAAGAATCTGCAACCATTGTTGAGAATAGCACCATACAAACTGTTTAGGTTAATCTTTTTAACCAACTGTCGTTTGTCCCAGTATTCTTCTTCAACTTTATTGCCTGCTTTAATTGCATCTTTTAATTTAGCCTGCATGTCTTTACGTTCACTATACCAACGTTTGAGCAATCCGGGGATAATACCTTCTTTTTCGTAGGTAAAGATAGTGCCGTTGGCACTAAGTATCCAAGGTTGGTTGCTTTCGTATATTAATCTATATACTTCTGCGGCACTGACCACATCAACGTCTCCATTCTCCCAGTCGATGGTAATGTCAGTGCCGATCTGTTGTTCCATCACTGCGGTATATTCTAACGATCCAAATACACCTTCCCACGCTGCCGCAAAACTTTTACCTTTGGCCACCATGCTATCAATATACTCTTGTGTAATAGTTTGTCGCAACTGTCCAACAATGGTTTCTGGGCCCATGTTCAATGCTCTAATTGCTGAAGGATACAATGAATTAATGTCCAATGAGCCAATCCAATCGTGAATGCCTTCTTTGGGATAGGCAACATATGCACCTGCGGCACCTTCGTTGTCTTCTCTGTCGTCCATCTTGGTACGATTAGGAACTTGAAACCCTCTACGATGAGCTTCGTTGATAATGGCCTGCTCAGTCACAGCCACAGCACCCATTGTGGTCTGTAGCAACACAGTACATTCATGTGCCAGCGTGTTGGCAAGGTCCATGAATTTTAATTTCTTATCTAATTTTTCAAGAAGCATACAGTCGTTGATGTTGTATTCAACAAATGTTCTAAAATCATTGTTGTAGAGCTGATCTAAGGTGCCTTCGTACTGTGTTTTACGCTCACCCAGTTCATATTCAGCAATGGCATCCAGTCTGTATGTGTGGCGTTCTTCATATGTGTATTTTCTGTAAAGTTCAAGGCTATCCAAATGCACACGACCAATAAAGTCATATGTGGTAGCTTGCCTGCCATACTTTTCATATTCACGTTTCTTGGGGAATTGATTGAACAAACAAAAACGTCTTGTATCTTCTTTGCTTAGGGCTTTGGTCACACGATTAACTGTGTAGGGAATATCAAAGCCTTCCGAATTCCAACCACTCAATACATCAGCATCTTTGATCAGGTCCAAGAACACATCCAACATCTCAGCTTCAGTTTCATACAGCATCACGTTGTCAAAGTCTTTGACCATTTCTTTGGCATCCGCCATCTTGAGTTTCTTAGGTGGAACAGCCAAACATATCATTGTTTCCATCCATTGCAAGTACACAGCAATGGCAGTGATGGGCATGAACGCATCATCCGGTGATGCGTAGCCACGTTCTGGATCAAAGTCTACTTCAATGTCAAAAAATGCTATGTTTAATTTTGGAGGTTCTGCATTTAGATAGTTTTCGCTCAGACAAACAAAGATGGGATTGATGTCTGCTTCAAACAATTTTTTGCTTGAATTAATAGCTTGTTCTTTTCTCAGCTCTTTGGTGTTTTTGCAAATAATACGTGTGAGTGGATCACCGTATATGCTTTGGAATTTGCCGCGAGGGTCTTTGAAGTAAAACGTGTGTTTGACAGGAATGTCACGGAACTCACGTTCTTGTTTTTTATTACGTTCGACCACTCGAATAACATCGTTCTCGCGGTCAAACCATGCGTCTACATAGCTCAATATATTCTCCATATGTCATTTTTGGCTGACAAATACCTAACGTGCGGTTTATGGCCCGCTTGCCCTTGTGTGTACTACTTATTAGATACGTTTTGTGATATCTAAAATTGCTTCAATCTCTGCCCAATCTGCATTATGTGCCTGCCAATCGCCTTTGTGGGCAATTTTAATAGCTTTGTTAATAATGCTGGGTTTTACTTGTAATTCTTCCGCCACTGCCTGTACTGTTTCTTTTAAGCCTACTTGCAAGTCTTCGATTTCACGTAATACTGTTGATCCTTCGGTAATCAATCTTTCTAGTTTTGCCTTTTCTTCTGCGCCGTATGAACGTCCTGACATGTAAGTCTCCTAATGTATATGCCTATTATATACTAGTTATCCGTGTAATGCAACCTCAAAGATATTTTTGAGGTGAAAATGGCGGAATAAATCCGCCATAATCAATATTTGATGCTTTTAATTCTTTCTAAAACTGCGTCGTCTTGTGCTTTGATTGATTCGTCAATTCCTGCAATCCCTTTTGCAACACCCTTGCCAAATCGCCATGTTTTATCTGCAACATCGCTAACCGCATCCCAGGTTCCTATACCAATATCTTTAATTGTTTGTCCTGTTTTTTTACCTGCATCGTCCGCAGTTAACTCTGGTTCAGTTACGCGGGCGGCCTGCGCAACAAAAGGTTGTCCGTCAACGGTTGCAACTGTTTTATCTGGATATTTGTTTGCCAACCAGCCCGGCAATTTCTTCATATCATAACCAGCCGGCAATTTTATTAGATTTTTTGGACTAGTACCATCTGTAAATACTACTTTTATTGTTTTTTCCATATCATTTATTTTCCCAATTGCTTTTAGTTTTTGCAGGGTTGCCCGATGCCGCATTTCTTCTTGCTAGATTAGCCAACTCTAGTTGCGACATGTTGGCATACTTATCACGATGTTGTACACCATCGCTTGGTGTAATATCTGTAGTACCAGTGGTTACTTTACGGCCAGTTGTTGGATCCACTCCATCCTTACCATACCATCTTCGGTATCCCTGACCAATGTCATACCAACCGCTTGCAACATAAGGTTCATCTTTTGATACAACACTAGCGGCCTGATCAGTTTGTCCCAACTTTTTTCTAACAGCGGCCAATCTTTTTTGTATTGCAGGATCTTTGGATTTAGATAGTTTGGCAATTAGTGCATTTATCTGCGTTAATAATTCTTGTTGTTCTGCAGAATTATCAGCAACTCCGTCTGTCTCTTTTCCGTCAGTTTCTTTTCCGTCAGTTTCTTTTCCGTCTTTTTCTGTTGTTGTACTAGCACTTTGTCCTGCTTCCGAATTAGCGGCATCTGCTTTCTTCTTGGCAGCATCTGCTTCAGCTTTCTTCTTGGCGGCTGCTGCCGCGACGGCCTCATCATCTAATTCCTCAGGCTCATCATCACCAATTTCTGCTGGTTCTGCGGCATTGTCAACCTCTTCTGGTTCTGCCCCACTGTTGTACACACCAGCCGCTATGGCCGCTACTGTGAGTGCTGTTACTAGCGTGGCTACTTTGCGTCGTTTAACATACTGCCAAAATCCTTCTTCGCCCTTAGTGCCTTTGAGGCTGTTCCACTTGTCTACTATTTCAGGTTTTTCTTCAAGTGTGCGTTTTAATCTCTCACTTGCAGTTTCTCCGGGTTTTGCCGGCAACAAATCAGCTTCTTTAATTTTTACTTCACCTGCATCAATAGCGGCTTTGGCCTCGGCTTCAGCGGCCGCAGTTTTCTTTGCTTGTAATACATCGTCGGCTGTTTTGGGTGCATTTACTTTAGGTTCAGGCGCTGGTTCTACTTTAGTTACACCAGGCTTAATACCACGGCTTTCTAATGTTTCTTTAGCGGCTTGTTTTTGCCAAGAATTATACATTTCATCTCGACCGTTATATATTGTTTGTAATTCACTATCAGATAATTTTTTGTAATCAACTCGAGCTCTTTCAAGATTAGCTGCCTCTTGACTGCCTGCTTTAGGTGCTTCTGGTTCTGTTCTAGGTGCTTCAGCTGGTTTAGGTGCATCTGTTTTAGGTGCTTCTGGTTTTATTCCACGACGTTCTAATTCTTCTTTAGCTGCCTTGCGTTGTGCCGCAGTCACATTTGGATTATTATACAGTGCTTGCAAATCAGCATCGGTTTTGCCGGCTATGTCCTTTGCACCTCTCTCCGCTTCGCGTTTTAAAGATTCGGAGTCGCCTGTCTTGCTGGCCTTTCTTTGGTCTAATATTGCTTTGAATTCTCTTCTTATGGCAGGTGATCTATCTGTATCTTTAATTGCCGCTTCAAGCTGTGCATCGGTCATGTTGTTGGCATCTTTGACGGCTTGCTGTGCTAGTTCTGACGATGCCCTAACTTGTAATTCCCCACTAAGTTTTACTGATCTGCCAGCAACAACTGCTTTTTCAACATCATCTGCTACTTGCTCTGCTGATAATATAGTAGTCTTCTGTGGTTGTTTGCCGTTTCGTAAAACTATTAGATACGAATCTTGGTCGGCAACTTTTTTTAATACTAATTCAACTTCTTGTTCTATTTTCTTTTTACCTACTCGACGAATTACATTAACTGTAACTTCCTCGCCTAACTGTTTTATAATTGTTTTAGCACCTTGTTTAGCCAGTCCTGTAACACCGTCTTTGAGTATCTGCTCCGCTGCCCCGCCTCCAAGAATCCTAGATACCAAAGCTTCAGTAATGGTTTTGTTTTCTATTTCGGCAAGGATTTTTCTAAGCTCTGCCATGTGGGTGGTTAAATTATTCATGCCATGCCTTCCTCTAGTCCTGTTATTTTTCTTGCGCCATCAAATCCCTGTCTTGCTTTGTCTGCCAACCACCCAGCTCCTTTATCTATGGGATTCTTTATATAATCAGGTAGAATTTTTCCACTGTATTTCTCCCATGCCGTGAGCAGAGCTTGAAAGCCCATGGTCCCAAGCACCATCCACCCCATGTTGCTAGCACCAAAGTTTTTTGCTATGCCATTATAAAATGCTTCCAAATGAGTCTTTGCAATTTGTCCCACTGCTTTTGCGGCCTTGCTTGGGTTCTTTTTCGCAAACTCCCAAAATGGCCTTCCGTACAGTTTTACTGCCTTGGCAATGGCTATTCCTATCTTAATCAACAACTTAATTAATATTGAGCCAGTGGCCCTGACTACACCGGCCGTAACGCCAGCTGCCGCGGCCACTGGCACAGATGCGCCCGCAGTAAACGGCGCCATGATAGTGCCCACCATAACAAAACCAGCCGCAATTCCCAAATCTAATCCAAGTTCTCTAAAGGTATATAGTGGCTCGCCATCCATCCAGTCAAAACCTGGAACAATCACATCATCCCATGACAATGAATCTTCAGTCCAGTTGTTCCAATACTTGTTGTGAAACGCCATATCAAATAAACTTTGCGGATCTTTGCTGACTGATTTATTATTGCCGGACAGTGCTTTGCCTATGCCTTGAATTGCTTTTGAACCTGTACCTCCAGCACCAAAAACCTTGTTGTTTTTTACTGGATCGATAATTTCGTCTTCTTCGTCATCATCAATTTCTAATTCATCTTTTTTGGATGTAATAATCGCTTCTTTTAAAAATTGATGTCCGTAAGGATAGTCTTTTCTCAAGCCAAGACTTTCAACTATTTCTTCAATGCTGGGTTTTTTTTGATAGCCAAAACTTTCAACTAGACTCTTGGCAATGTTTTCGTCCAACTGGCTTCCTGCATAGCCACCGGCCAAGCCTCCAATAATGCCGCCAAGACTTGGACGGAGTTTGCCTTTAGGGCCAGCTTTTGGTTTATTACCTAGTAAATAGCCAGCAGTTGCTCCACCGGCAGTTTTCAATGCTGTTTCGCCTGGAGCAGATTTTTTAGAGTCACTGTCTACAGTATCAGTTGTGTTGCTGTTTGCTTTAGTAGTTTTGCCATTGGCAGTTTTGGCAGGTACCACAACTTTCTTACTGGTTGTTTTTAATGCAAGATACTGATCAACTAACTCTTCCAGTTGAGTCATCATTGTTTCTTCGTCTGCTGTAGAAACGCTGGCGGCTTGTGGAGCCGCCGCGCCATTGACCGCATCTGCTGAAGCGGCCGCCGCATCAGCTGATTGTTTTTTAACAGCATCAAATTCTTTTTGTGCTCCACCGTTTGACAACCAATTTAATAAACCAGCTGGGCCTTTGGCATTTTGTGGAACTAGGCCTTTTGCGGCCAATGGTTTCCAGTCATCTGGACTTGGCGGCACAACACGAGGATTCTCACCTGGATGCAGTTCACTGTTTGAACTCCATGTTCTATTTCCGTAGGCCACAACAAAATCACCTTCGCTGTTGAATAGGCCTTCAAAGTTGTTTTGTTGCGCCAGTTTAGCCAACGCAATGTTACCAGCCACACGAGGATCCCATGTGGTAAAACCAGTCCAACCACCTTTGGCTTTTTCAGTGCCAGCTTTTTCCATTGCGGCTTTTTCAATAGCGGCAATGCTTTGCAGTGTGAGACCTTCGGCTTCGTTGATGTGATCTAACTTGTTGATAAGTTCTCTAAAATTCATTTTCTTTTTCCTTCGCCAATGCCTGGAGTAATTCCTCTGCTGCCGCGTCCACCTTGCTTGCGCTTGGCCGCTAGTTGTTCAATACCATGACGGATTTGTTCCAAGTTCTGTTCAAGTCCCATGAACATGCCGCCTTTGGCTTTTTTACAAATTTGTTCCCACACCAATAAACTATCACTTTCAGATAATTCAGCTAATTCTTGTAATTGCGCACGAGCACTCATGATACGACCTTTCAATGTCATTGTGTTGGCTTTTTGGTGATTGTGTATAGTGGGATTGTTTGGTTCAGCGGGATCCATGGCAATCGGCGCTTCTGCTATTGATTCAAATTCTGGATCCGATGCGTCTATATCACCTATTTTACTAGAGGTCATTGTTAGGCCTTTGTATTTGATTTTTAGATTAGAATACATGTTACCACGTTGTCTTAAAAAATCACTTAACCATTTGTCGGCCTGATTGATAACTTGTTTTGGCGTGCCTACCCAATTGTTTTTTGCTATGAGTGGTGTTAGATCAAGTTCTTTATACTCACCGCCCATTAACATAGATGCTGTTAATTTATTTGGATCAGTTGGTACATTGTCTTCTGACACATCTTGTGCGGACTCTTTCATCAGCACACGGTTAGCAATAGTCTTGGCATACTGATTATATACAGCACGTTTTTCTTCTTTGCGTTGAGTAAGGTCAGTTTCAGCTTCCACAAAATACTTGTCAATCAAACGTTCACGTGGTTGCGGTTTAGTTACAGGCTGTTGATAATGTTGCATGGCCAGTTGCACTGGCAATGCTACTCGGTGTGGATTGGTACCTTCGCTCAACATGCTGACATCGTTCTTTCTCACAATAGATAAAAATTTACTTAGACTGTTTTCTTGTACTGGAGCAGGCTGTTGTGCTTTTTGTTTTTGTAATTCTGCTTGCACTGGAGTCATTCCTAGTTTTTGATCAAATTTCCAACCAGGAGTCACTACCCCGTCAGGTTGTTGCATGAATCTAGCGTTAGCTTGTTTTTCAAATTCTGTATGTTGAGCACGATTAAATTCTGCGTCTGGGGACTTGTCATGAATACTACTTAGACCAATCTTTGTATCAATTGCATATTCTTTACCTTCTGGGGTTCCTAACATACGCTGAATTAGTTCCCAGTCATCTTTAACAAAAGCAGGCTGTTTGTAATTAGGATCGGCCTTACGAGCTCGATAATAAGAAGCATCTAGCGCCATCATCAAATCTGCAAAGTCACTTATGCCGTTCCAAGCCCCAAGTCTATCAGGTTCAGTTTCCGAACGTGTGCCGCCGTCAATAATATCAGCCGGATGCTCATAGTTCTTTTTTAAGAATTCAATGCTGGGTACTTTGTAGTTTGCTGGATCAATTTGCGGTTGTGCTGGAGCAGGCGCTGTCGCAGGCTGACCAGTTTGTATGGGTTGTCCACTGCCTGACAAAACAGGATTGCCATTGCTATCAACTAATCCTTCTTTAACTGGATCAGTTGTAGGGTTATATGTGTCAGGGTGTGGCTCACCGGTTAATTTAATAGTGTCACTGACACCGCCAATATCTTTTAATTCGTCCCAGCTGACTTGTAGATCTTTGGGTAACCGCTTGTTAGCGGCTGATAAACTTGCTAATACTTCTTCGTGCGACCCTGTTGTACCAATAGGCGGTTGCACAGCCAATGATACCCTTGGTGTAATGGCCATAAACGCAGGCAACGTTGATGGATCCATCATACCAGTATGAAACTGTAGGTACATTTGTGCTTGACTTTTTGGATCAGCACTAAAATCTCCCACTGCTTCTGCCTGATTAATTTCAGATTCTCGAACCACACGAAGAAAACGTGCCATGCTGTCAGCACCTTCTACAGGCCGGGCGGAAATGCCATCCATTGCTTGTAAAATTTTCCTCATGTCCATGTTATTGACCTTTTAATACTCTGCTGGTTATATCTTTAATGCGAGTTAATTCTGAATTTTCTTTTAAACTTCTAAACTGTGCAGTACCGCCGGGCATTATTGGCCCGCCATGCAAGTTGTCGCGTTCTTGTCCTGCTTTGTTGTACCACTTACCATCTTGACCTTTTGTCAGTGGTTCTCCAGTTTGATAATCTTTAGGAACAAATGGCGCAGATGGAGCAGGTTCTGGTCGAGGTTCGCGTTGGCGAGTTTCGGGTACGTTCCATCCTGCGGCTTTTATTGCGGCTAAGGTTTGATTTCCTGGCCTTCCGCCGTCCGCTTTTCCATTTTGAATTTTTATATATGAAGACATACCGTAGTTTCTACTACCTGTGTTATTTTCAATCCAATATATTTTGTCTTGTGTATCAAGTACAGCTGGCACTGTCTTTCCTTCAAATTCAGTAGTTGTTAAAGTAAATCCATTTCCTAAATCTTGATCAGCACCTTCTCTCATTACACCATTTGCATCGTCGCGATTTTGTTGTTTGTCTCTTTCAAGATTTGTTCTGCTGTTAGGCTGTTTATCAGCCCAGTTAAAAACAGCATCAGCACCTTTACCAATAGCATTGCTAATCTTATCTAATACTCCAGGTTTCTGCATATTTGGAGGTAAGCAATCGTTAGGCAATGTTTTAACAATACTTGGATTTTTAGCCATCCATTCTTTAGTAGGCAATACTGGAATATAGTTTCCTTGCGAATCCAACGGCGCCCCGTTACCTCCACCAGGCTCGCCCGCCAAGGCTTCAGAACTACGTAGATTTTCAATACGCCATTTGATTTGATTTCTTTCCCAAGGCTCGCGAGCAGTCTGTAACAACTGTGTTAGTTGAGCGTATTGAGGATTTTCACCTTCAAAAATAAATCCTGGTTCAACATCAGTTATACGCATACTACTAACCGTTTAAACGTGTTAAGAATTGTTTCATACGAGCCAAGTCAGCTGATTCTTTTACTACTTCTTTTTTATTAGCTTTGATAGCTTTGTCTACAACACCGGCATGTTCTTCTTGTTCAGATTCCTTTTTGCCGTCTTTATCCCAGTCTGTTTTGGCTTTCTTTTCAGCAATGTATGCAGTAGTTTCTTTGATGTTTTTCCACATAGCGGCAGCGGCAATCTTCTCGCCTTTCTCACCACCACCTGCACTCTTGGCTAGCTTGTCAAACCCTTTTCCAGGCTTACCAAGATCTTTACCTGCTTTGGCATCTTTAACAACTGCTGATTTCTTAGCCTTGCTTAGTCCTGCACTTGGTTTGGCGGCTTCGTACATACCGCACTCTTTTAGACCGTGTACTGGACACTTCTCACCCTTGTCTGTATGATTACATTTTTTGTCTGTTGCCGACTCTTTAACTTTGCCAGCACGTAACTTGGCAAAATCGTCTTTTTCTAACTTGCCATTTTTGTTAGCATCTAATTTTTTCTGGCCGCCTTTTAATGATTCATCTAGTTCAGCTTCTTTTTCTTTCTTTGGCTTGGCAGGAGCACCATCTCTATTGTCAAACTTCTCGCTGTCTTTCATGCCCCATGTCTTGGCACTTTTTGGACTTTGCTTTTGTGCTGGAGCACGATCTTTCTTCTCAGCGGCACTTTGTGCTTTAGCATGACTCTTAACACCTTTGCCTGATTTGGCAATAGAATCCAATTCGTCGCCGTCATCTTTGTAGCTGGTATTGGTATGCTTGACACCGGTATCAGTTTTAGTTAATTCGCCAGTGGGGGTTTTCTTTGTAGAACCAACTTTGGCATCTGCTTCAAATCCTTCTTCCATTTCTTCGTCGTCTGGAATGCCATTCTTGTTAGCGTCTATACGTTTACTGGCAGCATGAAATGCTTTGGCTTGACGATTGTACTTTTCAACTTTGCCTTTAACGTGATCCGGAATTGCTTTTGGCTCTTCGTACACCATGCCACTGCCGCCACATTCTGTACATTCACGATGTCCGCCACTCAATATGCCTTCGGCAATTTTGTCGTCGGCATCAGCCTTAATTTTGCCAGCATGAGCTTTTTTAAGTTCTTTAACTTTGGATTTAGCTTCCATCAAGCGATTATTAATAATACGCTTTTGGCTTTCACTGTAAACTTCGCTGTCTTCTAGAGCTTGGCCATACTGACTAAACTTCATTTCGTATTCAAGATAGTGATAAACGGATGCAATATAGTCAGCGGCTTTGGTAATTTTAGCTTGTACCCAGGCTTCCATCTGATCTTGATCATCAATCTGTTTAAACAGCTTGTGTGAATAGTTTGCAATTTTGTATAAATCAGCTTTGGCCATTGCACCTTCGCGATCGGACTGTCCGGGTTGTAATCCAATTACATTTTCCGCGTCTTGCGACATGATTTCTGGCTCTGCTGGTCCCATTGGGTTCATTTGATCTGACATGTTTGTAACTCCGTTAACTTGTAATATTTATCTTTTGATGCTGCCGCCGCCCAATAGGTTGGCACCCTTCATATCAAGGGCATTTTTAGCAGTGCCGTTTTTGTTTTTGGGCTGATTCACTGGTTTGTTCTTGTATATTGCACCTACTCCCACATTGGCCGCACTTGTAGCACCCAGCGTGGCTGATTCACTAATTTCAGCGCCTGTTGCGTGTACACCAATCTTTTTGTCTGGATATTTACGTTCCATGGCATTTGACACGCGGTTGGCTTCTTGACGTGAACCAAACACTTTCCATGTTTTACCATTGATGCTGACAGCATAGTTGTTGGTTTCGTGCCCCAACTCGTGCTCCATTTCACGACGTTTGAATTCACGCTTGTCACTGCCGTCCATTCCAGCAATGCTGGAGTCATAATCTCGTTGAACTGAATCTCTGCGATCACGCATTTCTGATACACCTTCCTTCTTGGCAGTCGTGGCCGCATCTTTCCAAGCCTGTGCGGTGGGTGCTTTGGGACTATCAGCATCTCTGCTAGTGCCTGCTTTTTTACGTTTGTTCACATAGTAGTATAGTCCTTTCTTTTCACTTTCTACTATATCTTGTTTAACACTTGCATCTAAATCCGTCATTTTCATAATTTCTTCTCCCCAGTCATGTATGGTAAACTAAACCATAACTTGAACCATTCAGGAGTTCCTGGTTTAATATTATTCTTACGCTGTATCTCGCCGTTGTTATCACCAGTCACGCTGATGTTACTGCCTAAGCCAGCACGATATTCATGCAATCTTGCTTCACCGCCTAACCCGCCTAACCCAGCTAATGCTTTTAATTCGTGTATAGGATCATCAGGATCAAGATAACAATCGTCGTCTGCACTTTGATTCAAATCCTGTGTAGTGATCCTATATTGTTTCATTTTAAACTTGCCCTTAACATCCAGCTATGCTTCTTATGTGCATCTTGACGACCTGCTAAGAAGTCGCTTAGTCCGTGATCGCCGGCTTCTTCAGACATGGCAAACACTATCTTAAACATATTGGCCATTTTATCACTATCAGCTAACAGTTCACGTAACATGTCTTGAAATTCAGGAACTGAATTTTCATCTTCAACCTTAGTCAGCATACTGAACTTGGATAAACTAGCAGGAGTGTATATTTGTAAAGCACGTAGTTCTTCTGCAAACGTGTCAATGCTTCCGTATACTTCTGTATAAATGCGTTCAAACAAATCGTGTAGTTGCACAAACAATGGACCTTCTACGTTCCAATGAAAATTCTGCGCTTTGATAGCAAATGCATATTCGCTGGCAAATGTTGTTTTTAATGCTAAGTGATATTTTTCGTCCACGTTATACTCCGTATTTGTTTCGTTTAGGCTTGGCCACAGGACTAACTTTATGTGTAGAATCTAATTCTCGGCTCTTCATGTCACCTTTATTTGTGTCTTGATATTCAGCACCGACAACTTTGTATGCTTGTTTTAACATGTCTTGTTCTTCTTGAGTATAAGGATGAGTAGATTTACTTTTACCAATCCAACTCTTAGCCTTCATTTCAATTGGATCTTTACCATTAGCACCAGCAACTGCCATACCTAAACGATATGCAGTATAATCACCGCTCATATGCTCGCTATCACCATAAGTGTTAACACCTCGAGTTGGTTGCTGTTGACGTTTTGTCATCTTGGCTTGAGACGATTCAATCATTGCAGTCATTTCTTTAATTTGTTCTTCTAATCGAAAAGCACGAAGATTTTTATTAGGAGTATTTTTATTCACATCAACTGTAGTATTTTGTGTTGTAATAATGCCAACACCAGCGGCATCTTCTTTTGCTTTAACTGCACGTTTTGCTTTCTCTGGATATTGATTTAGATAATGAGCAACTACATCAAATATAGGCTTGTCTTCTCCATCAACTTCAACAGTTACACTGGGATTAACTCCCATGTCACGATAAAATTCTTTACGATTACCTGATCTAACAGCTGATCGTAAATCAGTTGCACTTGCCAATCGTTCTGTTGCCACATGTTCGATATGTTTAAATTTGTACATGCCGTGTTCGCTTTCAGCACCGTTGTATTTGACCAGTACATCAGCTAGTCATGACTCGTCAGTGTACACTTTCAAATGCACATTCTCACCGTACTTGTTGTAAACACTGGTTGCCAATGTTAATAGACCTTGTTCAGGAACCACATGCCCTGCAACTGCTGGAAACACTGCGGCCATGCATTGTAATTTAACGTCATATGGCAAGGGATCTTTTGGACCGGATGTGCTGTCATTAGTACCAACATACCAAATAGGATTTTTACTAGCGGCTTTCCATACACCCGCATGGCCTTTGTGCGGAGGATTAAATCGTCCAAAAGAAATTCCAATAGTTTTTACACTATTGGCTGGTTGCTCACCTTCAAACATCTCTCTTAACTTCATGGTACCCACCTTGGCAATATTTCTCCGCTATTATGTTGAACATTGTCTCTTGGAACAAATTTGGTATGCATATCTCCTGCGGCGTCATACTGTACCCAACCTTCGGAGTTGATAACTTTGATTTCTGGAGGACTCATTTCTAACTGTGATAGCAGTTGATTTTTTAAATTCATAATTCGTTTAACATAATTGAAAATAGTAGTAACGCCAGCCGGTACTGCATCTATACGAGATCTAATATTTAATTTCATGCTGTCTGATTTAACCATGCCACTTGCACCTAAATCAACCCAAGTCATAAAATCGTCACCTACATTAGCCAACTGTCCTGCTTTAGATTTTTCGTTCATGTAACGATATATAATGCCTTTGAAATTTGATACTTTTGGAATAGGCGATAAGAACGCATCAATGGTTGCTTTATCTTTGCCAAGATCCATTTCAATTTTATCAATAGCTTTGGTATCTAATTTTGGTTGTACTTTGGCATAATAAGGACTCAGCACAATCAACTCTGTGGTTGGCATCATGTACGTTGTGAAATCTTTAACTGGCTTTTGCGCACTGTCGCCAGCACCAAAATTATCAAAACTACCATGCGCCGCAACCATAGCCTGGGCACCTTCTGCAATTCTTGTGCCCAATGCTGTATTAGTAGCTATATGATATTGTGTTTGACTTTTTAAATTGGGATTTAGCTCGTATACACCATTTACTTCTTCAGGAGGAGTTGTAAACAATCCATCTGCATAAAAATAAATTTCTTTGCCTTTTCTTGGAACTTTAGTAGCGGCTTTGAAAATTTCATACAAGTGACTAAATTCTGTAGCAAATTGTTGGCGCTCTGCTTGTTTTGCAGGATCGCTGCCTGCATCTCCACTTTTGTTTAAAATAAAATTGTAAATGCCACGCACACTGGTAAAGTCACTCACATCACTGGTACCTGTTCCGCCACGACTCCATCCGTTGTGCCCGCATAGGATAAACTGGCCGTCTTTGGTATAGCCCCAATAGATTTGAGGAGCACCGTCCCATTTAAATCTAGTATTTTCTGAACTCACTGTTCCTGCTTTGCGTATATGTTCAAGTGCCTTGATTACACCAGCAGTGCCATGCAAGAACGTTAAATCTTCCACGTGGTTGAATGCTCTGCCAACTTTAGCTTTGACAGGTTCAACAGCTTCACGTAAAAACAATTCTCTTAATAGCACAATTAGTCCTTGTACTTGCCATCAGCCAGGTGTTGCTTAAAGTCTTCCTGCATCTTTTTGCAAACACTGGTAACAGTTTTTTCGTCTAACGACTCAGGTAGCTCGCGTATTGGGAATTTTTTAACGTACAGTTTATAGCTACTCACAACAGCTGGTTTAAAAATGTCAGGATTTATTGAACGCTTGTTGTTGGCACGATCCAAACAGTTGGCAATACTTGGGTAAACATGGCGGCGATACACATCATCGTCATGATTCATGAAATGGGTCAAGTCTTCTACTAAGTCATAGTCAAGTTCTCGCCCATTTTCGGTAGATTTAACAAAATCTAAATCTTTAAAGAATTTATTTTCTAATAGTTCACGTATACGCATTATAAAGCCCGGTTTTAACAAAAATTACATGTATAGCGACACATGCTCGCCTTTAGAGTATTTATCGTAAAACGCAATTAGTGTTTAGGCTTTCTCGTTAACGACCCGCTCAACTTTGGAAATTGCACCGCAGAGATGCATCTTGGCCATAAGTAGGTTATTATCACCCGTTATATAAAAGTAACTGCCGCCCCAACTGGTATTTCTTAACAGTTCAGTTTTGCAGGATTTAGTCAGTTTTATTTTGGAATTAGTGTTGGCCCACGTGATAAAGGTGCTGTATTCTTGTGAAGTCTTGCCCAGTGTTACTCTGTAATCGTACTTTATTTTAGGTAAGATAACTGTGTTTTCTTCTAAAGTTGTGCCTTTTAAGGGTTCGCAGATGTACTTTACACGGGATTTATCCAAGTTTGATAACTTGTCAACATCTTTTTTATTGTTGGTGTATATGGTAACCCATGGCGTTTCAACACGCAACTCAAAGTTTTCTAAATTGGAAAGCGCATGTTCTAATTTAACTGCATATTTTAATTCTTCTTCGGTTTTTATAGTCCAGCGTTTTCTAGCATATATATCAGTTTCTAATTTTACATGTTTTATACGGTCAGCGATAACATCACTTGGTGCGCCTCTAAATAAATGGGCACCAGAAAATACCAACACAATTTTGTATTGATATTTTCCGTAAAATAACTTTTTAGTTTGCTTGAACTGCATTTTCGTTATTTTCAATAGCCAGCATTGGAACTTTAGAAGCTTTACTTTTGGCCACTAATGATATTTTATCATCATCAATAGAGATAGTTAACCAACCACCGTTCTTCAAATCGCCAAACAACATCATGCGAGCAAGGTCACGTTTGATTTCCTTGTCAATAACACGTTGCAGTGGACGAGCACCCATCTTGCTGTCAAAGCCTTTGGCGATCAGCCAGTTAGTAGCTTCGTTGTTAATTTTAATGCGGATGCCCTTGTCTTTAACTTGCTCACGCAACTCGTCTATGAACTTGGTAACAACTTTGACCATTGTTTCTTTATTAAGTTTGTTAAAGGTAATAACTGCATCTAAACGATTACGGAATTCAGGAGTAAAAAACTTCTTCAAATCTTTATCACTGTAGTCTTTTTCCTGTGCGCCAAATCCAATTGTGTTCTTATCAGCATCCTGAGCACCTGCGTTTGTAGTAAGAATTAACACAATGTTGCGGCAGTCGGCTTTTTTACCATTTGAACCAGTAATAAATCCATTGTCCATAATTTGCAACAACACAGTTGACACATCTGGATGTGACTTTTCAACTTCGTCAAACAACAGCACAGCATTGGGATTTTCTTGAATCTGAGTAATCAACAAGCCAGCATTTTCTTCAAAGCCCACATAACCCGGAGGTGATCCAATTAGTTTGGAAATGCTGTGCTTCTCTTGGTACTCTGACATGTCAAAGCGCAATAGTTTAACACCCAAGTGCTTGGCCAAACTCTTGGCAGTTTCAGTCTTACCGCAACCAGTTGGCCCCATGAACACAAAAGAACCAACGGGTTTGTTTTCACTCTTGAGTCCAGCTTGAGCAACAATAATTTTATCCACTATTTCTCCAACAGCTGACTCTTGTCCAAACACATCTGCACTGACATTATCTTGTAACTTGGAAATATTTGCACTTTCAGTTTCTGAAACTTGCTCTTCGGGTATTTGAACCATCTTGGCAAGTTCGTATTGAATTTCACGTTCAGTAATAACACGCTCATCTGCAAGTTTAAGATTGAAACGACTACAAGCCAAGTCAATCAAATCAATTGCCTTATCTGGAAGTTTCTTATCTGTTTGATATTTTACACTTAGTTTGATTGCTGAATGTAATGCATCGTCTTTGATCTTAACATTGTGAAAACCTTCGTAATACTTTTTAATACCTTTGAGGATTTGTAATGTTACTTCTAAAGTAGGTTCGTCAACAGTGATACGTTGGAATCGTCGCATCAACGCACGATCCTTTTCAAAGTGTTTGCGATATTCTTCCCAAGTAGTACTGGCCACAACTTTAATGTTGCCTTTGCTTAGAGCCGGTTTCATCATGTTAGCGAGATCGTTAGCTGAGTTACCAGCAGATCCTGCGCCAGAGATCATGTGTGCCTCGTCGATGAACAGCACAGTCTTGCCTTTCTTTTGAAGAGCTTTGATAACTGCTTTGAATCTTTCTTCAAAATCGCCGCGATACTTGGATCCAGCCAACATAGCTGAAATATCCAAATTATAAACAGTATAATCTTTTAGAAAGTCCGGAACTGCACCTTTAACAATATTATAGGCTAGTCCTTCTGCTATAGCAGTCTTACCTACACCCGGATCACCAACTAGGATGACATTATTTTTGTTACGACGACCCATTGCAAGAGCAATGTTTTCTAATTCGTCAACGCGACCAATAACTGGATCAATTTTATTTTTTTCTACTTGAACGTTTAAATTTGTAGTAAATGCCTGTAGTGCTTTACTTGGCTGTCCACTACTTTCTTGTTGGTCTTCTTCGGGTTCATCGGAACTATTGTTTAAGAAGTCAGCAAACTTATCTCTATCAATGCCAGCTTTTGAAATATAAAAGTATGCCCAACTGCGTTTTTCACCCATCATGGCTACAAAAACATCAGTGGGTTCGATGCGTTGCCTGCCGTTGAACAGCACTTGAGTAAATGCACGATTAAGTACACGTTCAACACTTTGAGTTTTCTTAGGCTTAACAACTACATCTTGTACAGTAATTTCACTGCATTTATTTTTTAAATAATCGGTCAATTCTGACTTCATAGTTTCAGGATTTGAACCAAAACTTTGTAAACAACTAACAAAGGATTCTTCCATTAGCATGGATAGAAAAATATGTTCAATTGTCAAATATTCATGATGCAGTTTTTTAGCAGTTTCTAAAGCCTTTTCAAATACTGCCTGCAAGTTATCACTTGGTTCTACCATTTAATTTCCTCTGTTTTTTAATTGCCATCGATAGTTTCAGAGGACTCAGTCCATCTATGAAACATACTCCGTCTAAATGATCTAATTCGTGTAAAAAACACCTAGCATCTAGACCCTCTAATTGTATTATACGCTCTTCTCCCGTATTGTCAAGGTATTTTGCAATCAAACTTTTACTGCGTTCAACTTTTAACCATAGATCTGGAAAACTTAGACATCCTTCTTCGCCTAGTTCCTTTTCATTATTTACTTCTATTATAACAGGATTAAACACACCAAATTCTCTACCGTCTTGTGTACGCATGACAAACACACGTTTTAATAAACCAACTTGTTGTGCAGCCAAACCAATACCATTTGCCGACTTCATCAAGCTGATCATTTCCTGCTCAATCTTTCTAGCTTGCTCAAAGTCATCTGCAACTTGAAATTGCCAAGGCACTGCTGATTGTTTCAATACTGGATCAGGATGTTTTATTAATTTCATTGTTAATTGCTTTAAGGCGTTCTACTAATGACGGATCAGTCACTCCGGGTGTGCGTATTTTAACAATGGATACAAATCGACCTTTATGTCCAGTATTTACATTGGGAAATCCATTGCCCTGACTGGCAAATTCAGATCCATCCTCTATACCAGCCCGAAGATCAAGATCTAATGTTTGACCTGATAATGTTTTCACTTGTTTTCTACAGCCGATCATAGCATCGATTGGACTAATGTAGACCTTTGCATAGATATCATCGTCTTGGCGTGTAAAATTAGGATCGGGTAATATCACAATAGTTACATTTAAGTTGCCACGGGGCGCATTTGGAATACTGTCATCGCCTAATCCTTGATATCTAATAGTTTCGGCATGTCCAATACCAGGAGGAACATTAATAACAACTGTTTGTGTTCGACCGCTGGGTAATCTGTAATTTGCTTCTAATTGTTTACCTACTAACGAATCCATTAATGTAATTTGGCATTGGATATTTAAATCTCTGTTTCGGCCACGACCCGCTTGACGTCCAAAAATATCTCCAAACGGATGTCCTGCAAACGGATTGTGTTGTCCAAATGCCTGCTCAAACGGATCCCATCCACCTGTATGGAAACGAACTTGCGGCCCACCCATCCTCTGTTGATCGTATTCAGCTTTCTTTTGAGGGTCGCTTAGATTTTCGTAAGCAACGCTAATGTTTTTAAACATAGCTTGGTCTCCACCCTTGTCTGGATGATGTTTATTGGCTAGACTTCTATAGGCTTTTTTAATTTCGTCTGGAGTTGCTTGTTCGTTAACTCCCAGTGTTTGGTAGTGATTAGTCATTACTGCATTTCCTTAGGATATTTATGAATTACATTTTCATCATTATGATAGTTAAAAGCCACAGTCATCCTTTCTCCATCTGCTGTAAACGGATTGACTAGATGTGAAACCCATCCGGGGAAAATTAATACATCTCCGGGTTTTCCTCTAAATGAAAAACTGGTAGAATCTAAAAAGTTTTTGTTGGCACTGTATATAAAATGAGTCACGCCTGGCAAATAACTTCCGCCTTTGATTTTAGAATTTTCTTCCAATCTATCAATTTCTTCTCCTATACTAGCATCTTCTTTTAGATATATGATGCCAGATAACGGACTTTTGTTATGATCGTGAATACAATTGTAATCATGTTTTTTAGTAACATTTAACCAAGCCGCCGCAATTGCTAATTTTGTATTTTTAACATCATCGTCTGTTGAATGGTGACTTTGTAAATAGAATTCCCCAAGTGCTACTAAAAAAGATTGTAAATTTGATTGGACAAAAAAATCATAAGTCAATAATAGTTGGTTTGTATTTTTTCCAACAAGATACTCGGACCAATCATATTCTTTAATATATGCGTCGTCTTGAGTTTTTGACTTCATTATTTCGCTTTCTTCAAGCAATGCTGTAAGCATATCGTTAGGGAGCTGAAATTTTAAAAATACAGGCCCAAACGGGCTAATCATAATTGGTTGTTGTTCGTTCATAGTCATAATAATGGGTCAAGTAATACAGTAATTATACTATATTAGACTTGACCCGTCAAGAGTCTGAGCTAATTATTTCTTTTTAGTTGCGTCCGGAACCTTATGTCCTTCGGCCTTTTCGTGTACTTTGATTTTCTTGCACACTTGCGTAGGCTTTCCATCCTTGCCAGTTACAACTTTGCCGGCTTTGTCCAGTTTGTTTTTACAAACTTCTTTGGTTTCGCCGCCTGCGTATGCTGTTCCAACCAATGCTAAACTTGCTAATAATACTAGAATCGATTTCATTTTATTTTCCTTTATAGAACTGGATCTTGATCTTGCGGTACAATTTTTTTACCGCTGGCAGTTACAGCTGGGCCGCCAAAATTGTTTGTTGGTGTTGTACCCCAGCTTGGCGCTGGCGCAAAACTTGTTGGTGGTGTGCTACCAAATCCACCACTATAGTTACTTGGTGCTGGCGAATTGAAACCACCGGAGTTGCCAAAGCCTTGGGACTGCGGAGAACCAAATGTTGTTGTGACGCTTTGCGCCACTGGTTGCATACCGCCATTATTGGCTCCTCCCAGTTTTTCCTGTGTTCGCCCCCATGCTGCCAGACCTAACACTGCACCCATGGCAATATGGAATAAGCCAGCACCTTGTAGGGTTAAAGGATTCCATTGGCTTGAAACTTGACCGTGATTTAAAGACTGTAATAGACTCCATAAGATTGGAAATATAACCATGTCCATAACACAGACCAGCATGTACATCCAGCCCATCATTGGACGCCATTTGCTGTTCATCCAATCTTCTTTCTTTGTCTCGCTTGCGCTTTTTACTTCTTCTGACATTTAGTTCGCTCCTAAATTATATTACTATTTAACTGATTCGAAAATTTTCTTCTGCTCCCTATACCATTCTTGCCACATTTTTAGTTTTTCTGCGTTTTCGTGACAGGCGCCGTAGTTTTCAACAACTCTGTCGAGGAGCCTACTGGCTTCAACTCCACTGGGGGTTCCATCAGTTGCGGCGGCACGCTCGGGAACTTCATTACGACTGGCGCTGTCGTGCAAGCTGACAGTAGACCGAGGCAAAGTACACTGAGCATCCAACTGTTTGCCTGCAACTTCTTTGATAATTTCTCTATTAACATATACATTTTCCTTGACTACTTTAATTTTTTCAACTATTTTAGTCTCTATCACAGTATTGACCTGTTGACTCTTTTCTTCGGCAACTTTAACTTTGGCTTCTAGTTCTGCCACACGTTCACGCCACACCATTTCAGTACCGTAGCTACCAAACATATAAGAACCCATCACTAGAAACACAATACCAACTATTTCTGCTGGTAGTTTGTACTGTCCCATCATGGGAATCCATATAACTAATTTGCTGGCCGAGTACAACACAACACCTATTCCAAACAGAATATAAGCAAGCCAAACAAAAAGACCATCTGGGATAAAACTAAACAGCCACCCTAACTGTCCCATGTCAGCTTCCTAAAATATGCATGGCATGGTTATAATGTGCTACACGTTCATCTAATCCCAATGTGCCGCCATTAATACGTTTAGTTAATGTCAGCATATCTCCACTATCTGCAAACTGATTTAAATTATTGTTTTCCCAGAACCAACAGGCACTTTGTACAGCACCTTCAAATGTTCCAAGGAATTCTGGAATTTCTTCCACAGGTGTTTCAATGCTTTCGGCAAAGCTGGTATAATTATCTTTGCCAGTCAATTGGATTAGTCCACGTCCGCAATATTTAAAACCATCGCCTGATGCTTCCGGACCATTACCCATGCGTCCGCCGTATGCACGGTTAGCAATGGCTTCTTGCTTATGAGCGTATTGATTTGCAATTTCCATATTAGGAAAATAACGTGGCCACACTTTCATAAGTGTTTCTGCACGATAGTTTAAATTTTCTTTAAGAGCCTTGTATCCGCCGGATTCGTGTGCTGTTTGTGCTAAAAATGCCGCAACACGTGGCACTGTGTTGATATCATAATCTGGTAATAATTTAGATAATGCTTCAAACCAATCATTAACATATTGATTGTTTGTAATTATTTGTGATAATTTATTTTCTGTAAATTCAAAATCAAAATTTGACATTATTAATTCCTTTCAAGTGCAACGGCCCATCCGTTGTTTTCAAATATAAATTTATTACTAATCTTAGTAATATTGTAGTTACCAATTGTTTTAGTCAAGAACAATACTTCTGAAATATCTTTTCCTTCTAACATAATTGGGCCCTGCATATTATTATATACATCTTGTTTTTTACCACTTGCAACGATATTAAATGATATTGGTTGATTAGCAGATCGTTTAAATGTAATTGATTCGTCTAACACTGTTACTTTATCCGCATAACTCCTAGAAAAGAATTCGCTAAAATTATTTAAACTAGATCGTTCTGTAGAAATTTTATAAGAATTTTTATCTGCTGGAACTATTGCCGCTAAATTCTCTTCTGTTGCTTCTTGACTTTTAAAATTTTTAAAGTAACGGAATCTCATATAATCAAATTCTGTTAGCTTAGTAACACCGCTGACAATTTGCATAATTTGTTCCGCAACATGTCTTCCACGTTCTAATTCTACAAATACCAAAAATTCACCGTCATCGGTTTCGCCTGGGGTAACATCTGCATCTAATACAAAATCATAACCCATCTCAATAAAATTTTCAAGATCTTTTGCAGGATCTTCTTCAGATACTACAAAACTTAGGACAACAACTTCTTCGTCATTGCCAACTTTACTTTTGTAGCTGTCAATGCCAAAGACTTTTTTAATCATATGGCGCAAGTCTTGAGCTCGCAAACTTTCATTAATTTTCATAATGATCCTTACGCCGCAGGCGCACCTCCAGGCATTCCACCAGGAGCAGCCGGAGCAGCCGGAGCACCACCAGGCATTCCGCCACCAGGAGCACCGCCTGGCATTGGCGGAGCAGTTGGCCCTGCAACAGCTGGAGAAGTTGCCTCACTGGGAGCACTACCAGCTTGATTTTCATTTTTCATCTTATCCATGTAGCCTTTGTACACATCAAACGCTACTTTCTTAGGCATCTGAATTTCGACAAGCCAAATAGGTTTACGATCTAATTTTCCTTTTTTGCTTCCTGGGCGTATGTCTTCATGTGTGCGAATTTTACGAGGTTCCAGCAAATGGCTTTTTTGGTATCGAACTTTGCAACCTAAATCTACTAGTCTTTTACCTGCATCTGGATCAGGCATTTTATCTTGCGGCCACATAAATGAGGCAGTGATCCAATGACGATCAACACGTGGTCCGTATGCTAGTTCGCCATCGACCCAGTTTTCGAATACATAAGTATCCATCTCATCTAAAACACGCTCAAAATCCTTTAAAACAGCTAGATTAGAGTTGTTTTCATACAATGTTTGTATGTTGTTAATGACGTCTATTATATCATGCATTATGGTAAGTCCCAGAAGTTTCTATACTTATTTAGCTGGTTTTAAACGATAACATAACAGTTTATTATTTTTTGAATAGAGTAAATAAAAATGTAGGACCTCTGTAGTTATCAAGGGCGGTCGCTACAAGTCCTACTTAACCAAGTAAAGTAGGAGCAACTTAGATGAGTAAACAACGAGTAACGCAACGAGTGAAAAAACGTTTTACATCAGAAGTTAACATAATTGATTTTCAACCATACTTGCCTCAAAAGAAGCAACGTGTACAACTATCACCGCGCAACACTAATCAAGAATTATACGTTAGAAAATTGCAAGATGATGCCAAAAGCATTATTTTAGCCATTGGTCCAGCCGGCACGGGAAAAACTATGCTGGCCGTACAGAACGGGATTAGATTATTTCAGGAAGGTAAAGTTGACAAGATCATTGTGACAAGACCCGCCGTGAGTGTAGATGAAGATTTGGGATTTTTGCCAGGCACGCTAAATGAAAAAATGGCGCCGTGGACCAGACCCATATTTGACGTCTTAGGAGAGTATTACCAACAAAAAGACATTGCAAAAATGTTGGAGGATGGAACTATCGAAATAAGCCCGCTCGCTTATATGCGAGGACGCACATTTAAAAATGCTTACATTATCGCTGACGAGTGTCAGAACACAACTGTAAACCAAATGAAAATGTTGTTAACTAGACTCGGAGATGGTTCTCGCATGGTAGTAACTGGAGATTTAGCTCAAGCAGATAGATTAAATGATAATGGATTAATCAATTTTTGTAATTTACTTGGAGGAAAGCAGGGATTGAAACACGTTGACATTGTGCAATTCAATGCCAAAGATATTGAACGTCATAATGCTGTGAAAGAAGTATTAGCATTGTACGGAGATTCATAAAAAAGGGCCTACGGGCCCTTTTTTATTTGTGTAACAGTTACTCCCGATTTTGTGAGGAATTGTATTCCATCTTCGCTACGATAAGAGTCGCGGTAAAACACACTGCTAATGCCAGACTGAAAAATAAGTTTGGCACAATCCAAACAAGGACTGTGAGTAATAAACATAGTAGCATTAGCCCCAGATTCAGTGCTTTTAGCCAACTTGGCGATTGCGTTTGTTTCTGCATGTAGTACCTCCGGTTTAGATTTTAAAATGGTTACGGGTTCATCGTCACCATTATCTTCGTAGATTTCAAGTTCACAGTCATTGTCCCAACCGCCGGGCATACCGTTGTAGCCTATGCTAATAATGCGGTCGTCTTTTACAACAATAGCACCTACATGAAGTCTACGTGCTGAACTCAGTTCAGCAAATCGTTCAGCAACATCCATGTATGCATCTACGAACTTTTCTTTCATTCTTCTAACAAGTCTAATTTATTAGGCTTATCCTTCCACAGTTCTGCATCAGGTAGTGCATTTTTACGCTTGGTAATAGCGGGCCATTTTTTAGCAAGCCTTGTGTTAAGTTCAGTCCAGAATACAACATCCACAGTTTTATCTGTATCTGGAATAATAGCATCAATTGGACATTCGGGGACACATACTCCACAGTCAATACATTCGTCTGGATCGATAACTAGAAAGTTGGGGCCTTCTTTGAAGCAATCAACTGGACAAACTTCTACACAGTCAGTATGTTTGCATTTAATGCAATTTTCCAACACCAAATATGTCATAGGTGGCTCAGTCTAATTAACGTTGCTGAAAGATTAATTTCTGGATCAATAATCAATGTGTGATCCACTAATCCCTGTTTAATAATAAGAATTGCTTTGTCTTGGATTGCTTCGTCACCAAAAATTTCCACGTTGTCATAAAGCCAGCGGAATATTTCTTCCATCTCTTCTGGTCGTGCTTGACTACAAACAAGTTTACGACCTTCTGTGATTTTTCCTGCTTTGAATAATCGAACCATGTCTAACTTATAATCAGCTTGCCCACTATCTGCTTTTTCTGGAGTATGTAATTTTCCATCCATACTGTTCATTTGTGTGGTGTTGATACATTTGCGTAGGTCTGGATAGGTAGCTTTGACAAACGTGTCTAAGGTATCCAAATCAAACTCTACAGATTCTTCCATGAGAATGGTAGCCACACGAGCAGTGAATTCAGCAATATCAACTTTTTCAATGTGAAAACCTTGACAACGACTATGCAATGCTGGAATAATACGATTAGGATAGTTACAGGTAAGGATAAATCTTGCAGTAGTATGGTATTCTTCCATAACTCCACGCAAAGCCGCCTGTGCGTTAGGTGACAGATAGTCTGCTTCGTCTAATAGTACTACTTTAAAATCACCAAACGGAATCATTTGTACAAAATTTACAATCTTGTCACGAACATCTTCAACTGAGTTTGTGCGTGACGCATTGATTTCCAAAACATCTAGATCATTAATTTGTAATTCGTTAAACAGTACCCTTGCTAGAGTAGTTTTGCCAATACCAGCGTTGCCACTAAACAGCAAATGCGGAATTGACTTTTGTTTGATCCAAGATTCTACTTGTTCTTTTTGATGATTATCTCTAAACACATAACCATCAATGGTGTTAGGCCGATATTTTTCTACCCATAATTCTTTCATTTTAAACCATTTCCTCGTAAACTCCAAGTGCTTCTGCAACAATCAATAACAGACCAGCAACAGTAAATTCGCCAAAGCATAATGCAATGCCAGCAATAATTCTAAAGAAGCTTTTTACAAAGCTAATATATTTGTGTTTGGTTGGATCTGGATGCTCTACCTCGCTGGTAGTTTTTTTCTCCACAGCGTCTAGACGACCCATAAGGTCTTGCATCAGTTGAATATTTTCTTCGTAATCTTTCTTTGCTTGGTCTTTAGCGTTCATTGTATCTCCTTAATTAGAAACTCTTCTTCTAATTATACAATGAACGTTGCCTAATAGTCAATAAGATTGATGCTCAAATATTAAATGAAAATGATTTTCTAGGATTATTGTTTAATTTTTGCGGAACTTCGTGTTCCATCCAAGCGTTCCATATCACAATGTTTCCAACTTTTGGCTCAACAAAATATGTGTTTTGTATTTCGTTATTAAACACTGATATTGATTTTGGATTAAACAATACCAACGGCGGAACATCGTCACCAACTTCTAAGTAAATGATTCCAGAAAATGTACATTGGTGATGCATGTGTCTTCTTAGATACGCATTTTTATTCATAGAACTAAAAAACCCATATGGTTTAAAATCTATTTGATAATAATTCATGCCCGCCGCATCTGCTAATTTAACAGCATAATGCGTTATTATTGTATTCAATGTTTGCTGTACCAGCGGCTCTGACATCACAACAGGATTGAGATCATTAGACCCAAGTGTTGATGGAAAATTATCGATATTAAGTAAATTGTCTGTAGTTAATGATGTATACTTATTACACAACGGCAACAATGCGTTAGCTAACTCTACATTAGAATCCTGGAGAACACATGTTGGGAATACAGATTCAATAATCATTTATTGTTCGAAGCTTGGTCTTGCAAACGAAGCTGGATCAAATGTTTGGTGTGATACAGTACTGTGGGCACCGTAAATAACTTCATTTGGTTTTTCGTCAGTGACTGCTAAAATTCCTTTTGGATCAGCACGACGAATAATCATATCGTTGCCGTCATCATCCAACACAGTAAACCCACGACTCCAACGGCCATGCTCAAGCAAAATCCACTCACCAACCTTTACATCCACTTGACTTGGCCCGATGGAATAAACCTTGCCCCATCGACTTTTAACACCTTCGCTTTTGCCATCGTCGCTTAACAGCACAAGCCCGCCTTTAGTTTTTTGCTCGCCAAAATCCATATCAACGATAACAATGTTATCTCGAATTGGTTTTAATTTACTAGCATATACTGGTACTTTTTTCATTCGTTTCCTTCAGGATCCATGTCTGCTACATTTTTCTTAGCAACAACTGGTTTTGCAACAACAGTTTCTTCGGGTGTCCTGATGTTAATTTGATCTGGGACAATTCTGTTGGCTTCTGCTTCTCTTAGGATTTCTTCGCGTTTTCTAACAATGCGACCACCCGCTCCTAGTTCGTCACCACGGGCATTAACTTTAATATTACCAACTGCTGGAGTAAGTTCGTTAACGTTAACTAATCTATTCATATCAACTTCTTTGCCTTGCATTGAGCGATATACTTGTTTTGGTTGTTGTTCCATTTTTAAATCTCCTTAATTATACTACTACTTATCTCAGGAATTCCTGCCACTCGAGATTATATTTAATACTATCGATGTGATGTACTCCTATTAAATAGAGTACGTAACTGGCCACGCTAGATCCCCTACCAATTCCCCAAACTACATTATTTTTGTTGCAAGTATCAACAAAATACTTGAGCCAACGCAATAAATCTATCATATTGCGTTCTCTAAATGCTGCCAGTTCCTCAGTTACTCTAGTATGCTGAGGATCCCACGGTGGGCATTGCTCCCATATCCAAGATTCAATATCCAGTGTTTTATACTCATTGGGTATATTCCAATTAGATTGGCAAGCTCGATCGTAGTCTGCTACGTCAAAATGAGGTTCGTACGGAGGAACAAATCTAAAACCAATTTGTTTTTCTAATTCTTTTACAGCATCGGTACGTTCAACAATCATAGTATCGTTGACATTAAATTGATGTCCTTTATAAATGGCATCAAATAAATCTTGTTCTGAAAATATGGGATTGTTATATTTGTCTAGGCGCATAGCCTATATTTTACTGTATGTTGATTAATTTGTCAAGGCTTTTATCGCGATTATCAACCATTTTTTGCCATTCAGCTTGACGCCTTTTAGCTTGTTCTTCCTTGTAAGAATCCAATGCCATAGCAACTTGTTGTTTCAATTGTGGATTCATTGATTGGAAATATTTTTTAGTGAGATCATTAATTTTTGAATCAATCTCACTGTCCTTCAAATCTTCTAAATGTGATATTAACGGATGCATTAATTGTATTCACCAACATATCTTAGATATACGTTGAGTCCAGCATCAACTGTCCATGCTTCTATTACTTTGACGTTATCACCTGTATTAGATGTTAATACAGCAGTTGCCGTTGCTTGAACACCTGTTACCGAAGGAGGCCCAACGGTAACAATTGGTGGAACACCAGACCAACCATCTCCGCTATCTGTCACGGTTATTGTATCAATAGCACAAATTAAATCAACCTGAGCTCCAGTTCCAGAACTGGATAATGATGTAACAGTTTTTGATCCAGTCAAGGGAGATTCTAAAGGACCATTAACAACCACGCTGAGGTTAGTGATGCCGCCGGTTCCGTTTACTCCGGTTACTGACAGTACAATTTTTGAATTTTCGTTTACAACTAGTTTATCACCATTAGCATAACCAGTGCCCAGTACACCTGACGAAGCTGTGGCAGAAAGTACTTTGTAGGCAGCAGTCGCAGTTGCAACTGTTCCGCCAGTCAATGTTGGGCTGGTAAACGAAACAGTGGTTGGAGTTTGATATTTGCTGCCGGCTTCTATGATTGTGATGCTTCGAACACTTTCCCCACCAACCTTAAATCCTTGACTTGAACTGTTTGGCAATGTGGGATATGCTACGTCGTATCTGATAGTGCCGCCGCCGCTGGTTGCAAATCCCGGAGTACGCACTCCGTTTTGATCGCTAGAAATCAACACACGGATCAAACCCATTTTACCGGCAGTGGGCCAGTTGGTAAAGGTCAATGTGGCATCTCCTGACAGCACAAATTTTTGTACAGGACCGTTGACTAAATCAATATTTGCCGAAGCTGAAACAGTTCCACCGCTGAAATATACCCCGTAGAATTTATTGTATAATCCGTTGCTTATGGTACTGCCGTTTAGGTCGTTGTTGACAACCGCATTGGTTGTGAGGTTTGCTTTTAACACAGCTTTGTCTTGCAATGCAGTGAGTTCTGTTTTGGCAATGGCTAATCCAGCTGAGATTGCTGTGAAATTATCACGAAATCCTTGGCTGTTGTTATCTTGCCCAGCTACTGGGTAAGATGCATTGATTGCTCCGAAATTTATTTGACTGGTCATACTGTTATCCTATCGTTTCTAAATACAAGATATTTATCGTTAATCGAACCGGTGACAGAATCTATTATGTATCTGTCCACTGTGTAATCTAAGGATTTAAAATCAAATCCGCTGTATTTTATGTTTAATAATATATCAGCACTTTTTCCTGCTTCGCAATAACAAATTGGAATGGCCAATACAAATCCTAATTCTTGACTTGCGCCGGGCTGAATACTTCGCATCCATAAGGGCATGTAGTTTCTTTCAGTTGCGCCAGCATCCTTAATTCTACTGCGCCAATTGGTAATACTGTTGGGAAAATATGCGTTAACATTGGGATTTGATACTTCATACCCAGTGCTGTCAACGGTGATCAGTGGCTCAGGCCTAACACGTTCTGGACTGTCGTTACCCAACGAATCCAGCGTTCTGCTCCAAATACTTGTGCTGTTATCCACAGTTATTGCATTGCTAGCTAGACCAGGTAATTGTATCTTTCTCGGAAGATATTTTCCATTGGGTTCTTGCTGATCAATCATGCTGACATATATAACTTCGTATACTACATTATTAGTTCCAGTTTGAATAGCAACAGCTGATTTGACTGGACCAAAGGCAAACCGTTTTCTTTTATGATTGAGACCAATGGCACCCACAAACAATGCGGCATCCTTTGTTTCTATTCCTGAATAAATCAACATGTTTAAATCGGATTGTACTCCAAAGTTAGCGTCATTAGTTCTATAAATGCTGTTTGGAGTAAAAATAGAAGTGTCGTTAATAAATGTCTTCCATGTTGTTCTTTGAGATTGTTTTAAGAACGGTTTGGTTTTGATGTTGCTGAAACCTATGCTGTTGGGTGTATCCACATATAGTGTAAATGTCCTTTCAGTTGCACTGTAATCGTACTGATCCCTAGCTTGAACAACAAACGTGTATTTTTTGTCCACTGTAGTGGTGTCAAAGTCAAATGTTATGAATGTTCTACTGCTGACAACACCATCATAAAATCGTGTTAACCCTAATGAACCTGTGGTAGCGTTGTAAAACTGATTGACTTTGCCTATGATTTCTCCATCATAATTTAAAGTTAACCCTGGGGGCAATGCACCGTTGGTTAAAGTATATGACACAATGGCATCAGGTATGGTACTTGAAGCTGAAACACTCAAGTTGGAAATAAAATTTGCATTAATATTACCCAAGTTGGCATCAGTTAACCATGTAATAACACTGTCAATTTCACCAATGATACCAATGGTAAATGTTCTCGATGCAGTTGCGCTGTCTTGTTTATCTCCAAATCTAGTGGCAGTAATAGTAAAGTTATAGGTTTTTGTAATAGCAGGTTGATAAGGAACTAATCCAAAAATAGTAGCAGTCTGTATGTCAAAACTAGTGCCTTTTGGTAATGCGCTCATTGTACCTATGTAAAAACTAGTACCAGTTGGAATACTTAATTGCAAGGGTGTTAGGATAGTGAGACGATAACGGCCACTGCCTAAATTTTCTACCACACTGATTTTGTAAAGTTGAGCAGTTGCACCTGCAATGATGCCTTCAAAGTGACAAAGATATCCAGGCAGTATAGTTCCAGTAACATTAGTTACGGTTATTTTATTTCCGTTTTTAAAATTGTCTGAAGGCAAAATATTAACTGCTTGTGCCTTAACTTCTTGATTAATTAATTCTAAATTATAAAAAACATTTGAGTCATCATATAATGCTACAGGTACAGTTAGATAGTTATTGGCTCTAAACAGCCCTATATTAGTATTGGTAAGCCAAGCAGGCTGTCTTAGATAGGTAACGTCAGCAGTGAACAACTCGTCTGCAAAGCCATCTGTTGTAGTAGTATCCGCTCTAAACTGGTCATCACCGACAACAAATATTTTAAAAATACGTTGTGCAATGCTAGTGCCGTCACTCACAGTTACTTTGAATTGATAGTTAACATTTAAAGTTGACGGTCTCACATTGGGTAAGTTATAATCATAAAATACTCTGTCGTAAATATAACTGTCAAATCCGTTGGTAGCTCTTAATCCAAAGTCAAATGCCGCCGCATCATAATATGCATCGTCGTATGTGCCGGTACCGTCGGCGGGCTTAATTTTTACAGCCGGTAGAATAAATCCACTAATCTTTCCATCTGACGACATGGTCAGTCCCGGCGGCAATTTTCCATCTCCCGAAGATATAAAATAATTCAATTTTTGACCAGCACTGGTATCCAAGTCGAATGCTTCAATTTGATAATTGATATAGGTTTTGTCCAGAACATACATTTGTTGATGTGTACCGACTGCTAATCTGCCAGTAGGTGTTACAAATTCTGGAGCATCAGCACCATCAATGGTTATGGAATATGTTCTATCGGCAATTTCACCTGTGGCAGTTAACGTTGCTCTAACACAAAATGTAAACACAGTGATGTCAGATACAGAATATGGTGTTCCAGTGATTGCGCTGCCAACAACGTTTAGCCCTGGCGGCAGTTTGCCTGAAATTATCTTAAATGTTGCACCGCTGACATAACCGGCTACTAATGGCAAGGGTCTATTAAAAATAGCCTGCTCTTGGAAAGTTCCAAATGCGTAGCCAGACGGTTGTGACCAAATATTCAATGCCATATGTGTCTCAATTAAACAAACGTGCCAAAATTAAATCTATTGCTAGGTTGCGGCCCAACAAAGTCGCCCATGTCAAACAAATATCCCTGCGGGTTAGTTTCGTAGCCAGACGGATTATCAAAATCTCCAAAGTCAACAACAAGATTTTTGTTGGATTCGATTAACAATGCCATCATGGCGTTAAGAGCTACAATATCAACTCCATAAACGCTGGCCTTTACATCTCCAGCGCCAATTATGTTTCTGTTGTTTAAGTTTAGATTGCCACCCAGTGCGGGCGTAATATCTTCTATTAAACGTGTGTTGGCTTTTAAATTTACTGTGTTATCAGTTGCGGTCAGTGTAACTGATGTGTCTGTGCTGGTAAGACTTTTGAACTGCAATATAGTGCTGGTTTTGCCCTTTAGTACAGCAACGCCTGTGCCTAGATTAACACCATCGTTAATTTGCGCATCGCTGTCCAACAGTGTGAAGTTGGCATTGACCTTGTTAAATGCTGTGCGCAAATCGTCACCAGTACCGTCATTTGCATATCCACCTATTTCAATTCGTTGTATTGGCATGTTGTGCTCCGTTTAGTGTATTTACCGTATTATAGTGCCGCAATTCTTGCTTGGAAATCTGTAAAACTAGTACTGGCCGCAACTATGGCTTTTAGACTAGTTGTACTAATATAAGCTGGCTTGGCATACAGTTCAGTGAAGTTTTGATTTATTTTATCAAATGCTGTGCGCAGTGTGTCACCAGTTTTGTCGTTGACACTGAGTCCAATATTAACATTTAATTTAGTCATTATACTCTCCCCACAGCAACTTGTATCATGCCAGCTTCTCCGTAGTCTTTGTCTTCCAGTGCTTTGCCAATAACAGCACCCAAAGTAGGATTCAAAGCCTTAACAGCATAACCAGCAGTGGCACTGGTGGTCAGCATGTCACCCTTCTTGACTCTACCAATTACTTTGCATGGCACACGACCGGCCAGTGCAATACACACCTTAATGCCAGTTTGCTCACCGTTCATCACATACGCTGGGTTGGCACTGACCACGCCAGCACTTCGTGTGTCGTTTATTTGTGTTGTTGTGGTAACTTCTTTATCACCACCAAATACTAATACGGTTCCTTCTTCATATTCCTGATCGCCTTCGTAATATTCTGCCAAGTCAGCATAGGTGGCTTGCAATCTACTTGCACCAGCCAACGTCCAACGTCCAGTCATGGTGCCTGCAACAGCTTCTCCGCCAGTGGTCAGTGTTAGCGATTTCAGCGTACCAAGACTAAAGTCAAGTTGACTGGATGCTTGCATGGCCCACCAGCCACTAATACTTGCACTACCCGCATTAGGACCACTACTTGCTCCTGATTTATCAGTGGTCAACAAGTTGGTTTTTAGCGTGCCGTTGCTGACATCCAGCGTGCCAAACACAGTCATGTTGGAATTACTTGATGTCGTTCCCAGCACAGTCATGTAATCAAATCCACCAGGTGTAGTAAACGTATTGGTTAAGGATGTGATTCCCAATGCTCGGTATCCGCCTACCTTCACAAAGTTAACATCAATGCCACCTAGACTGTCTGTTTTGACTAGACTGTTAACAGCTCTAGTGGTAGTGATACCTGTCACAGCATACACATTATTTGCCACATTAGAACCATCAAACGCCACAGTTATCGCACCGGTGGCATTGAACAATGTGTTTGTGAGGCCACCTGCATCGCTTACTACTTGTGCTGGTGTAACTTCTATTGGACTTGCTGCCAAGCCACTTCTGTTGCCCAACAATGTTCCAGTGCTGATGTGTTGTATCTTTCCTAATGTTACACCATTGCTTGCGCTAGTTGCAGTTTTTAAACTTGCCCAACCGTTGAACAAGTCAAATTGGTTAGTGTTAAAACTCACAAGTCCGTTACTGGCTTGTATTGCGGCCGCATTGCCAGTTGGAGCGGATCCTGACACGTTGGCAATGTTCATTGCCAACTTGCTTTGTAAAATACCAGCAGTGGTTGACACTTGAGCGTTGACAATCACACCGGTTTGTATAACAGCGGACAATACTCCAGTGCCGGCAGTGTACACAAGATTTACATCACCCACCGCAGTTTTATTTTTCCATTTGTTGTCAATCTGATCGTAAATTAAAATGTTGTTGGTTGATGGACTAGTAATTGTCACATCAGTCATTTTGTTGAGAGCGTTGTAAGATACCACTTGAGTGTCGACATACAGTTTATTGGCAGCTTCGTAGTTAGAGCCAGGTGAACCCAAGTTAACAATGTTAAAGTTACCCATGTTGAAAGTGGACTTCATGGCCAGTGTGCCGTTTAACGGCACGTACCCTGAACCAATCAAGTTTGCCAATGCAACTGGACTGCCGCCGTGGTCAATACCCAAACGTTTATCAATGTAACTTCTGATAGCACTCATCACAGGAACAGTATCACTGGCATTGTTAGTCATGCTTGGATCAGTTGAGAATTCACTCACAACAACACCACGTTTGAATCCTAAACCGTCCAAGTTACTCAAAGCAATACTTGCGCTAAATGTAACTGATCCAGTACCTTGGTCAACTGTGAAGAAACGACCCACACGGAAGATACCGTTTTGGTCAGTGGTCACATAGAACACACGTCCCACACCTTCTTCTAATACTTCTTGTGACTGTTGATACGCCTTTGCTGGATTACCGTAAATCACAGTGGGCCAGTTGGTGGTGTTGTAACTACCAGTACCAATGTCCAGCAAGTCATGCCCAGTAACACGACAAGTACTGATACGTGTGGTAACTTGTGCTGCCGAATCTGCAGGATAACCCCCACGCAATGTTACCGCTGTACTTGAACTAAATGGTTTACTGATGCCCAATTGTGTACTGGTTGCATTTGTTACCGACAGTGTCGCTGTGGTGGGGGTAACACTGCTCCACGTGCCTGGATTATAATTATAAATTAAGGTAATATTGGTTGCTGACGAACCAGTGGCAGCAATTTGATAGAAACCATTATATAACGTATTGGTATTACCGCTAACTTGATACCATGAGCCAGCCGTTGGAACTGCGCCAGAGTTTATTGTTAAATTAACCGTGTATGGACCGCTGCCTGCAATGCTGGCAAATGCACTAACTGTTCTAACAGTGCCTACAGCAAACACTCCAGGATTACTGGCATAAATTAAACCCAATCTAGTTGTTATGTTGCCTGAGGTCACTGTGGAGTTAATCTGTGGTGACTCAGAAAGAACTGGAGTTAGCACTGCATCACCGTAGCTGACAGTGACATTTGGAGCACTGCTGTATCCGTATCCTGGACTAACTATGGTTACTGATTGTATACTGCCACCAGCAATGGTACAAGTCGCAATGGCTTGTACCAGTGCACCACCGCCTGACACTGTGATTTGCGGAACTACTGTGTAATTTGTTCCTGGGTTACTGATAGTTAATCCTGACAGGTAAGCCACCAGCGTTGATACAATACTTGCTCCTGCTGGAATCCATGCGGCTGGACTGACCGTAAACGCAGTTGAGCTGTCAACACTTTGAATAACACAAGTTGTAGGTATATATGCACCAGTTGCTGAACTACTAATAACCATGCCCACCGATAACGCACTGGTGCTGGCAATGAAAATTTGTGTTTTACTAGTAACAACCACCACTTGGTACGTTCCGTTGTATGCAGTGGTTGCTTGATTTGCAATTGTTAAATAACTGTCCACAACTGGCAATGTGGTAGTGAATGGTACATCAAAATTTACTTGCGTATATGTGGTACCAGTGGGACCAACAGCACTTGAGAAATAATTCATTGAAGCAATGCCAGTACCATCAGCTGAGTTGTTAAGAACAGAATTAGGATCTATACTTAAATATCCGTTCTTATTAACACCAAATGTAATAGTACCTGCTGGCGTAGTATCCGCCACAGCACTCAGCGTAACTGTTGCAGTTATAGTTCCAATTCCGCTCAACACAACATTTGAAACAGTTTGCCCACTGACAAATCCTGTACCAGTTATCACATCACCAATGTCAATACTTCCAGCCACGTTGGTTACAACTAACGTGAAAGTTCCGGCGTTGTAGCTGTTGAACGCACCAGTTGCAATAAACAACGGCGGAGTGTATCCAGTAATACGATGAACTCGGCCATTCCAACCAGTTAGGAAAATTCCTTTGTTCAACTGGTCAATTTGGCTTTGTTGACTGATTTGTAATACTGCTATTTTATTATCACCAACTTTACTACCCTGTGTCTTAGCGGCATTACCGGGATCTAGCTGAGTAAGATTGGTACCATCTGTTACAAATTTATAATAGTTGAACGAAGCATCGCTTTGTAAAACAGCAACGTTGGCTGGCAACAGTTCGCCTGTTGATTCTGTCAAGTTGTAAGCAATAATTCTATAAATGTCACCTAGATTCTCACTGTATTGCACAGCAGTACTTGGCCTTGTTGGCTTGACATTATCGATATCGTTAAATTTGATATTTTGATTAACACGAATGGTCAACATTTGCCCATCGTATAACGCATACTGCAACCCTGTGGTGATAGTACTGTTGGTACCAGCAGTGCTTAAATTTAATTTAAGTACATTTTGTCCATCAACTGTGATGGTAGTGTGCTCAACAGTACTGATGAGATAACGATAAATGGCACCGCCCTGTGCAGAGTGGTCAATTTCAATCTCTGCATTATTTGGCGGGTTATATGTGTAACCAACAATCCAAATTCCCAATGCTTGAGCAGAAATAGTTGGAACCATCTGACCAGCAACTAGGCCTTGTTTGTATACCCGTGCGGTCTGTACCATGTCATTGGATAATTTCACAGCATCTGGCAATTCAGTCACATCGTATCCGCTGGATCTTAAACCAAAATTACCGTGTGCATTTGAGCCAGCCACTGATCGAATTTGCCCGCCATTGTTTGCCCAGTAGTGAGTATGACAATAGTATGTAAATGTCGACACTTGTTCTGTCACGCCACCGTTGGTTGCCACAATAGCATAGCCCAGGTCGTTAATCATGGCAAAGTCATTGGCCAACATACTACGGTTGCCGCCCATTTCAATGTTGATAGCTGTGCCAGCACCTGCGTCTAGATAACTGGTAACACCGTTTTGTATAGAAGTTTTTGCAGAAACAACAGTGCCAGCATCATTCATACGTTGGCTATTTTGTCCAGTTATAGTAGGAGCTGTTCTACTAGGTACGGCTCCTCCCACTGTTAGTTTTAAATTAGTACTATTAAGAGTTGCTGCCGCACTCATTACAATAACATTAGTTGTTGCATTATAAGATACAATAGTTGTTGATACAGGCACGCCGGCATTAACTGCACTGGCAATAGTTGCTCCATTTATCAATGCAGGATTGTATGACACGTTGGTTATGTTGGAACTTCCACTAGTGATAGTACCAATAATTGAATTGTTATAGTTACCTTCTATAATATAGTCAATTGCCAAACTGGCCAAGTTAGCTAGTATTATTCCTTGTGCTGAAGTAGCCACAGGCAAATTAGTAACTTGTGTAGATATGTTTCCTACAGTTGGTGTTATAGTGGTATTTTCTACTATAGATTTTACCAAAGACACCAGTTTAGAAATTGCGCTTGAATACAAATATTCTAAACCTGTAATCTGACTGATACCATTGCTGTAATAAAGTTGTGCAATGTCTCTAGTTGCACTGTTACCGCCGTACAACAAATCGTAAGTCATTGCATCAACTAGATATCCCATGCGCTGACTTAACACAAACGCATTATATCCAGGGTATCCTCTAGTTGCAAAATTCTGTGCGACCCACGCAACTAGTTCATTTTGAACAAATTGTTTATTGGCAATTAATATATTTTTAGCTTTTATAACATTGGCAGTTGCTCCGATAGGTTCTGGAAACGTTGCAGTGGGCATTGCCGCAAACCCATTAGTTATCATGTCAGTGATAGTGGTCATCTGACTTGTTATGATGTTTGTAGAAGTGCCATTAGAAATAGCCGCATTCATCAAGTTTCGAGCTTTGTTCAATCCAGCTAAACGAAATATTTGTTTTATACCAACCACAACATTTGCATTTTGTAGATAGTATAACCCTGATTTGATACTTTGAAAGTTTGATCCTAATACTAAATCATTGGTCAGATTGTCAATGAGCAAGCCTACTTCAGATGAGAAATTAGCAGTGTTATAAATGTTAACGGTGTTAAATGGAGTTGATACATCCAATGTCATAGTCACAGTGTATGTGGCAGGATCATAGCTGACAATATCATTAACTTGGAAACGATTTCCTTGTACATAAAATACACATGGAACTTGCGGCGGACGAATATCTAATCCACTGTTAACGCCACCAGTAACAGTAACAGTGATACCAGAATCAGCCACATTGGTAATGTTACCAAATAGTCTACCAGCAAATCCGTCAACAAACTGGCCACCTCGGAACGCTTGTTTATTTACAGACTGACTAAAACTTGTACATACTTGACCGTATGGCGACTTGGTTTTAATTTGTCCTTCCGGATCTAGCACCATGGCAAAGCCGCCGTGTCCTTGGAACGTGATATTACTGATCCTAGTAGCATCGCCGCACAGTACCACGTCAATGTCTCGGTTATTTTTAGCAGTACTTGTTATGTCCAACGGATTAACCAAGTAATGACGTCCGTAATTATATGTTCCGTAAATGTGCCAGTTGCCCGATGCATATGTGGTCTTTGTGGCAAATGGATAGATAACTCCACAGTTCATAGTGTTGCCTGCCACAGTTTCAACCACAGCTTTTCCAGCCGGAACATTATTGTCTTGAATAATTTTTCCAATCCAACTAGCCTGAGCTTGTCCTGATCCTAGTGTAATAACAATTTTTCCACTAGTTCCGCCTAATGTGATACTCGAAGCAGTTGCATAATCTACAGATGTATTTGTTAATCCAATCTGCAAGCCGTCAACAACTGCATCTCTGTAGAAGAATATTTTCCTCCACGGTGATTGCGAAACTCTATCCAATGGTCGAATAATTGTTCTACGGAATTCGTCACCTTTGATACTACAGTTGGCAGGCAGTCGTATTGGATAGTCTTCTTGATAAATGCCACTTTCCACAAAAATAGTGATGTTGAGATCTTTAACAGTTTCTCCAAACTCCATCTGTTCTCCCTCCTGGAAGAAACTTGGTCTAGTTAATCTAACCCAAATGGAATCTGCGCTGGCGCCACTGCCTGGAAGATACTTTACAATGGATCCGCCTGCTCCAGATGTGCTGCCTAATAATATTTTAGCAGGAATAATGTGAACACTGCCTGGAGACCCTTGGTCAACATAACCGTTTCCACCGTTACTAAAAACCACAGTGTATATTCCAGTACCAAAGCTGGCCGCAGGGGCTGATCCATACCCGTTAGCAATAATGCTAAGGATAGTGTTCATATTGTTGGCAAGTGTGGTCTTTGCGGCAGTTGACGCAGTCAGTGATCCGTTGAACGCTTGAGCAATTAGTGTTTGAAAGCGAGTAGCTGAAGTTTGATTCAATACTTGCAATGCCAAGTTCTTAGCAAACGTGATGCCGTCAACAGTTTCTGTCAACTGAGTTGTGATAGCTAGTCTAGCACTGGCACTTTTGTAATAACTCTTACCAGCAGTGACTGTTTGATAATTGCCACCAGTCAACAAATCAATACGCATACCTTCAATGATATAGCCAAGGTCTCTGTAACAAGTAAATTCGTTGTAGTTGAATCCACCTATGTATTTGATAGTTAGATAGTTGACAACACTGGTTGATATGGCTGCTCTGGTACCAATAATAGTGGTTCTTGCGGCTTTGTACACACTGTCGTACACTGCCAAATCTGGATACACATACACCAATGTTGTATTATTTGCAATAATAGTTGAAATATTTCCAAGTTTTTCACTTACTAACGGGTTGGCTACGGCCCCGCCCGCCCATACAATATTAAATGTTTGGGTAACACCACTTTGAAATGTTGGAGTCACGGTATTATTACCAACTGATAATGCCGCTATATTTTGTAACCGTCCAATTGATTGTGCATAAATGGCACGTTCACCGCTGGACAACGTTGACACTCCGTTAACCCAGTATTCATAACCGTTTGGTAAACTACCTGAATTTCCACCGTAGGTTATGTCATATGCAACTGCTTCTAAAAAATAACCCAGTCTACGTTTGAATGAAACAACACCTTCTGCAGGAACAAATGTAGGTGTTTGCGCCAGTTGCCAAGCATATGTTTCTTCTACTAAGAAATTGATATTGGCCAACAATGCCTGTCTGGCATAGGTGAACCCTGAACTTAATCCAGTTGGGCTAGTATAGGTAGGCACGGATCTTGAACCAATACCTACAGTTAATATGTTTGTTATAGTGGCAAAATTAGTGGTAATAATACCATTAATAACATCGTTGTTGATAACAGAAAAACTTGTGTTGGAATTAATGTAAGTAGTTGCCGCCGTTTTTAATGCGGACTTTTGAGCTAAAATGTCAGTCCTTGCTGTTAACAACACAGAAGATACTGAACTGATTGTTGGATACACCACAGTAGGAGCGGGCAAACTAATAGCATTAACAATACTCACTATGGAGGCTATGTTTGTTGAAATGCTAGTTGCCGCGGCCCCACCACCAGTAATGGTTTCATTTGTGTATTGTCTAAAGCTAGTTTGATAAACAATTGCTGGCGCGGCATTGAGAATAATAGCTTGTGCCAATGTATTAATATATCCAATGGCCGAAACGCAGGCTTCTTTCTCAGAAGCTAGCAGTTGATAAACGCCGCTTTGCCAATATTGTAATCCAGCATACACGCTTTGTTGATTGCCACCATACATTAAATCATATGTTATGCTCCATACTATGTATTTTACATCACGTTGGCTTTTTGTCGAACTGTATACCACTGTTGGAAAGTTCGCTTTCAAGTACGCAGTGATTTCAGCTTGTATAAACGGAATGTTATTCAACAACAATTCTCTTGCGCTGACTTGGCCAGCCGCAGTGGTTTGAATTGCAGGGAATGACACAGTTGGAATAACATCAGTTGTTAATAAATTGTCAATGACGGTAATATTATTGTTGATAGATGCCACAGCATTTGGGGATAGCGCAACTGACGCTATGGCCGTTAAACTGGTTTTTAAATTTAACAAAGTGGCTTTGATTTCATTCAAATCTAGGCCAGTATTATATTGATCAAATGCCAATGCTACTTGAATACTTTGGAATGAACCTTGAAATACTAGGTCATAGCATATGGCATCTATAACTGCTCCAATGTAATTTTGTGCGTTGACTGTACTATAACTATAAGCTAAAATTATGTTTTTGGCATATTCAATACCGTCTAACAGTTGTGTTAATTGTTCGGTGACTAAATCTATATTCAACGGATTAAATAATTTAGAAGCTTGTGTTACCGTGTTGTAATTTGTGTTCAACACCAAATCGTAACTGATGCCATCAACAATGTTGTTTATGATTGCGGTGTAACGGCCCGAGTCAATTGGAATGTAGTTTACATATTTTTTGTTAAGGTATGCAATGGTTTCGCTGAGTATGAATCCTTTGTTAAGTCTCAACAATTCACTTGCGTGTTCATACCCGCTAACTCCGGCATTGCCGCCACTCAATGTCACACTTTGAATAGTACTGAATGTTTGATTTACGCCTACCGTGTAGGAAATTTTTTGTTTGTAAGGGCCTGGTTCAATACTTGCCAGGTTAATTAAGTTTTCAGCTGCCAAGGCCGCTTGCCCCACAGTCTTATAAGCGTACTGCCAAAATCTACCTTCTTTTCCCGCAGGGCTTTTGGTCTGTTGGTCATCGCCGCTGGCAGTTGACACATACAAGTTGACATTGCTAGAAAAACTGTTGTTATCAACATAATATTTGGTAGCGGCTTGCAAATCGTTGGCACCGTTTGGAGTACCAAATCCTGTTAAAGGCGCTGGATGATCATTCAATGTCAGCGCACCGGTCATAGTATCTCCACCACGATAAACTACATCTTTACGTTGCATAACTTCAGTAGAAAGATAATTACTTGTCAGTGTTTTATCATAATCTGGATCATTAATTTGAGGAGTTGCTGGCTCACTTCTTGATCTTAATGCATTAGTAATATACCCATTTGAAACAGCAACGTAATTGCTGTCTGCATATCCTTTGTTAATAGCCAGTTGTGCAAGTGTGGTTGATACACCTAAAGTGGCATACGATGCATTAAATGCATCAACTAATGCTTGGCTAGGATTTGCCAAACGAGCAATGGTAAAATTATTTGCATTTAAATTTAGCCCTAAACTAGGCGCTGAATCACCAATTAGTCCAGTAGTGGTTGATGTAATAGTTACGCTGGTGTTACTAGTCTTATTAATTGCAATACCAGCACCTGCAATTAAATCTCTAGCAGTTAGGCTTGTTCCGGTGGTGTCACTCATGATAACTTGATTAGCAGTGTAACTATTAGGAGTATCACCTAGGTCGGTAAATCTAATAGTTCCGCCTAGTCCAAAGACAGAGTAGATCTCGTTAAAGTTTTCGTTTACTTTACGGAACGATTCGCGAATACTATCGCCAGTGCCGTCATTACCTTGTACGCCAATATCAATTAGTTGTTGTGTCATTTGTGTTTAAACTCCAAAACTTGAACCGCATCCGCAAGTAGTCTGTGCGTTGGGGTTTTTTATGCTGAATGAACTACCCTGTAAATCTTCTTTATAATCTATCTCTGCGCCAGTCAAATACTGCATACTCATACTATCTACAAGTACTCGAAATTGGTCTAAGGGAACTTCGAAATCGTCTTCGTTCATTTCCTCATCAAACGTAAATCCATAACTCATGCCGCTACAGCCGCCGCCTTGCACAAATGTACGTAATGCTAGTTTTGGGTTGTTTTCTTCAAGAAGTAAATCCTTGATTTTTGTCTTTGCTGATTCAGAAATGGTGATCATAATAGTCCTCGATATGATATTTATCAAAGGATTTTATAACCTTAATGTAAATACAGTTATGTATATTGGAACTGAATTTAGAATAAACCAGCACATACGCACCAGTAAGAAGGGTAAGACCCATTCTTATAGCCGTAAGGTCACAGTAGTATTGTTTAAGTGTGATTGTTGTCAAGGAGTGTTTAATCGAGAAAAAGGATCCATGGATCCCAAGCGATTAAACAATAATTTCTATCATGTGTGCGGAGATTGCGACCCTAAGAAATTTGCACAACTAAAGGGTGTGGAAGCACGTAAGGTATGGGATATGCCTGTAAGCAGTCTTAAGACCTTAGACCAATTCTAGAACTGACAATGTTCCAGTTGATAATTTTCCACTGATTGGCCAAATATCCTTTTTTGTCACTTTGATAATCTAATGCCCATGCATGTTCCCACCAGTCAACTATGAATACAATATCCATTTTTATTTGATGATTTTTGATAGTTTTAATACTGCCATCAGTTGACAAGTACACCCATCCACTGCCCTGTATCTTCATTGCTTCTTTTTGAAAAGCATCTTTAAAATTATCAAAACTTTTAAAATATTTGTTGATAAAATTTTCAGCAATATTTGTAGGTGCATTTGAGGATTGTGGCGATTGATATTGAGTAAACAACAAATGGTGTAAAAACGCACCCGCTTCATTAAAGTCAGCATCGCCTTCGCCATTGTTAAAACGCTCTACATAGGTTTTATACAACTTACCATAATGGTAATTAATGGTTTCTTCTGAGATCGCCGGCTCTAAATCGTCTTTCTTGTAGTGCAAGACTGCTTGAGTTAATGTTTTAGGTGTATTACCTTCATTTAAGGTAATGTGACGAATAAAGTTATACATAATGATATTTATCAGTATAAATAATCCACAAGGAGGAACATACAATGTTCAAAAAAATTAAAGAGTTTTTTACAGGAAAACCTGTTGAAGTTCAAGCAGAAGCACCATATAAAGTTGAGGTTACCCCAGCGGTTTCTGAGCAAGCTGTACAAGCAGTAGTGGAGTCTATTGTTCCAGCCAAAAAACCAGCAGCCAAAAAAGCACCAGCTGTTAAGAAAGCGCCGGCAGCTAAAAAGCCACGTGCTACTAAAGTAACAAAATAATAAAAAGGGCGCAAGGCCTTTTTATTCAAACCGTTTTAGTTGATCGGAGTAACGAGTCAGGTCCTCTTGAATTCTAGCCTTACGCTGTTCATTCAAGTTGGGATTTTCTTCTAGCTCTTCCCTAAGAGTTTCCAACCGATGTATTAGTTGTTCTCGAGATAGCTTTTGGCTTGATTGTACATTGCCATGCTGGCGAGGTTTTTGCCCTTGCTTTCGCACATCATGTCGAACTGTTTTAGAAAAGTTATTGCCCATTCGTTTGTTTTTTGATTCCAATAAAAGTCACTGTGTGCCCTTAGTTTTTGTTTTTTATGTCCCAACTCTAACAGTGTTGTATAGTCAGGCATAATAGTTGTGTCGTGATCAACTAGGTAATCTTCTCTACTAACTGAGTAATGCATAGTAGGGCGACCACCACGCCAGCTATCAATAACACGTTGTACTCGATCATCTTCTGGTGTAATGTATACACCTTCCCTGATCCAATGGTGGTGAATATCCATAACAATAGGCACAACATCGCTAATAGTAAGACAGTCATCCAACCCCCATGAGTTTTCTTCGTTTTCAATTGTAATACAATTACGTGCTTCGTTGCTTAATTTCTTATAAGCATCACGAATGCCATCGGGTCCTAGTCGGCCACTGATGTGTACGTTAATTTTAAAATCTTGGAATTTCCTGCCGTAGCCCATATAACGAGCCATGTCAGCATGATATTCAAATTCTTCTATACTTCGTTGAACAATACCCGGATTAATACTAGCAAGAACAACAAACTGACCAGGATGCATACTAAGACGGGTATTGCTTGCACGAGCACTATGACCAATAAGGCTAAAATTGCGCTCAAGATAGCTGACAACGTCAGGCCGACGCCAAAAATAACTCCAAGTAGGCTCGGTATAAGCAGGAAGAATGTCGCTACTAAGGCGAACCATCCTAAGATTTTCATTAAGTCCTCCTACACGGTCTACTAGTTTTTGTGTAGCTAATAAATTTTGAACCATTAAGTCCCAAAGTTTTTGCTCTGCAACTTCTTTGCTTTGTCTATTTAACCAACTTATGGTAGTTGTACCGGTGTTGTATTGTTTAGCATCGTCATCTTTTTTGATGCCGTTTACTTGATCTGCATGATCGATCCATTTACATGCGAAGCCTATTTTGCCCATTACCAATGCCTTATGACGCCTGCGATTATAAAAAAGTTTGTGATAATGTATATTAACACAACTAGCGTTCTAATGCAAGCAATTCGGTCCGCTTCCACGTCCGAACTGCCTGATTTTTCACCTAGGGCTTTTGCCCAAAGTCTCCAATAATGCTTAACCTTCGTACGTAGCCGAATTAGCACCGTGTTCAAATACTTCAACTGATTTAACTCTTACTGTGGGATTAATTGGGTAGCGCATATCGCCGGATGCCAATAGTTCAGCCATTTTGTCATATGCCATTTTGGCAAACATTTCACAGCCTACTCCGGGTACGATGCGTAGATCACACAAGGCACCGCGCTCATGTGGAAGTTTACTCAGATGATCTTTGCTGTCTATGTCCACTATCTCGTTCATGTGTTTGAAAAAATCCAACATTGGATCGTCTTCAGCAACTACTAGAGTATGATCAAACATGCTGTCAGACCATGCTTTGAATTCTTTGAGTCCGCCAAAGTCCATGCACCAGTTTTTGTCATCTAACGTATCGCACTCGAATATAAGTTTGATACCAATTGAGTAACCATGTAGTGTTGAACAGTGGCTATGACTGGCACGCCATTGTCTAAAACAGCAGGATAAACCTCTGTCGTTACCGTAAGTTTTTGTTGAGTAAAATTTTGCCATTGTATTCTCCTTGAATAAGCAATGACATGCAGAGTTTATATTGCGGGATGAATGCCTAAGTCCGCATAATATAATTATATACTTTTATACAACAAAGTCAATGTTATTGGCGAGCAATAGCACCAAATGGTAACCACTGTCCTGGTGTTCCAGATGCAACGCATACCCAACCAACATAACCGCTTTCAACTGGATTTTCATTCCACTGAATGTCGCCCTTGTTGAATTGTCCTTGGGTTGGTGCATGGTCACCTTTGGTAAACTTTTTGTTGTTTAAAGTAACGGCGCCATCAACTGTTAAATCTGAAGTAGTGGCAATTGGACCAAATATCTTAACTGACCTACGACCAAAATTTGGATTACCAATAATTATTTCGTCATTACTAGCGTAGAATACATCTTCTTCGTTAATAGCAATCTTGTATTTTTTATTACTGTTGGTGCCGCTGGCGTTCAATGAAACGCTGTCAATGCCGTTGTTGATTAAAAGTGATTTTAAGCTGGCATTGGTTGAACTGGCATCTAACTCGCCTTGTAACACAGTGTCGCCTGTGACTATTAACGATTGCAATGGACCCACAGTGATCAAATTACTGTTAACAACACTTGTTCCTAAATTGGTCGCGCTTAGTACAGGTCTTCCATTAATGTAATATGCATTATGTTCTTCTAAATCAACAGACGTGTTAGCCCACAATCTATCAGGATCGGACCGCATAATTAATTCTTTATTGTTGCGTTCAGCAGTCCATAACAGACCTAATCCATATATGCTAGCATCTCTGTTGGCTTTAAATTCTAACGAACTAGTACGCTCAACCCTTGTGTCAGAAACAAAATTATCAACGTGCAATGATCCATGCACTCGTAGCACACCAGTTTTTCCAGCCTCACTTCCGATAATTACTTCACCATTACTTTTTACAAGTATGCGTGGAATATTGTCGGAGATAATAGCAACATCGCTAGTGGAATAAGTTCCAAAATGTGCAATGCCAGGCTCTGGACTACCGATAGCAATTTCAACATCGTTGTCTAAAATACTGATGCTGGCATTGGCATCTATAGTGCCGAGTCCTAGTCTTCCGTTTGAGCTGTTAAAATGTGCAAATTCTGCTAGAGTTGTGGTGCCCGATACTTCTAAACTTTTTAGTGTACCAATTTCTCTCAGATTACTTTTAGTAACAGTAAGGCCAAGCTCGTTAGCTGATAATACAGGTGTGTTATCAATTTTATAAACATGATCAGCAGACAGATCTAGGTTGCTATCTGCCCATAATCTATCGTTTCGTACGGTTAATTGTTGTGTTGTCATAATGGAGTCTCTTTATCTAATATTTATCAGAGACTCCATCAATAAACTACCAAATTATGCTACCTTAAGCAAAATGGTTTCTTCATTAATACGCCCGTTCAACTTGGTATCTGTGGCATTAATATCGTCTAAGAACTTGCGTAACTGAACTTTACCTGCGGCTTTGAACTCTTTGAGCTTTTCCTCAGGCTTGCGAATAGTCTTTTGTACGCTAGTAAACTCGTTAAAGTTGGTAATCGTAGTGCCTTTAACATTCAATGTGTTGAATTCGTTAGCAACATACTTGCCTAATTTACGTGTTTTAGTATTGAAAATCCACAGTTCGCTAGCACCGATGATGTCTGTGGGATTGATACTGACTAGCTTTAGAGGCTCGTTGGTCTTTAAGAACTTGAGTTTTGCAACAATTTTATCTTTGGGAACAACCTTAGTTTTACGTGGCTTGCGATTAACTTTGGCTTCTTGTGCCAACATGTCACACGCACTCATAATCTCTTGATAAAACACAATCATATTCTTAACTTGTTTTTTAGTGCGATGGCTGTAACCTTCTCTCAACTGCTCGTCTGCATTGCCGCCAGCAAGTTCTTCAAGTTCTGCTAAATCACGTTCGTAGAAGCCTTTGATAATACGTGCATGAGCGGCTTTGACTTCTTTGCCTTTGAGCAAGTTCAGCATTTTAAATGCTTTTGGATCAAAGTTTTCTGGATCAGTTTGAAAACCTTCAATGGCTTCTTCAATTTCTTCAGTCATTCTGTAAGCGGCTTCTCTAACACGGTCCTGGATTGATGGAGTGTAAACAGCTGGCTTGATTTCCACAACTGCACCTTCGTCCACGTCGTCTTTGCCTTGTGACACAATTTGAACAATTTCGCTACGCAACCAAGCGGCTGTGTCACGGCCCTTGTTAAAGTCCGCACGAACTGCGGGCATGCCGCGAAGCAAACATGATGCAATGGCACCCATTGTGACATTTACACGATTGTCTTTGGTTCTTTTAAAAGCCGCAACATCTTCTTTGGTGCAACCAACAGTAGTCATCCATTTGATCACAGCAGGCTTCAAGTCCTTGCCTGAAAATTCCAAACGGTAGTAGCTCATTGCGCCATGCCAGTGGCGCATAAATTTGTCAGCGTCCATAGTTTCGCAACCATCCCAAGTTGGGCTGTGGTCTTTAACAGCTTTGGTTCGGTGAGCCGTAACTTGTGCTTTGGTTACACGGGTTTTTGTTGCTGGTGCTTTGGTAGCCATTTCTGCTCCTGTTTATTAAACAATATACATATTATAGCACCTTGAACGGTGCTTGTCAACAATCATTTGCGCTCAATATCTTCCTCGTTGCACAACTTGCCAAATTGAATTTCAACCAATTTACATGGAACATCAAACGGATTGGTTAACTGATGCCAATCGTTTTTTGGTACTTTGTAATCTGAGTGCGTCTCTAATTTGAGTGCGGGTAAACTATAACCGTTTGGCATCATAGAACACACCACTGCTGTTCCACTGGTAACATGCCAGTATTCGCTACGAGACTTGTGTCGTTGCATACTAAGACTTTGACCTGGCTCAATAGTCAATTCTTTAACTTTGGTACCTTTTACTTCATGAAGCACACGATAGTACCCCCACGGCCGCTCAGTTTTAGGTGCTTTCCATTCTTGTAATATCCAGCTACTTGAATTAACTTTGTTTTCTCCACCAACACCAAATACAAACTCTAGTTTATTGTCTATCAGGTCCATCTCAGGTATATTTTCTTTTGTACGGTCTCCGCCGTTGGCAAAAATAATAGTAGCATCGGGATACATAGCTCTAACACCTGTGATAGTGTTTTTACTACTACCGTCAGCGTCAGGATAGCAAACTACTTTATCTACAACTTTAAGAGATTCAATAATTCGGCTACGCTCGTATTCATCCAAGAAGGCCTGCCCTTTTTTACGAACCAACCAATCATCTGTATTGATCCCAACAACAAGCATATTGCCTAATTTCTTTGCTGACTCAAAATATTCTATATGCCCACTATGCAAAGGATCAAATCCGCCAGTCACTAATACTATTCTCATTTTTTAATCCTTGTGTTGCCGTAGTGTACGATTGTACAACCTGTAATATCTGTTATAGTGCGCCACGGGTCTAAAATAACACTGCCTGGTTCAATATAAAAATAAAATTGTTCAGGTTTAATTTCTACGCCAGTGCCTGCATAGGTCACCGCTGGATTGTGAGCCATCAATATTACTGCACGGCCGCTTGCAACATCTCCAGTTAATGGATCAGCATATGCAATACTGATACCTTCTTGCTCTACAAAGTGTCCCACTAGTTCACTGTAACTTCCGATGGTATATTCTACATACGGCTTATAAGCACGACCATGAATTATTACAGGTAAGTTATGTTGTTTAGCTAGGCTTACTAATTTAAGAGCCATATTCTTAGCCTGTTGATCTCTACTTGACATGAAGGTATGAAATAAATCATATCCCAAATCCAATCGTTCAGCAAGATATCGCAAGGCAATATTATCTCGGGGATGACATGCACCAGCATCTCCCATGCCTGCTGTTAAATACTTTGGACCTGTAATACGCTGTGTTGCATTCTTAAGTGCATCAGTTACCACATCAACATTGATATTGCCGTTCTTTTCTGCAACGTCTTGGATCATGTTAACCAACCCAATTTTAGCACTAATAAATGTGTTGTAAAATACTTTTATTGCTTCTGCTTCGTCCCATGTGCCAATATTGATCTGCGGATTATTTTTCATCATAGGCTTGTAAAAATCCACCAGCAATTTTGCATCGCTGGTGCTGGACCCATCCTCAGTGCCAATAATCAAACATTCAGGATTAACCATGTCCCATTTAACACTACCCATGGCAATCAAGTATGGATTGTAAATAAACCTAGCATTGGTGATACAAGGTTGTAAATGTTCTCTAACTGTTCCTGGTAACACTGTACTAATGAGCACTACCAATTGTTCTTTATTAACACAATGATTAATTTCATTTAGTACTGATTGAACAATACTGTAATCAAAATCTTTAGGAGGCAAATCTGCAATTGGAGTGCCGCCGCCATAGACTGGGTCGTGTGGAGTAGGAACTGCTACAAAAATAAAATGTGCTGTATCAACTGCTTCTGCTATTGATTTTTTAATTTGTACAGTAATTGTGGGATCAACAATATTGATATCGTATCCGCAAACACTATAGTGTTCGGCCATTACTTCTGCACAGGGCAATCCTAGTTTTCCTAGCCCTATCATTGCTACTTTCATATTTTTCCTATAACATAATTTGTTTAATTTTTGTATCGTTATCAGTCGGAGGAATTCCTCCGTACAACTTGTACACTGGCCTGCTTAAAAAAGGACAAACATATATGTTGTCATTGTTCGTAACTGCTTGTAATGCATGACTGCTGGTTGATCTACCGTTATGGCTACACACAGGCCAATGTAATCCAACATAGACAATTTTTTCAAAATTTCTATTTTTTATAAAATCTACCAAAATGTCTATCGATGTTGTTTGCTCGGCGGGCTCTATAGTCAATAATGGGTGTGTTTTTCCAACAAAATTTGAAAACACTATAGTGGAGCCATTCTTTGCCAACCAAAATAATTTTTCGTTTAAATAAGAGATAAATTTATCATTGGTTTCTAGATCCTCATTATAGGAATCTAAATATGCAGGATCTCCAACATCCATGACAACAATTAAGTAATTTTTCATACAGGGTATTTATAATGCAAGCAGTTATAGAATTAAATAATTTGAGTATATCAGTTGATATAATATCAAACGGATTTACAGATCAACTCATTAAGAAAATGCCAAATGTCAAAGGGTGGGATATAATCCCAAAAACATGGCCTTGTGCTGATAATAATTGGAATCAAAAAGAAGTTGACACACATTGGCAAGCGTTAAGGTCTGCTTATTACAAATTACTGTCAGAAATAAATGAACTTGACACTGTGCAACTTCCGGAAACCTATGATATTACAAGCTATAACTATTATACAAATATACTGCATAGAATATTTACAAATATGTTTCAGCATAAAACGTTCTATGGAAAACGTGTTTTAATTAATGATAATATTCTTAGTCTAATAAATGAAATCAACGATCAATGCCATATGCTGGAGCCATACATCATAAATCCAACTATACAGGCATGGGGTAATCAAAAAATTAATTGCTTGGAACTACAGTGTAGTAATTTAGATAAGACTACAATTATTGATTGTGTTCCTTATAGCGATTTAGTTACCTGGAACGCAGATGTTTATGCAATTAAACATATAACAGGCAAAGATTTTCTTTTTTCATATTTCAATGAAGATACATCAAACAGTTGGGATATCAGTAATTGCCATGTCAGTTATTGCGGAGTTTGCATTGATTATAACGACGATCTCAAAAACTTTTGGAAGGATCCTCGTTTTCAAGAATGGTTGTTAAAAGACAATTATACTGGTAAAATTGGTTTTGTTCCTATTGGCACATTGTCTACTGATCAAAAAAAATTAATAAAAACCCTAGTGTCTAGCGATGATTTTACCAACTCACATATCAATATCACTTTACAAGAAACTGCATAAGACTATGTTTGTTAGTATGCAATGTTGGTTGCTTTAAAAACAATCGTTGGTTATGTTTTAGTTTTTCATAAATTGCATCAGTTATGACCACATCTCTTTTTAAATTGTCAATTATAATTTTTAATCGATCTTTCTCCATTAGACAGCTATCGTAAGACTCGTCAAACAATTCCGGAAAGGTATAATATCCGTTATTTTTAAGATATGATAGTGAATTGGGACATCCCAATATCATAAACGGATGCCCCATTAAGATTGGTTTGTAAGTCTTTTCTGTTATGAAAAGCAAATCCTTTGATGTTTGTGTCTCGGTGACAAGGCTGTAATAGCTGTTGATATACAATTCTTTGTCAGATGCTTGATTTCCAAGAGAATCTAATGTTATTATAGTATCGTTAATCTTTAAAAAATCTTCGTAGTCAGAATCATCAAAATTATAATGAAAGTTAAATGTATTCTTACACACATTATCCATCCCATTACTTCTCCACTCAAGGCTACTCACAAAGCCTTCATCTAATAAATTATTTTTTTTAAGATAAAATAGTAATGCACGACGATGCGGCCGCATGATGTTGTTTAAATTTAAAAACTTTTTTTCTTTCTTTTGACTGCAATACTGCTCAATTGATTCTAAGAAATTAAACCCCGAGGCTCTAAAATGGCGATGCATATGCATCATTTCAAATACATCCAACCCTAATACATTTATTTTTGAAAAATAATCACTGTTGCTTTGTTTATATTTTAACGGAGCAATGATATCACCGGTGATATAAAATACTTTGTTAGGTAATATATTTTTTTCTTGTAGAATAATTTCTAAATTGTTCCAAGGTTTTTGGTACACTGAGCGCGAAGTTGCTTCAATGCCGTGATATAAAATTAAATTTACATTGTCATGTTGATTAATATAATCCCAAATTTTATCTGGCACATTTTGAAAATCTCTATAATCTCCAGGCCCTGCTAGATTAAACAATACATAATCATTATCAGTTTTTGGTGTAATTGATTTAGTAAATGTTATGTTACTTTGATATAATAGCCACTCTAATGTCCAGGGGTCGTGCGGGTTTTCTTTGGTAAATGTGTTATAATTTAGATTATATTTTGAAAAATTATAATCATAATCTGGAAATATAAAATTAATCATATTATAAATTTTTTAAAAGTTTTTCAGCTAAGTTAATGTGACTCTGTACATTTTGATGACCAAACCCGCATAGGTCGCCGCTATTTTCAGTTAATGTTGAATTGTAATCGGAGTCAATAAAAATACTTTGGCAATCATGCCACACTGTATTAACATAGTTGTTCAACTCTAAAATATCTGATTTGTATTTAAAAAAGTTATGCCCAGGAATCACAGAAGGTCGCATGGGCTGTACTCTTATATTAATTTTAGTACTAAGAGTGCTTAGTAGTTTCAATGTTTTATAATAATTTAAAATAATCGAAAAATCTGTAAAAAAATAATTAACAGCGTATTCTTTTAATTTAGGGTCACTCCACTGCCATGTATTTGATAACAGTTTGGAATGTGGTTTATCTGATCCGGTGGGGTATATAAAAATTCTATCAGGTATTGTTAGACCAACTAATACTAAATCTGTTTGGACAATTTGATTATTTGATAGATCTCGCACTATTGAATAATAATGCTCCTCTATTGAAGAACCTCCAATGGCTCTGTTTTCAAATGTTTTACTGGATAATTTAGCCAGCTGACCTGCCCATGAAACACCTCTATTACGATCATCGTTTTTTATTAATTTAAATATTGTTTGGCCGTTTAATGAATAGTTATTGAAATCTAAAACAGTTGCAAATTTTTTTTTAAACTTGTTACAATTATCAAAAGACATTCCTAGAATTTCGTGATCTAGCAGTTCATCGCCTGCTGTGTAACTGCACCCATATGCAACTATTCTGTTAATATTATTCAAGATTTCCATTTTGGATTTACATAAATTTTATCAATTTGACTTTTTTCGCCACAAGTCATAGCACAGTATGATAGCTTGCCGTCTTTAGTTGACGGCAACTCCCAAGATGCAGTAAACACTGAATCTAAAAATCCGCCATTAACAATATCTTTTAATGACTTCTTTTTAAGGCTAAAATTTTCAAGGCCTGCATTTTTTAATGCATACCGTAATTGTGTATCTTCATAAAGATCTATCGAACTTTCCACACGAGTTCCTACATAGCAACATGGATACACTATACCGTGACAACTGACATAAACTTCTGTTAATGTTTTTTCACTATTTTTTGAACAATCACTTTTACATTTAATTTCGTGATGATCGTATTCCAGCACATACGTGTTCCAATGCGGAACATTTTCGTGAGAAAAATTTGCTAGTTTTTCCGTTACTCCAGCATGTACTTTGGTTTCTTTCATAGTTTTTAAATAACTAAGATTTATAGTCTGCGACACTGATTTTTTAGCATCTTTATATTCATTAACATTGACTAGGCTTTGTTCTGATGGCGGCTCTATAATGTAATCAAGATTTCCGTCTCTGTCATATATGCCCCTGGCTTTAAAACCGCCGTCGCCTTCTTCAAATCCCAATGCACGTTTAACTAAAAAGTTTTTAATTTTTAGTTCTTTTGAAAGAGCTTCTGCTTCTTGTAGTTGATGTTCGTTGTGTTTAAAGGTTAAAAAATCCCACGATGCATTTGCGCCAGTATCTGTGTATGCTTTTACATTATCAATGAGTATGTCCCATTTTACATTTCGTCGATATAGGTGATTAGTGTCCTCCAAGCCGTCAATGCTGAATGTAACATTGCCAGCTGGATGGACTTTTAATAAATTACCTAGCTCACTCCAAAATTCAGGCTTGCGCATGCCACCATTTGTATTAAACATGATATTTAAATGCGGAGCAGTTTCTCGTATGTATCGAACAATATCTAACAAATCCCTAGCCATCATAGGATCGCCGTGTGTGCCGCAGAATAAAATTCGATGAACATCAATTAGTACTTCTTTTGGAAACCACTCTTTAAACTGCTCAATGGTCATTTGATCCAAATTAATATCAGGGCGTAAGATATCAGTAGCATCCACAAATCGAGGACAAAATGGACATGCGGCATTGCAAAAGTTTGTAAGCTCAATATGCAATAATTTAACTGTACTATCTTTCCATAGATATTTCATAATTTTCTTCTTTTATTAATTTATAAAACTTGGGAAAAGTTTCTTTAAAATCTTGTTGACGATATTGGTCGTGCCAGAGCGTTGTTTTTAGAAATTTATCCCATTTAGGCATATGGCATGCAGTACCGTTCATAAATTCTATAGTACTAGCAAAGGTATAATATCCAGCCCAATCTTTTTTTACTGTATTTTTTAACTTATCAGTTATCTTTTGTTTTAACGACTCTGGAATATTCTTAATGCAATGATGTTCCGGACCATGTACTAAATTTAAATATAAATTTTTTGTATATCGACTAAAGAATTCCATTATTTCATCTATATCGTATATGTTAAATGTACTCACTGTACAACAAACAGAAGAATGAAAGTTTGGATATTTCTTTTCTATTTCTTGTAACTTTAAATAGTTACCAAATACTGTGTTCCAATCTGCTGGATACCGTATGTAAGTAAGTTTATCATAGATACCATCTATACTAAAATCAATATTAACTGCTTTAAAGTGTTTTAATATATCAACTTTGTCGTCATCCCATACAGTTCCATTAGTATTGTAATGCACTGTGATATTTTTAGCAATTCCGGTAGCAACCGCTGACTTCATAAGATCCCACTGCTTTTTAACTAGAAACGGCTCGCCACCGTAAAAGTCAATATGTGTAATGTTTCCTATATTGTTTTCAAATTCACTCCAAAATAAGCTATCGTCATCAAAACTGTGATTAAACGATTGCAACATTATTTTATATTTGTCAGTAGTGCCTTTAAAGTACCCAGCCGCTTGCCATTCATCATTCCACTGACTACTATTAAAAGGCCCGCATGTTCTACATTTGATATTACATGTGGTCCCCATACTTACATCTAAAAATGAAGGAGCAGTTATATTAGAATCAAACAAGTGATTATATTGCTTGTTATCTCTAATTCGTTTTGAGTCTTTGCCCGACGATTCTTCTTCCCAGCATAGAGAACATGCAGGATGTTGAATACCGTTTTTCAAATCGGTTTGTATCGCCACTGAATGTTTACTTGATAAAATATCAATAAATTTATCAGAACTAATTTTAAATTCTTTTCCAGTTTCAGAACTTTTTAAATTTTCTTTTTGCATACAACAATGTTTACAAGTGCCATCGGTGTTTATGCGTAATCCAAGCTCTGCATTAATGCATCTAGTCATTATAGTAAGGCCCTAACTCTGAAAAATAATTTAGTATATTTTCATTTCGACGTTCGTCAAGAGCCAATGTATATTGTTTAAATTTACTCCATAGTTCTTGAGTTGACTCTTCTTTTAAATTTGATAATAATGATTCAAATTTATTAGGATATTTTTCGTACCATTTAGAATTGAGTATTTTTTCAATTGCTTGTTTTTTTAATTCTACAGGTAATACTTTAGGTTGTAAATGTTCAGGACCAATCAACAACTGAGTATAAACATTTGACATCATAACCCACGGCTTGCTTTCCATTTGGTCAAAAAATTCAATAGCAAAAAATGCATTGTAAGCCATGAAGGTTGCATTAACTGTTATTTCTTCGTTAGAACCAAATGCTTCGCAAATCTTAGTTAAATTATTATCAACTTTTGCATCATTATATCCTGATCGTATGTATTCTCCCATGGCACCTAGACCATCTAATGAAACACTATAAGTTACTCTTTTGAATTTACTCCACAGATCAAAAATATCATACTTGCTATATTTTAAAATACTGCCGTTACTTTGATAGTATAATTCTGCATCTACATTATTTTCAATACACCAGTCTAAAAATTCGTAGTGCTCCGGCTGAACTAACGGCTCACCGCCTGCAAAATAAATGTATTTGATACTTTTTAAATAAGACGCATTAGTATCGCAAAATTCCTTTATATTAGCAATACTAACAGTTGGATCTTTCGGGTTTGTTTTCCAGCCCAATAAGTCAGCATCTTCATACCATTTAGTGCTGTAACGCGACCCACACATTCTGCATTTATAGTTACACACATTACTAAATCTTACATCCCAGTAGAATATATTAATATCATCAATGGTGCCGTCGTCATTGGTATTTTCAATAATTTTAAGCACATTATCATGAGACAAGTATTTGCCATTAGAATGTTTACGATGAGAATGTGTTCCGTATTTTTCCAGCTTGTAGCAATAATTACAAGTCTTTGACGGAATATCATTTAACATGTTCTGTCTCAGTTCTCTCATAGGTTTACTATTAAATAATACTGGAAATTCACCTTCAGACATTATGGGAAACGGTGCGGAGTTATCTGCAACACAACAGGGCAACATTTTACCTTCGGGATTTGTATATAAATGAATCCAAGGTAACACGCAGAAGAAAGGTTTATCGATTAGATTCATACGTGTCCTTGCATAAATTATAAAAATCTGCATACAGCGGAAATGTTTCTGTTAGATTTAAATTGCTACGAGAATCGTATTCAGAAAAGAATTTATAAAAATCAATTCTACCTTGAGTAACTAATTCTGGAGTAATACGTGAACCACCTTCGTAAAAATAATCTCTAACTCTTTTTAATTTCTCATACTCGTGATCGTCAAATCCATTAAAATTATTTGTAATATTTTCTCTAATAAAGTCTAAATCTTTATCAATGTATGCGCCAAATTCTGCAGGTAACAAATTCATCATCCAGTGTGGAGGTTCTTTAAGATATGGTGTATCAAAATTAATCCGATTGTTGTTAATGTTAAATTTTTTACGCAATTCTAATATTTTTTCTAATAACGGTCTAAAAGAAGCAACAGTTAAAATATTATAAGTGATCATAAAAGAAACTTTGAAATCAGGATTAGTGTTTAAAAATGTTTCTAAGTTCTTTACCCAAAGATCAACATCTAAACCTCGACGCATGTACTCTGCTTGCCTGCCCCAGCCATCTATTGATGTGTACAACATAAAAGATTTAATTTGTTTTTCTGTTAATAACTTATCAACAGTTTCGCTTAACCTTTTAACTTTCTCATTGCTAACACCCATGTTGCTATTAAGATTTAATTCTAGATCAGGTACTGGTTCTATACGTAGTTTATCTAATAGCTTCCAGGTGTTTGAATTAATTAATGGTTCCCCGCCCGTTATCCGGAATACTTTTAAATCTTGTTTGAGGCTTGGCCACCATTCCCAAAATGCATCAATGTACGGATTAGGTTCTTCGTCTGAATACACTTTCATTTGATCTAGAAACTCGATGCCATATTGGTTATAACTTATATCGTAGTTACCGTGTTTTTTAATTTCGTCAACCCATAAGCTACTAGCTTGGGGACAGCAATATCCGCATTTAAAATTGCAACCATTGCCAAAACTAACTTCTAAGAACATAGGATTGACATTAGTATCCCATGGAATAGATTTTATGTATTCAGTTTCTTTCTTAGCATCTAACCAACCGCTAGCACTATGAAACATTCTATCGCTAAAATTTTCACCTTGTAAGTCCTCAATGTTCCAACAGTAATAGCATTCTTCAGGTCTTCCACCTTCTAACATGGTTTTACGTTGTTCTTTTTTCCACTTAGTGTTGTGTAATGCACTAACGTCAATTTTAATTTCTGCTAGAGGAATTTTCTGTGGTCGTGGATGATAACAACTATGATTATCGCCCATGTGTAAGTATAAGGTTTCATTGCGCCACTTCATTAGACAGAAGCCCGGTCCTACTTCATTTAACGTATCTCGTGTGGACTTGACCCGATCCATATAACTATTTGACATTATCTAACCTTTGTTTTAAATCTATCATTCCGGATAACTTTCCGTCTATCACATCTACTACTATTTTGAATAACTCGTTATGAACTGTTGCGTTGCCTACATGATTAAGACGTGAATCGTTACCCATATACTCAATATATTCCTGGACAGTGAGATTACTATCTAATTCAATTCTTGAAAAATATATCAATGCAGGACGTATTTCATTTGCAAACTCATCACAGTAAACAAAGTTATTTAGATCACGACAAGTCCACGAAGGACCGTTATCATAATAGCTAGGAAATGACCAAAAAATCAAATGAGGTATGTTGCGTTTGATAAGAATTTCTTTGACCGTGCTCATGTACATTTTACTGTGTTCTCTATGCAACCTGTGACTGTAAAAATATTCCATATACAATTCTCTTAATTTCTGAGTCATTTTTATATCTGCGTAAGGTCGTGTTACATCAGACCAACCAATAATAACAAAATCGTTGCTGGTTATGCTATCTATATTTTCAACAAATTTTAAAAAAATATGAGAGTTACTGTACCCGCCTTCAGAAAAATTCCTTACTTTGTATTTTTGAGAAAGTTGCTGTATCCAAGACGGTTGTTGTTCATAGATTGTAGTTTTTTCAAAAAACCTCTGAATCAAAGACGGCTGTCCGTAATTTACTGAAAAACTATCTCCAAAAATATAAAGTTTACATGGCACTATTCTTACATTCCTTCCAAAAATTTTCTAGTTCAGGAAACGTATTTACAAAATCAGTGCCACGTCGAACATCATGTTGGCTAAAAAACAAATAAAAATTCTTCATGGCCAATGCTCGATTAAACCCAGTTTCAGATCTGATCCAATCGATCAAGCGTTGTATTTTACTAACTTCAAAATCGCTAAATCCTTTAAACTCATTATGTCTAGTTTCTGGATTGGCTTTCATAAATTCTAAACTTTTTTCTAATTCAACTACTAGTTCTGGAATTAATTTGGGATTAAGATAGTCTGGATCATGCAGTGGAGGAACATCAAACCATACTAACTGTCGGGTGGTGTTAAATCGTTTTCTCAATTCTAGAATGTTTTTAATGTATGTATTCCAGCCAGTATAACTTAATGCATTAAAAGTAACAATAAAGGTTATGCTGTGCTTACTGCTATTTTCTAAATAATCCGTAACATTACTATATAACAAATCAAAATCCATACCGTTGCGTATATACTCTGCTTGAGCACCCCACGAGTCTAAACTACAAAATAACATAAAATGATCTACAGCATTTTTATCTGTTATTTCTTTCAAACTAACCATAAACTTGTTCCATTGATCTCCTGGTGGACAACAGTTACTGGTAATGCTTAAATGCAAATCTTCCTTAGGATGTTCTTTGACATAATCAAACATACGGAAGGTATTTTTGTCCATCAATGGCTCACCACCGGTCATACGGAAGGTTTGCAGTGTAGGATAAATTTGTGGCAACCATTCCCAAAATGCAACAACATACGGATTGGTTGGGCTATTGTCGGGCATATTGGCCTTCATCCATGCCATGTCGTTATGCCATCGATCTTCCAATATAAATGCGCCGTGCTTTTGTATTTCATCCATCCATGCTGTGCTCAAATGCGGACTGCAATAGCTACATTTAAAATTACAGGCTTGGTTAAAATTAACTTCAACATATCGAGGTTTAGCATTGCCAGTAAATGATAATGTCTGCGCTTCTTCTATAAGTCCTTCTTCGTAGACATCTTTACTACGATATGCTCGATCACTTAGGTTGTCACCGCTGTCTTCAATTTGCCAACAAAATTTGCACTCGCTAGGGCGTGTGCCATCAAGCATTAATTTACGTTGCTCTTTTTTATAATTAGTGTTATGTAATGCACTAACATCAATTTTAATTTCTTCTAATGGAATTGCATGAGCATCTGGATGATAGCAACTGTGTGTTTTTCCAGTAGGTAAATGTATGCTAACATTGAACCATTTAGCAAGACAAAAACTAGGACTTACTTCATTAAGTTTATTAAACACAAACTCAGAGTCGTGTAAGTACCTAGATTCGTATCTGCCGTTTATTTTCCTAAGACCGTTACCTTTAACATTCCTGTTATATTGCATTATGTCCACAAACTATCACGGGCTTTGATCAGTCGAATCATCATGGCTTCGTCTTCTGCTTCGTAAGCTGATTCAATTTCTTGTAACTTTTTGTGTGAGGCATCGCTCATAGCTTTAAGCTCGGGAGTCTTGTCACTGCCCAACCAACTGAGTTTGCCACCGTTTGCTAGCCGGCTAGCTTCACAGTACTCGGTCCAGCCGCTGGCTTCATATGGATCAGGTCGATTGCGATAGGTCACAGTCCACCATGTGTATAACTCTTTGATTTCTTTTGCACGTTCTGCTTGGCCAGTAGGTTTGCCGTACTCTGGATCGTCTGGTTCACACCAGTCAGTGTTGGTTAGAGTCATTGCCCAGACAAGATGATCGATGCCTGCCTGAGGACAACGCCAAGTACGCCAACGGAACCAACCACTAGCCCAAAAGGGAGGATCATACTTTGCACGAGCTTCTTTATCTCCCCAGGCGATGTGCGACCAAGCGGATTCGACTTCGACGAAATCAACCAACTCATTAAATAGGCATGGCAGGAACCGATTGCCAACATCGCACCAAGCACCAGGCTTAATATCACGAGCATGGGCGGTGAGACTGTGAGTACGACTAACCCAGCGATTATTGATGTAATACTTAACATCGTAGATCTTTCTAATTGGCCATGTGACAAAATCCTGGATATAGCCTAGGCCTTCTTCGGCTAACCAGTAACGAAAGTTGTGTTTCATTTGTGCGGCTGTTGTCCAGTCGTCCCATTCTTCAGCGGTGCCTGCACTGAGTTTTTTAGTGCCGCGAAGCCAGTCTGCAAACGGAGTACAACTCCAGTAATGTGTGTGTTGTGCCATTATACTTTCTCGTATGTTTGTGCAAATATATCTCGTTTGACTACACCGTAGTCGTTCTCACCGTGACGAACAATAACATCTTCGTCTGTGTTGTAGTGTAACTTCTCGCCCCACGATGTGTCAACTGATCCGGAGCGATCTGCCAATTTGGCCCATTTGACTATCTTCTTTGGTGTGCAAACACCGTCGCCCAAATCGTCTTTAAGGTCATCAAAACGTTCTGGACTGATAGGATATTGTTCTCCTTTGGGCCCAGTCATGATATAGAATCCTTTTGGATACTTGACTGGACCTTCCAGTGTGTCAATAGTACCAGGTTCATCTGCAATCTCATAACGTTCTTTGGCAGGACGCTTGTAGGCTTTGAATCCACCGTCCTTAAACCAGTCGTCAGTGATATGCAGACCTTCTACAATATTGATGTATTCACGAATCATTTTCTATCTCCAAACAACTGTAACAAGTTGATAAACAAGTTAATAAAGTCCATGTACAGAGTCAGTGCTCCACGAATTTCTGCGCTGTCACTAGTCTCTACACTTAGCTCTTCTCGAATTTGTTGTGTATCATAAGCAGTAAGTCCTAAGAAGATAATAATGGCTAGTGCAGAAATCACCATCTGCATCACAGTGCTACCAATAAAGATATTGACGATGCTGGCAATAACAATTGCAATCAAACCAACAAACATAAACTTACCAAGACTATCTAGACTCCGTTTTGTAAAATAGCCATAGCCACTCATAACACCGAATAAAATAGCCGCACCCATAAAGGCCGACACAATCGACCCCATGGTAAACACAGCAAAGATCATGGCAAAGCTCAATCCCATGAGTGCCGCAAATCCGTGTAAGCATAACTGTGCTACACCTTTACTGGGGTTGTTGCCTAACACATAACTGATACCAAAGATTGCCGCAAGTGGAGCAAAGATCACAATCCACTTTAGTACACCTGTAAAAAAGAACGCCAGCAACTCTGGGCTTGTGCCCACAAAGTAACTGATCACCATGGACACAATCACAGCAAGACTCATGTGTCCATAAACACGGCCCATTGCACTATTGATTTCTTCTGCTGAACGATAATTTATAATACCGCCATCTGTATAATTTGCACCAAACATATTATTCTCCTTTAAATAAATTGCGCCAACTCAGGCGACTTCCAACCCACGGGTTTCAACACTTTACCATCCTCACGCTTACGCACCTTGCCAGTGTCGTGATCAACTTTGGCAAAGTTAGTTCGCATAACTTCTTTCCATGCACCCTCTGCATCAAATCCTGCACTGTGGATTGCTCCAATAGTAACAACCAAAATATCAATTAATGCATCCAATTGTTCTACCCGATCATCTGACAGTGTGGCTTCCAACAATTCTTGATGTTCTTCATCGATCAACTTGATATACATGTTGTATTGCAGTTCGTTAAACTTGTCAACTGTTTGGTCGCAAGCCTTCATAAACTTTTCTTGATCTCTAAACGGGTTTGTCATTATGCCATCCTATCCACATGTTGTCCCGGGCGATTCATCCGGCGATTCATTTCAACTCTTGCTTGTTCGTTGGCTTTGATATTTGCTTGTACACGTCGTTCTTCTAAACGAAGTTCTTCGTGCCGCCTATCCAACTTTTTAACCTCAGTCTGTCGATACGCCTCTGCATTTTGTGCAGTGACTCTACTAACGTCTGTCATAGTTTTTCTCCTATTTCAAAGCCCCTGAACCGTAAGAACCTTGGAAACCGCAAACTGTATGTGCCGTCTTGGTTTTGGGTAACGGCATCTGCTCGCACTTCCACGATCTGACCAAGTATGGAATCACGTGCAGTCCAATAACTATCGCGATCACTATCGCTAAAACCACTGCCAACGTTGACTTGAATAGTTTTTCCATCGTCGGCTCCTTGGCATACAATCGCTCCAAGCCTGCCATTGTTTCTTCCTGTTCCTTCTTCGACATCTGTTACCTCCAAACTTACTTCAATAAAAGGCTTCAACTTCAGCCATGCCACACTGCGTTTGCATTCGTAAGGTGCTGTGGGATCTTTAATCATAATACCTTCGTACCCACCAGCCACTGCTTGTGCGTTAATTTCTTTATAACGTACCTGTCCGTCTGATGTGTCCAAATCAACCAGTTCATGTCCAACAACTGTGACATTGGGCAACATATCTTTATATGTTTTATGCCAGTGGTATATCATATCACTGCGAGCAGATTGATCTTTGTCCCAAAAGCCCGTTTCAAAATCTGCTAATGGTATTACATCAAACAAATTAAGAACAGCATCTCCTGCTTCCACATTGTCTTTACGGTGTACCTGTTTCATTAAATCTTGAAAACTGCTGGACATAATTTCGCCATCCAGCACCACATCTATATTTTTATCAGTGCCATGTGTCTTGACCACATTACTGAGCTGTTCTACAATGTGAGGAAAGTTTGCAAGCTCTTTACCATTGCGACTAAACATATCCACGCGACCGTCACTGCGTACAATAGTGATAACACGAACCCCATCAAGTTTAACTTCGATAAGTTTCTTCCCTGCGACCTTGCTTTCATGGTTAGCACTATCGTGAGCAAGCTGACAACCAAAAACAGGAATAGCATAATCAGCATATTTTTTCTCCACTACTTTGTTAATTGTTTTTTCGCTCACCCCACAGCGCAAGTCTTTGATCAAAATACGACGATACCAGCCATTCCATTCTTTTTTGGTAGCTGACTTCATCATGGCTTGAATCATGTCACGTGCTGTATTGCCGGTGACGTTGCGAGTAACAAAACCAGTAAGAGCGAGAGTAAAACTATCCCAAGGTAGCCCAGCGCCATCTTCATCTTTTTTCTCCGGTATTTGTTTGAGTCCAAAAGTAATCATGGGATCAAGAGCAAGGCGGCAACCTTCGAAAAACTCATCACACTTTTCTTGTGCAATGACTTCGATAATGCCTTCTTTATCTAAACGTGAATTATGGGTTTCTAAATTCCAAATATGACTGGCACAAACGCTCATTTTGACTCCGATGATTAACTGTATAAGTTTATATTATACAGTGTAATTATCAGTATGTCAAGTGGTTTGTGGTCTTAAATGGTTTGCCAAGGTAGGCGTTTTCCAATTGAGTCATAATCTTATGTTTCATTTGGTTAACTTTTGGATGAGCATGATCGTACTCAAATGCTTTCATAAAACGTCCCCAACTATTTGGGCGTACTCTTTTTGGTACAGGGCTGTCTAAATATGTTTTAATAGCTCGAGTATCAAAACCAAATTTGTCAATCATGTCTTGTGCAAGGTTGAAACTGTGTGCGCCCATTTCATCACGATGCCCATAGTACTCTTGTTCACGGCGATCTCTGGCATAGTATGCGGTGCTTTCATATCCAGGAATATCTTTGAAATTTCTAGCACGATATTGCCGTGTATGTATAACTTCATGTAGCACTGTGTCAGCAAACAGTCGGCAAATACGTTCCCAGCGATATAGGCTAGTTTTCATTGTGTTGGCAGTGGTAGGAAATGCCAGTTCAATTTCAATAAAACGCTTGTGGCCAGCAACATCAAAATAGCTGTGATAAGCGCCACCGATCCAAATCTCGCCTGATTTAACAGGCTTGTGTCTGTTGCTGGTTACTTTGAGTGGCAGGTGAGCTTTAATATGCTTACTCATTAGTCGGGTAATTTCACCAATGGGTAAGCGTCTATCTACAATTTCAGATTTGAGTTCGTAAAGTGTTGAATACAACGTGTTTCGATCCAACGCAGACCAATTAAACGCTTTGCGGGTCATGGTACACTCCTAGTAAGTATATTTATATTATACCAGGGTGTACCATTATATACGCACTTTATGGGCGTTTTGTTATGATTTCGTCAATCAAACCGTATTCTAGGGCCTCTTGCGCACTCATAAATTTATCACGCTCCATATCGTGTCTAAACTGTTCGTAAGTTTTGCCCTTTGAATTATGGTTAACGTAGACCTGCGTCAAATTCTTCTTCATTTTGAGAATTTCTTCAACTTGGATTTCCATGTCCGTGGCCTGACCACCTGCACCACCTGAGGGCTGGTGAATCATGTGCCTTGCACTAGGTAGCATTTTACGCTTACCAGCCGCGCCAGCTGTGGCCAGCAGACTTCCCATACTACAGGCTTGACCCATAACAACTGTGGAAATGTCAGGCTTAATGAATTGCATAGTATCGTAAATAGCCATGCCTGCTGTAACCATACCACCAGGACTATTAATGAACATGGTAATGTCTTCGTTGCCTTGACTCTCCAAAAACAGTAGCTGAGCCACTAGCAAACTAGCAGAGTGCTCGGTTACATCAGTATCTAACATAACAATACGATCTTTAAGAAGACGACTGTAAATGTCGTAACTGCGTTCACCGCGAGCTTCTTGCTCAATAACCATTGGTACTAAATTTGGCATTAATTTTCCTTTTGTTTTTCTTTATTTTTTGATTCTACTTTTTCAATCGGTGGAGGAAAATAAGGATCTATTACGTAATGATTGGCACTCCACCAACCAAAGGCAGTAATAAATCCGTATAAGAATACTTCAAGTATCATTGTTTTCCTCCGGAAGTTGATCTCTAAATACTTGCAACTGTTGAATCAAATCTTGGATACCTTTTCGATTCATTGTTAGTGTAGTATATCCTATTTTAATACTGATGCGACTATCGCTGGTTACACCAATACTATAATAAGTTTCTGATTCTTGCTCAGGAGTTTCAATATACGGAACCTTATCCGGGAACATTGGTACTACATTTTTATAGTCGGACGTCTTAAACCAATTAAACATGTTATTTTCCGTTCGTTTGTACTGTAGGGGTTATAACACCATTAATAACCAAAGTCTAATCATTGTAATTCTTTAAATGCTTCAGTTGCTCGACCAGCGGCAATTTCACGTTGCTTGGCGGCTTCCTTAGCTTTACGTAGAATATTTGCATCGCCTGTTGGCAATGCTACCAATACGTAAGTACGGAAACGTGGGCCTTCTGCAATATGTTTGATTTCTTTAACCTCAACACCAGTCAGGTCAACACTCTTACATGATGTACGCAATGCCATTTCACTGAACTCGGTGCTGGTTGCTTCGCTGTCTGTGCGATAGATTTTAGTTTGCTGACTTGCAGTTCCGCCAGCCGCCATACAGATTTTACCGTAGGCGTCTGCCTTGGCTTTGTGATCAGCCATACTCCAATCTGCACTGACACTAGTGCCTGCTTCAAAAACAGCACTGTTGCTGATAGGAGGT